>Ga0134128_10007008_pt1 | contig 13630 bp, 12 predicted proteins | sample KB31754_FD_96462 | JGI IMG/M metagenome (GOLD analysis project Ga0134128, IMG submission 96462) | Terrestrial soil microbial communities with excess Nitrogen fertilizer from Kellogg Biological Station, Michigan, USA - KB3-175-4 | ecosystem: Environmental > Terrestrial > Soil > Unclassified ... | reverse complement strand
TCGGATACCTCGTCAGAACCGGGCTGACCGCCGCGGCCGACCAATTCCCGCACCAGCACGTACTGCGCATGGTTGGTGTCCTGGTACTCGTCGACGAGCACATGGCGGAACCGCCGCCGGTAGTGCTGGGCGATCTGCGGGAAAGCCCGCAACACCGCGACGGTTTCCCCGATCAGGTCGTCGAAGTCCAACGCGTTGGCCGCCCGCAGCCGCCGCTGGTACTCGCCGTAAACGCTTGCCACCGTGCGGGACAACTCGTCGGAATCATCGGTCAGGTTGGAGACCGCCTCGGCGGGGTCGATCAGCTCGTTCTTCAGGTTGGAGATGGCGTTGGCCAGCAGCCGCGGCGAGTAGCGCTTGATGTCGAGCCCCATGTCGCGCCCGATCATCTGCAGCAGCCGCCGCGAATCGTCGGCGTCGTAGATCGAGAAGTTGGAGTTGAGGCCTTCGATCAGGGAGGCCTGGTTGCGCAGGATGCGCACGCAGGTCGAGTGAAAGGTGGACACCCACATGGCACGGGCCCGGTTACCCACCAGCCGCACCACCCGTTCGCGCATCTCGGCCGCGGCTTTGTTGGTGAAGGTGATGGCCAGGATCTGGCCGACCCCGACGCCCCGGGCCGCAGTCAGGTACGCGATGCGCCGCGTCAGCACCGCGGTCTTGCCCGAGCCCGCCCCCGCGACGATGAGCAGCGGCGAACCCTCGTGCACCACCGCCTGGCGCTGTTGCGGGTTGAGGCCCTCGAGCAGCCCCTGGCTGGCCGCGGAGGCCTGAGCGGCTTGCGGGGACGGGAACGTGCTAGTCACAGCGTCGGTCAGGTATCCGGTCATGGCGTTCCTAACCTACCGCCAGATAGCGACACCCGGTGGAGGCTTCGCCTTGGCCCCCTGCCCCGGAATAAATACCATCGCGTATGTATTAATTAGAGCTGCGACCCGTCTCACCGACCCCAAGGAGATTGCGATGGCCACCTACACGTCCGAGACCATTCTCGGCGATGTCATCACCGCCGACCCTTCGCGCACGCGGATACTGGACCGCTTCGGCATCGACTATTGCTGTCATGGCCAACGCCCGATCGGTGCGGCGTGCAACGAGGCGCAGATCGACGTCGACGAGGTTCTCACCGCGTTGAACGGCGAGGTGCCCGGGCCGCGGGCCGACTGGGCGGATATGGCCGACGCAGCGTTGATCGAGCACATCCTCGACACGCACCACCGGTTCCTGTGGGACGAATTCCCGCGGATGTCGGCGCTGGTAGACAAGGTGGCCCGGGTGCATGGGGACAACCACCCCGAACTCGGGCAGGTCCGAGACACGTTCGGCGAACTCCGCGAAAAAGTTGAACCGCATCTGCGCACCGAGGAGAGCACGATCTTCCCCGAGCTGCGCACCCGCGGTGACGCCGCGGTCTCCGGTGAACTGCGCACGGCGCTGGAGCAGAACATGAAGCAGCACGATATCGCCGGTGAATTGCTGGCAGAGCTGCGCGAGCTCACCGGCGGTTACGCTGTCCCCTCGGATGCCTGTGGGTCGTACACGGCGATGTTGGCCGGTCTGAAAGAGATCGAATCCGACCTGCACCTGCATGTGCACAAGGAAAACAACGTACTGTTCCCGCGGGCGCTCGCCACGGTGTGATCCCGCCGGAGCTGGGTCTGGCGGGGCCCCCAGCCGGACCACGCGTTCACGCATCTTCGCGGCGGCCTTGTCGGTGAAGGTGATGGGCGGGATCTGGCCACCCCCGCCACGATCAGTAGCGGTGGACCCTCGGGCACTACCGCCTGGCGCTGTTGTGGGTTGAGGCCGTCGAGCAGGCCGTCCGCTTCGTTGGTCGACATCGCATCGGTTGCTTGCACACTCATGTCCGTGCAACCTGACCGCCGCCCAGTGACACGAAGCGCCCCAGCACCAAACCGGGCGAGTGGCTCAGTGGCCTCGACCGCGCCAAGCGGACTTCCGAAAATCGGTGTGTCGGAATGCACTTTCCACATCGCCGTTGATCGGTTGAAGTAATTACACCCAAGTGCAAAAAGCGCAGCTTAAACATGTTTTTTTTGCGCACGGAGCGTTTTTAGTGGCACACTCAACCCGTGCTCAATGTGCAGTGTCGACGACGCTTCTCGACCCAGCAGTGGCGCCGCCGATTTCCCAACGGGTGCCGGCCCGCGGTGCCCGTGGTCTAACTGCTCCCGCAGCGCCCCGTGGCCCGTTTTCGGCACCCGGGGCTCGTCTTCTGTGAGGCCCGATACTGCATGAGTCCTAAACCCACACATCACGACGAAGACGCGGAGGCAGCAGCAATGAGCATCGAGACGGTGGAGGCCCAAGAGCCCACCGACATCGACGAATTACGTCACGAGATCGATCGGTTGGATGCCGAGATTCTCGCCGCGGTCAAGCGGCGCACCGAGGTATCTCAGGCGATCGGTAAGGCCCGGATGGCCTCCGGCGGCACGCGGCTCGTCCACAGCCGTGAGATGAAGGTCATCGACCGCTACAGCGAACTCGGCCCCGAGGGTAAGGACCTGGCGATCCTGCTGCTGCGGCTGGGCAGGGGCCGGCTCGGTCACTGACCCCGGTCTCGCGCCGGGCTCGCCAGACCTGGCTCCCTCACGTCGGAGCCCATAGGGTCGAAGGATGACCTCCGTGCATACCCTCCCCGACATCACCGCCACACCGGCGTGGGACGCCCTGCGCAGGCATCATGAACAAATCGGCCAGACCCGGCTGCGCCAGTTTTTCGATGAGGATCCCGATCGCGGCCGCGAGCTGACCGTCTCCGTCGGCGACCTCTACATCGACTACAGCAAGCACCGGATTACGCGAGAAACGCTGCGGCTCTTGGTCGATCTGGCGCGCACCGCGAATCTCGAAGAGTGCCGCGACCAGATGTTCGCCGGCGTGCACATCAACACCTCGGAGGATCGTGCGGTGCTGCACACCGCGCTGCGACTGCCCAGGGACGCCGAACTGGTCGTCGACGGCCAAAACGTCGTCGAGGACGTGCATGCCGTGCTGGACAGGATGGGCGATTTCACCGATCGGTTGCGCAGCGGCGAATGGACCGGAGCCACCGGGAAACGGATCAGCACCGTCGTCAACATCGGTATCGGCGGATCCGACCTCGGCCCGATGATGGTCTACCAGGCCCTGCGCCACTATGCGGATGCGGGCATCTCGGCGCGCTTCGTCTCCAACGTCGATCCCGCCGATCTGATCGCCGCGCTGGCCGATTTAGACCCCGCCACAACGCTTTTCATTGTCGCGTCGAAGACGTTCTCGACGCTGGAAACCCTGACAAACGCCACGGCCGCGCGACGCTGGGTGACCGACGCCCTCGGCGACGCCGCGGTGGCGCAGCACTTCGTGGCCGTCTCCACCAACAAGCGCCTCGTCGACGATTTCGGGATCAACACCGACAACATGTTCGGGTTCTGGGATTGGGTCGGAGGCCGCTACTCGGTGGACTCGGCGATCGGGCTGTCGGTGATGGCCGTCATCGGCCGGGAAGCGTTCGCGGACTTCCTCTCCGGATTCCACATCGTCGACCGACATTTCAAGACCGCCCCGCTGGAGTCCAACGCACCTGTGCTGCTTGGGCTTATCGGCCTGTGGTACTCCAACTTCATGGGTGCGCAATCGCGCGCGGTGTTGCCGTATTCCAACGACCTGGCACGTTTTGCGGCCTATCTGCAACAGCTGACCATGGAATCCAACGGCAAGTCCACCCGCGCGGACGGCAGCCCGGTCACCACCGATACCGGTGAAATCTTTTGGGGCGAACCGGGAACCAACGGACAGCACGCTTTCTATCAGTTGCTGCATCAGGGAACTCGGTTGGTGCCGGCCGACTTCATCGGTTTCAGCCAACCCATCGACGACCTGCCGACCGCCGAGGGCAGTGGCAGCATGCACGACCTGTTGATGAGCAACTTCTTCGCCCAAACCCAAGTGCTGGCCTTCGGTAAGACCGCCGAAGAGATCGCCGCCGAAGGCACACCCGCAGATATCGTGCCGCACAAGGTGATGCCCGGTAACCGGCCGTCGACCTCGATTCTGGCCAACCGGCTCACGCCGTCGGTCCTGGGCCAGCTGATCGCGCTCTACGAGCACCAGGTCTTCACGGAGGGTGTGATCTGGGGAATCGACTCGTTCGACCAGTGGGGTGTGGAGCTGGGCAAAACCCAGGCCAAAGCCCTGCTTCCGGTGCTTACCGCGGACACCTCGCCGGCGCCGCAATCGGACAGTTCGACCGATGCCCTGGTCCGCCGCTACCGCAGCGAACGAGGGCGCACCAGCTAGCCATCTGCGCCGACGGTGCGCAGATGTGCGCGCCCTCGCGGCGCGTCGAATTCAAACACGCACGCTCGCTGCAAAGGGCACTCGCTCAGGCGAACATCTTGGTCAGCTGAGGCGGCAGCACCCGCATCAGCTGCACCAGCGGCGCCCACGGCCACCACGGCACCGCTGCCCGGCCGGGCTCACGCTCCATGGCGGCGACGAGCGCGTTGACGCCAGTTTCGTTGTCCACCATCAACATTGTGCTGTTCGACTTGGCCGTCATCTCCGACTCGATGTAGCCGGGTTCGATGACCGAAACCTTGACGGGCCCTTTGGCGTATTCGGCGCGCAGCGATTCACCCAGTGAGCTGACTCCGGCCTTGCTCGCCGCGTATGCGGCCTTGACGCCCGGCACACCCCTGTTGCCGAGCACCGACGAAATCAGCACCAGGTGGCCCGAACCGTTCTTGTTGAAGATCTCCAGCGCGGTCTCGATCTGCACCAGCGCGGCCACCAGGTTGGTCTCGATGGTCGCTTTGTTGGCCCACAGCTTGCCCGAGCCCAGTTTGGCGCCCTTGCCGATGCCGGCGTTGACGATGATGCGGTCGATGCCGCCCAGCTCGTCGCTGAGTTCGGCAAACACTTTGGGGACGGCCTCATGGTCGTTGACGTCCAGCGCGGCGACCGCGATGGTGATGCCCGGATACTTTTGCGTCAGTTCGGCTTTGAGCTCATCGAGCCGGTCGGTGCGACGCGCGCACAGGGCGAGGTCGCGGCCCTTGGCGGCGAACGCGCGCGCCATGCCGGCGCCCAGCCCGGAGCTAGCACCCGTGATGAGGATCTTCTGGCGAGTCATCGGGGCAGCATATCGAGTGGCCGCCCAACGTCGATTGGGCTCGACAGCGGCTCTTTGGCACCACAAGTCGACGTTCGCGTGCCGGAGAAGCACAGGGGGCGACTACTTCAGCAAACGCGACATCCGCCGGTCTGCCAGGATCTTGCCCCCGGTCTGACAGGTCGGACAATATTGAAAAGACTTGTCCGCGAACGACACTTCACGCACGGTATCCCCGCACACCGGGCAGGGCAGCCCGGTGCGGGCATGCACGCGCAATCCGGAGCGCTTCTCGCCTTTGAGTGTGGCCGCCCCCTGGCCGACGGATCGGCTCACCGCGTCGGTGAGCACCGTGATCATGGCATCGTGCAGCGTGGCGAGCTGCTTCTCGGACAGCTTGCCGGCCGTGGTGAACGGCGAGATTTTCGCGACGTGCAGGATCTCGTCGCTGTAGGCGTTGCCGATCCCGGCGATCACCTTCTGGTCGGTGATCACGGTCTTGATCCGGCCGGTATTGCCGGCCAGAACGCGGGCCAGGTCGTCGGGGCCGAGCTCCAGCGCGTCCGGGCCGAGGGCGGCAATCTGCGGGATCTGCCGCGGGTCACCCACCAGCCACACCGCCAGCCGCTTCTGGGTGCCGGCCTCGGTCAGGTCGAAGCCGGGCGCCTCACCGGGCGTGCCCAGGTGCACCCGCAGCGCGATCGGGCCCTTGCCGGGCCGCAGCGGTGCCGCGGCCAGCTTGTCGGACCACCGCAACCAGCCCGCCCGCGACAAATGAGCGATCAGGAAAAGGTTGTCCGTCCGCAGTCCCAGGTATTTGCCCCAGCGATCGGCGCCGACCACGGTCTGGCCGTGCAGCGCGCTGATCGGCGGATCGTAGGTCTTCAGCACGGACAGGGCGGCGATATCGACCCGACCGACCATCAGGTCCACGGCATGGCGCCGTAGATGGTCGACCAGCGCTTCGATCTCGGGCAGTTCGGGCACGGTTTCAGTGTGCCGGTCTGAGCAAATAGGTGTCCATGATCCAGCCGTGTCGGGCGCGGGCTTCGGCTCGCAGCGAATCGATGCGGGGGCCCACCTCGCCGACCGTGCCGGCGATGAGCAGTTCGTCGTCGGTGCCCAGGTAGGCGCCCCACCAGATCCGGGTGTCGGGCGGGCACACCTGAAACGAGCAGTCCGCGTCGAGCATCACGACCGCCGCCCCGGCCAACCCGTGCGCGCGCAACTGCCGGCCGGTGGTGATGAGCACGGGTTCGCCAACCTCGTTGAGCGGGATGCGATGCCGGGCGGTCAGCGCCTGCACCGCGGTGATGCCCGGGATCACGTCGAACGTGAAATCCACCTGCGCGGCTTCTGCCTTGATGGCGTCGAGGATGCGCAGGGTGCTGTCGTAGAGCGACGGATCGCCCCAGGCCAAAAAGCCTCCGACGCCGTGCGGACCAAGCTCCGCCGAGATGGCTTTCGCCCAGATCTGTGCGCGTGCGGCATGCCAATCCGCAACCGCATTCCGGTATGCCGCATCGGCTGCGCGCTTGGGGTCGGGCAGCTCGACGAACCGGTAGCCCGGCTCGCGGATGAACCTGGTGCAGATCTCGCGTCGCAGCGCCACCAGGTCGCTTTTCCGCTCGCCCTTGTCCATCGCGAAAAACACCTGCGTGTCGTTGAGGGCCTCGATCGCCTGCACGGTCACATAGTCGGGATCCCCGGCGCCGATGCCGATGACGTGGATGTGCCGACCCAATGGACTCTCCTGACTCGCGTTGCTGCTCAGCCCACATTGCCGAATCGATACCGCAAAGGCCTAGTCGGGACCAGAAGTACCCGGTACCATGGGTACCGTATGAAACGCCCAATGGAGGGACGCGAGCGATGACCACTGCGGTGAAGCCAGGTGGGCCGAGTCGTGAGGAGTTCTCTGAGCGGTTGCTCAAGGGCTCGGTCAAGAAGTCCTATGAGCCCGTCGTCGACATCGATTGGGATGCCCCGCTCGACCCCGACAAGTTCTATCTGCCACCGCAGCTGGTGTCGCTGTACGGCACCCCAATGTGGGACGAGATGGCCCGCGAACAGCAGATCGAGCTGTCCCGCCAGGAATTGGTCAACACACTCTCGGCCGGGATCTGGTTCGAGAACATGCTCAACCAAGCGTTGCTGCGCACGATCCTGCACGAAGACCCGACCAGCAGGTCGACGCACTACAAGCTGACCGAACTGGGCGACGAGACCCGTCACATGGTCATGTTCGGCAAGGCCATTGAGCGCATCGGCGCAAAACCGGTGCGGCCCCGGCTGTTTCACCGGATGATCATCAACCTGCTTCCGCTGGCGTTTCAGCGTGGCTCGATGCTGTGGGTTGCCGCCCTGATCGGTGAGGAAATCTTCGACTCGCTGCAGCGACAGATGATGGACGACCCGGAATTACAGCCAATCATCCAGCGGCTCATGCGTATTCACGTCACCGAAGAGGCGCGTCACATCCAATTCGCGCGCGATGGTGCGCGCAAACGCGTCGCCGAAATGCCTCGGTTCAACCGCTGGTTCATGGCCAACATTAACGGGCTGGGCGGCTACTTCTTCAACTATCTGTTCAGCAATCCGATCCCTTATGCGCGAACGGGTCTCGACCCGCTGCGGGCCCGAAAGACCGCGCGCACCAGCCCGCATCGCCGCGACATCCAGGTTGCCGGCTTCGCTCCACTGGCGGCGTTTTTGACCGAGGTAGGCCTGATGGGCCGCCTCGCGCGCCGCGGCTGGAAGCGCAGCAGATTTCTGTGACCCCGCCGCGGGCGGGCGGCGAGTCCCGGTGCCACATCGTCATTGTCGGCGCGGCGGTCGGCGATCAGAGCGCCCGGGCCGCTTTGTCGGGCGCCGGCTTCACCGATCTGGTCCTGCTCGACGCGCCCGGCCAGGAAATCGTCAACTCACGATTCGACGACGCCTCGGACACCTGGCTGTTGACCACCGCCGGTGGCGAGATCGTTCGGGCCGATGTCGTCGTCGCCGCCGGCCGCGGAGTCTCCGTCCCGTGGCTGCCGGAGATCGCCGGGCGCGACCAGTTTCGCGGCGAGTCGTTTCACGCCGCGGAGTGGGATCCGGGGTTTGACCCGTCCGGCAAACGCATCGCGGTAATCGGCACCGACGCCGCAGCCGGCCACCACCTCGGCCGGCTGGCCCACGCCGCAGCATCCGTCACCGTATTCGCCCGTGCACCGCGTCGAGTTGTCGCCGAGGTGCCGCGGTGGTCAACCCGCGCCCAACGCTGGCTGCGCAGCCACATCCGCCCGGCCCCGGCGCGATCCTCGGTGGTGATCGCTTCGTCGGCGGTCGAGGCGGTCACCGCGTCAGGCGTGCGCACCGGCGATGGCGTCCACCACCGTGTCGACACCATCATCTACGGCACCGGATTCTCGATCCCCGATCACATCGCCGACGAGACGCTGACCGGCGCCAGCGGGCTGCCCATCCGGCAGGCCTGGCACGACGGCATGGAGCCGTTCTGCGGGGTGGCGGTTCACGGATTGCCCAACTACTTCTTCATCACCGGGCCCGATCCCGACGCGCAAGCCCGCTACATCGTCGAGTGCCTCAAACTCATGAAGCGCACCGGAAGCAGCCGCATCGAGGTGCGTGCCAGCAGCCAGCAGGTCTTCAACGAACGTGCCCAACTGCAAGCGGCCGGACCCCCACCGGTGGCGTCCGCCTTCGACCTTTCGGCCACCGCGCCGGCCCATGCTGACACCTACGACGGCGCAGCCACGCTGGAGATCGCCGGCAACCGCCATCCCGTGCGGGTCCGGCTCACCGGTCATCTGAACCCGATCGACGGGCGCTACCACTGGCAGGGGACGGTATTTGGTTCACCGTCGGGTGACGACGTCAAACAGGCGCGGACTGCCACGCTGACGGTGGGTCAGCGCAGCGCGCCGGCGCGCATCGTCGAACGGACACCCTGGGGCACGCACTCGGTCGCCGGGGTAGGCGTTCCGCCCTATGCGCTGAGCGACGGCTGAAGTGGCACAAGGATCGCTTCGCCGGCTGCTGCAACGCCACGAACGTCGGCGCATTTCCGCAGTAAATACACCGTTTTTAGCCATACCAGAAAGTTTGGCCGCGCTCGCCGCGTGGTAATCCCGGGGAAGCGCGTGCTAAGCAATGAACTCCATGGCGCGATCGGGACGGTCTGCGGATCGACGTCTCGACGGGTACGGAGGGGGGCGCATGATTCGTTCATTGCGGGTCTGCCGCGTGAGTCCGGGGGGCTCCCGATCGCAGTCTGCTGTTTCTCGGCGCGTTGAGGCCGGTCCACCGCGAACTAGACTTTTGCCGTTGAGGGCGGATACTCAAGCAGTCGGCCCGGCAGAACACAAGGAGCGGGAAATGTATCCGGACGTCCCGATGGAGCTGGGATGAGCCCGGTGGCTGAGTCGGCCAGTTCGTTGGCCGTTGCGACGCGCACGGATGACTCGGTAGCCGTTCTGACCGTCGACGGTGTGCTTGACGCCGCCAACTCCACCGCACTTCGCGAGCGCCTCATCAAGGCGACGTCGAACGAGGCCTCCGCCGTGATCGTCAACGTCTCCGGGCTCAAGCTGAACGCCGAACCGGCATGGTCGACCTTCATGGGCGCCTACTGGCAGATCGGCGGCGCGCCCCACGTTCCGATCGTGTTCGTCTGCGCCAACCGGGCAGCCCGCGAAGCGATCACCCGCAGCGGCATCGCCCACTTCATACCGGTGTATTCCAGCGAGAAGGCAGCGATGAAGGCGCTCGGCCAGAACAACCGTCGCGCCGTGCGGCGCGCCGATGCCCAGCTGCCCGCCGACCTGACCAGCCTGCGCGAGTCGCGGCGGCTGGTCCGTGAGTGGCTGACCACGTGGTCGCAGGCCAAGCTCATTCCCGTCGCGCTGGTGGTCGTCAACGTGTTCGTGGAGAACGTGCTCGAACACACCGCCAGCGTTCCGGTGATGCGGATCCAGGCGCAGGGCACGGCCGCGACCATCGCGGTGTCCGACGCCAGCAACACGCCCGCCGCGCGACTGCAGTCTCCGGCGAAGGGCATCGACGTGTCCGGCCTGGCGATCGTCGACGCCTTGTCACGCGCTTGGGGGAGCACGCCCACGTCGTCCGGGAAGACCGTGTGGGCGGTCATCGGCCCCGAGAATCAGCTTTAACGCGTTCCAACCGGTTCCAGCCACACCAATCTGCCGGTTGTGCTGAAACTAGAACACGTTCTAGTCTCGTGTGACGACCCCATCAGGAAGGCAGATGACGTGCGGTTTACCTACGCAGAGGCGATGACTGACTTTAGGTTCTACGTCCCGCTGGCCAAGGCGGCCGAGGCGGCCGGCTACGACGCTATGACGATCGCTGACAGCATCGCCTACCCCTTCGAATCCGACTCGAAGTACCCCTACACCCCGGACGGCAACCGCGAGTTCCTGGACGGCAAAGAGTTCATCGAAACCTTTGTGCTCACATCGGCATTGGGTGCGGTCACCTCGAAGCTGCGCTTCAACTTCTTCGTCCTCAAGCTGCCCATCCGGCCACCGGCCTTGGTGGCCAAGCAAATTGGGTCGCTGGCCGCGATGACCGACAACCGGGTGGGTTTCGGCGTCGGTACCAGCCCGTGGCCGGAGGACTACGAATTGCTGGGAGTCCCGTTTGCCAAGCGGGGCAAGCGAATGGACGAGTGCATCGAAATCATCCAGGGCCTCACCTCCGGTGATTACTTCGAATTCCACGGCGAGTTCTACGACATTCCCAAGACCAAGATGACGCCGGCTCCCACCAAACCCGTCCCGATCCTGATCGGCGGTCACGCCGATGCGGCGCTGCGACGCGCGGCGCGCCTGGACGGCTGGATGCACGGTGGCGGCGACCCCGAGGAACTCGATCACCTGCTTGCCAAGCTCAAGCGGTTCCGCGAAGAAGCAGGCAAGACCGGGCCGTTCGAGATCCACGTCATCTCGGTTGATGCCTACACCGCCGACGGCATCAAACGGCTCGAGGACAAGGGCGTCACCGACGTCATCGTGGGCTTCCGCATCCCCTACACCAAGGGAAATGACACCGAGCCGCTGGAGAACAAGGTCCGCAATTTGGAGATGTTCGCGGAGAACGTGATCGCGAAGCTTTAGCGGCGGTCGCGTCGCTATCTCGTCACAGCGGATCCCATCTCGGAGCACGCTTTTCCCGATGCGCCATGGCGGCCTCGACCGGGTTGTTGGTGAAGCCGGTGAGGATCTGCGTGCGGTTCTCAATCTCGATGGCATGGCGCAGGCTGGGGGCGTCCAGCGCCGCGTTGAGTCCAATCTTGGTCTGCCACACGCCATAAGCGTTGTTCTCGGCGATCGAGCGGGCCAGCTTGAGCGCGGCGGGCATCAGGTCGTCGGGCGCGACCACCTCGTGCACCAGCTTGATGCGATAGGCCTCGGCCGCGTCGATGATGCGACCCGTGAGCATGAGTTCGCGTGCCACCCCGGCGCCGACGATCTTCGGCAGCAGGTAACTGGTGCCCATGTCCATCGACGAGAAGCCGGCCTTGATGAATACCGAACCGAACCGGGCCTGATCCGAGGCGACCCGGATGTCGCTCACCAACGAGAACGCCAAGCCACCCCCGACGGCGACACCGTTGACCGCGGCGATCACCGGGATGTCCAGCTCGTAGATCCGGGTGTACAGGTTGGCCAGCCGGACCTGGGCGTCGTAATTGACCTTGAACGCCGGGGTGGTCGGCTTGTTGTGCGTCCAGGGCTCACCGGTGCCGCTCAAATCGGCCCCGGCGCAGAACCCGCGCCCAGCGCCCGTCAGGATCGCCACCCTGTACTCGCCTGCGCTGAGTGCATCCAAGGCGTCGTCGACGCCGTCGATCAACGATCCGTCGATGGCGTTGAGACGCTCCGGCCGGTTCAGGGTGATGCAGGCGATGTGGTCCTCGAGAGTTTCCAGTTTGACTGAAGGCATACCGAGACCGTAGGCGACCGATCGGGCATACCGTGGTTTGGCCACACATGAAGGAGAAGCCATGGCACGAACCGAAGGTGACACCTGGGACCTGGCCAACAGCGTGGGCGCCACCGCCACCATGGTGGCCGCCGCCCGGGCGGCCGCCACAAAACGTTCGCAACCGGTCATCACCGACGAATTCGCCGAGCCGCTGGTACGTGCCGTCGGCCTGGACCTGTTCACCAAGTTGGCGACCGGCGAAGTCGATTCCGACGACATCGAGAAGGGCGTCGGATTCTCGCGTTTCGTCGACACCTTCGCCGCGCGGGCCCGGTTTTTCGATGACTACTTCGCCGCGGCCGGTCAGTCGGGCCTGCGCCAGGTCGTGATCGTGGCGTCGGGGCTGGATTCCCGGGCCTATCGGCTGCCCTGGCCCGCGGGGACGACCGTGTACGAGATCGATCAGCCGGAGGTGATCGCGTTCAAGACCGCGACGCTGGCCAAGATCGGCGCGGCCCCGACCGTCGAACTGCGCACCGTGGGTATCGATCTGCGCGAGGATTGGCCGGCGGCGCTGCAGGCATCGGGTTTTGACACGGCCAAGCCGACGGCCTGGCTCGCCGAGGGAGTACTGATCGGATTCCTTCCGCCAGAGGCCGAAGTGCGGTTGCTGAATGCCATCATTCCGCTCTCCAGCGAGGGCAGCCGGTTCGCCGGCGATTTCGGGGCCGTCGCCGGGACTTCGCCGAAGGCGCAGGAACACTCTCGACGCATGGCGGAAGGCTGGCGACGGCAGGGACTCGATCTGGACATCACCGCGTTGACCTACCCCGGCGAGCACACCGACGTCGCCGCGCATTTGCAAGGCAACGGATGGGAAACCACCAAATTCCAGCTCGCCGAGCTGTTTTCGGCGGCGGGACTGCCGGGACTAGGGGAAGCCGAGCACCAGGCCCCCGCCGCCACGATCAGCTTCGTGCGGGCGGTGCGGACCTGATCACGAAACTGTAACTGCCGGCACCCCTTCTCGAGAAATGCGTTGGTAGTTACAGTTTCGCGGCCACAGGTCACGACGTCCGTTTTGCCAGCCACTCCGCCTGCATCACGAGAAGGGCCATGACCTCCAATTGCGGTGTCTGCGCGTCCAGTTCGCGGTATCGCTGATAGACGTTGACGACGACGCGCTCGGCGTCCAGCCACGTCGCGTACTCGCCGAGGTCGATGGTGTCGGCGGCCTCGGCCCATGATAGGCCCTCGCGGTAGGCGGCCTCGGCCTGTTCGGCGACGTGCACGAGATAGCCACGCAACGCACGGATTCCATCGGGATCGGTGACCGGGCCGTGGCCGGGTATCACCGTCGGCGCGTCCAGCGCGATCATCGCATCGCACGCCGCAACCCAGTTGGCGATCGGGCCGGCCCACACGATGGGCGTGCAACCGATGAACAACAGGTCGCCGCCGAACAGCACCCCCGCGTCCGGCACGTGCACCACCGAGTCGGCGGCGGTGTGCGCGGGACCCAGATTCAGCACATCGATGCGTCGCCCGCCCACCTCGACG
>Ga0134128_10007007_pt1 | contig 13631 bp, 11 predicted proteins | sample KB31754_FD_96462 | JGI IMG/M metagenome (GOLD analysis project Ga0134128, IMG submission 96462) | Terrestrial soil microbial communities with excess Nitrogen fertilizer from Kellogg Biological Station, Michigan, USA - KB3-175-4 | ecosystem: Environmental > Terrestrial > Soil > Unclassified ... | reverse complement strand
GATCGATGATGGAAGAGGAGACGACGGTCTTGCCGATCGCCGCATCCTTGCTCCATTGCCCGCGATGCCCGAACAGATAGGCGATCGCAGTGGCCAGGAAATGATTGGGATTCATCAAGCCGTTCGAGCGCGTCACGATGCCGTGGCGGTCGGCATCGGTATCGTTGGCAAAGGCGACGTCGAATTTGTCGCGCATCCGGATCAGGCTCGCCATCGCATAAGGCGACGAGCAGTCCATGCGGATCTTGCCGTCCCAGTCCGCGGTCATGAAGCGGAAGGTCGGATCGACCAGATCGTTGACGATCGTCGCCTTGACCCCGTAGCGCTGGATGATCGGCTGCCAGTAATGCACGGCCGCGCCGCCCAGGGGATCGATGCCGATCCTGACACCGGCGGACTTGATCAGGTCCATGTCCACGACATTGCCGAGATCGGCGACATAGGGACCGATATAGTCGTGGGGGTGGACGCTCGGCGACTTCCGCGCGCGCTCATAACTCATCCGCGCGACGCCCTTCAGGCTCTCCTCCATGTAGCGGTTTGCCTGCTTCTCGACCTTTCCGGTGACGTCGGTATCGGCGGGTCCGCCATGCGGCGGATTATATTTGTAGCCGCCGTCTTCCGGCGGATTGTGCGACGGCGTGATCACGACACCGTCGGCGAGGCCGTCCTTCCTGCCCTTGTTGTAGGTCAGGATCGCATGCGAGATGACCGGCGTCGGCGTATAACCGCCGCGCTCGTCGACCATGATATCAACGCCATTGGCGGCGAACACCTCGACGGCACTGGCGAGCGCCGGCTCCGCCAGCGCGTGGGTGTCGATGCCGACAAACAGCGGCCCAGTGAGGCCGGCTTGCTTGCGGTAATCGCAGATCGCCTGCGTCGTCGCCAGGATATGGTTTTCGTTGAAGGAGTTCTTCAGCGACGTACCACGATGTCCCGACGTTCCGAACGTCACGCGTTGCGCGGGATCGGCCGGATCCGGCTTGCAAGCAAAATAGGCGGTGACGAGCTTTGGGATATTCGTCAGCGCATTGGCGGCAATTGGTTTGCCTGCGGCAGGATTGGGAGCGTTCACATGGTGTCCTTTGATTTCCAACAAACGGTCGGACGGATCATCTATATCGCATCTCGAAGAGCTCGCGATACAGCTCGGCATAGCGGCCGGCGCGACTGCGCCAGGAGACGTCGATCGACATGCTCGAATGCTGCAAGTTGCGCCACAGGGGCTTGTTCTGAAAGGTGGCACGGGCGCGCCGCAGGGCGCCGGCAAGATTATCGGCGGTAACCGGCGCGAACTTGAATCCGGTCGCCGTGACGCTTGCGAGCGCGGCTTCATCAGCATCGACGACGGTATCCTGAAGCCCGCCTACGCGCGAGACGATGGGAATCGCACCGTATCGGAGCGCGCAAAGCTGGGTCAGACCGCAGGGTTCGAATCGCGAGGGAACGACCAGCGCATCGCTGCCGGCCTGGATGAGATGGGCGAGCGCTTCGTCATAGCCGATGACGACGCTGATCTGTCCGGGATGGGCCGCGGCCGCCTGCCGGTAACGGTCCTGAAGCTCCGCGTCGCCGCTGCCGAGCAGCGCGAGCTGCATTCCCTCACCCTGGATCGTCGGAAGGATTTCGAGCAGAAGATCGAGCCCCTTCTGCCACGAAAGCCGGCTGATGACGCCGAGCAGAAATCTATCCGGATCGAACTCGAGACCAAATCGCTGCTGCAACGCAGCCTTGTTGGCTTCTCGCTTCTCGAGATCGTCAGCGTCAAAGCGGGCCGCGATGTGCGGATCGGTGGCCGGGTTCCAGACCGAAATATCGATACCGTTGAGAATGCCATTGATATCGCCCGCGCGGTCGCGCAGCAGGCCGGCGAGTCCCATGCCGCCCTCGTCGGTCTGAATCTCCCTGGCATAGGTCGGCGAGACGGTGGTGATGCGATCGGCAAATCGCAGGCCGGCTTTCAGGAAGCCGATGGTCCCGTAGTACTCGACTCCCTGCATCGTGAAGGACTCCAGAGGCAGGCCTAGCTCATCGAGCATTTCGCGGGGAAACTGTCCTTGAAAACCGAGATTGTGCACGGTCATCACCGTGGCGGGGCCGCGACGGCCGCTGTAATGCAGATAGGCCGGCGTCAGCCCGGCCTGCCAGTCATGCGCATGAATGATATCGGGCTGGAAGGACGGGACGGCACCGAGACCGATATTCTCGGCCATCCGCGCCAGCGCCGCAAAGCGCAGGCCGTTGTCCGGCCAATCCGCGCCCTCGGGCGCGAGGTAGGGATTGCCCGGACGCGCAAACAGATGCGGCGCGTCGAGCACGAACAGGTCGAGCTCGCCGGACGCACCCTTGAGCAGGCGCGTCGTTCCGCCAAAGAATAGCGGCCACTCCAGAATTTGCTCGGCCGACCCCAACGCCGCCATGACGGCGGGATATCCGGGCACCAGCGTGCAGACCTCGACGCCTTCGGCCTTCAAGGCGGTCGGCAGCGCACCGGCGACATCGGCCAGGCCGCCGGTCTTGATGATGGGATAGATTTCCGAGGCGACCGAAAGGACGCGGATCGACTTCATGCATTCAGTCCGTCGATCATCGCCTGCGTGATCAGACAAATTCCGTTCGGGCTGGTTCGAAACCGCTTGGCATCGAGCTCGGGGTCCTCGCCGATGACGAGGCCTTCCGGAATTTTCACGCCGCGGTCGATCACGACATTGCGCAGGCGCGCATGCTGCCCGACATCGACATATGGCAGGATCACGGCATTCTCCACCCGGGCATGCGAATGAAGATGCACGCCGGTGAAGAGCAGCGAACGGCGCAAGGAGGCGCCGGACACGATGCATCCGCCGGAGACCAGCGAAGTCACCGCCTCGCCGCGCCGTCCGTCCTCATCGTGGACGAATTTCGCGGGTGGGGTGATTTCCGCGTGGGTCCAGATCGGCCACGAACGGTCGTAGAGATCGAGCTCGGGGACCACGTCGGTGAGATCGATATTGGCCGACCAATAGGCGTCGACCGTTCCGACATCGCGCCAGTAGCTCGGCTGGTCGTTGCCGGCGCGCACGCAGGATCGGCTGAACTGATGCGCCACCGCGCGGCCGTTCTTCACGATGTATGGAATGATGTCCTTGCCGAAATCGCGGTTGGAATTCGGATCGCCGGCATCGCGGCGCAACTGATCCAGAAGAAAATCAGTGTCGAAGACATAGATGCCCATGCTCGCCAGTGAGACATCCGGCTTGCCCGGCATCGGCGGCGGATCGGCCGGCTTCTCCAGGAATGACTGGATGACGTCCTTGTCGTCGACATGGATGATGCCGAAGGCGCTCGACTCCGATCGCGGCATTTCGAGGCAGCCGACCGTCACGTCCGCCTTCTGCTCGACATGCTGCTGCAGCATCAGCTCGTAGTCCATCTTGTAGACGTGGTCGCCGGCCAGCAGCACGATATACTTGGCGCCGTAACTCTCGATGATGTCGATGTTCTGGTAGACTGCGTCGGCGGTCCCGAGATACCACATGGTCTCCGAGACGCGCTGGCTGGCAGGGAGGATGTCAAAACTCTCGTTACGCTCGGGACGGAAGAAATTCCAGCCCATCTGAAGGTGACGAATGAGGCTGTGCGCCTTGTACTGGGTGGCGACCGCGATGCGTCGGATGCCTGAATTCAGGGCATTGGACAGTGCGAAATCGATGATGCGCGATTTGCCTCCGAAATAGACCGCCGGCTTGGCCCGCCTGTCGGTCAATTCCAGGAGCCGACTTCCGCGTCCGCCCGCGAGAACGAAGGCAAGCGCATGCCGCGCCAGTGGCTCGTTTGCGACGGGTCGCATTTGATCCTCCCATTACGCAACATAAACCCCTCATCGGGGCCGGTCGTTCCAGCACTGGGCGCCTTCCGTCACCCGAAATCCCGTTCGGACGCGGATAGAATGGCCTGCCGGCGCCTGCACGGCCAGCCGAAAAGCGACAAGACCGCCGATAGCGTTACCAAAATCCGGACACTTCGTTACGCCGGGGAGGATCCGCCCCGGCGCGCGTACAGGTCAGGGCCGCGCATCTGCAGGCAAAGGACAGCGCCCGGCGGAGGTCGGCGGCGCCAATGGTCTGCAAGCTGGAGCGCTCGATCCGTCCCAATTGGTGGAGCGCGAACAGAAGTGCAGCCTGAAAGCTGTCCCCGGCGCCGATCGTATCGACCACGTCGACCCCGGGCGCGCCGACTTCGACCGCCCCCACCGCCCGGTGCCAGGCCAGCGCGCCGTTTGTGCCGCGGGTAACGACGACCAGGCTCGGGCCCGTCGCCAGCAAGGCAGCCGCTCTCGCCGCGAAATCCTCCTCGCCAAAGAGATACTCGAAATCGACATCCGACATCCTGACGACGTCGGCGTTGGCGGCAAACGCGACCATTCGCGCGCGATAGGCCTTTTGGTCATGGACGAGGTTGGGCCGGCAGTTCGGATCGAACGAGATGGTCGCCGTCGCTTTGGCGTCCGCGATCAGGCTGCCGACCTCCGCAGCGCCTCGGTCATGGACCAGCGTCGTGGACCCGATGTGGACGGCATCGATCGCATCGAAGGCAATGGAGCCGCGCCGATAAGTCCAATTGGCCGAAGCGGTCCCGGCATCATAGAAGGCATATTGCGACTCGCCGACAATCAACCGCACGAAGGCCAGCGTGGTCTGGTGGTCGGTTCGCGTTGCGTGGCGAAGGTCGACCTTCGACGCCGCGGCGTGATCGGCGATCATCCGGCCGAACAGGTCGGTCGAGATGCCGCCGACGAAACCCGAGGGAATGCCGAGCCGCGCCAGTCCGACGGCAATGTTGAGGCAGGAGCCGCCCACCGCGGGCCTGACGGCTTCACGTCCGTCGGCGGCCCTCACCGGAACAAAATCGATCAGCGCATCGCCACAACTCAAGATCATCGTGCCGGCCCTTCGACGTCAGTGGCTTTCTGTCCCCAGGCGGCGCATCACGCCGCGGCTCTCGCGCTCCAGTGTGCGCAGCAAATTATGGACGCTTCGCTTGGTTCGGTGAAACTCGGCCATTCCCGGCGCGGTCGGCTCGCTCAAGCGGCCCAGCGCCGACATCGAGGCCATGGTTTCGCCGAGCGAGCCAAAGGCGCCGCTTGCGACCGCGCCCAGCATTGCAGCCCCCAGCAACACCGGCTCCTGCGTTTGCGGCAGCGCTACGGCAAGCCCCGTGGTATCGGCCATGATCTGCCGGACCAGCGGACTGCGGCCGGCGCCGCCACCCATGACAATGACGTTGCTGTCGACCTTGTGCGCAACAAAAGCGTCGATGACATCGGCGAGGCCATAAGCAAGCCCGCAAAGCCCCGCGACGAACAGCCGCTCCATCGCGCCGATATCGGCGTCGAGATCGAGCCCAGCGATTACCGCCCGGCAATCGGGATCGGCATAGGGCGAACGGTTGCCCAGAAACTCGGGCAACACGTGAACATCGCGCGCCAACCTTGCCGCAGCGCCGGGGCTTCCTGCCCGCGCAATGATCCTCCGCTCCAGGAATTCGATGACATCGACACCATCGTTGCGCGCGGCGCTACTGGCCTCGGCATGGGCCGGATGCGAGCGCAGCAGGTGATCGACGGCGGCGCCTGCAGCCGACTGCCCGCCCTCGTTGAGCCAGAAGCCCGGGACCATGCCGGAATAATACGGCCCCCAAACGCCGGGTACGAAACAGGGATCCACCGTCGTCGCCATGATGCAGGCTGACGTACCCATGATGTAAGCCAAGCGATCGCAGACGTTGACCGGGCTGCCCGGTTCGAGACGTCCGCCGATGGCGCCGATCCCGCCTGCATGCGCATCGATCAGGGAGGCACCGACCGGCGTTCCCGGCCGCAAGCCCAGCTCGTCCGCGGCTTGTTGCGTCAATCCCGCCCCAATCGGCGAGCCGGGCGCGATGATGCCGGTTCCGATCCGTGCATAGTTCTCGGCGGCGAACTCCTCGAGGCCGACGCGCTGAAAGTATGGCGTGCTCCAGCGCTTCTCATGCGCCAGGAAATTCCACTTGCAGGTCACCGTGCACATCGACCGCTGCAATGAACCGGTCGCCCGCCAGGAAAGAAAATCCGCGAGATCGAAGAAGTGCCCGGCGGCGTCAAAACTGCGGCGCAAACGGCGTTTCAGCCAGAGCAGCTTGGGCACTTCCATCTCGGGCGAAATGGAGCCGCCGACATAGCGCAGCACCTCATCACCGGTGTCGTTGATCTCGCGCGCTTCGCCGACCGCACGATGGTCCATCCAGACGATGACATTACGCTGCGGATCGCCCGACCCGCTCACCGTGACCGGCGCGCCGTCGGGCGCGAGCACGACCAGCGAGCACGTCGCATCGAAGCCGACACCCTCGACGGCAGCTGCGGGGATCGCGGCTTCCGCCATGGCGGCGCGCACGGAAGCGGCACAGGCATTCCAGATGTCGGACGACGACTGTTCGACGATGTCACCCGTCTCGTGCCAGGTCACAAGCGGATGCTTGGCAAGCCCGAGCAGCTTTCCGGTCTCGTCGAATACGCCGGCTCGCGTGCTCGAAGTTCCGACATCGACGCCGACATAGGCCTGCCGCATGCGCGCCCCCCAACTATCAGAGGCAGGAGCCTACCAGCATGTGTAGCCACCATCGACCAGAACAATGCTGCCTGTCATCAGGCTCGCGGCATCGGAAGCCAGGAACAAGACGACCGAGGCGATTTCCTCCACCTGGCCGAGCCTTGCCATCGGGGTTCCGCCAATCCAGGCGTCGTACATTTTCGGGTTGCTTTTCACGAAGGCGTTCAGGGGCGTTTCGATATAGGTCGGCGCCACGGCGTTGACCCGCACGCCCCGCGCGCCCCATTCGGCCGCCAGCGATTTTGTCAGATGGTGCACCGCGGCCTTGGAGGCGTTGTAATAACACTGCTCCTGCGGCTTGTTGACGATGAAGCCCGACATCGAGCCGACATTGACGATGGTTCCCGCCTTCGCCCGCAGCATGTGCTTGCCGAAGGCGCGGCAACACCAGAACGTGCCGTTGAGATTGACGTCAATCACATTGAGCCAATGCTCGTCGGTGACGGTTTCCGCAGGAGTCTCGCTCCGCGCGATGCCGGCATTGTTGACGAGAATGTCCACCTTCCCGTAGCGGGACGCCAGTTGGGCGGCGACCTCGGAGACGCGCCCGGAGTTCGTCACATCCATGTCGACGAGCTCGACATCGTAGCCCTTTTTCTTCATCTCGGCGCGGCCGGCTTCGGCCACCTTCGCGTCGCGGTCGGCGATCACGACTTTTGCGCCGGCTTCCGCCAGCGCCTCGACGCAGGCGAGCCCGATGCCCTGGCCACCCCCGGTCACGACGGCGGTCTTGCCGCCAAGTTTGAATTTCTCAAGATACATTTGTCCTCTCCGTTCTGTTTCGCCGGAGTTTCGTGGGGTTACGCCCGGATGGAGTTGCCGCCGTCGGTGAAGCGATGGATGCGGGCAGGATCGGGTGACAGCGAGACCTTGTCGCCTGTGCTCAGATCGAGCTCGCCGATATAGCGCGACGTCAACGTGCCGACCGGGCCGGCATCAACATAGAGGAAGGTGTCGCTGCCAAGATGCTCGGCGGCCACCACGGTCCCCTGCCAGCCCGGCCCTTCGCGATCGACCTTGAGATGCTCGGGCCGCACGCCGATGGTCGCGGCACCCCGTTGCAATGCGGGTTCACCGGAAATGAAATTCATCTTCGGCGAGCCAATGAATCCGGCCACGAACAGATTTGCCGGCCTTTCATAGAGTTCGATCGGCGAGCCATATTGCTCGATCTTGCCGGCGTTGAGCACCACGATCTTGTCGGCCATGGTCATCGCCTCGACCTGGTCGTGGGTGACGTAGATGGCGGTGGTGCCGAGCTGTTTCTGCAGCCGCGTGACTTCCTGCCGCATCTGGACGCGAAGCGCGGCATCGAGATTCGACAAAGGCTCGTCGAACAGGAACGCTTTCGGCTCGCGTACGATCGCCCGGCCGATCGCCACGCGCTGACGCTGTCCGCCGGACAATTCGCGCGGCTTGCGGTCCAGATAGGGCGTGAGGTTGAGGGTTGCCGCCGCAGCCTCGACCTTGCGGTTGATCTCGCCCTTGGGCAGGCCCGCCATCTTCAGGCCGAAGGCGATGTTGCCGCGCACGCTCATATGCGGATAGAGCGCGTAGGACTGGAACACCATCGACAGGCCGCGCTTGGCCGGCGGAACGTCGACGACGTTCTTGCCGTCGATCAGGATATTGCCGCCGGTGACGTCCTCGAGCCCCGCGATCAGGCGGAGCAACGTCGTCTTGCCGCACCCGGACGGTCCGACAAAGACGACGAACGATCCGTCGGCGATGTCGAGATCGGCGCCTTTGATGATGTGCACCGGTCCGAAGGATTTCTGGACACCCTGCAGCGTGATCTGACCCATGATGTGTCGCCTTCCCCTATTTGACGGCGCCGAAGGTCAGGCCGCGGACAAGCTGCCGCTGGCTGAACCAGCCGAGCACGAGAATTGGAGCAATCGCCAGCGTCGAGGCCGCCGATAGCTTGGCCCAGAACAGCCCTTCCGGACTCGAATAGGAGGCGATAAAGACCGTGAGCGGCGCAGCGTTTAGCGTCGACAGGTTCAGCGTCCAGAACGCCTCGTTCCAGGCAAGGATAAGATTGAGGAGCAGCGTCGAGGCCAGTCCCGGCACCGCCATCGGCGTCAGGACGTAGACCAGCTCCCTTCCGATGGTCGCACCGTCCATGCGCGCGGCCTCCAGGATGTCCTTCGGAATCTCCTTGAAATAGGTGAAGAGCATCCAGACCACGATCGGCAGATTGCCGAGACAGAGGATGAAGGTCAGCCCGGTGCGCGTGTCGAGCAGGCCGAAATCCCGAAAGATCAGGTAGATCGGAACCAGGACGCCGACCGGCGGCATCATCTTGGTCGAGAGCATCCAGAGCAGGATGTCCTTGGTGCGTTTGGTCGGCGAGAACGCCATCGACCATGCCGCGGGAATCGCGATCAGCATCGCAATCAGCGTCGAGCCGCCGGCGATGAGGATGGAGTTGAGCGCGTGGTGGAGATAGTCGCTGCGCTCCTGCACGGTGGCGTAATTTTCCATGGTCCAATGGAAGAACAGGAACGATGGCGGGATGGCAAAGGCCTCGAGCTCGGTCTTGAAGCTCGCGAGCACCATCCAGAGGATCGGGAAGAAGATCAGGAAACCGGCGAGCCAGGCTCCGGCGGTCGCGATGATCGTGCGTCGTGTCGTTACCGCGCGCGCCATGGTGTCACGCCTCCAGATTCCGGCCGACGATGCGGACAAGGAAGAAAGCCACGATGTTGGCGATGACGACGGCCACGAGCCCGCCCGCGGAGGCACTGCCGATATCGTATTGAATGAGGGCCTGGGAGTAGATCAGGAAAGCGATGTTCGTGGTCTGCAATCCCGGGCCGCCGCCGGTGGTGACGAAGATCTCGGCGAACACCGTCAGCAGGAAGATGGTCTCGATCAGGATCACGACCGTGATCGGCCGCGCCAGATGCGGCAGCGTGATGTAGATGAAGGTCGACAGCGCGCGGGCGCCATCCATCTCGGCCGCTTCCTTCTGCTCCTCGTCGAGCGATTGCAACGCCGTCAGCAGGATGAGGGTCGCGAACGGCAGCCATTGCCACGACACGATCAGGATGATGGCGAGCAAGGGCGCATCGTTGAACCAGTCGATCGGCGTGGCGCCGAACAGCGTCGCGATCCAGGCGAACAGCCCGGAGACCGGATGCATCAGGAGATTCTTCCAGACCAATGCGCTGACGGTCGGCATCACGAAGAACGGCGCGATCACCATCAGCCGCACGATGCTGCGACCGATCACCGGCTGGTCAAGCAGAAGCGCGAGCGGAATCCCGATCAGTATGGTCAGCGCCAGGACCGAACCGACCAGAACAAGCGTATTTCGCAGCGAGGCGAGGAAGGCCGGGTCGGTCAGGAAGTATTCGAAATTCTCAAAGCCAACGAACTGCCCGGACTCGGGATCAAGCAGATTGTAATGCAGGGTCGAGAAATAGATCGTCAGCGCCAGCGGAACGATCATCCAGATGAACAGCAACGCGACCGCGGGCGTCATCAGGGTTCGCGCCAGCAGCTGCGTTTGTCGGGTGGCCATCCCCGCCTCCGTTCATGGGAGAAAGGGCGACCATCCACCTCAGGGCATAGGATGGTCGCCAGTTTGCACAGCCCGGGAGATTGGGCTGAGGGGTCGAAGCGCGCGCCTACTTGATGTAGCCGGCGCGCTTCATCTCGCGTTCGGTCGAGGCTTGCGCCGCCGCGAGCGCCTGATCGACCGTGGTCGAGCCGGAGAGCGCCGCGGAGAACTGCTGGCCGACGGAGGTACCGATGCCCTGGAATTCCGGAATCGCGGCATATTGCACCCCGACATAGGGCACGGCCTTGACCGTCGGTTTGTTCGGATCGGCCGAGTCGATCGATTCAAGCGTCGGCTTCGCGAACGGCGCGACCTTGAGGTATTCTGGATTCTGGTACAGCGAGGTGCGCGTTCCCGGCGGCACGTTGGCCCAGCCTTCCTTGGACGCGACGAGCTTGGTGTAGTCCTTGCTGGTCGCCCAGGCGATGAACTTTTCAGCCGCCTCGATCTTCTTCGAGCCGGCGGGGATCGCGAGATTCCATGCCCACAGCCAATTGGCGTTCTTGCCGAGGCCGGTGTTCGGCGCGAGCGCAAATCCGACCTTGTCGGCGACTTTCGAGTCCTTCGGATTGGTCACGAAGGAAGCCGCCACCGTCGCATCGATCCACATCGCGCATTTGCCGGCGTTGAACAGCGCGAGGTTTTCATTGAAGCCGTTCGAGCTTGCGCCCGGAGGGCCCGCCTGCTTCATCAGGTCGACATAGGTCGAGAGCGTTTTCTTCCATTCCGGCGAATTGAACTGCGGCTCCCACTTCTCGTCGAACCAGCGCGCGCCGTAGGAATTGGCCATCGCGGTGAGGAACGCCATGTTCTCGCCCCAGCCGGCCTTGCCGCGCAAGCAGATGCCGAACACGCCGGCCGACTTGTCGGTGAGCTTCTTGGCGGAATCGATGACGAAATCCCAGGTAGGTTTCTCCGGCATGGTGAGGCCGGCCTTCTGGAACAGGTCGGTGCGGTACATCACCATCGAGCTCTCGCCGTAGAACGGCGCGGCATAGAGCTTTCCGTCAACCGAAACCGCGTCGCGGATCTTGGGAAGCAGGTCGGCGACGTCGTAATCGGCCGGAAGCTTGTCGAGCGGCACCAGCCAGTTCTTCTTGGCCCAGATCGGAACTTCATAGGTGCCGATGGTCAGCACGTCGAACTGGCCGCCCTTGGTGGCGATGTCGGTCGTCACGCGCTGGCGCAGCACGTTCTCTTCCAGCGTGACCCATTTGACCGTGATGTCGGGATTTTTGGCGGTGAACTCGCTGGACAGTCCCTGCATCCGGATCATGTCACCGTTGTTGACGGTCGCGATCGTCAGCGTGGTTTCCGCGATCGAAGGCACTGAAACCAATAGCGCAGCCGCGCCCACAAGGACGCCTAGGACGTTTCTCACGGTAACCTCCCTATGTGCGTGTTGAGCATATACCCACACGTTGGGCTTATGTTCACACCGGGTATGAAGCTTGTCAAGGTGACCGCGCGCGAAATCCACCACGCGCGAAGGCTGCATGAGGAAATCGGCTTAGCTTGCGGATGAAGGGGCGGTCGGCGACCGGATCAGGCCAAAATGGCGCGCGCGGTGGCTTCGTCGGTGATGAGCCCGTTGACCAGTCGCCCCGCGAGTGCCGCCTTGATCGCCGGAACCTTGGCCTGCCCGATCGCGGCCGCGATCGTCGTCGTCTCGGCCGGCACTTGCGGCGGAATGCTGGTGAGCCGGCGGTTGGTGCCGCCCTTGATGAGCTTGCCCTTGGCGTCATAGGCCCAGCCGGTGATCTCGCCCACCGCGCCGAGCCGCATCATCTCGAACAATTCCTCGCGCGTAACGAAGCCGTCGACATGGACCTGGGCCTTCTGGTCCATCTGGCCGATGCCGATCAGCCGGAGATCGGCCTTCGCCGCAACGGCCTTCACCTTGGCGATGGGATCGATCCGGACCATGCGGTTGCGCTCGTCTTCCGATGACATCAGGAACGGCAAGGGCATGGGATAGTGGCGCGCGCCGGTCCGGTCCGCCAGCCTCCCGACCGTATCGAAGAAGCTCGCCGAGCCGTCCGCGGAAATATTGCCGACCAGCGAGACGATCTGGTGATTGGGCCTGTCGATCGGCGAAACGCGCTCGACGGCGGCGCGCACCGCGCGCCCTGTGCCGAGGGCGACGATGACCGGGGTCTCCGAGCGTAGCGTCGCTTCCAGGATGTTGGCGCAGCGCTCGGCGATCCCCGCCGTCGAGAGCGGCGCGGCCGGATCCGCGGGCACGACTTCGCAGTGCGTCAGATCGAAGCTCTCCTTCAGCCGGGATGCCAGTTCCATGCAGGCCGCAATGGGATGTTCGAGGCGGAAGGTAATCAGCCGTTCGGCCAGGCAAAGCGAGACCAGGCGCTGCGCCGAGGCCCGCGAGACCTGCAGCATCTTCGCGATCTCGTCCTGGGTGTGTCCGGCGATGAAGTAGAGCCAGCCGGCGCGAGCCGCATCATCCAGGCGCGATTTTTCGCCCTCGGTCGAAGCCATCAGGTGACTCGCCCTTCCATCCAGAAATCCGCCATCCGGTCGAACACGCGGTCGGCGCCGGCAGCCCGCAGTATGGCGCGTCCGTCTCGCGATTCGTAGTGGCTGCCGCCGGAAAATCCCCACACCTTCATGCCGGCCGCTTTCGCCGCCGCCACGCCGCTGACACTGTCCTCGATGACCAAGGTGCGCGCCGGTGCGGCCTGCATTTTTCCGGCCGCGTAGAGGAACAGGTCAGGTGCCGGCTTCCCGTGCGAGACCATCTGCGAAGTAAAGAGCCGGTCGCCGAAATAGCGCGCAAGGCCGGTTCGCGCGAGCGAGAACGCCACGCGGTCAAGGTCGCTGGAGGACGCCACGCAATGTGGCGTAGACAGGTCTTCGAGCAGCGAAGCTATTCCCGCAATGGGTTGCAGCGAGGCCTCGAACGTCTGACGTACCCGCGACTTCAGGTCAGCAAAAAAAGTGTCCGGCAGCGTTCGTCCCTGCCCGCCATAGTGCTGCAACACGGCCGCGGTGCTGCGGCCCAGGAACAGATCGAGCGCATCTGCGAGTTCGAGCGTGATGCCACAGGTGGCGAGGACCTCGGAAAGACACCGGCAACTCAGCACCTCGCTGTCGACGAGGACGCCGTCGCAATCGAAGATGATCAGGTCGGGTTGGCGCTGGTCGTGCTCCATCCCAATATCAGATCATATGCTCATTTGGAGAGCAATAGCTCACCAATTCAGGGCCGTAGCGCCTTGCTTAAATCGAGGCCCGATCCATGATCTATGATGGGCGTCGAAGAGACGGTGGCAGGCCGGGCGGCCGATCGACCACATGTTTCAAGAACCACCTGGAGGTCCAACGTGCTGAAATCGATTGACCCCTTTCTGAACGCCGACGTCCTGTATGCATTGCAGGCCATGGGACACGGCGACGATCTCATCCTCTGCGAT
>Ga0134128_10007006_pt1 | contig 13635 bp, 10 predicted proteins | sample KB31754_FD_96462 | JGI IMG/M metagenome (GOLD analysis project Ga0134128, IMG submission 96462) | Terrestrial soil microbial communities with excess Nitrogen fertilizer from Kellogg Biological Station, Michigan, USA - KB3-175-4 | ecosystem: Environmental > Terrestrial > Soil > Unclassified ... | reverse complement strand
CGCGATACTCAAGAATCGGAAGCCCCAGGCGATTCACTTTAGGATTCGGTGTTGCAGTAGCTGTTGCCATGTTCAATTCCTTTTCCTGTTCCCTAATGCGTAATCCTTAATGCCTAATCCCTAATGCCTATTCCCTGTCCCCTGCACCCTGCACCCTGCCGCCTGCCTTCACAGCCCTTCCTTCGTCACAAACTCTTCCGTCACGCTGCGCGCATCAATTGGCAACCCGTTGTAGTGCAGTATCGACCGCAACTTCACCACCTGGTCCGCAGGAAGATCCAGCTTCAGCAGGCTCTCCATCTGCGCATCCCGATTCTGCTCGATCACGTACACCCGCTCATGCGACGCGATGAAGTCATGCACCTCGTGCGTGAACGGATACGCCCGAATCCTCAGATAATCCACATCGGTCTTGTACTCGTTCTTGATCTGGTCCAGGCTCTCGCGCACCGCAAAATCCGAAGTGCCAAACGCGATGAACCCCACCTTCGACGTTCCGTTCTTGGTCACCACCGGCGCCGGAACCAGCGTCCGCGCATGCTCAAACTTCTTGTTCAGCCGGTCCACAATGTACGTGTACTCGTCCGGTTTCTCCGTATATCCGGCCTTCTCGTTGTGCCCCGATCCGCGCGTGAAATACGACGCCTTCGGGTGATCGGTACCCGGCAGCGTGCGCCACCCGATCCCGTCCCCGTCCACGTCCTTGTAGCGCGCAAACCCGCCCAGCTTGTCCAGATCTTCCTTCGTCAGCACCTTACCCCGATCCAGCGGCTTCTCGGGATACTCGAACGGCTCCGACATCCAGTTGTTCATGCCCAGGTCGAGATCCGTCAGCACGAACACCGGCGTCTGCAGCCGCTCCGCCAGGTCGAACGCCTGGCCGCTCAACTCAAAGCATTCCCTCACCGTCGCCGGAAGCAGCATCACCTGCTTGCTGTCGCCGTGCGACAAAAACGCTGTCGAAAGAATATCGGCCTGCTGCGTGCGCGTCGGCATGCCCGTCGACGGGCCGGTCCTCTGCACATCGAAGATCACGCCCGGAATCTCGGCGTAATATCCCAGCCCTGAAAACTCCGCCATCAGCGAAATTCCCGGTCCTGAAGTCGACGTCATCGACCGCGCCCCCGCCCAGCCCGCGCCCAGCACCATACCGATCGCAGCCAGCTCGTCCTCGGCCTGAATCACCGCAAACGTCGCCTTGCCTTCCGGCGTCACGCGAAATTTCTTCAACAGGTCCGTCGTCGCCTCAATCAGCGACGTCGAAGGCGTAATGGGATACCACGCCACCACCGTCACGCCCGCAAACACCGCGCCCATGCCGCACGCCGCGTTGCCGTCGATGATGATCTTCCCCGCCGTCTCGTTCATGGGCTCAATCACATACGGATCGAGCTTTACCAGCTTCTCCGCGGCGAAATCCCATCCGGCCTTCACCGCGCCAAAGTTGAGGTCGAACACCTTCTGCTTCCGCGCAAACTGCTTCTTTACCGACTTCTCCACCACTTCCAGATCGATGGAGAGAAGCTGCGCCACCACGCCCACGTACACCATGTTCTTCACCAGCTTGCGCAGCTTGGCTTCGGAACACACCGCGGCCGTAATCTTGTCGAACGGCACCGGATAGCAGATCACGTCCTCGCGATACTGCCTCAGGTTCATGTTCTCTTCGTAAATGGCCACCGCCCCCGCCGGCAGGCTCAGCATGTCGTCCTTGGCCGTCTCCGGATTCAACGCCACCAGGATCTCGGTATCGCGCTTCCGCGCCACATACCCGTCCTTGCTCGCGCGAATCGTGTACCACGTGGGAAGACCGGCAATGTTCGACGGAAACAGGTTCTTGCCACTTACAGGAACGCCCATTCCGAAGATGCTCTTCAGCAGCACGCTGTTGGCGGATTGCGAGCCGGACCCGTTCACCGTTGCTACGTTGATGCTGAAGTCGTTCACTACGCGCTGGCGCGCGGCTTTGAGGCCCTGTTCTTGACCCAGGACCAGGTCTCCAGTCGCCATTTGGGCGGGATTCCTTCCGATGAGATTCGAAGCGGAGAGTGCGATGTGCTCCTAGGTGATTATAGTCACTTCCAAGCTTCGCCGTCCCTCCCGGCACACCCGCCGCCACCCCCGCCATTCCCGCATTACGATACACCGTCTCTCTTCCCGCACCCCGCGCTGACGCTTTTGCCCTTGCTTTTCTGTCTGTCATCCTTGGCGAAGCCCTCTTTGCCGATTGGGGGCGACACCAGCACCTGCATCCCCACAAACCCACTTTTTCACCTGCAAAGAACGAAACCGGCGTACACTTCTGCCACCCGGTTTATGCCTGCCCGCACCTCAAGTCACGCCCTTGGGTGACCCCCGGTACATACGGCAACCCTGACCGGGATTACACAGGCTCCGGGGGAGGTGCGCTCCTCTTACTAGGTAGCCAAACGTAAAGCCATCGGCCCCGGGGAACGCCCCTCTTCCCCTCAGGAGGATTCAATGCACCGGCTTTCCAGATGGATCTGCAGCTCAGCGCTGCTCGCTCTCGCCGCTCTCCTCATCAGCCCTGCACCGGCACAGGCCGGAGACACCAGCGGAACCGTCAAGGTAATGACTTACAACGTCAACGAAGGCTCCGACTTCGTCGAGGTCCTGTCCGCCCAGTCCGTTACCGATTTCGTGCAGGCCGTTCAGATCACATTGAATGAAGTCGACGCCAGCAACCCGCCACTTCGCATGCAGGCCGTCGCCCACCAGATCGCCATCGACCAGCCCGACCTCGTCGGCCTCCAGGAAGTCTCCACCTGGCTCACCGGAAATCCGGCAGCCCCCACGGTCCGCTATGACATGCTCCAGGAACTCATGGCCGCACTCGCCGCACAGGGCCAGCACTACAAAGTGGTCGTCGTCGTGCCGGAATTCCAGCTCGCCGGCCCTCTCCCCGATTTCACCAACTACGTCATCGTCCAGGACACCGACGTCATGCTCGCACGCAGCGACAAGGGCGACCTCTCCCTCTCCAATGTGAACTCGGGCACATACAACACCCTGCTCCAGCTTCCCTTGCCGGCGCCGCTTCCTGCCGTAACCATTCAGCGTGGCTGGGGATCGGCTGACGTATCGCTGCATGGCCAGAACTTCCGCTTCATCGTCACCCACATCGAGAACTTCCTCGCTCCGGCAGCGGCCTACACCCTCTACATCCAGCAATCCCAGGTGCAGCAACTGGCCAGCGGCCCTGCCGGCATCTCCGACCGCCCCGTCATCATCGCCGGTGACTTCAATGCCGATGCCCTCGGCGGCGATCAGAGCCTGCTGACCTGGCAGCTCATGCAGACCCTCGGATTCACGGATGCATGGGCAGCGCGATACCCCAACGTCGCAGCGCCAACCTGGCCCCTGCTCGACTCCAGCCCCACCAGCGCCTCCGCCTTCCAGCGCATCGACTACATCTGGACCAAGGGCCCGATCCGCCCGCTCAATCTCAGCCAGGCTGGCACTGACCCGCAAAGCAAGGTCGGCGGCCTCTGGCCCTCTGACCACGCCGGCGTCCGCGCCCAACTCCAGTTCACCCGCCAATAAGCCGAGAATCTGCTTCTGACGCGTGCCCCCGGTCCCCCGCCGGGTGCACCGTGCCCTTGCTTGTCTTACTGTCATCCTTGGCGCAGCCGAGGATCTGCTGTTCTCCCGTGCCCAGGTCCCCCGCTTTCGGAAACAGGGGCGGCATGCGCGTCACCCGGGGAACGCCTTCTCTCTGAACCCTGTCAAGCCCCCTCACCCCAAAAAAGTCTGTAACTCCCTTTCGAATCAACAGAAGATTTCTGCCCAGAATTGCCGGTTTTCTCTCCGAATCTGCTAGCCTCATCTATAAGGACAGAAAAAACAAGCCCGCCGACCCTCAACCGGTCCGGCGGGCATTTTCTTTTCCACAAAACTCCTCGTAAAAACCTCGTCATCCTGGCCGCAGGCGGTACCAGCGTCTGCTATTGCCTTTCTGACCACTGACAACTGACAACTGACAACTGACAACTGACAACTGAAAACTGACAACTGACAACTGAAATCTGACCACCCGAAAGGCCCCACCATGACCATCTCTGAATCCGTACAGCTCTGCTGCAGCTCCTACTACACCGCCGTCTCTGAACAAATGGCAAAGCCAGTCATGAAGCGCAATTTCGATCACCTCCGCGCAGCCTACTTCCGGCACATCCCGTTCCTCTCCGATGCCGAAAACATTCGCGCCTTCATCGCCTGCGTCGGCCATGGCATGCTCATCGGCGCTATCCATATGCAAGACGGCGCGAAGCTCTTGTACGCTGCCCAGGTCGCCCGCTCCGCTCTGCCTCGCGAAATCCGCCCCGTCGGCCGCCCACCCAAATCCGCCTCCCCCCGGCCGGAGCCCCTGGCTCCGCAATCCGAAAAAAATACCCCCACCCCCTCCCCAGCCCACCCGGCGTCCGTCCAAACCGCCGCGTCCGCCGCCGAATCCAGCCCCAGCCCCGACCCGGCCGACTGCTCTCCGCGAGCTGCAGATCAGCGCGAAATCTCCGCTCCACCTTCGCAGCCCGAAAACAAATACCCCACCCCCTCCCCAGCACCACCGAACGTCGCCCCTGAATCCGAAAACGACCCCCAAAACGGCAAAACGCGAGCGCCCGGTTCCGCGCCGTCCGAGCCGTCCGCGCCGTCTGCGCCGCCTGTCGCCGCAACGCCCGCCAGCGTGACGACCCGCCAGGTCGCCTAGCTCCGCCAACTCGCCCCCCTTTTCCCGAACCGTTGTCGCTTCCATCGAGCCCCCGGCGCACCGCACCATTCCTCTACCCGGAATCCGCCTTCATCACAAATGGTTCAAGTCTCAAGCGATTTCCTCCGCCACCCCTCCCCGCATCTGCTGCCGGACGTTACACTGATGTGGGCGCATGATTTACGCTGACGCCCCTTCACGCGGCCACCGCCAATTCGAGGCACACTCCAGTTGCAGCACGCAGGCACGTTGCGCATCCATGAGCTCACGCCGGAAGAGCGCGCCGTCTATGCCACGCTCAAGCCGGAAAGCCTGCCCGAGCACGTCGCCATCATCATGGACGGCAACGGCCGCTGGGCCGGCCGCCGCTCGCTCAAGCGCTTCCTCGGCCACCAGCAGGGCGCCAAGAGCGTCCAGCTCGTCACCGAAACCGCGTCCCGCATCGGCCTCCCCTGGCTCACCCTCTACGCCTTCTCGCTCGAGAACAACCTCCGCCGCCCCAAGGCCGAAGTCAACTTCCTCATGCGCCTGCTCAAGAGTTATCTCGAAGGCAACGTACAGCGCATGATGGACAACAACGTCCGCATCCGCTACATCGGCCGCATCCACGAGCTGCCATCCGAAGTGCAGGACAAGATGCAGTGGGCCGCCGAAACCACCGCCGCCAACACCGGCACCACGCTCACGCTCGCTCTCAACTACGGCGGCCGCTCCGAGATGGTCGACGCCTTCCGCGCCCTCGCCGCGGAGATGCGTCAGAAACACATCCCTTCCAGCCACATCACCGAAGAGGACATCCACCGCCACCTCTACACGGCGCACATGCCCGACCCCGATCTGCTCATCCGCACCTCCGGCGAAATGCGCATCTCGAACTATCTCCTGTGGCAGATCGCGTACGCCGAGATCTTCGTCACCGATCGCCTCTGGCCCGACTTCCGCGGCATCCATCTGCTCGAAGCCATCGCCGACTTCCAGCGCCGCGAGCGCCGCTTCGGCGGCCTCGGCGACAACGTCCTCCACACCGACGAAGAAGCCGACCGCTACAAAATCGCCGTCAGCTAACTCCGCCAGCTCACCCTTGTCATCCTGACCCCGAGCAGCGTCGAAGGGGAAGGACCCGCTGTTGCACTTGCTCTTGTATTTCTTTCTGTCATCCTTGGCGCAGCCCGAGGATCTGCTTCTCGTCGCACTTGCCCATAAGCTTCCAATCGCGTCACACCCGCGACAACCGGCTTTCCATCCACGTTATTAATATCCCGGAACTCCACTTCCACCGGCTCGCCATCCACCACCGCGTGGGGCTTCACGCACCCATACTTGCCTGAACCGCCGCAACCCCGGCATCGAAACCCACTTCTCGCCCCAGCCACTTCTTCCGAGCCCTCTCCACCAGCTCTTCTGACCGTCGCATCAGGTCCCCAAAACCCGCATCCGCGCGCACCGATGCCAGCCACGGATCCCCGCACAGCGTTTGCCGAGGCACCGTAAATCCCCGCTCCATCGCCGTCCGGATCATCTGCTGCGCTTCCATCGCCCTGCCCATATATGCGTGGTGCCGCGCCATGTAGAACACCATTTCAGGATCGGCAACTGCCACCCGCGTTTCCATCCTCGCCACCGCATCCTCAAACCGGCCTTCGGTGATGGCCAGCAGCGATTCCATTCCCGCCTGCATCGTCACGGCGCATCCACCCGCTGACACACGCTGCGCCAGCAGCGCACGCGCCCCTTCGCGATCCCCCAGCGCGGCCCACGCTGCAGCATCCAGGTAGAGCGCCCCTCGCCCGCTGTAGCTCTCGATCGTGGCGTGAAATTCTCCGCGAAGAAAATACGTGTGCGGCACGCTGGTCTGAACAATCGGATCCAGGTCCACGGCCTTGCGATGCATCTGCAGCGATTCTTCCAGCAACCCGCAGAAGCGCAGCGCCTGCACCAGCCCCGCGAACGTCTCCGGCTCCGCGGGATGACGCCGCAGCCTCGCCTGCAGCCGCTCCATCGCTTCAAGCGCCTCTCCCGTATCGGTCTGGATCGTCGTATAAAACTGGTGGGCGCACGCCAGATCCGGTTCTATCGCAAATGCCCGCTTCATGGCCGCATGAGCCAGCTTCAATTCGGTGTCGCCGCCCTTGTCGCTGATCTTCGCCAGCAGCGCGCAGTTCCGGCCCAGCCACGCCCATGCGGGGGCAAACGCCGGATCTCCGGCAAGGCAGAGCCAGTACAACTCCCGCGCCGCCACTACGGACTCCAGTGACCGGTGCGCCGTCAGCTCCTTCGCGCGCGAAAACAACTCGTAGGTGGCGCTCGAAATCCCAGGCTCCCCCTCCACCGGAACCTCGAAGCGATATCCGTACTTTGAAACCGTGCGGATCGACTCGCGCCCCATTACTTTCCTGAGGCTCACGATCGCATTCGTCAGGTTCGCCTCGGCCACAAACGTGCCCGGCCACACGGCCTCCATGAGCTCGTCTTTGCTCACCAGCCGCCCCGCGTTCGACACCAGGCACAACAGCATGTCCAGAGTCTTCGCCGTCAGCGGAACCGGCGCACCGTCCCGCTTCAGCAGCCGCTCCGAGGGAGAGAGCTGGAACCCCGCGAACCGAAACTCCTGGCCCGTTTGATTTTTGTTTGAAATCTTCTGGTCCGGCATTAGGACATTCCCCCGCCAACAGCCGCACTCTGCATTTACGGAGAAGGACCCGATGATGAGTTCCCATACTACCGGAACCAGTCCCCGGTAGCGAGGACGAATCCATCCCCGCCCACTTCCCCTCTGCAAAGGAGATCTCATGCGCAAAATCGCGTTCGTGCTTCTCGCCCTCGCCTGCTCTGCCGCCGCCCGATCGGAAACGAAATGCCACCAGGTCGCCGGCAGCATCGTCACCAACTTCGTCGGGCCAGCCGACACGCTCGGGAGCGCCACCGGCGATCTCGCCGGCGGACTCGGCGTGCACGTGCTCGACCAGCAGCCCGGCACCGGCGGAACCGTGCTGATCACCGTGCAACATCATTGGGTCACCACCACTGGCGACACTCTCTCGCTCGACCAGGCGGTGGTTACCGGCTTCCCCACGTCGGTCCCCGGCCTCTATGCGGTGAGCTATCTCGATGGAGTCCATGTAAAAAGGAACGGCACGGGCGCCTTTGCTGGCGTCACAGGCAAGATCTACTCCTGGGGCGCAGCCGATTTCGCCAAGGGCGAAATCGTCCTCCGCTACTCCGGCCAGGTCTGCAAGGACCAGTAAAACCACCCGCTTCTCGCCCGCGCGAAAGCCTTGCCCCAACCCTCACTTCCCGCAGTCACCCGAAGGAGATCGTCCATGCGCATCCAGCACCGCCTTTTGCTCCTGTCCGTATTGGCCGCGCTGCTGTGTGCACCGTCGATCATGTCCCCCCAGTCACCCGGTTCCGCCCCCGGCTCATTTCCCGAGTATGTGAGCTTCACAGGCGAACTCAACACTTAGCAGGGAAAGCCGGCAAGTGGAATCGTCACAGCCACCTTTCTGCTCTACGACGAAGAGTCGGGCGGAGAGCCGCTCTGGATCGAACACCAGAGGCTCACGCTCGACTCCGCCGGCAGGTTCATGGTTCCGGAAGGGGCAGCAGTGTTGTTTGCAGCAGGCTGACCCTCAATCCCCGCCACTCCTCCCATCACTGCGTGATCGTGAGATTCACATCCTGGTAGCGCGTGAAGTAGCTTGTCCCTCCCGTGCCGCTCACCTGGATCGTGTAAGTTCCCGGCGCCGCCCTGCTCAGGCTGATGCCGTTGCCGCAGCCGGTCGCCGTCAGCAAAGCAGCGGACACAGCAAGCGCCAGCACCATCGGCAGCGCGCCGAACTTGCGCCGCTGCCGCCAGAAGATCCAGCCAAAGATTGCTCCTGAAAACGGCAACAGCCCTGCCAGGGCCGCGCCGCGAATTCCTGTCGGGCGATTCATCGCGGAAGGGCCGCCGCTCAGCGGATTGTTCGTGTCGATCGTCAGTTGCGCCGTCACTCGGCCGCTTGCCGGCAGCTTTGAATTCAGCGGATTGAACTCGCACGTCACCTGCCGAGGCAGCGAGGCGCAGCCCAGGATGATCGAATCGCTGTATCCGCCAATCGAGTTCACCACCACCGTTAGCGTCGCATTCGCGCCCGTCTTCAGGCTCAGCTTGGCCGGCGTGACGGTCACGCTGAACGCGTCCAGCGTCACCACCTGGTTCAGAACGCCGGTTTGCGCTGCCGTGTTGTAGCTGTCCCCCGCATAGGTTGCGGTGATCGGATGCGTCCCCAGCGCCAGCGTCGAAATGTCGAACTTCGCCACCGCGGGATTGCCCGCCAGCGATGCGCTTCCGATCTGCGCGCCGTTGTCGAAAAACAAGACGGTGCCGCTGGCCGGTTGCGTGGCCTTCGACGTAATCGTTGCCGTAAATGTGATGTTGTTTCCCTGGTATGCGGGATTCAGGTTCGACGTGAGTGACAACGTTGCCGGCGCCAGCACATCCTCGGCGATCGGATCCGAACTGCTGCCAACCACCGGAATCGACGGATCCCCGCCGTATACAGCGATGATCTGGTGCGGCCCATTGCTCAGCCCACTCATGGTCAGCGCAGCCTGCTGCGCTCCCTTCACCGTGGTCAGCGCGACGGAACCGATCGCGTTGATGCCGTCCTCGAATGTGACAGTGCCATGCGGCGTCACATCCGACGGGTTGCCCGTCACCACCGCCGTAAACGTAATCGGCGCTCCAAGCGTCGAAGGATTCAAGCTTGACGTCAGCGTCGTGATGCTCGCCTCCTGCACCACCTGGATCAGCGGCGCTCCGCCATCGTCCGTCGACTTGCTTTTGTAGTGGACGGCGTCGCCGCTAAACGCCGCCACAATCGAGTGCCGCCCCACTCCGAGCGTTGAAATGTGAAACGTGGCCGTCCGCCCGGATCCCGAGGTGTTGTAGTCCAGTGGCACATCGGCCAGGTCGGTAGTCTGGCCATTGAACGTGTCGGTGAATGTCACCGAGCCATCCAGGTCCCCGTAACCGGTCTGAACCAGCGCAACAAAAGTTACATCCTGCGAATATGCCGAAGGATTGGGATTCGATGTAATCGTTGTGACGCTTCCATATCCCGGCCCCGCATTACCCACCACCTCGATCTTGAGCGGATTGTTCGCCGCCGGGATGGAAGGCTGCGTGTCCTCGTCGATCGTGATGATGCCACTTTCAATCTGCGGTACGAGAAGGACCGGATCGTTGGCTGGCGCAAACTCAGCACCAATGTTGCAGTCCGCCTCCGTCGCCATCGCGCCGATCGAACAGGCGTTCGCCACCGTCTCGTCAATCGCCGAATTCTTCCCGGCGGTGATTGAAGTCAGATCGACCGGAGCGTTTCCGTCGTTCTCCACCATCTGAAGAGTGTCACCATACGTTAATCCTTGCCGGACATAGTGATCCGTGATGTCATCGATCGCCACATAATTGCTCTGCACCTGGTCAACCACCATGTCGAAGTAATCGGCGATGTAGACATTCCCCAGCCCATCCACGTAAAGCCCTTTCGGGCCGTACAGCACGTTGGAATTGAAGTTCCCGAACGTGTAATTGAGTCCGCAACCTGACTGGATGAGCGTGGAGAGGTCGCCCGTCTTCGCATTCACCTTGCGGATGCCGTCACCTTGCGTGTCTGCGATATACACATTGCCCGCAGCATCCGAAGCCACGCCTTCAGGCCATGCAAGATTCACCTGTGTGGCCGGCAGAGGATCGGTGTTGCATGCAGTATCGAATCCCTCCTCGCCCGTTCCCGCAAAGGTCTCGATCGTGCTCGCCGCGGTGATCGCGCCGCCAACCGCCAGCACTCTGCGTACCCGCTGGTTGCCGGAATCCGGAATGTACATGTTGCCCTGCGGATCGAACGCAACGCCATATGGGAAATTCAGCTCCGCCGTATTGGCCGGAATCTGGTCGCCGTTGTATCCCCCGCTGCCATCCGCCTGCGCGTCACCCGTTCCCGCAACCGTCGTAATGGCGCCCGTTGCCGAGCTCACCGCGCGAATACGATGGTTGAACGTATCCGCGATATACAGGTTCCCGGCTGCATCCACCGTGACGCCCCACGGCTGATAGAGCGTCGCCTGCGTCGCCAGGCAACCATCGCCCACCGAATCGGTGCTGCCGGCGCACGCCGTCGCTGCGCCTCCCGCAACAGTTGAGATCGTGCCGGTCGCGGCCGACACCATGCGGATAACATTGTTCCCCGTATCGGCAATATACAGATTGCCTGCGCCGTCCACCGTCACGGCGTTCGGCGAATTCAAGGTTGCGTCTGCCGCCCGGCCGCCGTCACCGGTGTACGCAGGGTCGTCGTCGCCGGCGACAGTGGAAATGATCCCCGCTGTCGTACACGTCGTATTCGCAATCGTCGCCGTGGTCGCGGCGCCGCACACCATGCGCACACGGTTGTGCGCGCTGTCTGCAATGTACATATTCCCAGCGCCGTCCATGGTGATGCCTGAGGGTAGATTGAGGGCCGCCGCCACCGCTGGGTTCCCATCGTAAACGCCCGTAAACAGCCCCGGGAGGCCCGCAACAGCAACCATGTTTCCGGGCACCAGGACTCCCAACCCGCCCAGGCCCGTACCTGACATCAACGTCTCGCCCACCACCTGATTGCTGCTGTCTAACAACACCACCGCGCCCGTCCGCAACCCCGGCACCGCAGGAGTAAACGTGACCAGCTCGGTGCACAATCCACCCGCTGAAAGCGTTGCGCCCGCGCACGTGGAAGTACCGGATGCCTCGGCAAAATCGCCCTTGGGACTGCCGGCCGTCAGCACCTCAACGCTCGTCACCGTGCCGCCTGCCGTTGCCTTCACCGTAACTGCCTGCGCCCCGGACTTCGACTGAATCGCGAGCGGAGCAAACTTACTCTGTGCGTGGCCCGCAGCCGGCGAAACCGTCAGCGCCGCCAGCGCGACCCATCCGGCTAAAAGCCGTCGCGGCAAACGGGCAATCGATGTACGTGCGTGATCATCCCCGCGGTGGGGAAGACAGAATGAGGGGAGAGTCATCTGCGGGCTCCGTTGGCGACTGCGAAGTCGCCCGGAATTGGATACCCAAGGCTGAGCAATTAAACCACAATCCCATCCCAAGGCAATTGGAATTTTCCGGATTCCACCTTCAACCACTCCCGATTCGCGTGCTGTATCCTCAACCCATCGATGAAACGAGTTCTCACCGCTCTGGTCCTTATCCCCATCGTGTTCGTGCTCGTGTTTCTGCCCGCGCACTGGCAGCCCTTGTTCGTCGCCGCTACCGCCATCGTCGCCGCAATGGCCGCGTGGGAATACCTCGGCCTGGCGCAGCGCATCGGCTCCGATCCGCCCCGCATGGGCGTCGCAGTCGCTATCCTCGCGCTCTTCGCCGCCACCTACCAGTGGCCTGACCAGACCGCATCCATCCTCGGAATCCTCTCCCTGATTCTCCTGCTCGTTTGCACCTTCGGCAGCCGCATTGAGCGCGTCCTTCCTGACGCCGCCGCCTCCGTCTTCGCACTGCTCTATGCCGGCTTCACCCTCGTCTCGCTACCCGCCCTTCGCCAGCAATCGAACGGCCCCTCGCTCATCGTCTTCCTCTTCTGCGCCGTCTGGGCCGGCGACATCGCCGCCCTCTACATCGGCCGCACCTGGGGAAGCCACAAGCTCGCCCCCTCCATCAGCCCCAACAAATCCTGGGAAGGCTCCATCGCCTCCGTCCTCGGCAGCGTCCTGGTAGTCGGCGGCCTGCTCTGGCTCGCCGACTCCCTCACCACCCGCTTCAACACCGTCGTCCTCTCCTACTCCGAAGATCCCGTCTGGTATTGGATCGCCATGGCGGTCCTGCTCAACATCGCAGCCCAGGTCGGCGACCTGGCCGAGTCCGCCCTCAAACGCTCCGCCGGAGTCAAGGACTCCGGCTCCATCCTGCCCGGCCACGGCGGCGTCCTCGACCGCATCGACGCGCTCCTCCTCGCCGCCCCTACGCTCTGGTATGCTCAACTCATCCACCATAGCTTCTAGCTCTTAGCCTCTAGCTTTCAGCTTGGATCATGAGCTAGAAGCTAAAAGCTATTAGCTCAAGGCTGCCTTTTGAAACGACTCGCCATCCTCGGTTCCACCGGCTCCATCGGCCAGAGCACCCTCTCCATCGTCGAGCAGTTTCCTGACCGCTACTCGGTCACGGCCCTCGCCGCCGGCCGCAACGTGGACGAAGCTTTCGCCCAGGCCTCCCGCTGGCGGCCCAAAGTCGTCTCCATGGCCGGCGAAGAATCGGCCGCCCAGCTTGCCGCCCGTCTCCGCAGCGCCTCCATTGCCGGCATCGACGTGGTCCATGGCACCGCGGGCACAGTCGCCTGCTCCACGCATCCCGAAGCGGATTTCGTTGTCTCCGCCATCGTCGGCGTCGCCGGCCTCGAAGCCACTCACGCCGCCATCCTCGCCGGAAAACCCGTCGGCCTCGCCAATAAGGAGTGCATGGTGGCCGCCGGCGAAATCCTCACCGCCGCCGCGCGGCGGCGCAACGTCCCCATCCTTCCCATCGACAGCGAGCACAACGCGGTCCACCAGTGCATGCGCGTCGGCGCCCACAATGAGGTCAAGACCATCTGGCTCACCGCATCCGGAGGCCCCTTCCGGCGCACCCCGCTCGATCAGTTCGCGTCCATCACCCCCGAGCGGGCGCTCAAGCATCCCACCTGGGTCATGGGCCGGCGCATCACCATCGACTCGGCCACCATGCTCAACAAGGGCCTGGAAGTCATCGAGGCTTGCCGCCTCTTCGACGTGCCGCCTTCCAGGGTTCGCGTCACCGTCCACCCGCAGTCCACGGTTCATTCGCTCGTTGAATACGTCGACGGCTCCATCCTGGCGCAGATCTCCGTCACTGACATGCGCCT
>Ga0134128_10007005_pt1 | contig 13636 bp, 9 predicted proteins | sample KB31754_FD_96462 | JGI IMG/M metagenome (GOLD analysis project Ga0134128, IMG submission 96462) | Terrestrial soil microbial communities with excess Nitrogen fertilizer from Kellogg Biological Station, Michigan, USA - KB3-175-4 | ecosystem: Environmental > Terrestrial > Soil > Unclassified ... | reverse complement strand
TGTAGGGTCTCGCGAAAATCGTCTCGACGATTTTCGCCCATAAACGAGGGTGCTTAGCTCAGCTGGTAGAGCGTCGCCTTTACACGGCGAATGTCGGCGGTTCGATCCCGTCAGCACCCACCATAAATCAGTATTATTTAGTCCGGTTCAGCCTTGGCGGCTTGGGGATGCCGGCTCGAGGGCCGCCGCGCGCGTACGCAACTTGAGGCCGGGGTGCTCAGGTACATGTATTGCTAAGCTGGAAAGGTGGCATGAAATCACACGAGATGCGCTCCGCCGTCGGTATTCCGGGCCTCGATGACATCCTGTGCGGCGGCCTTCTACCCCACCGCTTGTACCTGGTAGACGGCGATCCCGGCGCCGGGAAGACCACCTTTGGCCTGCAGTACCTGCTCGAAGGGGTACGGCAGGGAGAGGCGTGTCTTTATGTGACGTTATCGGAAACGGCAGACGAGCTCGAGGCCGCCGCGCGCTCTCACGGCTGGTCGCTCGACGGGATAGAAGTCATCGAGTTGATCGCTGACGAGAAGGAATTGGATCGAGAAGGGCAGCTCACCATGCTCCATCCATCCGAGATGGAGCTCACCGAGACCACACGCAAGGTACTCGATGCGATCGAGCGGCTGAACCCGAAGCGCCTGGTTTTCGACTCACTCTCGGAACTGCGCCTGCTTGCACAGAGCTCGCTACGTTATCGGCGGCAGATCCTCGCGTTAAAGCAATTCTTCGTCGGACGGCAGTGCACCGTCATCATGTTGGATGATCGGACTTCAGAAGGTCCCGATCTCCAGCTGCACAGCATTGCGCATGGGGTCGTCGGGCTCGAGACCAGCACACCCTCATACGGCCACATGCGTCGGCAGCTGCGGGTTCTCAAATTTCGCGGCAGCGACTTTGCCAGTGGATTTCACGACTTCGCGATTCGAGAGAACGGCATCACCGTGTTTCCGCGTTTGGTTGCGGCAGACCGCGGTGTCGTTTTCGAGCGCGCGCTGATCGAGAGCGGGGTCGACAGACTGGACGCTCTGTTGGGTGGTGGAGTCGCACGAGGCACGAGCACTCTGCTGGTCGGCCCGCCGGGCAGTGGCAAGTCCATACTGGCATTTCAATATGCCGCCGCGGCCGCTGCGCGGGGCGACCATGCCGCGGCATTCATGTTCGACGAAACCAAGGCGGCGATGCTGGCCCGCTCAGCCGGAATAGGCCTGAGGATTCCCCAGGGCCACGGCCCTGGAGAGATCAGCTTGCGGCAGATCGATCCGGTGGAGATATCGCCCGGTGAGTTCACGCACATGGTGCGTGATTGCGTGGAGCGGCATGGCGCCCGGGTCGTCGTGATTGACAGCTTGAACGGCTATCTGAATTCCATGCCACGGGACAAGTTCCTCACGGCGCAGCTTCATGAGCTGCTCTCGTATCTGAACAATGCGGGAGTCGCGACATTCATGGTGGTCGCTCAGAGTGGTCTGATAGGAACTGCAATGAGTTCGCCGGTGGATGCGAGCTACCTCGCCGACTCGGTCGTGGTGCTTCGCTATTTCGAGCACAATGGCAGGCTCAAAAAGGCGATCTCCGTCATGAAGAAGCGTACCGGGGCGCATGAGGAATCCATCAGCCAGATCTGGTTCGACGATCTAGGAGTCCATCTGAGCGAGCCTCTGCTCAAGCTGCGGGGCATTCTGACGGGCGTGCCGGCGGAATTCGAGGCGCGGTCGCAGGATGATGACAAGAGTCGGCCACGCGAAAATGCCCCTTGACAACGGGCACTCGGTCGACCAGCGCATACTCATCCTCCCGGCAACGCGTCGGGATGGGGAAGTCACTCGTATGCTGTTCGAGAGGGTGGGGCTACATTGCGTAGTATGTAGGGACGCAACGGCTCTGGGCGCGGAGATTGCCCTCGGGGTGGGCGCGATACTACTCACCGATGCCATTCTTTCCGATCCCAACGCTCACGTCATTGTCAGCGCCTTGGGGAACCAGCCCACGTGGTCCGATATTCCCATCGTCCTGGCCGGACAAGCTGATCCGAGTCTCATTGGAGACGCCCATGTCCTGAAAGGCCTGACCAACGTTACTCTGGTGGATCGTCCCACGTCGGCGCGAACCTTGATCAGTGCCGTGCAGGCGGCACTTCGCACGCGAATGCGCCAATACCAGATCCGCAATCAGATCGAGGCGCTGCGGGAGGCGGAGGACGCCTTGCGGACCGCGGACCGGCGCAAGGACGAGTTCCTCGCGATGCTGGCGCACGAGCTGCGAAACCCCTTGGCCCCCATTTTGTCCGCGAGCGAATTGCTGGATCGGACACTTCGGACGGATGCGCAGAGTCACTCGATCCTGCAGATCGTGAAACGCCAGGCCAAGCATCTGACTCGCCTGGTCGACGATCTCCTGGATGTCGCGCGGATCACTCAGGGGCGTGTTCAGCTGCAGCGAACGCCGCTGGAACTATCGCGCATCATCTCGCAAGCGCTGGAAAGTGTCGGCCCCCTGCTTCACCAGAAGCGGCACGAGGTGATCCTGATCCCGCAGCCGGAGCCGCTGCACGTCAACGGCGACGCTGCTCGACTCGTTCAATGCCTCACCAACATCCTGACGAATGCGGCGAAATACACCGATGTCGGCGGCCAGATCAGAGTGGAAGCGAGGCGAGAGCTCGCTGCGGCGCTCGTTGTGATCACGGACAACGGCATGGGTATCTCGAGAGAGCTCCTGCCGCGCGTTTTCGACCTTTTCGTGCAGAGCGAGCGATCCCTGGATCGCGCGCAGGGAGGGCTGGGTGTGGGCCTGTCGGTCGTGAAGGCGCTCATCGAGATGCACGACGGGCAGGTCAGTGTTCACAGCGCCGGGCCGGGCAGCGGCTCTCGATTCGAGATCCGGCTGCCACTGATGCAGGCCGAGGAGGAAGTCGTTGTCCCAACGCCCCTGCTGCCCGCGGAATCCCGGCGCATCCTGATAGTGGACGACAACGTCGATGCCGCTGAATCCCTGGCACAGCTTCTGCAGCTCGAGGGTCATTCCGTCAGTACGGCTCATACGGGCCGCGCTGCCCTGGAGCAGGTCATGCTCCTGCGCTCCGAGGTGGTCCTGGTGGATATTGGCCTGCCGGACATGGATGGCTATGAGCTCGCCAGGCGGATTCGGGCGGCGGGCAGCCTCGCGCGGTTGGTGGCACTCACCGGGTACGGCCAGGCCGACGACGTCCGCCGCGGCCGAGCGGCTGGATTCGAGGCGCATCTGCTCAAGCCGGTCGATCTGCCCGCATTGCACGAGGTCCTCCGCTCCAAGCCGCATCAGGCGGGCGGCGAAGAGCGTCAGGCGGCCAACCAGAGGATACCTGGCATCCGTTCAGCTTTCCCGGGCCTGCTCGAACAGAAGCAATGAGCGCCCGGTCGCGCCATACGGCCGTCCGCTAACGAACGCGCCGGCGGCGCCCTGCGGCAGGTTCGTGTCCAGCAGCAGAGTCCAATGCTCGCCCCCCTCGCATCGGGGTAGCGTGAATTGGACGAGATCGTGATGAGCATTGAAGACGACCAACAGGGTGGCATCCTGAGCACGCTGGCGGATGCCCGTTATCCGCGCGCGCCCATCGACCATCATGCCGAAGCACTGCATCTGCGGATCGTTCCAGTTCGCCTCCTGCATCGGCTGGCCGTTGGCGTTGATCCAGGTCACGTCCGTCACGTTGAGCTCGGCGTCATGGTTTCCCGTCAGGAAGCGATTGCGCCTGAGGACGGGGTACTTGCGGCGCAGCGCGGTCAGCACCTCGAGGAAGCCGAGGGTCTGCTTCGCATCATCGCCGATCTGCCAGCTCACCCAGCTGATCTCATTGTCCTGACAGTAGGCGTTGTTGTTTCCCCGTTGCGTCCGCCTGAGCTCATCGCCGGCGAGAATCATGGGGGTGCCTTGCGAGAGCAGCAGGGTGGCGAGGAAGTTGCGGACCTGTCGGGCGCGCAGCGCCCGGATGGCAGGATCGTCCGTCGGTCCCTCCGTGCCGCAGTTCCAGGAGCGATTGTTCGAGCTGCCATCCCGATTGGCTTCGCCGTTTGCCTCGTTGTGCTTGTCGTTGTAGGTGACGAGATCTTCGAGAGTGAAACCGTCGTGCGCCGTGATGAAATTCACGCTGGCCCACGGCCTTCTGCCCTGATGGTTGAATAGGTCACCCGAGGCGCAGAGCCGCGGGGCCAGGGCGCTGGGCGAAGCCTCGCCGCGCCAGAAATCCCGAACGGTGTCGCGGAACTTATCGTTCCACTCCCCCCACCCGGGCGGGAAGCCGCCCACCTGGTAACCGCCCGGCCCGCAATCCCAGGGTTCGGCGATGAGCTTGACCGTTCGCAGCACGGGATCCTGGCTGCAGGCCTTCAGAAAGCCGCTTCGATTGTCGAAGCCGTTGGGCTCGCGGGCGAGAATCGTACCGAGATCGAATCGAAAGCCGTCTACGTGCATCTCCCGGACCCAATAGCGAAGGGAGTCCGCCACCATCTGGATGACTCGCGGATGGCTGAGATTTACGGTATTGCCCGTTCCCGTGTCGTTGATGTAGTAGCGCTCCTGCCCTGGCATCAGCCGGTAATAGCTGGCGTTATCGATTCCCTTGAACGACAAGGTCGCACCCCGCTCGTTGCCCTCGGCGGTGTGGTTGTAGACCACATCCAGAATCACCTCGAGACCTGCTTCGTGGAGCCGGGCGACCATTTCCTTGAACTCGCGTAGCGAGTTTGGCACGTCGGCTGCGTAACGCGGGTCGGGCGCGAAGAATCCGATGGAGTTGTAGCCCCAGTAGTTGGCGAGTCCGCGCTCGCTGAGGTGGCTGTCGTTCACGAAAGTGTGGATCGGCAGCAGCTCCACCGAGGTGATCCCAAGAGAGCGCAGATATTCCAGAATGGCCGGGGTGCCGAGACCGGCGTAGGTTCCGCGCAATCGCTCCTCGATTTGCGGATGGAGCCTGGTCAGGCCTTTGACGTGTACCTCATAAAGAATGGTCTGGTCCCAGGCAACGGGCTTACGGGAAGGATCGCCCTTCCAGTCGAAGTCCGGATCGACGACGACGCACTTCGGCATGAATGGAGCGCTGTCGCGCTCATCGAGAGTCAGATCGTCCTGTGTCTCCATCTGATAGCCGAATACCGCCGGATTCCACTGCAGAGCGCCAGCGTGCGCCCGCGCGTAGGGATCCAGGACGAGCTTGTGCGGATTGAAGCGGTGACCGGCGATCGGCTCGTAAGGCCCGTGGACGCGATACCCGTAGAAAGTGCCGGGTCCGACCCCCTTCACATACCCGTGGAAGACCTGATCGGTGTACTCGGGAAGCGCGAGGCGTGCGATCTCGCGCCCAGCGGGGCCGTCAAAAAGACAGACTTGCGCCCCGGTTGCGTTCGCCGAGAACAGCGCGAAGTTCGTCCCGCGTCCATCCCAGGTTGCGCCGAGGGGATGCGGAAGCCCCTCCCGCAAGCGGTAAGTAGGGCTGGCCATTCTTCCTCCGGGAAAGCGGTATGCTTGCAAGCAGCATCGCGCTCATCTGCAATCGCTATTCCCGCCGAGTTTGCCCCAACGGTAACGACGGATGCCGTCAGCGACTCGAGCTTGACCATACTTCGCGTAGCAGGTCCAACGAAAAAACCGTAGGATTCCGCGTGTTGCCGGTGCACGGCGCGCTGCTACGCCCAGACCTTCGGGTTGAAAAGAGGCTCCTCTCCGCCCGCTCTCGATGCCCTGATCATTCCGAGGACAGCATGGCTTTAGTCAAAAAATCGAGAATCGAATCCGGTCAGGGCGAATCCGCGCGACCTGCTGCTCTCAAGACAGTGCCCGCGACAGCGCCGCGAACGGCGACTCGGGCCCCGAAGCCTGCGCGTGGCAACGTAACCGCCGCGGAACGGCTTGCGGCCGCTACCGAGGAGCTGGCCAGCGGCTTGACGGAAGCTGCGTCGGCCACGCGTCAGCTTGCGCGCTCCATGGAGGAGATCAACCGCGGCGCTGAAACGGCGGCGGGCGCCTGCCAGGAGCAGTCCACCGCCATCAAACGAGTGGTGGCCGATCTGGCGATGGCGCGGGACCAAGCGGATGCATCGGCCCGGCGCACGGAGGCGCTCGCCGTTGCGTTGGCGGAGGCCTCGGTGCAGATCACAGGCTCCGTCAGGTCCCTGGAACAAGGAGCGCAACGGCAAGCGGCGTCGGTCACACTTCTGGCAAAGCTCGACGCCCAGGCGAAGGAAGTCGCGGAGGTCAGTCAAATCGTCAGCCGCCTTTCGGACCAGACCAACCTCCTGGCTTTGAACGCAGCGATTGAAGCGGCTCGCGCAGGAGAGCACGGGCGTGGCTTCGCCGTCGTCGCCGATGAGGTCCGGAGTCTTGCAGAGACCTCCGACAAGAGCGCACGGGAAGTGCAGACGCTGAGTGCCAGTATTCAGAAGGAGATCCAGGCAGTCGGCGAAGCCCTGCGGGCAGCAGCGGAGCGCGCGCTTCGGGAAGCCCGCTCCGCCACGCGTGTGACCGAGGCCTTTCAGGCCCGGCGCGACGACATGTCGAAGATCGCCGAGGGAAGTCGCGGGATCCTGACCGCGGCTTTGGAAGCCGAGCGCTCGGCGACGGAGGCTCAAAAGGGAGCCGAACAGGTCGCAAGCGCCGCCGAGGAGCAATCCTCTGCCGCTACCGAGGCCCGAGCCGCGGTCGAGCAGCAGGCGAAGTCCCTCGGGGAAGGACAGCTCGCCGCGCAACGATTGGCCGCGCTTGCCGAGAAGCTGCGCTCGGGAAGAACGAATGGGTCGAGCCTGGAGCAGATCAGCGCCAGCGCCGAGGAGCTGTCGGCTTCGATCCAGGAGCTCTCGAGCGCGGCGACGGAGGTGATGGCTGCCGTCGAGCAAATCAACAGGGCGGCGCAGATACAGTCCTCCGCGACCCATCAAACCGCCAGCGCCTCGAGTCAGATCGAGCGCAGCGCACGCCTTTCCCAGGCCAATGCCAAGGCCGGCGTCGAGCGGGTGGTAAGCCTCGAAGCGGCGCTGAAAGAGGGGCGGCGATCCATCGAAGGGCTGATAGAAGGGGTTTCGAGCACTTTGGATGACACGCGAGCCGGCGTGAGCGCAATCGGGCGCCTGGAAGGCGTCGGGCGCAGAATCGAGAAGATCATCGACACCATCACACTGGTAGCCGTTCAAACCAGCATGCTCGCCGTCAGTGGATCGGTTGAAGCCGCTCGAGCCGGAGAAGCCGGTCGTGGGTTTGCGGTGGTATCCAACGACATTCGAAGTCTGGCTCGCGATGCAGCAACGAACGTCGGGCGGTCCAAGGATACAGTGCGCGGCATTCTGGACCAGGTCGGCATTCTCAAGGGTGATCTCCAGCAGATCACTGCCACCGCGGAAGTCGAGGTGCAAAAGAACCAGATTGTCGCCGCCGGTCTGCTGCCGCTTGCGGATGATGTGACGGCGCTCGGCCTCGCAAGCAGCTCCATCCTCGCGGGTGCAGACAAGGTTCTGCTGGCCGCGACTGAGATCGCGCAGGCCGCGCAGCAGGTTGCCTCGGCCGCGGAGCAAGCGAGCACGGCTTCGCGGGAAGCGGCGACCGCGGCCAACGAGCAATCGCGCGGGGCGGAAGATCTCGCGGCCGCCATCGAGGAAATCGCATCGCTTGCGGAAGCCTTGCGGCAACAGACCGCCTGATCCAACGTGCGACCGCAGCAGCAATTCGATTCCCGCCGCTTTTTGACTTTTTACGTCGGCGGCCAGCTTTACGCCCTGAGATCCGAGGACGTGCTGGAGGTGATCCGTCTGCCTGCCGTGGCCCGAGTGCCTCAAGGTCCGCCAGCGCTGCTCGGACTAGGGAACCTGCGCGGCTCGGTGCTGCCGATTGTGGACCTTGGCCAGTTGCTCGGGAAATCGGCCGCTTTGGCTGGCCCGGGTGCCCGCGCGATCGTCCTCGATATTGGCGCGCCGATTGCTCTTCTGGTGGATACGGTGGCAGCTTTGGAATATGCCGCCGAAGACCGGATCGACACGCGCCCAAAGGAGGTCGGGGCGGACGGCGCGGAGCGATTGCTCGGCGTCCTCGCCGTCGCGGCGGACAAGGGAGTGGCGAAGATTCTCGACATCAAGGCGATGCTGGAGGCCGCTTTCTCCAGCCGGGGCCGGGCGCGGGCCCGCAACACCAAGCCCGGAGCCACGGCTCCGATGCACGATGCAGGGCGCGGGACAGTGGAAACAGAGACCCTCGTGACATTCGAGGTTGCAGGACAGGAGTTCGCGCTGCCGTTGGCGGATGTCCAGGAAATCATCCCGGCCCCGACGAGTATGACCGCCTCGGCCCATTCCGAGGCGGTGGTCCTCGGGCTCACCGCCGTGCGCGATACGCTGCTGCCGCTGTTGTCGCTCCGGGCCCTGCTCGGTTTCTCTTCGCAACAGACGGCGCCCGAGCTGGAAAAAGTGATAGTGGTCAGGGTTGGCGGCGCTCGAGTCGGGCTCGTTGCCGATCGCGCTCGCGCCGTCGTGGCCGCGGACATCAAGCTCCTCGACCCGGTTCCGCCGGCGCTCGCCGCCCGCACTGGGGGCGAGTCGCGCATCAGGTCCGTATATCGCGGCGAGGGCGGCCGGCGGTTGATCTCAATCCTCTCGTCGCAGCAGCTTTTTCGGGATGACGTCATGCAGAAATTGGCCGCCGGGCGGCGAGCGGAGAGTGGGCACGATGAGCCCGCGGAGCCGATTGCGCACCAGCAGCTGACCTTCCTCGTGTTTCGACTCGGGGACGATGAGTTTGGCCTTCCGATCGATGCTGTCGTCGAGGTCGCCAGGGTTCCGGACCAGGTCACCCGTCTACCCAAGACGCCGAAATTCCTGGAAGGCGTCGTCAACTTGCGCGGCGAGATTCTGCCCGTCATAGACCAGCGGCGACGATTCGACATGTCGCCCCTCGGAAAAATCGATGGCCGCCGCCTGATCGTGGTCAAGACCGAGCGCCACCGTGCCGGACTCATCGTCGACAGCGTCTCGGATGTCCTGCGCTCGAGTCCGAGCGCAATCGAGCCTGCACCGGAGCTCACGGACGATACATCCCGGCTGGTGCGGGGTCTCGTCAATCTTCCTGCCTCGAACCGCATCGTGCTGCTGCTCGACCCGATGGAGCTTTTGACCCGCGCGGAACAGGGGTTGCTGGACAAGTTCGAGGCGCAGCGACAGCGGACGGGTGCGTGATCAAGGTTCTCGTGGTCGACGATTCGGCTCTGGTGCGAAAGCTCTTCAGCCGTGTCCTCGCGGAAGATTCGACTTTCAGCGTCCAGGTCGCCCGCAACGGACTCGAGGCGTTGGCGCAACTCGACGCCTTTCAGCCGGATGTCATCACCCTGGACGTGCAGATGCCGCAGATGGACGGGCTGCGGTGTCTGGATCGAATCATGGTGCAGCGGCCCTGCCCCGTCGTCATGGTCTCGGCGGTGACTGCCGAGGGTGCCGCGGCCACCTTGGAAGCTCTGCGCCTGGGGGCTGTGGATTTCGTACCCAAACCCGCGGGCGCGGTCTCCCTGCGAATGCAGGAGTTCGGGCCCACTCTGAAGGAAAAGGTCCGGACTGCGGCGGGCGCGCGGCTGCCCGCGACCCATAGGCTGCGGGAGCGGGTGCAATTCAAGACCGGCGGTGCGGGGGCCACGCGGCGCGCCAAGCCTGCCACCGAGGCCGTCGACGACCGCGCGACGCTGGCCAGCGGAGCGGGACTCGTGCTCGTGGGGACCTCGACCGGCGGGCCCCCGGCGCTCGAAGCGCTCCTCGTGCCGCTGCCGTCGAGCTTTGCCTGGCCGATTCTGGTCGCACAACACATGCCAGCAGCGTTCACAGGACCGCTTGCCAAGCGCCTGGCCGGGCTCTGCGCGCTCAGGGTTCTGGAGGTCACGCAGCCCACGCCTCTGGAGGACGGTTGTGTCTATATCGGCCGAGGCGACGCCGACCTAGTGGTTTCCAAACGCCCCTCCGGGCACGTCGCGATGACCGTTCCTTCCAAACCCGACTATCCGTGGCACCCGAGCACGGATCGGCTGGTCCGCTCCGCAATGCAGCATTTCCCGGCCGCTCAGCTGGTAGGAGTATTGATAACCGGCATGGGGGACGATGGCGCCGAAGCGCTGGCGGCCCTGCACGCGAACGGGGGTGCCACGATCGCGGAGGCCGAAGAGACGGCAGTCGTGTGGGGAATGCCTGGGGAGCTCGTGCGCGCCGGCGGCGCCGCCTACGTACTGCCCCTGCCGAGCATCGCGCAACGTCTGCAAAGGCTGGTACCCCGTGCCGCTTGTCCGTAAGCCCCTACAGCCCGCGCGACACCCGAAATCCGCAGCTGCAGAGGTGCTCACCGGGCTCGGCAGCGCCAATCCCGAAGAGCGCTGGGCCGCCGCCCGTCTGGCGGCCGAGCGCCCCGAGTCGGCGGCCGCCCTCGCGGTCGCGCTGCCCCGAGAGACCGACCCTCGTGTTCGCGAAGCGATGTTTACCAGCCTTGCGCGTATCGGAACCCGAGACAGCATCGCGGGGATGCTGCCCATGTTGCGCTCCGACGATGCTGCTCTGCGCACGGGCGCGCTTGATGCCTTGCGCTCATCCGTCATCGCCACGCACGAGTTGCTGCCGCAACTATTGAGCGATTCCGATGTCGATGTCCGGATATTGAGCTGTGAGCTCGCGCGCAGCCTCACCAGCGAGGAGGCGAGCCAAAGCCTCTGTGCGCTGCTCGCCCGCGAGACAGAAATCAACGTCTGCGCGGCAGCGATCGAGGTCCTTGCGGAAGTCGGCACCGACGCCGCCTTGCCGGTCCTGGCGCAATGCGCGCAGCGCTTCTCGCAGGTGCCCTTCCTGACCTTCGCGATCAAGCTCGCCACGGACCGCATCACGGCCGCAGGCAGTCGTGCCTGACGGTCCAACGCTGACGGAAGACGAGTTTCGAAGGCTGTGCGAATACCTCTATAGACGCACCGGAATGGTATTTACAGAGGCGAAGCGGTATTACGTCGAGCGGCGCGTTTGGGAGCGCATGGCCGCTACGGGCTCCCCGTCCTTCACGAGTTATTTTAACCGGCTGCGCATCGATACGCGCGACGAGATCCAGCAGTTCGTCAATGCCTTCACCGTCAACGAGACCTACTTCTACCGCGAAGACTATCAGCTGAGGTGCCTGACGAACGACCTGCTCACCGAGCGATTGGGCGCCAAACCGGCCGCTGATGCCATACGCATCTGGTCGGCAGCGTGCTCGACCGGCGAGGAGCCCTATTCGATCGCCATCTGGCTCCTCGAGAACTGGCCCAGGGTCGATCAATATTTCATCGAGATCGTAGCCTCCGACATCGACACCCGCGTGCTCGACCTTGCACGCGCCGGGGAGTTCGGCAAACGCGCCCTGATGCGTTTGCCGCCGGAGCTGATCGGCAAATACTTCGATGCGCTCCCCGAAGAGCAATGGCGGATCGCCTCGTCATTGCGCGACTCCGTCTCTTTCACGTCCGTAAATCTCGTGGAGCCCGATCAGACCCGACGGCACGGCCAATTCGACATCATTTTTTGCCGCAATGTCCTCATTTACTTCGACGATGTGTCGCGAAGAATCGCGGCGGAAAACCTCTACGAAAACCTGCTCCCGGGCGGCTTCATCTGCCTGGGCCACACCGAATCCATGAGTCGCATCTCGCCTCTGTTCGAGGCACGTCGCTTTGCCGATGCCATCGTCTACCAACGACCGGGGATCACGCGATCATGACCGCCGCTCCCAAGACGATACTGGTGGTGGATGATGCCGCGCTGGCGCGCACGTACTATCGCTCCATACTGGAAGGAGCCGGGTTTCGGGTCGAGGAAGCGTTGAATGGGCTCGAGGCATTGGAAACGCTGCTTGCCAGGACGATCGACCTGCTCGTCGTGGACATCAACATGCCGCGTATGGACGGCCTGACATTCCTGCGCACTCTGCGGCAAAAGGAAGGCGCAATGGGCTCCATTCCCGCGCTCGTGACCAGCACGGAGTCGGCGGCGGCGGATTTCGCGGCCGCCCGGGCGGCCGGCGCCAATTATTATCTGGTGAAGCCCGTCGAGCGCGAGCTGCTCGTGCAGTTCGCGCGGATGCTCTGCGGGGTTCCTCCGTGAACGAGCTCCTGCAGCAGTTCGTGATCGAGTCGCGCGAGCTCGTGGATGCGGCCAGCGATGGCCTCCTGGCGCTCGAGCAGTCGCCCCGGGACACCGCGCGCCTCGATGAGGTTTTCCGCGCATTTCATACCTTGAAGGGTAGCGCGGCAATCGTGCAATTCCCCGCAATGGAACGTGTCATGCATGCCGCGGAGGAGACGCTTACCGCGGCGCGCGCGGGCAGGCTTCCCATGGCCTCGGCGCGGATCGGACTCTGCCTCTCGCATCTCGATCAAGTGACTGCCTGGCTCGATGCCATCGAGCGCTCTGGGGAACTGCCGCGGGAAGCGGGCAGCCACGCCGACCGATTGGTGTCAGCACCCGCTCAGCGTCTCGCGGCCGCTTGGGTGGCCGAGATCGGGACGAGACATCGTGGGGCTGCGGCGCAGGCGCTCACCGCGATTCGCTTCGTGCCGGGCCCGGACAGTCTCTACCAGGGAGAGGACCCCTTGGCGCGTATGATCTCCTTGCCAGGCCTCCTGGCACTCGAGTTGACCGTCCATGAGCCCTGGGGGGCACTGGATACTCTGGATCCCTTCCGCTGCAACCTCATTTTGACCGCGCTCAGCGCCGCTCCCGCCGCGGATCTGCGCGCGCACCTGCCGGGTCACACCGGGAATTGCGCGATCGTGCCGCTCATCACGCCCATCGAGGATTCGGGGGACTCCCTGCCGTCTGCCGTGGTGAGAGTCATCGCGGCGCAGCGAGCGCTCCTGGGTGAAGGGTCGACAACGAGTTTCGCCGGCAGAGTGGGCTCGGCGGGCGCGGTCGCAGCGAATGCGTTGCGCTTCTGCGGCCGCAGCGAGCTGGCTGAGCGGATTTCGCGTGCGACCGAACAGAGCCTGCTGGCGCTCTTGGCGCAGCCTCTGGAGGAGGCACTCGCGCAACTGCTCACCGCGGAAGGCTCCACGGAGAGGGCGGTACCTGCCGATTCCGAGCGCGCGCCCGAGTCTGCGGCACGCACATTCAGAATTGACGCCGCGCAGGTCGACGCCCTGGTCCGCCTGGCTGGCGAGCTCACGGTCGTCAATAACGCGATCGGTCATGTCGCCAAGCTCGCTCGCGCGGGCGACCCGTCGCTGCCGGAGCTTCTAAAGGACCGCCAGGCCGCTCTCGAGCATCTCGTCGGCGAGCTCCGCAGATCCGTACTTCGGATGCGGGTACGGCCGCTACGCGCCGTGTTGCAGCGCTTTCCGCGCCTCGTCCGGGAGATGTCCGCGAGCCTCGGCAAGTCGGTGCAGCTCATCATCGAGGGAGACGAGACAGAAGCGGACAAGGCCATCGTGGAGATGCTGTTCGAGCCTCTGCTCCACCTCGTGCGCAATGCGATTGACCATGGCGTGGAGAGCGCGAGCGAACGCACCGCCGCCGGCAAGGTGCCTACTGCGCGCCTTCTGATCAAGGCGCATCGCAGTGCCGATCAAGTCATCATCGAGGTCAGTGACGATGGTGCTGGTATCGACCTCTCACGAGTGCGCGACGTCGCG
>Ga0134128_10007004_pt1 | contig 13637 bp, 7 predicted proteins | sample KB31754_FD_96462 | JGI IMG/M metagenome (GOLD analysis project Ga0134128, IMG submission 96462) | Terrestrial soil microbial communities with excess Nitrogen fertilizer from Kellogg Biological Station, Michigan, USA - KB3-175-4 | ecosystem: Environmental > Terrestrial > Soil > Unclassified ... | reverse complement strand
TCGCTGGCGATCTCGTCTGCGGTCAGATCTTTGACCACGCGGGTGTCGCGCTGCTGCCGGGGCAGGGTTACTGAGACGTAATGGGGCGTGTTCCCCGCGAGCGTGGCGGTTTTTGCTTTTTGCAATGCGGGCATGACGGTGCGCATGTTGGCCATGCCGATCTGCGGGTTGTTGCGCGGCTCCGGCAGATTGCCAGTCGCCCAGCCAAGAACCGCCGGAGTGCCGGCGCAGACGCTCGCCAGGTGGCGACCGCCTTCGACGCGCTCCAGGATTTCAAAGGAGCCGTCATCGCGCAATTCGATCGCGTCGACCCCCTCAAACTGGTCCGTGATGCCGAGCCGCTCGCCGACGATTTGCAGGGTGACGCCCGCGCCGCGGCTTGCCGATTCCCACCCGCCGAAGAGCAGGAGCTTGCCGGGATCGATGCCCGGAATGGCGGCAATGGCATTGGCGAGGGCAGCTGCGGTTGCCTGTGCGTCAGCGAATCCACCGCCGGGTCCGTCAATGGCCACAAGCTCGAACGCGGCTTTCTGAGCGACGGTCATCATCACCTGCTGCAGTTTGGCCCGGGGGCCGAGCGACACGAGCCAGAGCTTGCTTCCGGGATTGTTGGCAACGAGGTTTGCCGCTTCGTACAGCGCGCTTGCCGCCCACGGGTCGAGGATCCCGGGCAACATGGTTTCGTTCTTCAGGCCGGGCCCGTTTGCGTTGTGAACAGGCTCAAGAGTCTGCAATGGATCGGGAACGATGCCGGCGCAGACGACAATGTGGAGTGAGTGGGACATGATACCTTCCTATCGAACCGTCAGCCGTCAGCTTTCAGCTCTTTTTTTTGCAGGACGCAGCTTATTGATGAGAGAAATGAGCATCTTTGAGACTTCCGCACTCAGTGAATCGGCATCGCGAAGCGCTTGGACGTCGACGAGCGCCAATCTCCTGGTGACTATCAGTTGCGTCTTGAGTTCGAAGAGCGAACCTTGTGCCATCCCGAGAAACTGACGAAACTCCATTGGATTTAGCCTGCCTCGCCCTTCCGCAATGTTGCTCGCCACCGAGATGCTCGCTCTTCGCATCTGTGAAATGAGCCGTAGGTCTCCTCCTTGGGCAGGTGCCGGGTGAGCTTGTAAATAGATTCAGTCAAGTCGATTGCTCTCTGCCATACGATCAAGTCATGGACATCTTGTGGCATTCGGCATTTCGTTCCTTTCGTTTGGCATTCGATCGTTTTGCATAACTTGGTGGCTGACGGCGGGCGGCTGAAGCCTCGTCAATTCTCCGCCGAATGCAGCCCTCCGCTGCCCGCGCGGAACTCGATGTTCGTGTGTTCGCCGTCGACCGGCTGGCTGCAGTTCCACAGGCATGCGCCGCAGTGGATACACTTCTCGCGCTCAAAAACCGGCAACCCGTCCGCGCCAAGCGTGATGGCCTGGCCGGAGCACATGGCCACGCAGGTTTTGTCTTCGCAGGCTGCGCACAGGCGCGGGTCGCGGAAGAGCACATGATCGGCGAAGCCCGGAGTGGCCTGCACCTTGCCACCCATCAGCAGCGCATCCTGGTGGGTTACGAGCAGCCTCCCGTCGAAGGGAATCTCGGGCCATCCGCGCGCTGTGAGCAGCGCATCGTGAATCGGGCGGCCGTCCTCCATGGCGACCTGCGCCGCCATCCGGCGAGTGAGGATCTCCTTCTTCCCTGGCGTGCCCCGCAACTGCATCCAGGGAGCAGGGAGTTCGCCGTGCAGCGCGATGCGGCCACGAGACAATCCTGCGAGCGCCATGCCGATCATGCCGCGGGTGAATCCGTGCTGGAAGCCACCCCGCGCGTGTTCGGCTTCCTGCGCGCCGCGCTCCACCCAGCTTGCGCGGCGGCGCGCGCCGTACGTTTCGGCGAGATTCCCTTCGGTGAACGGCTTGCCGCTGCGCAGGATTTCGATAACCGACTCGCCGAGCTGCACACCGGTGGTCCAGGCTTCGTCCACGCCTGAGTTGGTAAGAACGTTCGTAGACCCGGACCCTTCGCCAATTCGCGCAAAACCGTTGCCGCAGATCCAGGGCTCGCCCTGGCGTCCGGATTCCTCGAGCGACTTCGCACCCCAGGAGCGTAGCGTGCCTTCTTTGATGTGCCGCCACACCAGCGGGTGCTGAATGAAGTGCTGCAAATAGCGATAGGAAGTGCGTGCAGGGTCGTGCATCCACGAGGGCACGAAGATGCCGACGGAAACGAGGCGGTCAGGATGCGCGTAGAGGAATCCGAATATTTCAGGTTCGGGAAAGCCAAGGGTATGCCAGACCGTCCCAGGTTCAAGCGGGTGCTCGGCGGACTCGGGCAGCTCGATCACGAACTTCATACCGAGGGCCCATTCGCGATGCGCATGACCTTTGGGCATGCCGAGCGCGCTGTCAATCCGCTGGCCGATCGCGCCCACCGGCCCGTCCCCAACCACCGTGAGACGCGCCTGCACGTCCATTCCCGGCATGTAGTTTTCCGACGGCGTGCCGCGCTTGTCTACGCCCTGATCTGCGAGACGAATGCCGGTCACGGCGCAGTCGGCGATCAATGGATCAGACACCGGAGTTCCGGGCCAGATCTGCACCAATCCGCTTGCCATGATCTGCGACGCAACCCACTGGTTGAACTGACCGAGAGAGAGCAAGAGTCCGCCACTCTTGTGCAGAAAGCCCGGGGTCCATGGCAGCTCAAAGGCGTGGTCCTTTACGCCGGCGATGCGACCAAAGCTACGAAGAGCGGCGTCTGCCGCGCGCAAACCGAACGTGCGCCGGCTGGCGCCGATGGGGTCGAGCAAATAAAAGATGCGCTCCTGCCTGACTGGCGCGCTCATTGGAATGTCTTCCGGCTTCAGGTCAGGGAAGCTGGCGCGGATGCCGCGCGCCCGTGTGACTACTCCACTCACCGCGGCCGCCAGGTCGTCGGCGCGCTCGTAGCAAAGCACCTGCAGAGGCAGGCCGGGAGCGACCGAGCTTTCAAACGCCGGATCGGCAGGGTTTTCATTCCAGGCATTCACCAGCGTGGTGAGGAATCCGCCCATGGCGGGGCCAAAGCCCACACAGGCAATGTCCACGTTCACGGTCTGGCGAATGTCTTCACCGACTCCATCGGCTTGACTGAGAGCGTGCATAGCGGCCTCCACACCGGCGTTCATTGCGGATAGTCCAGAGCCTCCGGAATCATTACCGTGCTCACGGTCTCGGCGGCGCGATCTTTTGCCAGGCGCGCACCGCTCAGACAGCGGGAAAGCTTGTTCTGTAACTGCAGGAAGTCGTTCTCGCGCCCGCAGGTGGCGCAAGGGCCGGCTTTCGCGGGGTGTGTACCGTCGGCCTTGAGCACGTCCATCACCATGGCCGTGATGCCGGGCATGGTCTGCTCAAACTCCTCCAGTTCGTCGGCTGAGAAGCACTGACTGCATCCGGCGTCGTTCCACGAGGGATGCTTTTTGTAGCCGAAAACCAGCTCGGCACAAATGCGGCTCACCTGGCCGGCCGCGTCGGCGGCCTGCACGTGGCACAGGTCACTCAGGAACTGCAGCGTTCCCGGCAGGCTGTCCGCGAGCGAATGATCGGATGCGGCCGCGCGTTCAAGTTCGATCACGTCAAGGATCTGGGCGCGCGAGGCGAGCAGCCAGCAAAGCGCGTCGGCCATGGCAAACGTCACTCCCTGCCGCTGTCCCTGGTAGAGCTTGTTGCCATCGGCATCGGTTGTTTTCTGCAGATGCGTAAGCGTCCACAGCCACATCTGCATGGCAGAGGCGAGCGTACACGCACCGGTCCCCGGTCGGGTGGATGCAATCCGCCGCATGGCGCCAATCCAGGAGCGGAACTCGACGAGAAAAACGTCGCCCGTCATCGTGACGGTGAGGTGGCGGCGCTGCACGGCTTCAGGTCCTTCGTACGTGGCTTCGAGCTGCGCATCCATCCACTTGTTGGCGAGGAACCCTGGGCAGTCTTCGGTAATGCCGTAGCCGCCCATCAGGCTAACGGCTTCGCGCATCAGGTTGGCGCCATGGCCGGTGTTCCAGAGCTTAGTAGCGGGGCAGAGCACGTTGGCCTCGGCATCCTTGAGCACGAACTGAAGGAGTGGGTCGGATGCATATTCGGTGCGGCGCGGATCATTGGAATGCATGAAAAGAAATTCGATGGCGCGCTGCTCCACTTCGCGCAAAGCTTTCATTTCGGTACGGCCGGCGGCGATTCCGCGCTCCTGCAGGATGGCGTCCTTCTGCTTCTCGAGCGGATCGAGCTCGTCGAAGAGCCGGGCCGCGGCAAAGCCCAGGGAAGCTGCAGCTTCCCCGCACGCCCACACGTCGACCAGGCGGTGCAATGCATCTTCCCTTTGCTGGATGCCGCGCTCGTAGCGAACCGACCCGGGTCTCGCGCCTTCCGCGCCGCGAAAACGGCCGCGCTGGTAGCGAATGACCGGTTCCACCGCGGACAAAAGTTTCGCCGCGGTCAAGAGTCCCACTGTGACGCGCGTGCGCCGGAAGACGGCTTCAATGACTTCGCCATGCGAAAAATTCGGTACAATCACGCCGTTCTTCACGGTGTATCCGCCGACAATGCGGCTTGCCGGAACCTTGAGATTGAAGATCGGGTCGCCCGTGGACGAGAGCTGGTGAACCAACTTCTTTGTCGGCGTGCCCGCATCGAACGTGCCTTCGTCGGTTTCTTCGAGGATGATGACGCACGAGCCCTTGATGCGATCGTCACACGAGTTGACCGCAGCCGTGACGAAGTTGGCGGAGGCAATGTTGGTGATAAAGCGGCCGCGCTTGTCCACCTGCAGCCGCGGCTCTTCGCCATCGTTCCATTCGGAGATGCGTACCTTGCCGCTCAACATTCCCGTGTCGACGCCAACGTATGGGATGGGCTCGGTCAGAGCGAATGCGCCGCGCCACGGCCTGCGATCCTCGCCGGGCTGCGGTGGGACGGCCAGGCTCATGTAATGCTGCACCTGTTCCGGCGTGCCGCGCTCGTGGATGGGCGAAAGGGCGAGGAATCCGGCGAGGCTTGCCGTGGCGGCGCCACCGTCAACCCAGGCGAGTTCGAACGCAGTGAGCGCCAGCGCAAGGTTTTTGGGACCAGCGATGAATCCGCCTTCTTCAGGCTCCATGAAGACAGCGCTGAGGCCCGCGCGGTCGAAGGCCTCCATCATCTCGTCTTTGAGAGGTGTCCAGTCGTGCGTGTTGCGCTCCCCGGCGGCCACCAGGCGGGCGACGGTGCCGCGTGCCACTCCGCGGGCCGATTGCACCAGCATCTGCAGGTCGAAGCGCTGGTCAAAACGCCAGAGGATGGCCCGGACCTGGTCCGTGGGTAGCGTCAGCATGGAAGCGTTTTGCGGCAGCACAGACGTGCTCATTGAGTGTTCCTCCGGCAGCGCGGTAATTGTGCCGGAGCGGAAGCACTGTCGAATGTGACCCACATCACGCGCGCGGAGGAATTCGCAAAACAGTTGATTGCCCGGAGCCAAACTGAGTCTGTCGACCCGGCAGAGTCACATGGTTCGCGAAACCGCGAATGGATGCTACTTCTTGCGTTCGGCCATCCATTGGCCATCGGCTCGGCCTTCCAGACTCACGCGCCCCGTCCCGGAATCACCGTCGATCCAGCCGGCCATTCTCGCAACAGACGTGCCTGGGTTCTCGTCTTTCCATTCCGACGTAAAGGTGAGCTCGACATATCCATTGCGCCAGCTCCCGCTGACCGCCCGGCTCTCCCCCGCGGCTGCCGCCCACGTGCCGGAAACAGCGGAGCCTTCGCGGTGCAGAGTCATATCTCCTTCGAATGGACCGTCGTCGGTGGCGAACCTCACATGCCAGCTACCTCCAGCTTCGCCGCAGTTGCAGAGGGCGGCCGGTGTTTCCCGGGTAACGCGCAGGTTCGAAAAATAGGACTCCTCGCTGGGGTATCCCCAGAGTGCAATTCCGCCTTTCAGGTCCTCGCCTTTGAGCCCGTTCACCATCAGCGATGGTTCATCCGATCCGTTGAGAAATAGTCGCGCTATCCGGCCGTGCACTTCGATTCGGACATGCGTCCACGTATCCGGTTTCAAATCCGCCCACGATTCATACACCCAGGGCCACCGGCGGCGCAGCGGCGACCAGTCGAATCCCGGCTTCGCCACGTACTGCACCGAATGATTGCGCATTGCCTGATCCTGGGCCAGCGCATTCTTCGGGCGAAGGTAAAACATGTCGTAGTGCGAACCGTCAGGCCGCGCACGAAATGCAATCCCCGTAAACCCCGGCATGCGGACTCCCGGAGGCGTGGTCACATGCACCGCAATGTCCACGTCCACCACTCCGTCCTGGAAGTCGGATCCGTTCACGAAAGCGAAGATATCGCTTTCTACGGTGGTGGTCAGTCGCACCGCCTTGCGCCCCAGATACTCCACCTGATCGGCTTTCCCTCCGGCAACAACAAGATCGGATGGCTCTGTCAAAGGAAAGCTTTGCGCAGCGGCAGAGTTTCCCGCATTGCTCTGCGCAAGCGACGGAATCGGCGCGATCGGCAAGAATGCCAGCACCATCGACCCCACGCGGGTCGTCCACTTGGAAGGAACAAGACAGCGACCGGAAGTCGGGTGTTCTCTCACAGGTTTCTCCTCAATTCCAGGGAAGGGGCCAACAGGTAGCATGCAAACCGGATGCCAACCCGCACGAGTGGTCAACCGCATCACCCATCAGGCCTTCCAGTTAACGCGCCCAACGCGCCAGCACCAGCCAAATGTTCGAAAATACGCTCCCATGTCCGATTCCGGACAGGAGCGGTCCATCTGAAGCCCGAGTGATCTCCGTCTCAACACGGTGCTGAATCTGATCAGAATCTGCACAGCGATGTGACCTCTATCTCGCTCAGAACCGCATGCAATGTTCACAATTACCGTGCGATTGTGATGCGAGTCACTGATATCGAGCGGGCAAAAGGAGTCTCCTCGAAACTGCAAGTCACCTTCAGCACTCGCGCAAGGCACGAGCCGGACGCAATGGGCCACGAAATCCCGGGCTCCGGGGAAAGAAGACGGCAGAATGGCTGAAGCCGCAAGCAGTTGTTGTCCTGTTTTTGAAGAGAGGCGCCGGACCCAGCTTTCCAGCACTTCCCGGACTGAAGTTCTTAGGTATGGGTTCTCTTTGTGGCCGGGAAGATTCGGACCGGCCGTGCGTATGGCCGCCATTGCCGTGTCGGCTGTTCTGTTGCTCACTCACGCCCCGGCCGCGCAGGCGCAGACCGATTGCCTGGCCTGCCACGCGGACCAGACGATGACCGACGCGAGCGGGCACAAGATTTCCGTCGACGGCGACAAATTCGGCAAGAGCATCCACGGCGGGTTCAAGTGCAACGACTGCCATGCGGACATCAAGGAATACCCGCACCCTGACAAGCCCGCCAAGGTGCAGTGCGCCACCTGCCACAGCGACCAGGAAGCGAAGCTCAAGGGCAGCGTCCATGGGGACGGCAACGAACATCCATGCACGAGCTGCCACGGCGACGCGCACTCGATCTTTCCCAAGGCCGATGCGCGTTCCACGGTGTATCCGCTCAATGTGCCGTCGACTTGCGGCAAGTGCCACGGCAATGACGGCATGGCGCAAAAACATGGTCTCGCCAGCGTGTATCCCAAGTACGTGGATTCGATTCACGGCTTCGCCCTGAACAAGGAAGGGCTTCTGGTGGCTGCCAACTGCCAGAGCTGCCATGGATCGCACGGTATCCTGAGTCACAAGGATCCCAAGAGTCCCACGTATAAGGCGAACATCCCCAACACCTGCGGTACGTGCCACGCCAAAATCAACATGGAGTACACGGACGGCGCGCACGGCAAGGCCATCGCCGCTGGCAAAATGAAAGCGCCGGTCTGCACCGACTGCCACACGGCGCACCAGATCCTGCAGCCCACGGAGTCCGAATTCCGTATGCAGTCCACGCCCATCTGCGGGTCCTGCCACAAAGACAAGCTCTCCACCTATCGCGACACGTTTCATTCGCAGCTTGGATCCCTGGGCGGGTACGTGGAGACGGCGCGGTGCTGGGATTGTCATGGCGCGCACGACATCCGCGGCAAGAACGATCCGGCATCGCCCATCCATGCGGCCAACCTGGTCACGACCTGCGGCCGCTGTCATAACGGGGCGAACGTACAGTTCGTGCAGTATCAGCCGCATGCCAATGCGCACGACCGCAAGCTGAACCCGGCGCTCTATTTCGTGCGTCTGTTCATGAACCTTCTGCTCGCCGGAACTCTTACCTTTTTTGTGATTCACACCATCCTGTGGCTGGTCCGCTCGCGCTACGACCAGCTCAAGAACAAGGCAAATGGAGGCGATCATGCCTGAGTTGGTAGTAGAGGCTGAGAGAACACCCGAATCGACGAAGGGCACCGGCAGGTTTTTCCAGCGCTTCACGCGCGCGCAGCGGACGCTGCATGCCGTGCTGTTCACCACGTTTCTGGGCCTCGCGGCCACAGGCCTTCCGCTGCGCTTCAGCGAGAGCATCTGGGCACGCGGGCTGGCGGGGTTCGTCGGTGGATTCGGCGCCATCCTGTTTGTGCACAAGTTCTGCGCACTGGCTCTGACCCTCGCCTTCCTGGTTCACGTCAAGGACCTCGTCACGCGGGCATTCGCGCACCACGAGAAGGGAATCTTCTGGGGAGCCACTTCGATGGTGGCGAACTGGAAGGACGTGAAAGACATCGTGGGGCACATGCGCTGGATGGTGGGCCTGGGACCCAAGCCGAAGTTCGAGCGCTATGCCTACTGGGAGAAGTTCGACTACTGGGCGGTGTTCTGGGGCATGATGGTCATCGGCTTTTCAGGATACGCGATGTGGTTTGCGCCGTTCTTCGCGCATTTTCTGCCCGGATGGGCTCTCAATGCCGTGCTGGTGATTCATAGCGAAGAGGGCCTGCTGGCCATCCTGTTCATCTTCTCCATCCATTTTGTGAACACGCATCTGCGTCCTGACTCGTTCCCCATGGACATGGTGATCTTCACCGGCGTCGAAAGCGAAGAAGAGTTCAAGCATAAGCGCCCGCTTGAATATCAGCGGCTCAAGGCCGAAGGCAAGCTCGAGTCCAAACTCGGCGAGAAGCCGCAATCGTGGTACGTGCGGTTTGCGAAAATCGCCGGCTTCACCGCAATCACCATCGGCGTCGTGTTGCTGATCCTGACGCTCACGGCGTATTTCGGCTGAGCGCAATTTTCAGAAAGAGCAACGGCGTGGGAATTCGGATCCCGCGCCGTTGTGTTCGTGATCGATGCGCGATGTTCGCGAGCTTCGTGCCGGGCTTGCCTAGAACCGAATGCTCGGCCCGAATGTCACGCGCAGGTTATTGCGCACGCCGCTGCTCAGGAAGATCTCATCGCCCGCTTCCAGCCGGATACCGATCGGCCCGAGGAACGCTTCGATGCCCCCGCCCGGATACGCTGCGAAATGCGTTCCGTTATCGCCGAACTGGCTGAGTGAACCCGTGAACGTCGACCCAGATGGGCTCACCACGCTGCTGCTCGTCTGCAGGAATCCCGCTTTGCCGGTAAGAAACGCCCGGAACGGACCTGAGGTACCGAACTGGAATTTGGGACCGAACAGACCCGTGATCGGACGCACACGCGCCGTCATGGTTGTGCTCGTGCCGCTGCCTGAGGTCCCGTTCGTTGTCACCGTGGTGTAATTCTTTTCGAAGTCGTAATTCATCTCGGCTTCCAGCGCTACGTTGGGATGGACATTAAAGCCCACCCGGGCGCCTAGCCCAAGAAAATTCGCGGTGGTGGAATTCTTCGGCGTATAGCGGAACATGTCGCCGTACACCGCAAACTCGCCGTGATTCAGTGTGTGGCCGCTCTCAGGCGGGTTCTGCATCGTCTGAGCCATGCCAGTGAGGGTGAGGGGGAGGGCCAGCGCGGTGATCAGCCCGGCATAAAACAGTCTGCGCTTCATGGATACACTCCTATGAAATTTAACGATCTCTAGGAACAACTCCTGGCCTACCTATAGGCCCAGCGGTTGTGCCGGAACGGCCGGCAACAACCCTTCCTCGTGCCTAGATGCCGTGGTTCCACGGCAGGTTGACCTCAGGTCAAGGTTCCAGCCTTCACCATTTGAGATCGCGCGATGTTTTTACTTGCATACGTGCAATTTAAGCTGCGCGGCGCACTTATGAGCGGTGTTCCAGGAAGGAAAGGCTGCACCCCGCAGACGAGCGATCGGTTTGTGACCACAGTCACGGCGGCAGGCAACCCCGTGGGCGCATTGTGTTGACGTGAATTCGGCACGTCTTGTTCTGTCGCCAATCGTTCTGTCGCCAATCCTGCTCCTCTGCTTCGCTTCCGGGGCCATCTCCATCCACGGTCAATCCAGGCTGAAGAACGAGGATTGCCTCGCATGCCATGGCGATTCCGCGCTCTCAGTGGACATCAATGGCAAGCCGCACAGCCTGTTTGTGGATCCGGGAAAGCTCAAGCATTCCGTACACGGCTCCATGTTCGCGTGCGTCGATTGCCACACTGACGTCAAAAGCCTCGCCCATGAGACGCCGCCAAAGAAGATCGCCTGCGCCCAATGCCATGCCGATGCGCTCACCGCGTATCAGCACAGTGTGCATGCGCAGCTCACAACCAGCGGCAAGCCGGCGGCCACCTGCGGCGATTGCCACGGCAGTCCCCACGAGGCCGTGGCGGTGGCCGATCGCGCGTCTCCAGTCAGTCATGCCAACATTCCCTCCACCTGCGGCCGCTGTCACGGGCAAAAATTTCTCATGGAGTCGAACGGGCAAAGTGCCCAGCCGTTTCTCTCATACCAGGACAGCGTGCATGGGCGCGCCGTGGAAAACGGCTCGTTGAAAGCCGCCGTCTGCACTGACTGCCACGGCACGCATGCCATTCTTCCCGCCAATCGGCAGGAGTCGCCCATCTACAAGTTCAACGTGCCGGCGACATGCGGCAAGTGCCATACCGACATCCAGCACACGTTCACCGCCAGCATTCACGGCCAGGGCCTGGCCCGCGGCAACAAGCTCGCGCCAGACTGCACGGATTGTCATGGCATCCACTCCATCAAGCAGCATCAGGACCCGAATGCGCCCGTTGCTGCTGGGAACGTTTCGCGGGACACTTGCGCGCGTTGTCACGAAGGAGTGCGCCTCTCGCAGGAGTTTGGACTGCCCGGGCACCGCGTCTCCAGCTACTTCGACAGCTATCACGGGCTTGCGGCCCAGGGCGGCTCGGTGGTCGCGGCAAACTGCTCCAGTTGCCACGGCGTGCACGACATTCTGCCATCGAGCGATCCGCACTCCAGCATTAACCGCGCCAACTTGGAAGCCACATGCGGCAAGTGCCACAAGGGTGTGACGGCGAAGTTCACCCTCACGAAGGTGCACATGCAGGACGGAGCCACCGGACCGGGCTCATTCAGCAGCGACATCGGCGGAAACACCGTGCGCTGGGTGCGCATGATTTATATCCCGCTCATCGCGCTGGTCATCGGCTTCATGGCATTGCACAACCTGGTCATCTGGCGGCGCAAGCTGGCCGACCGCAAGATGGCGCACACCATGACCGTTGTGCGAATGACTTCGAATCAGCGCTGGCAGCATCTTATTCTGCTGGTCAGCTTCATCGTGCTGGTCATCACCGGGTTCGCGCTGAAATATCCTGATTCGTGGTTCGCTCAATTGCTTCACGTGAGCGAACGGCTGCGCAGCGTGGTGCACCGCGTCGCCGGAGTGGCGCTCATCGCCGCTGGAATCTACCACGTCTTCTATCTCGCCGCGGCGCGGGAAGGCCGCCGCCTGCTGCGCGATCTGGCGCCCGGGCCGCGCGACCTGCACGACGCCGTGAACGCCATGCTCTACTACCTGCATCTGCGCGCGGAAAAGCCGAAGTTCGCCCGGTTCAACTACGCGGAAAAAGCCGAGTATTGGGCGCTGGTGTGGGGCACGGGATTGATGGGCGTGACCGGCGTCATGCTGTGGGCAAAGGTCTGGGTGGGCAATCTGCTGGCGCGCTGGTGGGTCGATGTGGCTACGGCCATTCACTTCTATGAGGCGATTCTCGCCACGCTTGCCATCCTGGTGTGGCACTTCTACCAGGTGTTCTTCGACCCCGACGTATATCCCATGAACACCGCGTGGTGGGATGGAAAAATGCCCATCGAGCACTACCGCGAAGAACACGAACTGGATGCGGAGACGCTCGATAATCCGGGCGAAGCAGGTGCGCAGCGCCGGGCGCCGCAGATAGATGGCCGCCCGGCGATCGATCCGGCGCAGGACTGAGCGGTCTGCCGGGTTACTCGGTGCGCAGCGCCCGCATGGGGTCAACATTGGCGGCGCGCCGAGCCGGCACCAGTGCGGCGACGGCGGAAACCAGCACCATGGTTCCCAGTGCGAACGCCAGGCTGATGGGATCGAAGGGCGACATCTGGTAGAGCATGGCGTGCAGCGGCCGCACCGCGAGCAGGGCCAGCGGAATGCCGGCAGCGAGCCCGAGCGCCAGCACCCACAGGCTTTCCTTGAGGACCATCGCCAGCACACGCGTGCGCGACGCTCCCAGGGCCATACGCACGCCGATCTCAGCTGTGCGGCGGCTCACGCGGAACGAGTGCGTGCCGTAGAGGCCGGTGGCGACGAGGAACGCCGCGAGCACGCCGAAGAATCCGCCCATAGCGGCGAACATGCGCTGCTTGCGATAGCTGTCTTCGAACTGCTCCTGCTGGCTAATGGGCTGCTCCAGCGGTAAGTCCGGGTACATCTCCGCCATGGCCTGGCGCAGTGATGGCAGTATGGCCATGGCATCGCCATGCGTGCGCACCTCAATGTGCATGGTGCCGAGCGTGGGCGCCTGCATCACGGCGTTGTAGGCCATGGGCATAGGCTTCTCGCTTACCTCGGAATATTTGTTGTCGCGCACCACGCCCACAATGGTCATCTTGACGCCAATTCCCAGCACGTGGCCGATGGGGTTGGTATCGGGGAGGAACCGTTTCACGAAAGTCTCATTTACCAGGCACACGCCACTGCGGTGGTCCTTGGCCTCCACGTCGGAATTGGCGATGTCGCGCCCGGCGAGAATCGGCACGCCCATGGTGTGAAAGAAATTCGGACCCACGTCGTTCGATCGAAGTATCACGTCCTTCTTCTCTACGCCATCGAGCTTCAGCTCATTATTGTTTGACCAGCCAGTGCCCGGCCGAAGCGCGGCCATGGAGACCGATTCCACTCCCGGAAACTGCGCAATCCGATCGAGCAGAGTGCGATAGAACAGATGCGAGTCGCCCTTGTTCTGCGGCGTGATACCAAAGACCAGCAGTCCGTGAGTGTCCATCCCTAGATCCACGTCCGCATAATTGCGCAGCGTGCGCAGAAGGAGGCCTGCGGCCATCAGCAACACCAGGCACACAGCCAACTGCGCCGCCAGGACGATGCGGCCGCCCATCATGCGGGAATGGGTGGCTGTGGTGGTCTGAGCGGTGGAGCGCAATACGGCGCCCACCGGCGCGCGCATCGCTGTCCACAGCGGAACCAGCCCGAAGACAACCGCAGCCAGGGTGGAAAGACCGAGCGTAAAAATGAGGACGTTGCGATCGGGGGCCAGCCCTGTTTCAATTCCCGACCAGGTTGCGAGGGCTTGCGTGGCG
>Ga0134128_10007003_pt1 | contig 13637 bp, 10 predicted proteins | sample KB31754_FD_96462 | JGI IMG/M metagenome (GOLD analysis project Ga0134128, IMG submission 96462) | Terrestrial soil microbial communities with excess Nitrogen fertilizer from Kellogg Biological Station, Michigan, USA - KB3-175-4 | ecosystem: Environmental > Terrestrial > Soil > Unclassified ... | reverse complement strand
TGGCCACAATGCACTTGGATTATCGCGAGGTGCTCGACAAGAACATCGACGCGGTGATCATCGCATCTCCGGATCACTGGCACGTCCAGATGGCCGTGGACGCTCTGAAAGCCGGCAAGGATGTCTATTTGGAAAAACCCGTCACCCACACAATTGAGGAAGGGGTCACCCTGACTCGTGCAGTCCGGTCAAGCAAAAAAGTTTTGCAGTGTGGCATGCAACAACGCAGTTGGACACATTTTCGCGATGCCGTCGATCTGATTCAGTCCGGCAGCCTGGGGCGGGTTGCACAGGTTCGGATGTACTGGTGGCAAAACTATCAGAAAAGTTGGCCAAAGGCACCGGTTGAGCAGCAGTTGCTGGACTGGAAACTCTGGTTGGGTTCCGCGCCCGATCAGCCGTATAGCGAAGAAAAATTCTTCCATTGGCGCTGGTTCTGGAATTTTGGCGGCGGCGCCATGACTGACTTATTCACGCATTGGATCGATATCGTGCATTGGGCTATGAAATCGGATCAGCCACGCCGGGCGCAGATGCTCGCAGACAAATATGTCTTCGATCAGTGGGACTGCCCCGACACCATCCAGGCCGCTTTTCGCTATCCCGGCTTCGATGTAGTGTATGAAGGCATGATGGCGTCGTCGATCGATGATGGCGGTTTGGAGTTTCGCGGCACGGACGCAACCCTAAAGATTAATCGCGGCGCATTCAGCGTTTATCGCGAAGACGCTCCGCGGGATAAGAATCCCGTACTTGCGGGAAGCAGTTACCGTGACGGAACTATCGACCACGTAGAGAATTTCTTCGATTGCATCAAGAGCCGGAAAGAACCGAATGCGCCGGTAGAAACCGGAGTCGCTGCCGCAGCCGCGGGCCACATCGGTAATTTGGCCTTCAGCCGCGGTGGGCAAATTAATTGGCCCATAAAAACCTAGTTTGCGGAAATCACCAACCTTCTCAGATCCACGCGCTTCGGTTACATTGATTTGCGCAAGTGACTAAATCGCCGCAGGTCGATGTGGTGGGCGTCGGACTCAACGCCACCGATACCTTGATCTATCTTCCCGAGTTCCCTGCTCCAGGCTCGAAGATTGGTTTTCGTGCCGCGAGTGTGCTCCCCGGCGGGCAGGTTGCTACCGCACTCTTCGCATGTCAGTCGTGGGGAATGCGAACCCGCTACGTCGGAAAAATAGGCGACGACCACGCGGGGAAAATTCACCTCGAGCAATTTGCCGCCAATGGCGTGGAGCCTCAGGTAACCATGGTTCCCGGGTGCGCGAGCGCTCAGTCTTTCATTTTGGTTGATCCCCAAGGTGAGCGAACGGTTCTGTGGCGAAGAGATGAACGCCTGGACCTTCACGCGGGAGACCTAAATCGCGAATGGATTGTTAACGCGCGCGTGCTTCACGTCGACGGTTCCGACACGGCAGCCGCGATTACTGCCGCAAGCTGGGCGCGCGCCGCGGGAATTCCGACGGTTGCGGATTTGGACGAAGTGTATCCCGGAGTAGACGCACTACTGGACCTTATCGATTACCTGATTGTGAGCAGGGAGTTCCCTTCTCGGCTGTTATCACAAAAAGACCTGCGGAAGAGTCTCCCTCTGCTTCAACGGCGGTTTGGTTCAACCGTGACGGCAGCGACGTTAGGCAGCGGAGGTGTGCTGGCGTGGGATGGCAAACAATTTCACTCAGTTTGCGCGTACCGGGTTCCTGTGGTGGACACGACCGGTGCGGGAGATATCTTTCATGCAGGCTTTATCTATGGATTGCTTCACGGCTGGCCTTTAAGGCGGCAGCTCGAATTTGGCTGTGCTGCGGCCGCGCTGAATTGTATGGCGCCCGGCGCGCGCGGAGGCATCCGGTCAATTATGGAGATCGAACGTTTAATGTTAGATGGACCGCGGTACCCGGCAGCATTCGACATCTCGCAGGCTTAGATCGGCGAAGGTGAAAGGCTGTTCGAACTAAAGGGAAATGAGAAAAAAAAGAAGTAATCTGCAATCGTTTTTTACCGCTAGAAGTGCTTGATGATGAAGGCTGTTTTATCATCAATTCGATCTTGTTCACCGAGTTGCTGAATATGTCGGTCCTGCTCCAGTGCGTACTCGAGAATAGCGGCGCAAATCTCCCTCGCCCCGCGATCTTTAAGATTACGAACTATGCTTTCAAGTCTGAGGCGCTCCTGTTCGTCGCTGCCGTCATATACACCATCGGAATATAAAAACAGGATATCTCCTGGACTCATCAAGGTGATCTCTCCGATGTTCGAAGAGTTTATTTGTCTTTGCCTGACCACGGTTGATAAATATTTGTTTCGGTCAGGATGATCTTCGGGGATTTCCAGCCCTAGGGCCGGAAATTGCACGAGTTGATCGGTATTCATGGGCATGAAGCGTCCGTACTCCGCGGAGAATACCAGTGGTGGGGGACTGCCGAAGTTTACGAAGCGGAAATGACCTTCGGGCCTTATCTCACCATAAATCATGGTTGCGATTTCGCGAGAATGGTCTTGCGCGTCGCGACCCAAGGCGTTGCGTGCAGTTACGGATTGCGCCAATCGCAGATTAATGTTTTCAAATAGCTCCGGGGTTGTTTTTCCGTACTGATCGAGTTCGGAGAGCATGAGAGCATGAAAGGTGTCATGAACGGTCGAGGCTATTTTCGCCGAAATAATCCCATGCCCCTGAGCGTCGACCAGCAGGACTCCGGCCGTCGTATAGAGTTCGCGCAGATTGTCCGCAACCCTGAGTTGTTCTGAACTCTTGGCTCTTCTGTACTCGGCCTCTCTGACTCCAGCAGGGTTTGCTCTCAAACCGAGCCACTTCACATGATCGTCAACCAGGTTTCGTGGAATGTGGCCACCCGGCAGAGGCTCCAGATACTCTGCAGACAACCGGACAGCGCTCGCGATTCGAGCGTCGATGTTATAGCGTTGCTGAAAATTGATGTACTCAAAGAGATCGCCGCCTACACTTCCTGCGGGAATCGAATCACCATACATGTCGGTCCGGGCCAGATGCGGAATCGAGCCCTCAACCGGCATCAATCGCTTGCGCAGGTATTCGTCAATGCCGGTTTCCATCTCAATTGCCATATTCTTATAGATTCTCTCGGGTCGAATCTGAATCAGCAACTCTGAATTATACGCAGGCAAGTGGGATGACTCTGCGTACCGTGTTTACGTGGTCCAGCAAGGTAAGGGTTGAGCGATCGCAGTCCTTGAAACACGCGTATTTGGGTTTGACCAATCCTGGATCTGCGAGGACAATTCAGATTAGATTTGGGCGGAAGGCTGCAAGCCTCCAGATGGACGCGAATTCGATCTCTACTCTCGAATGGCGTAGCTAACGGGTTTCCCGGCTTTCCAGATCAGTCAAATTCTTTGGAGCATTGCCGAAGGAGGTGTGGTTCATGAAACGAATTTCTGTGTCACGTCGGGAGTTCTTGCAAAAGACTGCGGGGGTTGCAGGTACTTCGCTCGCGGCGAACACCATTTTCTTAGATCCGCCCCGGTTATTTGCTTCCCCTCAAATGACCGCACCCAGCGATCGGATTCGATTTGGAATTGTGGGCATTGGAATGGAAGGCACCAATCTGCTATCCACGGCGATTCAACTTCCGGGAGTGGAGTGCGTGGCCGCTTGTGACCTTTACGATGGCCGCCACGAACTGGCGAGGGAAATCGTCGGGAAACCCATACCAACTACCCGCCGTTACAAAGAGTTGCTGGATAACAAAGAGATTGATGCCATCGTTATGGCCGTTCCAGATCACTGGCACAAGCAGATTTTCGTTGACGCGGTCACAGCCGGAAAAGACGTTTACTGCGAGAAGCCGATGTCGCACAGCCCGGCCGATGGCGTGGCCATGGTTGAAGCAGCGAAAAAGACGGATCGAATCGTGCAAATTGGAGCACAACGCACCAGCTCAGTTTTATGTGCCAAGGCCAAAGAACTGTACGACAGTGGAGCAATTGGGGAACTCAGCCTGGTGGAAATGAGCCTGGGTAGAAATGATCCCACGGGAGCGTGGGAGTATCCGCCGCCCGCAGATCTTTCTCCACAGAACCTCGACTGGGACACGTGGCTCGGTACCGCTCCGAAGAAGCCGTTCGATCCGTACTTGTTTGCGCGCTGGCGTTGCTGGAAGGAATACGGCACAGGTGTTGCAGGAGATCTTATGGTCCACCTGCTTAGCGGCATGCAATTCGTGCTGGGCATCAACGAAGCGCCAAAGAGGGCGTCGGCTTTTGGCGGTATCTATCGCTGGAAGGACGGCCGCAATACTCCCGATGTGCAGCCGGTTTTGTTCGAGTACAACAATATTCCGATGTACATGCGGCTGACACTGGGCACTGAAACGGCCGAAGTCACGCGCTTCATGGGTTCCAAAGGCCTTATTGAGTTAACTGAATTCGGACTTACCCACATCCCACAAACCGGAACTGATCTTGCGCCCAGCTACTACTGCTATGGATTGCCCGCGCGACTTAAGGAGCCATATTTTAAGCAGTGGCATGCGGAACATGATCCAAAGCCGGGACAAGAACCGGCTCCTGAGACAGTCAGCTTCAAGGGGGATGATTATGACGATCTCCGTCCACATATGTGGAAGTTTTTCGAAGCCGTGCGCTCGCGTAAGCCCGTCCTGCAGGACGCGGTGTTCGGGCATCACGCGGCGCTCGGCTGTCATATGGCTAATGAATCGTACTACCGCAAGAGTCCTGTTTATTGGGATCAGGCGTCGCAGACCATCAAGTCATAAGGAGTTTGAACAATGATGAGATTTCGCCGGCTTCTGATCGCCATAACCGCATTGGGCGTACTCGCAGGCCAAGCTTACTCCAAGGACGGCGACACCGCTGCTTCGGCCAAGCGTTTTTTTGGACGTTGGGACTTGACGCTGAAAGCCCCTGATCGGGAATACCCGTCCTGGCTGGAGGTATCGGAAGAAGGAGGCAAACTGAAGGCACAGATGGTCGGACGTTGGGGAAATGCCCGCGCCCTTCCGAAGGTTGAGGTCACGGGCGGCAGGCTAACATTTGTCTCTCCGAAAGAAGAAGAATCCAGCAAGAGCGACCTGGTGTTCGAAGGAAAACTGGCTGGCAAACAACTGGTCGGGACCGTAAATGGACCAGATGGCAACAACTGGGCATGGACCGGGCAACGAGCCCCGTCCCTCAAGAAAACTGGCACTCCGACATGGGATAGACCTGTCCACCTATTCAATGGCAAGGACTTGAGCGGCTGGAAACCCGACAAAGAAAACCCTAAGGCCGCTTGGAAGGTCGAGGATGGGGTTCTGGTCAGTCCGGGGCACGGGCCCGAACTGATTAACTTATCGAAGTTTGAAGATTTCAAACTCCACATCGAATTTAATTGCGGACCAAACTCGAACAGCGGGATATATCTGCGTGGACGTTACGAAGTACAGGTGGAAAACAACTCGATTCAGGAACCACCCAGCCACCACACCGGTGGGGTTTACGGCTTCCTGGCGCCCTCACCCGAAATGCCGCGCAAGACAGACGAATGGCAGACTTTCGACATCACCTTAATTGGACGAAGCGTTACGGTGGTACAGAATGGGCAAACCATAATCGACAATCAGGAAATTCCGGGCATTACCGGGGGTGCACTTGATAGCCATGAAGAACGTCCTGGCCCCATCTACCTGCAAGGCAGTGAAGACGGACACGTGAGTTTCCGAAACATTGTTGTCACGCCCGCAAAAAAATAATCGATTGCTCAAGACAGCTGCGAAGTTGTCCGGGAATACTCTCGATCACCATGCGTGAGCGATTCATATCAAACTCGTCATTGTTAAGAGCGTTCCAGGGTTAGATGTTCATGACGATGGTGTTCTGTGTTGATGACATCGCGTTTGGATTTTCGATAGACATTGGCAACCGCAAGAGTCCAGAAAGGCACCATATCAATACCAGGTATGAGTTTGGCAGCAAAGGATGGCAAAAATTCCCAGTGCCAGCCCAGAAGGTAAACCATCACGCCTGAGATACATAGATCGAGCACGTCCTCGGCCGGCGATGCAGCGCCCTCAATCAATAAGGGAAAGATTGCAATCTGGAACATGTCCGCGAGCACAGCCAGCACCATGGCGATTCGAAAAGAAGCGCCTGGCGAGACGGTGACAGCGTTGTGAGTTCCTACGGTGGTGTTTTCCCCATTCATCTTCATTGCTAACCCGTAAAGCAGCCAAACCACTCGGAAGTCACGCTGCTTTCTTTTCAGAGCTCCACGGCTATCCAATCTTGACAGTAATTACTGATTGATGTAAACAGGGCACGCTTGCCCAATGGAGTGATTCGGTGTTTGAACTGATTATTTCCGGTAGCCTGCTTTTCCTTCTCGACCAGTCGACAAAGAAATTCGTGCAAACCAGCCTGCTTGATTGCTCCCTCGCGTGCGGCAGGTTTCTCCAGATCAGGCAGGTCGCTCATCGCAAGGAATTTTACAGTCACACAGCAGGGCGGACAGCGTTGATTCTGATTTGGATCGGAGCCCTGGCCTCAGTACTCTGGCTTCGCTGGTACGGAACCTGGTTCCAACATCCCATTGAAGTGGCCGGGCTCGGCTGCGCATTAGGCGGAGCAGCCGGCAATCTCACCGACATCTTGCGTCAGGGGTACGTGCTGGACTTCGTTGACCTCGGCTGGTGGCCCGTATTCAACGTTGCCGACATTGGGATTGTCGGGGGACTTTTAGCAGCATTCTGGTATTGATAATATGCGACCCGTACTCTTTCGCCGGGGAAAGCTCACAATCTGGAGCTATCCCGCCATGCTCTACCTGGGTTTGCTTTTCGGTGTGCTGGCCGGTAACGTAGCCGCTCGCATGGGAGGTATCGATCCACTACGTACGTATTTCGCCACTTTGATTCTCATGATTCCCGCTCTTGCCGGCTCACGCCTGCTATATGTCGCGCTGAATTGGAAGGTTTATCGAAATATTCCTAACCGCATTTGGAACCGCGGCGAGGGTGGGCTGGTGATGTACGGCGGCCTACCGCTGATGCTGCTGTGTTCGGTTCCGCTTCTGCACGCGTTGCAACTAGACTTTGGCAAATTCTGGGACGTCTCTTCCTTCACCATCTGTGTTGGAATGATTTTCGCCCGGGCCGGGTGTCTGCTAAACGGGTGTTGCGGAGGGTGCCCGTCGAGTTGGTGTTTAAGCGCTTATTTGCCAAACTCCCGTGGCGTCTGGGAAAGGCGAATTCCAACTCAGGTGCTCGAAGCGATGTCTGCTGCCGTGCTGTTGATTTCTGCCGTAATTGTCTGGCACCAGGCGCCTTTTCCTGGTGCTCTATTTCTATTTGTAACGCTGGGCTATTCCAGCGCACGATTCGTCATGGAGTTCGCGCGTGATCGGGAGCCGGAATCGGGGGTATTCCGGATAGGTCAGGTGGTCTCCGCCTTTGCATTCGCGACATCCTTTGTCACCCTAACTCTCTGCTGGCCACGCTAAAGCGTTTAGCCCGAGCATCACCAATCAACAATTTCGGTTCAATATCGATTGAATTTCTAAGAGGTGCTGTGAATGGCAAATAATCTCACCGGCGATTTCGACGTCGTAGCGGAATTCTCTCTTCCGGCCGTGAACCGCATATTGGCGGCCATGCACCAATGCGAGCGCTTCCTTCACTCGATTTCGGTGCGCGTGGACGATAATCCTCACCCCAGCCGGCCGGGTTGGCCAACTGCGGTCGGCGTAGTTGACGCTTTCGGCGAAGCAATTGCCGATCAGCAACGTATCGGCAGCCCTAATCCGTTCCCCGGCCCTGGCGCGGCGGCTGATGCGAATTTCTCGAGAGTAGGTGCGCTGCTCAATCCCGATCTTCTGGGAGCAGTGATTGCGCCGCCGCCCCCGAGCCACATCCAGGGGATCGCCCAATTGCAGCTATTCCCGCCGACGGTCGAAACATCTGGCGCGAACCTCAGTGTGCGAATGAATGTGATTGCCCGATTTTTTCCTGATAAAGACACTGCACCACTCGCCCAGTTTATGCGAGGCGATCTTGTCATTACTGCGCCTGTGACCAAGGTCGCAACCGGGAGAGTCCATGTTCTGGACGTAAACTTCAAAGCCGAAGATGCAACCATCTCGTTTACTCCGACCTATGCCAGCGAGACGCTCAGCCCCGAGGACCTCGCGGGCATCAGCCTTTGCATTCAAAATGGGTTGCGGACCAGCTTTCTGCCCTCGAGCGTGATGCTTCCCTCCAGCATCGCCGACGTGCAATTGAAGACTTTGCCGAATGCAATTGCGGTGTTGCTCGACATGTTCAGCCACACGCCAGCGTCCACAATCGCGAGCGTGAACAATGTTTTTCTTTCAGCTGAGGATGATTTCGGATTCTGTATTGGACGTGATTTCATTATTTCGCTATTCAGAAATACAGTCAGCAGTTTCACCCAGTTTCAGCCGTTCAATGTCCATGTGACAATCTGGGGCACGACCACCTACACGATCTCGCTCACCAGCCCGCCGAGTTTGGATCTGCAGCCCGGCGCCATTGTTTTAACCATTCAGGCACATGCTCATTCGAGTAAGGACCGTTTCCCGAGTTTCAATTTCACCACCAGAGTTTCCTTCACCTTGAACCTGATCGCTACTGGGGAGGGCGGATTAAATGCTGCCGAGCTCGCACTCCTGGGCGTTTCTGTGGACTTCACCGACTCCGGTCTCGGAGGCTGGATCAAAGATCAGATTGTCGGAGCATTTTCAGGACGGATTACGGACCAGATCAGCGCGCAGGTGAACGCTATCCTGAATTCGCCAAATCCTCAGCCAGGCGACTTGCAATCGAACATTCGCCAGATGACCGACGCCGACGCGAATCTGGGGAACTACCTCTCCGCGCAGATGACTCCCTCAGATGGAACTCCGCCGCCTTCGATCCAAAGGGTCTTCCTGATCTACACCTCGGTCGATATCCAACCCGCAGGAGTAATCCTTCACGGCTCGGTACTGCTGTTTGATTGGCCCGCGCCTAATGTTGAGTTTGAGCAGATTCCTGCCAGCATCAAGGTCACGAATCCCGCAAATGTGTTCGGGCAGGGGCCTGACTATTCTGCGCTCAAGTCGTGGATTCCCGGTGGAACCATCGATCAATACGAGTGGCGTTATTTCGGTCAGGCCAATCCATTTCATGTTGATGCGAACAGGTTTGTCTTGCTTGCGTCCGGACCCAGCACGACCGAAGTGATGGCTATGGCGAGTACTGCCGTAACGGGCTACTCACCGCTCTGTTTGACGGTGCGGGGAACGCGGTTGTCTAACTTCGGACCTGTAGTTCCGGAGCCAGTCAGTGCGACTTCGTGTGGTTTTACGCGTTTCCCGGTTGTTCTCGCGGGTGCAGTCGCACTTCAAAAGGGAGGCGCACCGATGATTGCTCTGACTCAGGCCGGCGCCGACGGACATGTCAGTGTCAGCGGCCACTTGTCGGCACAGACCTCCCAGCGCGGCAGTGGTGTTCCAAATCTCCTTGTTCATTTCGCCGACGCTAAAACGGCCGGCCAACTGGACGTGCTAATTCAGGCCCTGAGCCGCATCAAGAAAACAGATGCGCCTGCGGCGGTAATCGCAGTCGTTCCGGGGGATGAGTTGCAAAAAATTCGCTATACACCGGGGCTGATTTATGCGGAGGACGTGGATGCATGGCAAACGATTCTGGGATTGAAATCAGCAAAGCGCCCGTTGACCGTGATCGTCAACCCGAGAGGAATTGTCGTTTGGCAAAAAGAAGGCTCGCCTGACCTGACAGAAGTCGAAGCCGCACTGAACAAGAACTTAGTTTCCGGTAATTCTGTTCGTATTACGGTGCCGCGATTAAACGCAAGAGTTGGACAGCCCGCGCTCAATTTTCTTTACGAGATCGCTCCCGGTCGTGAGATGCCGCTCAGCAAACTTCGCGGGCAGCCGGTCACCCTGGTGTTTTGGAAGGGCGCATCGCGGGTCAGCATCGACGTTGTCCGCAGGTTACACGCAACGAAAGATAGCTCCCCGGTTGTGCTTGCGATCAACGATGGCGACGCCGCAGATCTCGCTCGGAGGGTGGCCGCGGAGAATGGTTTCGTTGATGCGCTGGTTACGGATGGCAAGCGCGAGATCAGCTCCGGATATGGCGTGGAAATCTGGCCCACAATCGTTTCCCTGGATGCCTCAGGCATGATCACCGCCATTGCATACGGAGACCATGGGGGCGAACATCCGCCAACAAATTCGAAGAAGAAGACTGCATCCCGATGAGAGAGGCATTTTGTGGAGACCCGGCGATGATCGATTCTTTTGTGCTTCTTGCACCCATTTTGTTGTTGGGCATAATTGCGCTTCTGGGTTTCGTTGGCTGTCTGTCCAAGCCGGACCCTCCGGTGGCGCAACTTGCGATTGCTCCGAACTCGGGCCCCACTACCGGAGGAACCCAGGTTGTGATCACCAGTCCGGGAGCGGCGTTTGCCGGCAGTCCGACCGTGACCTTTGGCAGTTCTCCAGACCCGACAGTCAACGCGACACAGGTCACAGTGATCGATACCAACACGATGATGGCGGTAACGCCAGCTTATCCGATCGCGAAACCAGTGAATGTGACGGCGAGGTATACAGGTTCAAGTGGCACCGATTTCTCGGGTACGCTGCCACAGAATTCGTTCTTCACCTACTTCTCCCCGGTGAGCCATGTCCAGACCGCACTTGGTTCTGCTGGAGGAGGTACATCCATTCAATCGCCACCACTCGCGCTACAGGGTGGCGAACTTCTTCTTGTCACTCTGCAGTGGGGAGGGACAGGTACTCCAGCGCTGAGCGGCGCCACTGTTCAGTCCCTTCCGGGAGGAGCATATCCATGGAGCGGAATGAAGGTGCAGGTTTTCTCCGGGATGAACACCGTAAGTGGGCAGGTTGTTGTTAAGGCGACGCTTTCGTCAGCTTCGCCAGTGGCGTGGCGTTTGTGCGTCTCAGCGTATGACGGCGCGGATTCAGTGAATCCTACGTATAGCCCAGTTGCGAGTCCGGATGGTAACACCGGAAAAGCATTGCAGACACCAGCACCGATTGCTGCCAACGCTGGAGACCTGATCTATTCCGTCGCATTTGCCGCCGATGCGGGAGGTGCTTTTCCAGGTACAACCAACGCCCTGACACCGGGTACCGGGTTTACCGCTGAGTCTGGTATTGGCAATCCCCTGGTGCAGGATCAGCAGGTCGTCACGGCGGCAGGCATCAGCGCGACAGCCACGAACACGACGGCGAACACGAATCCACGATGGTGGATTTTTGCAGTGGGAGTGAAAGCCTCTTGAATCGAACGAGGCAGAAGGTCGTCCATTCTTTGTAAGGAAAACGAAATGACCGATCTCTATCTGATCCTGACCCCAATTCTAGTACTCGGAGTTATTGCGCTTCTCGGCTTCGTCGGCTGCAACCAGGTCTTCGGGATAGAGGCGACCGAGCTTGCAATATCGGTTGACTCTGTTACTCCCCAATCAGGTTCCACACAGGGCGGCACTCGCGTCAGAATCACGGGAGGTACCTTCGACTCGGGAGCGACAGTCACATTTGACGGTGTCGCCGCCACGAATGTGGACGCTAGTAATACCGCCATTAACGCCACCACGCCGGGCCCCCACTCCTCTGGGCCAGTCGACGTCACCGTCACCAATTCTGATGGAAATTCCGCCACGCTGCCAGCCAGCGACCCCGCCAGCTTCAGCTATGCCGCCGTGACCAACATCGGACAAACGCTCATTGTACCTGGGGTCAACAATCCTGGCGGGGCATCCGCTCAAGCCAGTGTGGCTTTTCTCGACTCGCCGAAACTAGTCGTTGTCACTATTTTCTGGCCCACTGCCGGCGGAACATTGAGTTCGCTGACAATAACCGGCGGCAGCTTTCAGTCACCATTGAAAACAGATCTGTGGAGTGGATACAACGTTCACACTTTCTACGCGGAGAATGTCCCGCCCTCCTCCAACATTGCCGTCGCGGCAACGCTTTCCTCGCCAACCACGCCCAGCCCCTGGAATATGTGCGTCACCGTTTATGACAATGTGAATACATCTAGTCCGATGTACGCTCCCAATAGCTTGAACAGTGTGAATAGCCCCACAATAACGCCGATTACGGTTGATGCGTTGGACGCCAGTGATCTGATCTACGCCATTGCCATCGCTCAAACTGCGGGAGGCACCTTCATCACCACAGGAAGCCTGAGCGCCGGACCTAATTTCACTCCCGAGCAGAACGCTGCGTATGTGCTCATTGAAGACCAGCAAACGATCTCTGCCGGGCCAGTCAGTGTTACTGCCGGCACAACAGGGACAAATACCGGACGCTGGTATCTTCTTTCGGCTGGAATCAGGCATTTGTAATCGTCGTCTAAGCGACGACCGTCCATTTAAGCACTCTGCGGGAAGCTAGTCGGCCATCGGACGCGATGGCTTATGCCCCCACTGAGGGTATCCTCACGACTGCCGAATGGGGCATTAGCATTAAAACCAGTCGCGGTTTAATTAGCGCTTACGACAAGAATTTTCAGTTCGCGGTCGCTCTGGTATGCAGTTTCTCAACCAGGTAATTTCAACTCGCGAATCGCCTCTCCAGCCCCACTGAGGTTCGCGAGCCGCATCTCGGAATACTTGCGGGATAGAAGCACTCCTGGAGCTCCAGCGCGGAAGGCCGCCTGAACTGCGTCCTTAACGCTTTGCGGGGTGCACTTGCTGTTATTGGGTTCTGTCGGGATATCAATATCAATTCCCGGCCAAATTAAAGTTCGAGTGCCGGCCACACCATCCAGCGCGCGTTTCGTCTCACGGTAGACGTAGTCAGGGGAAAGACCGGTGTGAGGAATTTCATCGTAGCTGCGTTCTTTGAATCCCATTACTGCATAGTTAAACTCGATCAGACTCTGTTTCGAAAGATCTCCATGAAGCGTCGAGCCGATATTGTCTGCATACAGGGCCATCCGCTCACCGCCGCAATTGTTGTACATGACAACCTTTATAAAATCCGAATAATCCGAGAGCTCATGCAGGTCCTGTTCGGCGCGGTAGATTGGATTAAAGGAATTGTTGTGCCAGATGTGCCAACCGACTGGAATCGAAGGTTTTGCTGTTTTTACTGTTTTGTATATTGCGGCGTAAGTGTCACGTAGGCTGTCGGTCCAAAGCATTTCCCAAGCAGCAAGTTCGGGGTATCGCAATAGAAGCCGCCAGAATTGAACATAGTAACCGTCCACCGGGCGCGTTCCGCTTCGCGTCGAGCGGACGAATTTCTCCAACTCCATAAATCCTTTACGTGCGCGATCTAGGTTGATGCCGCTCTGTTTTGCTCTGCTCTGGCAAAATTCGCAAAAGCAGGTCACTCTGCCGGGATCGACCGGCGGGACATCGTGCGTGGCTCCCAGGCTGTCGCAAAGCGCACCCTGGCGCTCGGACCCCCACATAATTCCGTCAATGTCATAGGAACGGGCATAATCCTCGACCAGGCCTGTCAGGAAATTCCGGTAATCAGGATTGTTCACGCACAGCGTCTCAGCGTTCCGCCCGTACAGGTCTCGCTCCTGAAGTTTTCCAATGTTCGGCAGATCAGTTCGAAACACGTCCTCAAGCCAGCAGATGAC
>Ga0134128_10007002_pt1 | contig 13638 bp, 31 predicted proteins | sample KB31754_FD_96462 | JGI IMG/M metagenome (GOLD analysis project Ga0134128, IMG submission 96462) | Terrestrial soil microbial communities with excess Nitrogen fertilizer from Kellogg Biological Station, Michigan, USA - KB3-175-4 | ecosystem: Environmental > Terrestrial > Soil > Unclassified ... | reverse complement strand
TGATATTATGATTTCTGACTACGAAAGGTCAATCGAACGCGCCCGGAGGTTCTTATCATGAGCGAGAACACGAAACTATGGGATTTGCTCGGCCGCACCGACCCAGCGCATACGAAGGGCTTCACACGGGGCGGCGGCTTCCGTGGGACCGCGATCAAGCCCATGTGGTCGTACCGCCGCATGACTGAAGAATTTGGGCCGTGTGGTATCGGCTGGGGTGTCAACGAACCGGTGTTTCAGGTCGTGCCCGGAACCGATGGCGAAGTGCTCGTCTACTGTACCGCAAGCGTCTGGTACATCCAAGGCGAAAGCCAGTCGCGGACCATTTATGGCGTCGGCGGCGACAAGGTGGTCAACAAGTTCTCGTCTGGCCTCAAGAGCGATGACGAGGCTTTCAAAAAGGCCTTCACGGACGCGGTAACAAACGCGCTCAAGTTGATCGGCGTTGGCGCCGATGTCCACATGGGATTGTTTGACGACAACAAGTATGTCGCCTCCATGAAGGAGGAGTTTTCGGACGCGCCTGTGCAGAAGCCGACACGCCACGCGCTCAAGAAGGACATTGGCAACGTCGCCAAGCCCGACCGCTGGGACGAGTTCGAGCGAGAGTTGCTCGAATGCACCACCATCCCGGCATTGAACAAGTTCAAACTGGCGTGGAGTGCAATCGCCGAGAACCAGGGATGGCAGGACGGCGAACTGGGTTGGCGCACTGTCGCCCGAGAGGAAATCAACAAGCGCCAGCAAGCCATCCTGAACGGTCTGCCAGACGAAGACGAATTCCCCGGCGATGCGCCCACCAAGGGCAACGCCTACGCAGATTCCATGAGAGCCGGTTAGCAACAGGAGAAGCCCGGCGCCGCAAATGGCGTCGGGCAGGAAGGCCAAGGGACAATGGTCACGCGCACTGTCAAGAATGAGGGCGAACTATCGCTTCTCACAACTTACCTGAAGGGTCGGAAGCGCCCTTTCACGGTCGAAATCACAGAAGGCCGAGACCGCTCAGAAGAGCAGAACCGTCTTGCCTTCAAATGGTATGTCGAGATCAGCGACCAGACCGGCGAGGACCGTGAAGACGTTCGCTCCAGGTGCAAGCTTGAAATCGGCGTGCCGATCCTTCGCGAGGCGCACAACAAATTCCGCGCAACCTACGACAAGCTGATCCGTCCGCTCGCCTACCCCGAGAAGCTGGCGTTGATCCGCGATACCGAGATGCCGGTCACTCGGCTGATGAACGTCGAGCAGATGAGCCGGTATCTGGACATCGTGTTTCGCCGCCATGCCGAAATGGGCATCGCCCTGACTGTCCCTGAAGACCGCTACGCCTACAACCCCGAGAAGATGATGGCTGCGGCACGAGCACCCTCCGCGATCATCTCCGCAAATACCCCAACGCCAGGCCTCAGACCATCGCATATCTGGTGAAGCAAGACGCCATACACCAAGAGCTACGGCGCGGGCTGGAGATGCCTAAGCTGTCGCTGTTTCGGAAGCTGCTGGCATGGGTAGGGAGGCGGTGATGGGTTACGCTATTCGTCGTCCAGATACCGCTTTCTCGCTGTCACCGACAGACCGTAAGCGCCCGGCAAAGAAGGATGCAGACTACCTCAAATGGCTGCACGAACTCCCATGTCTGGTCAGAGGAACGCGCCCTGTCGATCCTGCCCACGTTTCATACGCAGATCCTCGCTACGGAAAGCGGGAACGCGGCAAGGGCGAGAAGGCGGATGACCGTTGGGCCGTGCCTCTCTGTCGAGCCGAACATGACCGCCAGCACTCCATGGACGAGCGCGCCTACTGGCAATCGGTAGGCATCGATCCGCTTCAAGTCGCCCTGGCTCTCTACGGCTGTGGTCGGGACAATACCATGGCCGAAATCATCATCCGAAACGCTCGGGTGAAGCCATGACCCGCAAATCCCTTCCTCCAAAGCAGATATACGGAGCGGTAAAGTGAGCAGATCTGGATATTACGAAGACTGCGATGACCAATGGCGCGCGATCATGTGGCGCGGCACCGTCAAGAGTGCCATTCGCGGCAAGCGTGGCCAAGCATTTCTTAGCGAGATGCTGGCTGCAATGGACGCTATGCCCGAGAAGCGGCTTGTTGCCAGCGAATTGGAAGCCAACGGCGAAGTTTGCGCAATCGGTTCAGTCGGACGCGCTCGCGGCATCGATATGAGCCAGATCGACCCAGAGAACTACGATGCTGTTGCCAGCACCTTCGGCATTGCTGCGCCGTTGGCTCAAGAAATCGTCTACATGAATGACGAATATTGGCATTCCTCCACCGATGAAAAGGGCTTCATCCGCCACGACGAGGCAGGCAAGGCAATCTGGCTAAGTCCAGAGGAGCGCTTCGAAAAGATGCGCGCCTGGATCGTGAGAAACCTCGCCGCTCGCCTTCGTGGAGACCCGCAATGAATGGGGAGAAGCACACGGCATTGACGCCGAAGCAGTTCCGCACGCTGTTCGCGATCCTGCACAACATGGATCTGCAGCAATTGGTCGACGCCGGCATCATGGGCGATGGCCACCTCTCAACCATGTGGACGCGCTTCAACAGCGATCTGACCTCTTTCGTTCTGAAGCTTCCTGATGACCGCCTCGAAAAGCTCGTCACGCTCGTCCATGCCGAAGGTCTACGCCCATGAAGGACACACTGGACGTTGACGCGCTCGCGCAGGAAATCCGCCGCGTTGATGGCAAACACTCTCTCGGCGCCGGGCAACTTGCTGAAGCGCTTATGCCGTTCCTCAGCTCTCCCCTCTCTCCCTCAGGAGAAGCAGAACCGGTCGCTTGGCGCGTCGTCACGAATAACACGGCGTGGTCGTTCTATCGCACACGCGAAGAAGCAGAGCGCGGCGCGCATAACCGGCTGACCTACGTCAAGGGCTGCACAAGTGCGCAAGTTGAGCCGCTGTATTTGCTCGAAAATCTGGCATCAAAACCATAGTTATGCTACTGTTTTTCAAAGGAAAAAGCAATGACTGGCTTTAGCAAAGAGATGCAGGAAGCGCTCAGGCTAGACGCCGAGAAGCTTTCGGCTATTACGGGCGAGGAGCATACCGTCGAGTTCTTCGACTTCGAGGAGCCTCAGTCCACCCAGGCGCCGTGTCCTCACTGCTTCGAAAGCAGCGGCTACGCGGCGCGTTACCATTCTCATACTTGGTACGAGCCAGCATGGGAGGACGCGGACCCGACACGTCCCTGCCCATACTGCGATGCGACCGGCTTTGTCGATAGCGAGCCGGTAACGCTAGACGACCTAGAGGCCCAAGCTTGGGAGCAGAAATCATGACGTGGCGTTACGAAATCCAGTACGGTCCTGATGGCGAGGGAAACTACGCTTGGGTCTATAACGATAAGGGCGAAATGGTCTGCACGACCAAGACGCACCACGCGATAGCTATCGTTGAACGCTTCACCGCCAATGTCATCGCCGCCCCCGTCACCCCACAGGCCCTGACAGAGGGGGTAGCCGATATCCAGGCTCGCCTTTGGAACGCGTCTGGCGAGCTTGCCGCTCACGGAGGCTTCGATAATCACTGCCGCACTTGCGACGAAGCCGCCACCGCGCTGGCAAGCCTCGCTGCTGAACTGGCGTCGCTGAAACAAAGCATAGCCGATGGTGCGCCTCGCCCGCGTGAGGAGGAGGCCATCATGGCCGAAGCTGCGGCCATTGAGCGCGCAGAACTTGCCGAGCGGAAACTGGAGGAGCAGCGCAAGGCGCTGGAGGCGAACATATCGGGCGATGAAAGTGAGCTTTTGATTGAGTGGCCATGCCGGGTGGCTATATCTATTTCAAAAGACGAAGTCGGCTACGCCATCATTCGCAACGGAAATTGGGAGCCGGGCAAGCATATCATATTCAGCGCACCTAGTGACGCCGCAAAAGAAATCGCCAGCGCGATCCGCTCTCTCGCTGGAGATTCTAAATGAACGCCATGAGCTTTCCATGGATCCGTAAAAACTACGGCGTGCCGGCGAAGATAGGCCAGCGCGTCGAATACACTGGTGGCGACGCGCCGCAGTTCGGGACGATCCGTGGCTCCAAAGGCGCGTATCTCCGCATCCGGCTCGACGGCGGGCAGCGGCTCGGATTGTATCATCCGACATGGGAACTTCGCTACCTCGATGACGCCGCCGCCCGCGCCCTCTCCAACCGCACCCAGGAGGGACGAGCCGAATGAGCCGCCGCGCCGCCCGTATCACGCATGACGAGGTGACACGGATGGTCAAGGCCGTCCGCGACCTCGGCTTGCCGATCGGCCGCGTCATCTTCGACGGTAGTTCGATATCGGTTGTGATCGGCGTGGATAGCGGGGAAAAGCCAATCGAGGCGAATAGCCAAGACGATACCGTTGTGCCGCTGCTACGGAAGCCGAAACTGTGAACGCTCCCGTGCTCTTCAACCTAGAACATCTGACCGACCGCGACAACGCGGATGGGACGAAACGATACTATTTCCGGCGCCGTGGCCAGCCTTTGACCAGGCTCCATGGTGAGCCGCTGTCGTTGGACTTCATGAAAGCCTATGACGCCTGTCTCAATTGGGTCGCGCCACAAGCCGCCGAGAAGGTCGGCACGTTTGCCTGGGTATGCGATCAGTACATGGACAGCCCAGATTTCAAATCGAAGGCAGAGGCGACGCGCAAGGCGCGGGAACGCATCATCCGATCAATGGTCAAAGAACGGCTCGACCCGGACCAGCCCGAGATTTACGGCGATGAGATGGCCAAGAGCCTGACCTTGGAGCATATCGAGATTCTTCGCGATCGGAAGGCCGACAATCCGAACGCGGGCAATGAGCGTCTGAAGGTGCTGGGTCGTATCTTTAAACTGGCTGCGAAAAAGAAGTGGGTGCCGTTCAACATCATCCGGGAGGCGGAACGGCTAGAGACGCCCGAGGGCGGCCACGAGACGGCAACGGATGAGCACATCGCCAAATACTTCGCGAAGCACACCAGCGGCTCTGCCTGGGTCGCTGGGACCATTTTGGCGCAGCTTGGCGTGCGCGTATCGGATCTTCGCGTCCTTGGGCGCAAGCACGTTCGCAAGGGGCGGCTGGTGTTCTCGACCGTCAAGACACACGTCCTTTGCGAACTGCCTATCGTTCCAGACCTCGCCGTCGCCCTGCCTCGCGACAATATGACTTTCCTCTTGTCGGACGCCGGCAAGCCGTTCCAGAGCGACAAGGCACTATCGCAAAGGGTGTCGAAGTGGTTCGCTCAAGCCGACTGCCCCGGCATCACCGCGCACAGCGTCAGGAAGTGGCTGGCAACGAAGATGGCTGAGAAGGGCGCAACCGAATACCAGCTTATGTCGTGGTTTGGCTGGAAAGACCCGAAAGAAGCGCGGCCTTATATCCAGGCGGCGAATCGCCAGAAGATGGCGCAGCAGATTTCCGATAAGATGGCGGGTGTGTAACGCGAAACCTTTGCGTTACTACTGCTGAAATGCTATTATGAATCAATGCGATATGTCACTGAACGGATCAACGAAGACGGGGAATTGCGCCGATATTTTCGCAGGCGCGGGATACCCGTTCTGAGGCTTTACGGCGATATGACCGACCAAGGATTCTTAGAACAGTACGCTTTTGCCAGGGCGCTTGTGCCGCGCGGTGAGGTATGGCCGCGCGCAGAAGTCATATCCATTCAGCGAATTCTTTCGGCCATGAAGCCGAGGACGGCGGAAGATATCAAGCGTCACGTCGCGTCCCGATTGTCGCGGTCCGTAAACAGCCGAGCCATCCATCAGTACCGAGTTCCCTGCGAGATCGACACGGCGTGGGTGCTAAGGGCCATTGAAAGGCAGGGGGGTCGATGCGCCGTCTCTGGCCTGCCGTTTTCCTATGAACGCGGACTGCCCACGAAGGACGGGCGAAACCCGATGGCGCCGAGCGTCGATCGGATAGACAACGCCAAGGGGTATGAGAAGAACAACTGTCGGCTGGTGATTCTTGCCGTCAATGTCGCCCTAAATCTGTGGGGAGATGACATGTTCCTTCGCATTTGCCGGGCAACCCTAGAGAAGGCGTCGGAACAGCCTCCGTGTAACGTGGTTTTGGCGTGACAGCCCTATGTGTGTAACGTCAAAAATAAAATATAGTATTTACAGCAACTTAACTGAACTTAGGGAGCCGAGTGGAGGCCTCGCCCGGAGTTCCACGAGCGATGAATTAATTGGGTTTCTTGTGCAACGCAACCCCATTCCGAAGCCCCTTGCAGATAGCGATGTGTAACGTCGTTCGTCCAATGTTCACCACAGGAGAAGGCATCTATGACCGACTGGAAACCCGACCTTTGTATCTATCATGGCGGCTGCGATGACGGCTTCGGGGCAGCATGGGCCATCTGGAAAAAATGGGGTAACGAGGTCGCGTATGTCCCTGGCTACTACGGCAAACCGTTGCCCGATGGCGACGGCCGTCATGTCCTGTTTGTGGACTTCTCTGCCAAGCGGCCGGAACTCGTGGCGATGGCAGACAGGGCCAAGAGCATTGTCGTGCTGGATCACCACAAGACCGCAGAGGCCGAACTTAAGGATTGGAGCGGCGAAACGATTCCGCCCTTGGCTGATATCGAACTCTTGGCCGCCAAGGCATGCACCGAAACCGGTTCACCCATCGTTGCCGTATTCGACATGCACCAATCAGGCGCAACCCTGGCTTGGCAATTCGCGTCGGAAACGAACAGGCAGGACGACCCATGCCCGAACATTCTGTCGCTCATCGAAGACCGCGACCTGTGGCGCTTTGCTCTCGGCGACCGCACCAAGCAATTCTCGGCAGCGTTGCGCACCTACCCGATGGACTTCCGTTTATGGGATGAAATCGCGGCTCATCCCGACGATCTAGTCTTCGAGGGGGTGGCCATCCTTCGGGCTCACCAAGCCAACATCGGCAAGATATTGCAGGAAACCTATACATCTCCCATTGGCGGCCATCAGGTACCTACCGTCAATGCTCCATACCACTACGCCAGCGACGCGGCGCATGAGATGCTTGCGAAGTACCCCGACGCACCATTCACGGCTTGCTGGTTCCGCCGGGCAGACGGCTACATTCAATACTCGCTCCGGTCCGAAGACAGCCGCCTTGATGTTTCTGAGATAGCTAAGGCCATGGGTGGCGGGGGTCACCGCAACGCAGCAGGCTTCCAGGTTTCTATGAGTGATTGGCGAACCGTTCCCGCCTAACCAGCTTCGACAGGGAGAGATAGATGAGCGCACGATTTGACGTGATCTACCAGAACGGCGGGGCGACCATAGGCGCGCACTTCTGCCGCGAGTGGGACGAGACCGGCTGCTACGGCACGAATCCGGACTGCCTCCGTCCACCGGACATGCCCTCACCCATAGGGATCATCATTGCGGAGATTTCAAGGATGAGTTCGATTGGCACTCCCTGCCTTTGCCTTATCGTAAGCGCGTAGGAGCGCCGCTGTGAACCGCTTCCCCGGCGATTTCCGCTTCATCATCGCGCCATAGCTCTTGCTGTCGGGGGTGTAGTGGGGCTGGGACAGGCTTGGGGGTGGTGGTGAGCGATGAAGTGGAAGGCTGAAGAGTGGCGACCGTTCTTTGCGCTTCTGCCGAGGCAGGGGCTCCACGGCTTTGTTTGGGGCTGGTGCGAGCGGCGCAAGCTAACTGATCGCTACGAAGATGGGTTCGATCATAAGCGGGAAATTCGCACAGTCTGGCAGTTCAGAAAGCCCGTTTCTAGTTGAGTTTTTCGAGGGTTATGCTACTGTTTTTGCAGGAGAAAAGCAATGTCTGACGAAGCGCATCCGGTTGGCAAATGTCTCAAAGAGGCCATGATGGCTTTGCACGACCAGACGGTCAGTGCCTTCACGGATGGCGACCGATCCGAAGACATCATAAGCAACCCGCAAAGCTGGGCGGCGTGGAAGCGACAGGCCGATAGCTGGCGGCGCGTAGCCGAGCGCCTTGAGGACGAGAACCGGGAATTGAAAGTCCGCAATCGCGAATTGATGTCGATGCTTTCAAGGATGGCAGGTGACGCATGAAAGCGGAGAGCCTCAAAGACTACGGGCTCGACATCGCCAAAACGATCAAGGCGCGGCGTGCCGAACTTGGTCTGTCATTGCAGGAGCGCGCTGATGAAACGGAGCAGAAAGCTCTCATGGAAAGAGCCGGGCTTATTGGTTCGCCTGCTTCTATGCTTGAAGCGCTAAAATGGACGGAGCGTCTCTACCGCACTTACGGCTTACTGGCGCAAGACAAAGAATGCGGCCGGTGGATCAATTTCGTCAGCGACGTCATCAGGGCGGCGGAGAGGGTAAATGGCACTCAAAGCCAAGAACGAACTTAAGGAGCCAGAAAGCTTCTTTGGCGCGGTTGCTTTCTTCGCGCGCTGCATCTGGTGCATGATTGCCCACCGCCGCGACCATCTTTTCACCAAGCGCATGTCGGCTCTTGATGTCTATTGGTGTCCGCACTGCGGCCTCGATCATTTGAAGCCGCGACCGGACCTTTTCGATTGAGGCAATGATGCGATACGCACCATGGACAGACTGTGCTGGCCATAGAATTTACGAGGGCGAGGAAATCATCCATCCGGCCGGCGCGCGCGGTGTCGTCAGGTTTATGCCTGAGTATCGCGATGCCGAAAATCAATGGCGCGTCGATTATGGAGACGGCTTTCCGAGCCGCCTGACGCTTAATATCAGCCTTGGGATTCGACAGCTTTACAAGTCGAGAAACAGCGGGCTCGGCCTAGTCCCGCCCCGGATATGATGAGGTAGGTGGAAGATGGACGCGGAATTCATAGCAGTGCTGGAGCGGCACGACCATTCTGAGCGCAAGGAAGTGCCTGTGCCAGCAGGGCAATCTCTAGACTTTGATGAAGGCGCCGCAACGCGCCGGTGGCTATGGCCACATCTTGGGAACGAGTGGCATTTGGTAGAGTTCAAACCCAAGCCGCACCACCAGTAACCTACCCGCCCTTGGCGAGATAGCCTATATTCCAGATGAATGAGGAGATGATGGAAAGACCTAAGGCATGTCCTTTTTGCGGTGTTGAGCCTTCCGTCTTCCCCAAGAACCCCGAGAAGGAAGGAAATGCATGGGGAGCCGTGCGGTGCGTCAATGCTAGCTGTCCGGCCCAGCCGCAAGTCAGTGACGGGGAGGAGGTTTCGGACGAGCGCGGGACAAAAGCCTACCAACAGGCGGCGATTGTCAGATGGAACCGCCGGGCGCCAGCCTAACCGCTATCGGATAGCGCCTCACTGTCCCTTGGCGCGCTCATAGGGCGATTTCAGATCCCCGGTCCGGCTAGTATCCACATGAATGATGATGCCGACCTTCTTGCCCTGGCACTTGGAACAGCGAAGTTTGGGCACGAGATCGTCATGCATCGCGCCGTGGTCAGGTCCGAGCTTATCGCGGAGCATGAGCAGATCGAGATTGGCGCCGTGCTGACAACGCGGGTTGTGGCAGTAAACGCTCACTGTCTCGCGCCGGTCTATGCGTTGCTGGATGGTCGCGCCCTTCATAGAGCCGGGTATAGCAGATGGCTCTTGATGGAGGGAAGATGAGCGCGGCCCCCACCATGGCCTACATCAGAACCCCACGTAGGAACGCAAGGCTTCGGCCACGGCAGGGACGTTTTATTTGTCGCATAAAAAGCGCGCTTTTGCAATGACTTAGGCGGTGGCCTGCCGATAAGCAAACTGCTCTTTCTCTATGTGATGAGCACCTACTCATCACCCCTTCACCGCTTCTTCCTTGCCGGCCGTATGGTTTCGATCTCTGCCGGTACGCCATCAGCCTCTATCGCTGCCTTGAGCGATTTAGCCTCTGCCTCGATCTTCGTTACCAGCAATGTCTTCCATAGCCTCTTGCCGGTGTCCAGCATCTCGTTGGCGGAAACGACGTAGGTTGTGCCTGGTGGATCACTCATCCAGCTACGTTAGCTTGGCCTTAAACGAACGAAAAGCCCCGCCAGCCAGCGGGGCGATGTCTTGCGGGCATGGGAGAGCTATTGGCGCTGAAACAGCGGGCAACCCCAGTCGGCATTTGTCTTGCCCAGGTATTTACAGTCACCGGAATTAGGGTTGGGGCTTGCCGTCCAGCAGGAGCACTTCAGACAGCGCGCCCCTTCTGGATGGATATGCGGCACAAGTTGCTCGTTGGAGATCAGTGGGAGGGCGGAATTCACGCGATCCATCGGCACCTCGGATGGTTATAAGCCAATACGCGAATTCGTATAACGCGACTTTATGCGCGCTCGCGTGTAGCGGCTTCCTGCAATTTCCTCGCTGCCTCACGCCTGAAATGCAACTGCGTACTGTGATCAGCAGCAGCCCATATGCCGAGATTGGCTTGGGAGAATAGCTGCTGGGCGAGTTCCTCTACGGCTTCTGCTTCGCTAGCCATCGCATCGTTTCCATGTGCCTCTCAGCTCGATCCGCATCAATTAGGAGATCGGTTGCCAGCCGGCGAGCTTCAGCGGGGGTGAGTGCAGTTTCGAAGAAGGTCGAGGGCTCGTCTGTTGGCACGGTCGTAATAACCATGTGAGGACGTGTGGACATGGTGACCCGAGGTAGAAACAGGGCTCTGCGGCTCATGCTGCAACTGTGAACCTATCGACTTCGCCACGGTCTTTGTGAAGCGTGATCGAGACCATGTTGCGCGGGCTTTGATAGCCCTCTCCTGCGTGCCATGCATCTTTGGCGGCAAGCGTGTTGAAACTCTCTGCGCGGAGCCCGCGTAGCGTGTTCACCGCCAGAGCCTTCTCATTGTGGACGTGGCCGGTATAGCCGTAGCGGTATTTGGTCTTGCCCCATTGCTCAGGCCAATTGGCCGCAACGAACCCAGCCATATCGCCCATCCTGAGCTGATCCCCATGTGTCGCAGCGATCATGCAGACACCGTGCTGGCGCATATAGAAGCGCGACGGGCTGGTATCGACGCAGACACGATCATTGGCCCGGAAATGGGCGGCCACGGCCACGGCGAGCATAAGGCTGGTTTCGTCATCGTGATTCCCAGGAAGCTTCCGGTATTCCACGAAGTCATGCTTCTGAAGCGCAAGTTCGATGCACTGGATGACCAGCTCGAAGCCCATCTGCACGACCTTGGCATATCGGGAATCGACATCGAGGGGATTACCGGAGCGGGCAGTCTGATTTCGGGAATTATCGGCGTGGAAATAATCGCCAAGATCCAAGACCACAGCGTGCCGGGAATTGGCTGATCGAGCCACGAGATTGTTCATGCTCGATCGCAGGAGGCTCGATGCAATCTTGATGTCGTAGTCGGCGCCCGTTTCCTTTGACCATGAGAACATTCCAAGGTGGAGGTCCGCTACCGGATAGACGGTCAGGAGGTCTTCATTCGTAAAAGCGGGAGGAGAAATGAGCGGTGCTGGCTCATAGGATTCGAGAGCCGTTTTGATGGCGTCTGAGAGGACCGGAGCGTTGCCCTCTCGGGTCTTGATCCACTGCTGGACTGTGCGGCCATCGCCATCCAGAAGGGCAGATACGCCCTTGACAATATGGCCGTCTGGAACGGCGAACTCCTCTCCCGGCTCACGGGTTTGCTTGACCCATGAATCGCCTTCCTTGGTGGCTACAGATTTGATTTCGAAGCCGGGCAACGTCTTGGCTGGTCCGAGCAAGCCTTTGAGCGCTGCGCCCTTAAGCCTGTTCTGCAGGGTGCCCCTGGGAAGTCCAAGAGCCTCCGCAGCCAGTGATACATTCCCGCCAGCCGCCTTCAGGGCATCGACAGCCTGCCGCGCGAGATCGTCCGTCAGCTTGGGCTGCGGCATGCCGTCACCTCTTGGTTGTTAAGGGTGGCGTTCAAAAGGATTTTCCACTGGATCGAGCGCTGAGCGCCGCAAAGTGGAAAATCAGGGCTTGGCGGCCTCCTTCGGAGGGATAACGATGTCGGGCTGCGCGACCTTCAGGTAGGCGTAGATATCAGATATGCCGGTGTACATGGCAAAATACGGATACCCGCGCGCCATCGCCGTGGTCACACCAAGCAGTTCATAATCGCCGGCATCATTCTTGTGATAGAGCGCGCCGCCCGAGGAACCAGGCGCGATGTCTGGCGTGGCTCTGTAATAGACTGTCCCAGGCTTCGCGAAGTCGTTCGTTTCCTTCGAACCGAACAGGCCCTTGGTGATCGTCAGAACGCCGCCAAGCGGGTAGCCGACAGTCCAGACATCCTCGCCCATAAGCAAGGAAGGCTTCTCCGGCGCCAGCTTCGCCACATTGGGAAAAAAAGTCTGCTTGTCCTTCAGCTTCCAAAGCGACAGATCAGCATTGAAGTAGACGCCGAGGATCTTGCCCACGTACGCGTCTTTCTTGACCACCTCATTGTCCTGGTAGACCGGGAACTCGATGCGCTGGTCCGCGTCCTTGTCGATGGCGCAGTGACCCGCAGAGAGGATCAGCGTGGTGACATCTCCGCTTTCCTTGTCGCGGTTCGAGTAAATGACGGTTCCGCTGCAGTTTCCATTAAGCTGCACCGTGACGCCAAGGACTTCCTTCTGGAGTTTTTCCAGTTCGGACTTGTCGGCAGCGTGGCTCGGCATGGTGAGAGCGAGGTAGGCTGCAAGCAAAAGGAGAGCGGCCAGCCAAAGGGCCGGCTTCAGAATAGCGCGGTTCATGGGGATTTAGCCTTTGATGGAGGGGGAGGCGCGACAGTGCGAATGCATGCCCGCACCGGACGCAGTGCAGGCGTAGTGATCGGCCGCATGAACTCGAACAACCATGCAGACCGCAATGATGATGGAAATTGCCATCAACAATAGGAGAGCGGATAGCCAAGCCAAGAAGCGCCAGGAAAACTCGCCCATGGCCGTGACCTTTCATTGGAGGGGAATTACGGTTTAGCGCTGAAGAACGCCTGCGCGCCGGCTACGATCAGCCAGACGATGCCCGAGACGATTGCCAGGATGATTGCCCCACCGACTTTCGAAGCCGTGCCATCCACCCAGCCGCGAAACCTGCGAAGGAAGAGAAAATCCTTGCGAGCTTCATCAACATCGGACGGTGCATCAACGCGCATCCCTGCGGCACTAAATTCAGCCCGAACGGCGGAGCGGATCAAATCTTCAAGTTCGTCCTCTGTCAGGCTTGACACCTTCCGCGCGCTCACTGCTTCTGCCCCTGCTTCTCAAGGGCATCGGCCGCTTTAGCCAAAGCTCGCAGGCGCCGACCGCAATCTCCGAGGGATCGGCGATCCGTGGCCCAGAGCGTGGACAGTTCTGTCTCTGTTAGAGCGCGGTCGGGAATGTCGACCACAACCTTGCAATCGCGCTTGAGGCTGGCTGGAATGTGGGCTGGCGTAGGCGGGAGGACGCCATGGCGGTCCACGGTAGCGCATCCGCCAAGGGAGAGCGCCAGGACTATAGCGAGCGCTCTCATTAGCGACCCTCCCTGTTGAGTGCTCTACCGATTTCGCGGGGCAGGCATGTTTGGTTCTTTGTTGCTGAAGCCTCCTGCGCGGCTTTCAAATCAGCGTCGGCCTGCTCATCCTTCTTCGCTTGAGCATCAAGCTGCAGTTCTGCCTCAAGCCGGTCAATTTCGGCCTGGGTTGCCTTCTTGTCGGCTTCCTGTTGGGCTAGATCCTTGTCGCGCTGTTTTTCCCATGCTGTGCGCTCGTG
>Ga0134128_10007000_pt1 | contig 13645 bp, 11 predicted proteins | sample KB31754_FD_96462 | JGI IMG/M metagenome (GOLD analysis project Ga0134128, IMG submission 96462) | Terrestrial soil microbial communities with excess Nitrogen fertilizer from Kellogg Biological Station, Michigan, USA - KB3-175-4 | ecosystem: Environmental > Terrestrial > Soil > Unclassified ... | reverse complement strand
ATAGCGAATTATGCAGTCTACTTGCATAAACAATGCATAGATGCATAAACTACCACGACGGTTGCGCGAGCGTCAAACCGGCAAGACCTTTGACAGGATTGCAGGATTAGCAGGATTTACATGGTCATCCTGATAATCCTGTAATCCTGTGAAGCTAACGTTTTGAACTCTTAATCAATGACTGAATCAAAAAAACTTTGGGGCGGGAGATTTGAGGGGAAGATCGATCCGGATTTTGCCGAGTTCAATAGCTCCTTTCGCTTCGATCACAGGCTATTCGAGGTGGATGTCGCAGCCAGCATCGCATATTGCCAGGCGCTCGAGCATGCAGCTGTCATTACAGCCGATGAGGGAAGTCAGATACGCACCGCGCTCGACACCATTCTAAAATCCGGTGTTGATGAGAATTCCGCCGCAGAAGATGTGCACTCATTCGTCGAAGCGCGCTTGATTGAACTGATTGGCGACGTCGGGCGCAAGCTTCACACGGGACGCAGTCGCAACGATCAGGTCGCGACTGACTTTCGGCTCTGGATGCGCGGTTCGATCGACGAGCTCAACGAAACTATTCGAGCTGCACAAATCTCGCTCATCGATTTTGCCGACGCTCACCGGGATGTCGTCATTCCCGGCTACACACACCTGCAACGAGCGCAGCCCGTATTACTTGCTCACTGGTCACTTGCGTACTTCGAAATGCTCGCCCGCGATCGCGAACGTCTCCGTGATGTGCGGCGACGTGTGAATGTCATGCCTTTAGGTTCCGCAGCGCTGGCGGGAACGGCGTTTCCAATCAATCGTGAGGACCTGGCAAAGTCACTTGGCTTCGACGACATATCGCGCAACAGTTTGGATGCAGTAAGCGATCGAGATTTCTGTGTCGAGTTTCTGAGCGCATGTTCGTTGATCATGGTCCATCTGTCGCGTCTCGCGGAAGACGTTATTCTTTACGCGACGAGTGAGTTTGGATTTTTCGAGCTCGGCGATGCGATCGCTACGGGCTCGAGTCTGATGCCGCAGAAGAAGAATCCCGATTCGATGGAGCTCATACGTGGAAAGGCAGGACGCGTGTTTGGCGATCTGGTCGCGTTACTTACGACGTTGAAGGGACTGCCGCTCGCTTATAACAAAGACATGCAGGAGGACAAGGAAGCTGTCTTTGATGCTTTCGATACTGTGTCTTCGAGTCTGAGAGTGACTGCGACGGTATTCAAAAATCTCGGCGTCAATAAAGATCGCGCACGCGCGGCGTCAACCGGCGGATACATGAATGCCACTGAGCTTGCCGACTATCTTGTGCGCAAGGGCATGCCTTTCCGAGATGCGCATGAAGTGGTTGGGAAAGTTGTCAGACGTGCGATCGAGTTAGGATGTGAGCTCGAACAGTTATCTCTCACCGAGTTGCAGAAATTCTCAACGCTCTTCAGTGAGGATGTCCACATTGCTCTTTCGCTCGATCAGACGTTAAAGTCCAAGTCGCTAACAGGCGGCACGTCTCCGGAAACAGTGGCCGCAGCTATCCACAGATTACGCAGATTATTAGATCAATCGGCGTAATCTGTGCAATCTGTGGACAAGGAGTGTTATGAGAATCAAATTGTTCATCCTGCTTTTGGTCTCGGTGGTGGTCTCGGTAATGGCCCAGGAGCCAGAGAAGCCGCTCTTCTTCCCCACCGGAAACGAGGCTACTGTCGTTGGCACAATCACACTCAAAGGCACGCCTCCAAAGCTTCGCATCCTCGACATGACCGCCGACCCGGCATGCCAGCAGCAGAATCGCAAACCGCAACCGGATTGGGTCATCACAAAACAAGGCGCGCTCGCGAATGCGTTTATCTATGTTAAGGGCGATATCCTCGACGTCTATCGATTTGAGGTGCCTGACGCGGAGGTGATGCTAAACCAGCACGCCTGCTATTTTGAGCCACACGTTTTCGGCCTTCGGGTGGGACAGTCGTTGATGATAATCAACGGCGATCCGACGCAACACAACATCCATCCTACGCCAAAACTGAACCCGGAGTGGAATCAAACGCAGGCAGCCGATTCTCCGCCGCTCATGAAGACGTTTCGACGCGCGGAGGCAATGATACCCATCAAGTGCAACCAGCATCCCTGGATGAAGGCTTATGTCGGTGTGATGAATCATCCGTACTTCGCCGTCAGCGATAAGTCTGGCAAGTTTGAAATACGGAACCTGCCACCGGGGACTTATAAATTGGTAGCCTGGCACGAAGTATTTGGCGAGCAGGAGATAGACATAACAGTCGTACCCGGCGAGAATCGTACTGCCGACTTCACGTTTGACGCGCAGAAGATGCGTGAGGAAACGAGATATATGTTCGAACGAGACAATTAACGCTTCTTTGTCGAACTTGGAGACGGACTGGACGATGGGCTCGGCGATGGACTCGGCTGCGTAACATCAGGCTGGATTGTTTCCTGGTAAATAAACTTCAAGTCTTCCAACTTCAAAACTACCGCCGGCTTCACTGCATTACGATTGGCGTCCATGCTGATCACGCCTGTAACCCCGGCGAAGTTCCTTGTCTCGGCCAACGCCTCACGCAGTTTGTCGCTGTCAGTCGATCCGATTCGCGTGAACGCATCAAACAAAATACGTGCAGCATCGTAAGCGAGTGCCGCGTGAGCATCCGGAAGCGTATTGCTGTAACGTTGTTTGTACTGTTCCACAAAAGATTGAATCGCTGGTGACGGGTTGTCGATGGAGTAGTGAGTTGAAATGTAGGCTCCATTGAGTGCGTCGCCGCCCAACTGCCAGAGCTCCGGAGCGTCCCAGCCATCAGCGCCCAGCAAGGGCTGTGTAAGTCCAATCAGCCGTGCCTGCTTGGCGATGAGCGCGACGTCGCCGTAGTACCCGGGGATATAGATCACGTCCGGTTCCGCGGCTTTAATCGTGCTCAATTGACCTTTGAAGTCCGCGTCGCCCTGCATGTACGACTGCTCGCTCACAATTCGCCCGCCCAGCTTTCCGAAACTCAGGTCAAAATACTGTGTCAGCCCCCGGCCGTAAGGCGAATTGAAGTCGTAGAGCACTGCGGCCTTCTGCGCTTTGAGTGTGTTTACGGCAAAGCGGGCCATCACTTCACCCTGAAACGAATCGACGAAGCAGGCGCGAAAGATGTAGTTGCCGACTTGTGTGACTGCGGGATCCGTAGACGAGGGTGAAATTAACGGAATGTGTGACGCCTGAGCTTTTGGCGCCGCAGCACGGCTATTACCGGACGTGCCACCCGCGATGATCGCCACGACTTTGTCCTGGTCGATTAGCTTGGCAGTCAAACGAGCCGCTTCTTCAGGACTGCCTTTGTCATCTTCGAAAACGATATCGATCTGGCGCCCATTGATGCCACCGTTCTGGTTTATGTCTGTGGCCGCCATCAGCACGCCGTTGTAGGCCGACTTTCCGAAGTTGAAGGTTGGTCCAGTCAGATCGCCGAAGTAACCGATCTTGATCGTGGTCCGATTCTGTGTGCCGTTTTCGTCGTTTGGCCTGGTACAGGAGTAGGCAAGAGCCATCAGGATGATGGCGACCGGTATAAATGCTTTTCGCAGTTTGTGAGTAGTCCGAGGTCGCACTGTGAAACGGGAGATCGACTGGCGACGAACGGTAGAACTATTCACCGAGATAGGCTTCTTTAATCCTGGGATCATTGGCCAGGTCTTTTGATGGACCTTCCATAACTATTCGTCCGGTTTCCAAAACGTACGCGCGATCGGAATGACCCAAGGCCGCGTGTGCGTTCTGTTCGACCAGAAGAATCGTAGTCCCCTTGCTTTTAATTTCGTCGATGGCTTCGAAGATGGTATGGACCACTAGTGGGGCCAGGCCCAGCGAAGGCTCATCGAGGAGCAACAGTCGTGGATTCGACATCAGCGCTCGGCCGATTGCCAGCATCTGTTGTTCACCACCCGAAAGAGTTCCGGCTTTCTGCGATTCGCGTTCTTTCAGACGTGGAAACATCCTGAAGGCGCGTTCCATATCGGCGGCGACGGCCTTCTTGTTCGTGTTCAGATACGCGCCCATCTGAAGGTTCTCGCGCACGGAGAGATTCGCGAAGACACCGCGTCCTTCGGGTGACATCGAGATACCGCGGGCGACCAGTTTGTGGGTTGGCTTGCCGCTGATGTCCTCTTCCTCGAAAGTTATCTTTCCGGAACGTGGTTCGAGTAGACCGGTGATAGTGCGCAGCGTCGTAGTCTTGCCCGCGCCGTTAGCGCCGATGAGCGTAACGACTTCCCCCTTCTGGACATGCAGCGAAATGCCGGTCAGGGCTTCGATGGCGCCATAGTTTACGGAAACGTTATCGAGCGTGAGCATCGTTATTGCCGATTTCCAATTGCCAATTGCCGATTTATTCAAATTGGCAATCGGCAATCGACAATTGGAAATTTCCTAATCTCCTAAATACGCTTCGATCACCTTCGGATCGTTCTTGATCTCCTGCGGCAGGCCCAGCGCGATCGATTTGCCGTAATCGACCACCTGAATGCGCTCGCAGACGCCCATCACCACTTTCATGTTGTGTTCGACGAGCAGGATCGTGAGTCCGAAACGATCCCGGATCTGTTTGATCAGGTGCATCAGATCTTCCTGCTCCGAAGGGTTCATGCCGGCGGCGGGTTCGTCCAGTAACAGCAACTGCGGTCTGGTCGCGAGAGCACGGACGATTTCCAACCGTCGCTGTGAACCGTACGGCAGGCTCGTCCCACCTTCGTCACAGACGCGCGCGAGATCGAATATCTCGAGAAGCTCGAAACAATATTCGCGATGTTTCTTTTCGTCACTGTTGAATCGCGGTGTGCGCAAGACGGCGTCAATCAGGTTCTGGCCCATGTGAATGTGGCACGCCGTCATGACGTTATCGAGCACCGACATGCTCGGGAAAAGACGAATGTTCTGGAACGTTCGCGAAACACCACGCGCCGCAATCTGGTACGGTCGCAGACCATCGATGCGCTGCCCGTTAAAATGAATCGTGCCGGAGGTTGGCTGATAGACTCCCGTGAGCAGGTTGAAGATCGTCGTCTTGCCGGCGCCGTTTGGTCCGATTAGCCCGTAGATCTCGCCCTTCTTGACGGACATGTCGAGCTCGTTGACGGCGCACAGTCCGCCGAAACGAATCGTTGTTTTATCGGTTTGCAGAACTACCGGCGAACCGTTACTGCTCATCGAGGATTCTCGCCTCCGATTGAAGTCTCGCTTTGCGTCGGCGAACTCGCCGTGCCGCTGGGGCCTTCCGTCATTCGTCTGATCCGTTTACGCAATCCTGAGAATGCAGCGGTCGATCCCAACAATCCCTGTGGTCGCGTGATCATGAGTATGATCAGCAACAGCGAATAGATGACCATGCGATACTCGGCGAAGCCTCGCAGTCCTTCGGGCAGGATCGTCAGTACAATCGCGCCCAGCACTGAACCCACAATCGAGCCCAGCCCGCCGAGAATGATCATGATCAGGATCTCGAACGACTTGATGAACTCAAACGATTTCGGATTGAGATAACCGTCGAAGTGGGCCAGCAACACACCGCCTGCGCCGGCCATCGCCGACGAGATCACGAACGCCATCACTTTATATTGCGTCGTGTTGACGCCCATCGCTTCAGCAGCAAGTTCGTCTTCGCGAATCGAGATCAAAGCGCGTCCAAAAGCTGAGTTGACGATGTTGTAGACGATGACAATCGTCAGGATCGCAATAAAAAAGATCCAGAAGAAACTCTTGACGATTGGGATTCCGGAATAACCACGCGCGCCGCCGACGGCCTCGATGTTGTTGAGAAAGACAACGATGATTTGACCGAAGCCCAGGGTGACGATCGCGAGATAGTCGCCCTTCAATCGCAATGAAGGGATTCCGACTGCGAGGCCTGCGATGCCGGCGGCGATAGCGCCCACGATCGTGGCAAGTGTCAGTGCGACAACCCAACCGAGTTTTCCACCGCCGAGTGAATTCGCCAGATTCATTCCATACGTAACTGAGAAATAGGCCGACGAATATGCGCCGACTGCCATGAAGCCGGCGTGGCCAATCGAGAACTGACCGGTGAAGCCGTTGATGAGATTCAATGAAACTGCGAGTGTAATGGAGATGCCGCAGAGCATCAGGATGCGGCTGTAGTAAGGATTGATTAGTCGCCCCTGAAAGACAAAATCCAGCCCATAAAGGACGCCGATCACAATCAGCGCAATGATGAGATTACGAAGATACCGAGACATATCAATCCAGTCCACAGATTACGCAGATTTCACAGACCAAATGAAAAGAAATTCTGTGTAATCTGTGGATGGTTTTAAACTTTCTCCTGGGCGACCGTACCGAGAAGCCCGGAAGGTCGGAAAAGTAGTATCAGAATCAAAATGGCAAAGGCCACTGCGTCTTTATAGGTCGGTGAAAGGTAGCCAACGACCATTGTCTCCGTGATGCCAATCAACAATCCGCCCAGCACGGCTCCGGGAATATTACCGATACCGCCCAGCACTGCGGCGACGAACGCCTTCAGCCCGACGAGGATGCCCATCAAAGGATCGATTCGCGGGATGCGAATCGCAACCAGTACGCCCGCGGCCGCGGCGAGCGCCGATCCAAGTGCAAACGTGAAAGCGATGATGCGGTCGGTGTTGATTCCCATCAGCTTTGCTGACTGCAAGTTGAACGACACCGCACGCATCGCTCGTCCTGTCTTCGTGCGATAGACGATCAACTGCAACACGATCATCAACGCGAGGGCGATAATCAGCACGACGATGTCGGCGCTGTTGATACTCGCGCCGCCAACAAGGTCGATATTGCGTTTGGTAAACAACTCAGGGAAGAACTTCGGCTCAGCGCCGAAAACAACCTGACCGCCATTCTCGAGCAGGAGCGAAACGCCAATCGCGGTGATCAGCGCAGTCAATCGCGAATACTTGCGGACAGGACGATACGCCAGGCGTTCGATGACGACGCCTATCGCTGCACAGATCGCCATCGCCAGCAGCATCACCACAAGCGCGGTGATCAGCGAAGGTTCGAGTGTGCCACCGCCGAGTAATCCGCGTGCGATGAGTCCATCGGCGCTTAGTCCGAGTGCTTGTGCGCCGCGTTGGCCGAGACCGTTGGCAAGGTAGTAGCCCATGAAGGCGCCAACCATGTACACGTCGCCGTGGGCGAAGTTAATCAGCTTCAGTACCCCATAGACCATCGTATAGCCGAGCGCAATCAGCGAATAGATTGCGCCCAGTGAGATACCGTTAATCAGTTGTTGGAGGAAAGTGCTCATACTCGTGATTCACTGTTGCTTGCGTCCGAGAACCGGGCGGGCCGTAGCGATCACGGCTTGGTTGCTGGCGCCGTAGCCGCACTTGCGGTTGTAGGAGCAGCACCTTCCACGTTGACGCGTTCCTTCACTGCATATGTGCCACCGGGTTTGATCTCGATCATCACGATTGGCTTAACTGCGTCGCGTTGTTGGTTGAAGGTGACAGTGCCGGTCACGCCGGGAAAGGCGTTCGTGGCTGCCAGTGCGTCGCGAATGTCAGGTCCATTGAGCGACTTGGAACGCTTGATGGCGTCGAACATGATGTTCGCGGCGTCGTAAGCGGTAGCCGCGAGCGCGTCAGGCGTGCTGCCGTTGTATTTTGCTTTGTAGTCGGTAACAAACTTCACCACATTCGGAGCCGTATCGAATGGCGAGTAGTGGTTGGTGAAATACGAACCGTTCAGGGCGGAGCCGCCGATCTTGTAAAGCTGTTCTGAATCCCATCCGTCGCCGCCAATCAGCGGGACCGTGATGCCTTTGTCACGCGCCTGCTTGGCGATCAAGCCGACGTCGTTGTAGTAGCCCGGGACGAAAATGACTTCGGGATTCGTGCCTTTCAGTGACGTCAACTGCGCGTTGAAGTCCTGGTCGCCTTCCTGGTACGACTGGGTGGCGACGATCTTGCCGCCAAACCTGGTGAAGGTTTCGTTAATGACTTTCTCGAGTCCGGTTGAGTAGTCGTTCTTGCGGTCAACCATGATCGCGGCTGTCTTTGCGCCGAGTGACTTGGCTGCAAACTGTGCAATCGCGGCGCCCTGGTAAGGATCGATGAAGCAACTACGGAAGATGAAGTCACCCTTCTTGGTGACTTCGGGATTTGTCGAAGACGGCGTCAGCATCGGGATCTTCGCGTTTTGCGCGATTGGCGCGGCCGCGATCGAGCGCGAGCTGGCCACTTCGCCGATCACGGCGTGAACCATATCCTGCGTGACAAACTTGGTCACGATTGTGGCTGCCTCTGAAGCATCGGAGCGATCGTCCTGCACCAGCAGCTCGACCTGCTTACCGTTGATGCCGCCGGCGGCATTGATCTCGTCTGCGGCCATCTTAATTCCGTTGACAGAAGAGATACCGAAATTTGCGGTGGTGCCGGTTGTCGACATAAACACGCCGATCCGAACTTTGTTGTCGCCACCTTGCGTATTGCACGCGCTCAGCAAACTCGCAATAACAAACGAAGCTAACAGAATACGTTTCATACAAATCCTCACAGGGCTAGAGTTTCTGACGAACTTAAGTCCGAACCGGTACTGAAGACTGGAAGGGAGACTCGACTTTGATATCTGCCGTAATCGCGCTGAATAATAGCTTTCAGACGCTAGTTAGTCAAAAAGGTTGATATAGGTCCTATAGGACTTATAGGACCTATTGTAAGATTACGCCCGTGAATAGCCCCAAAACCTATCTTGCGCCCGAGTTGGGCGACATGAATGCGGAAGAGTTTCGGCGTATCGGTCATGAGCTGATTGACTGGATTGCCGATTACTTTGAAAAGATCGACGATCTTCCCGTGCTCGCCGCGGTGGAGCCCGGCGACTTAAAAGCCAAACTTCCGTCCACACCGCCGGCACAGGGCGAACCGATGGCAGATATCGTTGCTGACCTCGATCGCCTGATCGTTCCGGCGCTGACGCACTGGAGTCACCCCTCTTTTTTCGCTTATTTCGCGACCTCAACCTCGGCGCCCGGCATATTTGGTGAGCTATTGAGCGCGGCTTTCGATAACAAAGCCATGCTCTGGCGTACTTCGCCCGCCTCGACTGAGCTGGAGGAAGTCGTGCTCGACTGGTTGCGGCAAATGATGGGGCTTGACCCCGGAATGCAGGGAATCATTTACGACACGGCCTCGGTTTCGACTCTGCATGCACTCGCCGCCGCGCGCGAAGGTGTCGAACAGCGCATTCGCGAAGAGGGAATGAGCGGGCGTCCCGATCTGCCGTTGCTGCGAGTCTACGTTTCCGAGCAGTCTCACTCCTCGGTCGAAAAGGCAGTTATCACGCTCGGTCTGGGCCAGCGTGGCATGCGCAAGATTCCCACGGATTCCGAGTTCCGGATGAATGCGAAAGCGCTTGCCGAAGCCATCAACGAAGACAAACGTAACGGCTATCTACCGTTTTGTATCGTGGCGACTGTTGGCACGACTTCGACTTCGAGCATCGATCCGGTGCGTGAGATTATTCCGATCGGCGAAGAGCATGCGATGTGGTTGCACGTCGATGCAGCTTATGCGGGTTCGGCCGCGATCGTTCCGGAGTTCAGAAAGATCCTTGACGGTTGTGAGCGGGCCGATTCGATTGTGACGAACCCACACAAGTGGTTGTTCACGCCGTTCGATCTTTCAGTGCTTTACTGCCGCCACATGGATCTGCTCAAACGCGCGTTCTCGCTCGTACCGGAATATCTTCGCACTCCTGAGGAGGAAAAAGTTCGCAGTGGCTCAGACTACGGCATTCAACTGGGCCGTCGCTTTCGCGCGCTGAAGTTGTGGATGGTGCTGCGTTACTTCGGACATGAAGGATTGGCAGCGCGAATCCGCGAACACTGTCGACTCGCGCAATTGTTTGCCATCTGGATCGACGAATCTGACGATTGGGAAATAATGGCGCCCGTTCCGCTTGGCCTCGTTTGCTTTCGCGCGAATCCGAAAGACAGAGATGGCCTGGATGCTTTGAATGAAGCGATCATGCACGGCGTTAATGCGAGCGGTCGCGCGTTACTCTCACACACACGCCTGAACGATAAGCTGACGTTGCGACTCTCGATCGGAAACATTCGCACCACTGAGCAGCACGTGCGACAGGTGTGGCAGTTACTTAACGAACAGTTGCAGTTGCTTCGCTGATCAAATCCGGAGGAACACATGACCCGAATTCTTCAACTCGTCGCCGGAATCGTAGTTTGTTGTGTACTGGCCACAGCGCAAACACCCGAGTCAAAAAACTTTTCGAAAGACGGCCTCTCGTTTGACTATCCGGCGTCGTGGCAACTTCTGGACGACAGCAATTCCGACCTGCAGCAGATCACGTTGAGCAAGGCAGACAGCGATGTGAAGATTGGCGTCTTCGTTCACAAAGGCCGCACGACGCCCGAGAAAATGGCCGATGCAAAGAAGGCTTTAGTTGATCCTTTAATCGCTGGAAACGCAAAACAGTTTGCGGCAACGGGAGCAAAGACGGAACAAGTTCCTGACAGTACTGAGATCGCGGGTCTCAAAGCGGAAGGAACGAGCGTTAATGCCTCGTTTGGCAATGAAACTGGGGCCGCCAAAATCTACTGGGCGCTCGTGGGCCAACGCTTCGTCGTGTTGACGCTCTTTGGTCCCGACAAAGAACTAAAGCAGCGCGCGGCTGTGTGGGACCTCGTACGCACCAGCCTAAAGATCGTGGACCCAAAAGCCGTCCCCGCCGCGAGTCCGAAACCATAGCCTCGAGTAACGTTTTTGTGCTTTTTGTGCCTTTTGTGCTTTTTGTGGCTAATATAGGTGGCTCACCTTGAACGTCGATATGGAACAGATCAAGCGGGTTTTGGGCCGCTCAATGAGGCTCCGTTGTCCTGCGTGTGGCGAGTCGAAGATTGTTAACCAACCGTTCCACATCCGGCACCACTGCCCGCACTGTATGGCCCTTTTCAAACGAGAAGACGGCTTCTTTGTGGGCGCAATTCTCGCCAACGTCGTCACTACGGAACTCTTCATTCTGCTGGTCTGTTTCTTTTTCCTACTGATAATCGGCGCGGACTACGAACACGTCCTGGTCCTACTCTTTATCATGGCCCTGATTTTCCCCGTCGCTTTCTATCATCACAGTTGGAGTTTGTGGTTGGGCTTCGACTTTATTGTCGAATCACTGCCGAAGTACAACCCCAGAAACGAACAATAAGTCGTATAGACATATGGGACCTATTCTTTAGATTTTGCGTTTTGTGGCCCTTTGTGGCTATACTCCGGTGAGTTTGCCCGCCCGCAGGTTACGAGCACAATGAGCTTGCTCCCTGAAATTCGATAGGTCGGCGACTACAAAGTTTCTGTATTTGAAAGAGAATTATGCGCCACTCTAGGCGCCATTCCGCAAGTACCCACATTAATCTCTGCGCAGAGAAAACGCCTCGCCTAACGGCTTGCAGGCGTAGCTCTGTGCCTCAACAACTCTTGAAGAAGGCTGGTAATGGCAAAACAACTAATTGTGAGCGTCAACGGACGCGAGAAGAAGATTGCGATCATTGAAGACGATAAGGTCTCTGAGTTCTACATCGAACGTGGAGAACAACACCAGGGCATCGTCGGTAACATTTATAAGGGACGCGTGATGCGGGTTTTACCCGGAATGCAGTCCGCTTTCGTCGACATCGGACTGGAACGCGACGCCTTCCTTTACGTTTCCGACTTCTTCGATGAAGAAGAAGAATTTGAAAGAATCGTCATCGACAAGGCGAAGAAGGGCACACCTGACGCTGAACACGCTGCCGCTGAGGAAGTAGCTCTCAACCGCGTCGAACGCGAACAACGGATCGAACTTACTCAGGAACGCGTCGAACCCCTCCAGGAAGTCGAAGCAACCGAAGCAACACCCGCCGAAGAAGTTTCGGAAACACAGGAAACCGGACGTCGTCGTGGACGCCGCGGCCGTCGCCGTGGACGTTGGGAGAAAACCGACGACACCGCACCGGCAGGTCCGCCGGCTGCAACGCGCTTCGAAGCGCCTGACACACCGTTCGTCGCCGGCGATCCATCAATCGAGCGCATCGTCGACGAAGAAGAGACGGCGTTGAATGGCGAGATGTTCAAAGACGCTCGCCTGCAGGAGCGCCTGTTCGATCAGATACACGCAGTCGAGTTCAACATGGAAGACGATTTCAGGAATGCTGAAGTCGGTTCAATACTATCCGGAGGTTTCGGTTCCGAGTCGTTCGAACGAATTGACGACGGCGAGACTGACGCCGAACCCATTCGCGAGGCCGGCCGGCCACGTGAAGCACACCTCTCGACTTTCATCGACGACGTGACACCGCAGACGTTCAGCGGCGGAGGCTTCGAGCGAATTAGCGACGACGAAGAAGATGCTGTCGCCGCACAAGTCGAAGATGAAAAGCCTGCTAAACGATCACGCAAAGCCGCGGCTGGTGCTGAGAAGAAGAAACGCGCTTCGAAGGCGGCAACCAAGACTGCGGCTTCGAAGAAGAAATCATCGAAGAAGTCTTCGAAGAAACGTGCTGCTGAAGGAGACGTCGCAGAAGCTGAGTCAATCAGCGACTACAGCGACGCGGAAGCGCGTGTGATTGAGAGTCAGTCACGCGGTGAATTCGCGACTCGTCGCGGCGGACGTCGCAGACGACGTCCCAGCAAAGGCAAACCTCAGCAGGGACAGGCCGAGGCCGACGGCAACCAGATAGAAGCAACAAACGGCCAGGATGACGATTTTGAGCCGGCACAGTTTGTTGAGCCGCCCGAAGAGGTTGCTCCTCCGGCGCCGGAACCGCCTCAACGCCAGCGGCGAGATCAGCGGGACGGGCGAGATCAGCGCGGCGAGCGAGATCAGCGGGGACAACGCGATCAGCGTTCCTTTCGTGGTCAGTCGCGGCGCGAGCGTCATCAACCGGCCATCACGGATCTGCTGAGTGAAGGTCAGGAAATTCTGGTCCAGATTGCGAAGGAACCGATCGCCAAGAAAGGCGCGCGCATTACTTCGCACATCGCACTGCCGGGACGATTTCTGGTCTATATGCCGACTGTGGAACACGTCGGCGTGTCGCGGAAGATTGAGTCAGACAATGAACGGCATCGTTTGCGGAAACTGATCCAGACGATTCGCGCTGAAGAAGACATTCCCTCCGGCGGCTTCATCGTGCGCACTGCCGGTGTCGGCATCAGCGAAAAGGACCTGCGCGACGACGTTCGTTACCTGGTTCGCACGTGGCTCGATATCAGAAGCTCCGCCGAGAAGTCGAAAGCGCCGGCTCTGGTCCATCGTGACCTCGATCTGGTCCAGCGTCTGCTGCGCGATCAGTTGTCCGACGACTTCGAATCGATCCGGGTTGATTCAGAAGAGGAGTACCAGGTGATTGTCGAGTTCATCAATCGAATTCAGCCTCGACTGGTGAAGCGCGTCAAGCTCTACACGAAGGAACAGCCGATACTCGAAGCCTATGGGGTGCAGGTCGAGATCGACAAGGCGATCAAGCCGCGCGTTTGGCTGAAGTCGGGTGGTTACCTCGTTATCAATCAAACAGAAGCGCTCGTCGCGATCGACGTCAACACGGGCAAGTTTGTCGGTCGTGGCAGTGGCCGGCTCGAAGACACGATCACCCGCACGAACCTCGAAGCAGTT
>Ga0134128_10006999_pt1 | contig 13648 bp, 10 predicted proteins | sample KB31754_FD_96462 | JGI IMG/M metagenome (GOLD analysis project Ga0134128, IMG submission 96462) | Terrestrial soil microbial communities with excess Nitrogen fertilizer from Kellogg Biological Station, Michigan, USA - KB3-175-4 | ecosystem: Environmental > Terrestrial > Soil > Unclassified ... | reverse complement strand
TCGCTGTCGGCGTCGAGCGCCGACAGCGCGCGGGCCTGGTCGAGCTGCGGCAGGGGCTTCATCCCGGCGGCGGGGTCCTGACCGTACGGGCCATAGGCGCTGTAGTTGGCCACGATCAGGCCCTGCAGGAAGCGCGCAAGCGCGTGGTTGAAGACTTCCGCCTGGCGCTCGTTTCCGCCGTCAGCATGGGCGGCGCGCCACTCGTCGAGCCTGACGCCGGCCGCGTGGGCGGCACGTGCCGCGGCGACCGTGCTGGTCAGATCGAGCCTGCCTTTGCCTGCCGAGTCGAGCTCGTCAAGGCGGCCGGCCAGCTCCTTGGCTTCATCGCCGGCCGATAGCGGAAGCAGCGGCTCGCCGAGCAGCTTGCCAAGCGCGACCAGGTAGATCTGCGCGTCCCGGAGCAGGAACTCGGGGTCGAGCTTGTCGATCGTGTCTTCAACGGTGTGCCACCACCAGCCGAGGCCGCCGGAGCGCGCGTTGCCCACGGCGCTCGCCAGGGCGCGCGCGGTCGGGTGGTCGGAAGGAGGCTGCTCGGACACCGACATCCAGAGCGAGGGTACGCCCAGGGCGACAAACGACTGATCGCCGGCGCGGCCGGCGCGCGCACCTTCGAACACGACGTCCGCGAACTGCGCGATGGCCTCGGCCCCAAGCGCTCGCGTCGAGGCCATCGCCGTGCCCTCGGTGAGGACAGTCGCGCCCATGCCGCCGATCGAGTCGACGTTGACATGCGCCACGCAGTGGTCTCGGAGCTCGCGCCAGTGCGTGTCGGCGTACCAGGCGGAGCCGGAGTAGCGCCCGTGAGAGTGACCCGACCAGAACGCGACTCGCAGCCCGCGTCGCAGTCGGTCGCGGTGTGCGGCGAAGATGCGCGCGGCCTCGCACATCAGCGCATTCGCTCCGCCGTTGTCCATCGCGCCCAGATGCCAGGAATCGAGGTGTCCGCTCAGGAGGACGAAATCCTGGGTCCCGCTCGCTTTCACGTTGCCGAGCACCAGGGGCGTCGTTCGCCACCCGGTGTCGACCTCACTGAAGATGCGGACCTCGACATCCCCCTTGCGCAATCGCTCGCGCAGCTGGGTCCCGATCTCTTTGGTCACCGAGACCACCGGGGTCTTGGGGTAGCGGTGGCGGTCCGCCATGCCCGGGCTTCCCCAGACGCCGGACACGATCATCTCGTGCGTCAGGTTGCCGTTGACGAAGATCTGCGCGACCGCGCCCCCCGCCTCCACCGCCGCCACCCAGCCCGTCATCGCCAGGCCGTCGAGGATCGCGACCTTGCCGCGAACCCGCCCATCTGCGGCGTCGGACGGGCTGGCGATGTCGGTCAGCTTGCCGGCGACGCCCTGGGGCCCTGCCGGCGGGGCGAACGAATGCGTGATGCATGGGAACCGCTGCGCGCCGACCCGGATCTCGGCCGGGCCTGGGAGGCTGATGTAGGCGGTGTGGAACAGCAGCTCGGCCTCGACGCCGGCCTGCTCCAGCACGCCCTTGACGTACTCTGCGCTCCTCCTTTCCTCCTCGGTGCCCGAGAGCCGGACCTCGCGCGAGATGTTCCTGGTCAGATCGAGCAGGCGATCGGCGGAGGTCTCGTCGGCGAGGGTCCGGGCCCACTTCAGCTCAACCATGGACTGGATAGAAACACCGATGGCGGTGGCTGTCTATGGCGTGGCGGCCAACGGTGATGCCCGGGGCTTGGACACCGCCACAGCGTCGCGGCCGGCCGGATCCGCCCGCGCTAACCTTGCAGGCAGGGCGCCTTCCGCATTGATTCTGGAGGCTGGGTACGGTGACCAAAAAGATCCTTCTGGACGAGACTGACATCCCCGAGCGCTGGTACAACATCCTGCCCGATATGCCGGCGCCGCCGGCGCCGTACCTCAACCCGCAGACGCTGCAGCCGATGGGACCCGCCGACCTGGCGCCGATCTTCCCGCAGGCAATCATCGCCCAGGAGGTCTCGGCCGAGCCCTGGATCGAGATCCCCGACCAGGTGCGCGAGGTCTACCGGATCTGGAGACCGAGCCCGCTCTACCGCGCCGAACGCCTGGAGAAGGCGCTCGACACACCGGCCCACATCTACTTCAAGTACGAAGGTGTCTCGCCGGCCGGCTCACACAAGCCCAACACCGCGGTCCCGCAGGCCTACTACAACGCCAAGGAGGGCACCAAGCGGCTCACCACGGAGACCGGCGCCGGGCAGTGGGGCTCGGCGCTCGCTTTCGCCGGCGCACTCTTCGGACTCGAGGTCACCGTCTACATGGTCAAGGTGTCGTACGAGCAGAAGCCCTACCGGAGGGCGATGATGGAGACGTGGGGGGCCAGGGTCCACGCCTCCCCCACCAACCTCACGAACTCCGGTCGCAACATCCTGGCCGGCGACCCCGACTCGCCGGGCAGCCTGGGCATCGCGATCTCCGAGGCGGTCGAGGACGCGGCCACGCACGAGGACGCCAAGTATTCACTCGGGTCGGTGGTGAACCACGTCCTTTTGCATCAGACCGTGATCGGCCTCGAGGCGAAAAAGCAGATGGAGATCGCGGGCGAGTACCCAGACGTGGTGGTCGCGTGCGTCGGCGGCGGTTCCAACTTCGCTGGCCTGACCTACCCCTTTATCGGCGACAGGCTCAAGGGTCGCCAGCCCCGCACTCGCTTCGTTGCCGCCGAGCCCGCAGCCTGCCCGACGCTGACACGAGGCGTCTACGCCTTCGACTTCGGCGATGCGATCGGCATCGGGCCGGTGGTGAAGATGTACACGCTGGGCCACAGCTTCATCCCGGATCGGATCCACTCCGGTGGCCTGCGCTACCACGGCGACGCACCCTCGCTGTGCGCGCTGGTGGAGCACAAGGTCGTCGAGGCGCGTGCCTACAAGCAGAGGGAGGTGTTCGCGGAGGCGGTCCGCTTTGCGCGGACTGAAGGTTTCCTCCCCGCGCCTGAGTCCGCACATGCGCTGCGCGCGGTGGCCGAAGAGGCGGCCGCGGCTCGCGAGGCGGGAGAGCGGCGCACCATCCTGTTCGGCCTGTCCGGGCACGGTCACTTCGACATGTCGGCCTACGACGCGTACTTCGCCGGCAAGCTCGAGGACGTCGAGCTGTCGCAGTCGCGGATCGACGCCGCCATCGAGGAGCTGCCGCGAGTCCCGGCCATGACCTGATCCTCTTTTCGTATCGTGAAAGCGTGATCAAGGCGGTCTCGTCGCTGCGGCTCGCCGTCGCCGACGTCGACCAAAGCCTCGACTTCTACAAGCGGCTCGGTTTCCAGGAGATTCCTGGAAGTGGATCCGCCCGCGAGGTGCGGAGCAACTGGTTTCGCATCCGCCTGGAGCCTCGGCGAGCGCAGAAGGGAAGCACCGGGCTGAGAATCGGGATCTCGGTGGACGACATCGAGGGATACGCAGCGCATCTCGACAGCGAGGGCATCACGGCGTTGCGGGAGCAGGCCGGCAAGAGCACCGAGCTCGTCGTCACCGATCCCGACGGCTACTCGCTGCTGTTCTTCGCCACCAAGGGTGTCGCCCAGAAGAGCGAGGCGTCGCACCGAGAGCGTTCCTGATCGAGTCGCAGTCCACCGTTGGCGAGTGCAGTCTGGAGGACCCTGGTCGCATCTTGCGGCCTAGATGAGATCGAGGATCTCCGCGGCCCTATCGAGCGCGTTCGGGTCGATCTGCGCGTACGGATCCGGCGAGAGGGAGAGGATGACATGGTCGGCACCGGCATCCCGAAACGCGCGGACGATAGCGGCGAGTCGGGTGGCAGAGCCGGCGGCGACTTCAGGCTCGCGAAAGCCGGCGCCGGCTTCGGGTGCATCGCCAATCGTGCATGCGATGGCCGCGCTCGTCTCCACATCTGCTCGAGCACGACCGGCTTGCTTGAGCGCCTCCTCGAACGCTCGCACGGCGCGCTCGAATCGCGAAGGGTCTTCGCCGCTCCAGTAGGCGTGTGTCCAGCCGTCGGCGCGGGCCGCGAGGGCCAGCATGCGGGGCTGCTCGGCGGCGATCCAGACCGCCGGTGGTGGGGAGCTGACAGCGACCGACGCCTCCTGGAGGCGGAGCCACCTGCCATCGATCGATGCGCGCTCCCCGCGCATCAGGGCCCCCAGCGATCCAAATGCCTCCTCGAGCCTGCCCACCCTATGGTCGAACGGCAGGCCGAGCGCCGCAAACTCGGGTTCGTGCCAACCTGTCCCGAGGCCAAGGATGAAACGACCGCTGCTCGCATCCGCCAGCGCTGTCGCCTGGCGAGCGAGCTGCACGGGATGCCGGAACGCGTGGCTCAGGACCAGCGAGCCGATGGTGATCCGGTCGGTGCCGCACGCCACCGAGGCGAGGCAGATCAGCGGGTCGTGCGCCATCACACGGCCTCCTTCGCGCTGGATGAACACGTGGTCCATCACCCACGCCGAATCGAAGCCCAGGGTCTCGGCGCGCCTTGCCTCCTCGGCGATTTCGATTGGCGAGCGGGGGACATATGAGCCGTAGCCATACATCTTCAAGGTGACGCCCACCTTGACCCGGCGGGACTCTCGAGCTACTTGGCCGCTCCCGCCGCTGCCAGAGTCCGCCTCGCGTTGTCCCGGCCGACACGCCGGAGATGCGTCTCCAGGTGGCCGGCGGCGGGGTTCCAGATGCCCCGCAAGACCATGTCCGAGTAGATGTCGGCGATCTCCTCCAGGGAGAGTCGCCCTCGCGGCGAGTACCACGAGGAGACCCAGGTGGTCATGGCAAGGATCCCGTACGCCGTCACCTGGACGTCGACCGGCAGGAACTTGCCCTGACGGATCCCATCCTCGAGCTCCTTCTGAAACATCCCCTCGTACTCGCGGCGCAGGCTGACGATCCGGGCGCGCTGGTGTCGGTTGAGGCTGCGCAGCTCGCTGTTGCCGATGAAGACCTCTTTCGCGCGCTCTCCGTGGAACCTGACGTGGTGGTAGACGAGCAGCCGCATCCGCTCCACGACGTCGGACTCCTGCGCCACCTGGCGCTGGTCATCGAGGAGCGCGAGCATGACCGTCTCCATGATGTCGAAGAGCAGTTCGCCCTTCGAGGTGATGTGGTTGTAGAGGCTGCCCACCTGGATGCCCACCCGCGAGGCGATGTGGCGGAGGGTGGTCGCCTGGAAGCCATGCTTGTAGAAGAGGTCGAGGGCCGTCGCGCGGATCTCTCCGGCGGTGCTCTCGCCGGCGGAGCGGCCGCGGCGTCGGTTTACAGCCACCGGCGGTGCCCGGTCCACGCCGTAACCGCGAGCACGAGCACGTTGGTGACCTTAGTTCGCTGACGACCCGGTGTCAACTGGCTGAAAAGCAATCGCTAGTTTGTTTATTCTGACGAGCGGTGCTGACCGTCCCCGACGTGCTGCGCCGCAACCATGCACGGCGGCCCCTGGCTCCGGCTGTCGTGGACAGCATGAGGCGGCTGAGCCATCGCCAGCTTGCCGAGCGGGCGTGGGCGGTGGCGGGGGGACTTCGCAAGCTGGGGGTCCGGTCCGGCGATACGGTGGCGATCCTCTGCGGCAACGGCGTCTTCAGCGCCGAGACGATCCTCGGGGCGATGGCCGCCGGAGCGGTGGCGGTGCCTTTGAGCTGGCGGTGGTCGGCCGCCGAGCTGGAGCATGGAATCAACGACAGCCGCGCCACCGTCCTTCTGGGGGACGACGAACATGCACCCGCGGCACGCGAGCTGATGGAGGCCGGCCGGGCGCCCGCGGTCAAGCATTTCATCACCGAGGGCGCCGGGTACGACGAGTTCCTCGGTGATGCCCGCCCGGCGGACGTGTCGGTCGCCGCCGACGCGCCCGCCGTGATCCTGTACACCGGGGGCACGACAGGCGCGTCGAAAGGAGTGGTGCTGTCACACAGCAACGTGATGGCGAACGCGATCGACGAGATCGTCGACACCGACATGGAGCCGGACGACGTCACTCTTTTGATCGCGCCGATGTACCACTCGGCGTCGCTCCTCTGCTGGTTCCTTCCGCACCTCGTGATCGGCGCATGCAGCGTCTTCATGCGCCGCTTCGACGAGGAGCACGCCGCGCATCTGATCGAGCGCGAGCGGGTCACGAACGGCTTTTTCATCCCGAACATGGTCCGCCGCATGCTTATCAGCGGCGCCTGGACGCGTCACCGGACGGGGACGTTCCGGCGGCTCTACGTCGGCGGGGCAACGTTTCGGATGCCGGACAAAGAAGCGGTGCGCGAGATCCTTCCCGACGCTCGGATCTATTACCAATATGGGCTCACCGAGGCCGGACCGATCGTGACCCGGCTTCGGCCCGAGGACATGTTCAAGCCCGAACTGGACGGCTCAATCGGCCAGGAGATGCTGCTGAACGACGTCACGATCCGCGACGAAGATGGCACTGAGGTGCCCGACGAGACGCCCGGCGAGATTTGCGTTCGCGGTCCAAACGTCATGCTCGGTTACTTCCACCAGCCGGACGCGACCGCGAAAGCATTTCGCGATGGGTGGCTGCGCACTGGAGACGTGGCCTCGCGGCGCGATGGTTACTTCACGTATCACGACCGTCTGAAGGACATGATCAAGTCCGGCGGCGAGAACGTTTACTCGGCCGAGGTGGAGCAGGTCCTCTACTCCCATCGCGAGGTCGCCGAGGCGGCGGTGCTCGGCGTCGCGAGCAAGGAATGGGACGAGGAGGTGCGCGCTGTGGTCGCCTTGAAACCGGGCGCCAAGGTGACCGAGAAGCAACTGCAGGATCACTGCCGAACCCGACTCGCCGGCTACAAGATCCCAAAGCGAATCCTCTTTGTGCCGCTCGAGGAGATGCCGGTCAACCCCAGCGGCAAGATCGTGAAGCGCGAGCTTCGCCGGCAAGATCTCTGGCAGGACGCGATGGTCTCTTGAAAGCGGTCCGCGAGCCCGATTCGATCACCCTCGACGACATCCTGGCCGCCCGGGAGCGAATCCACGAAACGGTGACGCGGACGCCGCTCATCCCGCTGGAGGGAGTGGAGGGGCTGTTCCTCAAGCTGGAGACGATGCAGCCGATCCGCTCGTTCAAGGTGCGCGGCGCGGGCAACGCCGTCGCCATGCTGACGCCACAGGAGCTGGCCGCGGGCGTGTACACGGCGAGCGCGGGCAACATGGCGCAGGGACTCGCCTGGGCGGCGCGCAGCCACGGGGCTCACTGCTCGGTGGTCGTACCCGACGGTGCGCCGGAGACCAAGCTCGAGGCGGTGCGGCGCCTCGGCGCCGAGATCGTCTCCCTCCCTTACACCGAGTGGTGGGATGTCCTGGCCACGCACCGCTATGCCCCGCTCGAGCCGGCGCGCTTCATCCATCCTGTTTCTGACGTCGGCGTGATGGCCGGCAACGGAACGATCGGGCTGGAGATCATGGAAGACCTGCCGGACGTCGATGCGGTGCTCGTGCCGTATGGCGGTGGTGGGCTGAGCTCAGGCATCGCCGCCGCGATTCGGTCTTCACGCGCTGACATTCCTGTCTACGCCTGCGAGGTGGAGACGGCCGCTCCGCTTCGCGCCGCGTTCGCCGCGGGCCATCCGGTCGAATCGCCAAGGACACCCACCTTCGTCGACGGCATCGGCGCGCCGACGGTGCTCGCCGAGATGTGGCCTGCGGCGAAGCGTCTCCTGGCCGGTCCGCTCGTGGTTACCCTGGCCGAGGTCGAGGCGGCGATTCGCCTCCTGGTCGAACGGGCCGCGGTCGTCGCCGAGGGGGCCGGGGCGGCCTCAGTGGCGGCCGGCCTGAAGGGGCTCGGCGCCCACCGCCGCGTGGTGTGCGTCGTCTCCGGAGGCAACATCGACCGCTCGGTTCTTTCGCGGATCCTTGAAGGCGGCGAGCATACCTAGCCACAGGACCAGGCCCGCTCCGAGAGCAACCGCGACCGCGACGCCCTGGAACACCGCGATGAGCCCAAAGGCCTCCGCGACCACGCCCAGCGCGATGGGCCCGAACATGTCGCCGACGCTGCCGGCCATCCAGAACATGCCGACCGCCGCCCCGCGGTTGTCCTTCCCCGATGCGTCGGCGACCGCCGCCTGGCCGGAGACAAGAAAGATTCCGAAGACAACGCCCTCGACGATAAGAAGCGCGGCCAGCGCGAGCGAGGAACCTGTGCGCGCTATCGCCAGGTCGACCCCCGCCTCGAGGATCAGAACCCCCGCGAGCGTCCAGCTCGCAGGGACACGGCTTGTCAGCGCGCCGACGGGGATGCGACCGGACGCCGAAGCGATCGATCTCCACGCGAACAGCGCCCCGATCGTCACGGTGCTGATGCCGACCCCACGGGCATAGACAGGGAAATACGTGAAGATCGCGCCGGTCATCGACAGCGTCATCGCGATGTTGGCGACGCACGCCATCACCATCCTGGGCTCGCGAGCGAGCGCGCGGAGCGCGGGCATGTCGACGAGGCGCCGGGCGATGGAACTTTCGCTCGAAGTCGGCTTCTTGCGGATCAGCCGCGTCGCGCCATACGCCGCGCCGACGATCGCGACCACGGCGCCCGCAAAGTACGCCGAGGGGTAACCCCACTCGGCGGCAAACGAGCTACCGATCAGCGGTCCCACCGCGAAGCCTGACCCCATCGCCGCGGTGTAGACGCCGATCGCCGCACCGCGGTCGCGCTCCTCGACGACATCGCCGATGTAAGCCACGCCCAGTGGAAAGGTCGCGACCATGGCAATCGCCTGCAGAAATCGGGGCAAGGTGAGCCACTCAGCGTTGGGCGCGATGGCGTAGATCACGAACGCGACGGCGAATATGACCATCCCAGCCACGAGCACCGACTTGCGATCGAGCCGGTCCGAAAGCATGCCCACCGGCAGGGCGGCGACAAGACGGCCGAGGCCAAGCGTGGCTGTGATCAAGCCGAGAAGCCCGAGCGATGCACCCAGGCTCGTGGCGTAGAGCGGGAAAACCGGAATCGGCACGCCGGTGACTATGTCGGCGATGAAGATGAAGAGACAGATGTCCACAACCTCGCGCCGGAGAAGCCGGCGATACGTTGCGGCGACGCGGGACACTCGTTGCAGATTAAAGTGTTTGACGAACGAACGTGCGTTTTCGAATCGGTTTTGCGGCGCCGCTGAAAACCCCGCAGTCGATCGTCGGGATTCCCATGCTGCGCACAGTCGAGATGGCGGCCGAAGACCTGCTCCAGGGCGGTCTCGACGTCGATGTGAAGGCGGTCGACGACCTCGAGGACGAAACCGCCGCGGTCGATGCGGCCCGCGAGCTGGTCGCCGATTCCGCGGTGATCGCGGTCGTCGGTCACAAGAACAGCGGCCCGAGCAAAGCGGCGGGGCCCGTCTACGCCGAGGCCGGGCTCGCGCAGGTGACCCAGTGCTCGACCGACAACGCTCTCAGCCGCGCAGGCTGGAAGACCTTCTTCAGGATGTGCGCGACCAATGAGCGCCAGGCCGAGGTCGCGGCCGCGTTTGCGCAGGCGCGCATACCGGAAGCTCGCGTCGTCGCCGTCCACGACGGGACCGCGTACGGAAAACCGCTAGTCGAGGCGTTCGCCAAACGCTTTGAGTCGATGTCCGGAATACCCGTGCGCATCGTCGCGATGCGCGTCGGTCAGGAAGACTTCAGCGAGATCGTCGCCGCCGCCAAAGAGATCGACGCGCAAATCGTCGACCTCGGCGCAACGGAGATCGAGAGCAGCAAGCTGATGAAGGCGCTGCGCTCTGCGGGCGCACGGCCGCTTGTCATCAGCTCCGAAGGCGGGCCGGACAACCCGATCGTTCGGCTGTCAGGTCCGGCAGGTGAGGGAAGCGTGCACACATACGCCGGCTTTGATCCGCTTTCCACCGAGCGGAGCTCGAAGCTCGTCGAGCGCTGCCGCGCGGCGTTCGGGGAAACGCCTTCCTATGTCGTCGAGTGCTACGACGCGGTGAGCGTGATCGCCGACGCCCTGCGCCGCGGCGCGCAGAACCGCGCCGAGGTCCGCGATGCGATCGCCGCCACGGACATCGAAGGGTTCAGTGGCCGGATCCGGTTCGACGCGAACGGCGACCGGGTCGACGCGCCGGTCAGCCTGTGGACGATCCACGCCGGCGAGATGGTGCCGCTCGCGGAAGCGCCCCGGACGCTGCGCGCCGCCTCCCCGTGAATGGGGAGGAGTTAGACGCCGGCGGGTTGCTTCAGGAGGTCGCGGATCTGGCCTAGCAGCCGGATCGCCTTCGACACGCGCTCGTGCGCGATGCCCGGGTACTTGACGCGGAACATGACGTGGAGCCGGTCGCCGGCTATCTCACGCAATCGCCGCAGGTTGGCGGCAATCTCATCCGGCGATCCCAGCATGATCTCGCTCCGCCGTCCAGCGATCTCCTCGGCGCTCATGCGGTCCGGGAACCAGTCGGCGTAGTCGGCCGGCGGGAGCCCGTACCACGAGCCGTAGGTGCGGCGGGTAAGCATGTACGCCTCCTTCACCTGGTCCCAGGCGTCGTCGGCGCCGTGCTCGGAGACGAAGCCTCCGAGCGTCATCGCGAACTCCTGATCCTCGTAGCGTCGGCCGTGCTTCATGAGGGCCGCCCTGTAGCGCTCGACCATGTCGCCGACGCGCCAGTAGATGTCTCGGTTGTAGCCGCTGGCACCGAACGATTTAGAGTCCGTGCCGCCGTCCATGATGAACCCGTCACCAAGGCGCGCGGCGCGGTCGACCGAAGCGTCGACGTACCCCGCGACCCACACTGGCGGGCCACCTTTCTGCTGTGGCTTGGGATGCACGTCGACGTTGTCGAAGCGCCAGTGCTTGCCCTGATAGGTGACGGGCTTGTCCTGCCAGGCGAGCTTCATCACGTCGACCAGCTCCTCGGTCATCGGCGCCCGCACCGCGCGCCGCACGTTGAAGCCCGCGTACTCGACGTCGCGGTATCCCAGTCCGACGCCGATCACGAGGCGGCCGTTCGAGATCAGGTCGACCACGGCAGCCTCTTCTGCGAGCTTGATCGGATTGTGCAGCGGGCCGAGAACGACGGAGGGACCGAGCGTGATCCGGGACGTGACCGCGGCCACGGCGGCACACATCCCCATGACATTGGGGTTCCAGTTCAGGAAGTGGTGCTCGGTGTACCAGATCGAGTCGAGACCAACCTTCTCCGCAAGCCTGGCCTGCTCGAGATCGTTCGCGTAGACCTGATGATGCGAGATGCCTTCAGAGGGAATCCACTCGGCGCTGTAGACGCCGAGGCCTAGCTTCATACGCCCGCGCCGGGCGCTCGGCGCTTCACTTCCTTCCCGTCCCCGCTCCGACCATGGTGACCTTCATCTGGACCTGGTCGCGCGGCACCAACGTCGGCCACAGCGAGACCGAGGGTCTGGGCTGCGCCGGCGACAGGTACCCGGTGCCGATGCCGCCCAACGTCCACAGATGCGTGGACTCCCGCTTGACCGTGTCGGCCTCCTCTTTCGTCTTCGTCCGGGCGGCGACCCGCAGGCCGACCTCGTTCATATCGCCAGGCTCGGGCGCGGTCGGTCCGTGGAGGGCATTCACGCCGATGTAGTCGAAATGCAGCTCCAGCGGCTCCACCCCGAGCAGCTTCAGTCGCTCACGGATGATCCGCTCGCCGCGCTTTGCCTTCTCGTAGGCGTCTGGCCAGCTGAAGAGAAGCGAGCCCTCGCCTTCCCAGCCGTCGCGGTAACCGATGCAGACCTTCAGCTTGTCGGGAAGTCCCTTGCCGCTCATGTTCGACAGCTTCACCTTCTCCGGACCGATCTCATCGACCTTGACGGTGGTGAAATTCGCGATCCCGTCGGGCATGTAGTAGTTGTTCGGGTCTCCAATCTCGTAGACAAGCTGCTCTTTGACCGTCCACTCGTTGAGGAGGCCGCCAGATCCCTCGACCTTCGAGATGACAGCGGTCGCGTCCTCGCTGACCTCGGCGATGGGATAACCAGGGCGCCACGGGTCTTTCGCCTGCCGCCAGAGGTTCGAGACGGCACCCGTGGCCAGCGCGGCGCACTCCACCGCGTGGCCGATGGTGATCGCGGCGCCCATCTTGTCGTTGTCCTTCGGGTCGTACGTCCAGCCGAACTCATGCATCATCGGGCCGATGAAGAGCGCGGTGTCCGACACGCGGCCGCAGACGACGACCTCGGCACCCTGGGCGAGTCCCCGCGCGATGTAGTCACCGCCCACGTACGCGTTGGCCGCGACGATGTCGGGACGGATGCGGTCGATGTCCTCCTCACCGGTGTCGAGGTTCGGGAACTTGATCCCGAGCGAGCGCATCTCGTCGAGATCGGGAAAGATGTCGTCGCCCGTCACCACCGCGATCTTCAAGTCGTTGATTCCAAGGCGCTCGGCGACCTCGATCACCTTTCGTGCAGCCGCCGCAGGGTTGGCACCCCCTGCGTTGGTGACGATCTTGAAGCCCTGCTTTCTTGCCTGGGGAAGGGTGGCCTCGAGCCAGGGTTCGACGTCTTTGATGTAGCCCTCGTTGGGGTCCTTCGCCTTCTGACGCTGGAGGACGGCGAGCGTCAGCTCGGAGAGGTGGTCGAAGCACAGGTAGTCGACGTTGCCCTTGTCCGCTAGCTCGACCGCGGGCTCGAGCAGGTCGCCCCAGTAAGCGCTGCCTGCGCCAAGGCGGATCTTCTTCATACCGGCATCACCCCGTTTCGCCGGTTGGGCGGCGGCGTCTCCTTGCGGGAGTAGATCTCATAGCGATGGATGAGCTCATCGCGCAGTTGGTCGGTCGGCACCACAGCTTCGATCGAAAAGTCAGAGGCGACCTCATACACGTCGATGTCCTCCTCGTACTCGCGGCGCTTCTGGTCGATGAACGCTCCCCGCTCGGATTCGGGCAGCTCATTGATCTTGTTCAGGTAGATGGCGTTGATCGCGCTCTCGGGTCCCATCAGCGCCGGCTTCGCGGTAGGTAGGGCGAGCACGGCATCCGGGTTCATCGGCGACCCGCTCATGGCGAGATAACCGCCGCCGTATGCCTTGCGCACGAGCACCGCGATGCGAGGCACGCGGGCCTCGGCGACGGCGAACAGCATCTTGGCGCCGTGGCGGATTATCCCCGCGCGCTCGACCTGGCTGCCGACCATGAAACCCGGGATGTCCTGCAGGAATAGGAGCGGGATGTTGAAGGCGTTGCACGTCCAGATGAAACGCGCAGCCTTGTCGGAGGAATCCGGGAAGAGGACGCCGCCTTTGTGCCGCGACTGGTTGGCGATGATGCCCACCGGCCGCCCACCCAGCCGCGCGTAGCCGGTCACGAGCTCTCGCGCCCACAGCCTCTTCACCTCGAGCCAGCTGTCTTCGTCGACCAGGGCCCTGATGAGATCCACCATGTTGAAAGCGACCCGCTGGCTGGCCGGCACAATCTCCGCAATCGTCTTGCCGGGAGCCGGGGGCCGAGGCTCGCTCAAGGGCGGCTTCTCAGACCAGTGGCCCGGGAAATAGGAGAGGTACTGCTTGGCGACTGCGAGCGCCTCCTCCTCGCTTGCGCAGAGGAAGTCGCCGAGCCCGCTGACCTTGTTGTGCATCTCGGCGCCGCCCATCTCCTCCATCGTCACCTTCTCGCCAGTCGCCATCTCCGACATGCGAGGGGACCCGATGTAGGCCGTGGCGTTGCCCTCGACCATGATGCAGACATCGCAGAGGGCCGGCTGATAGGCGGTGCCGGCCGGCGACGGCCCGAGCAGCACGCACACCTG
>Ga0134128_10006998_pt1 | contig 13649 bp, 14 predicted proteins | sample KB31754_FD_96462 | JGI IMG/M metagenome (GOLD analysis project Ga0134128, IMG submission 96462) | Terrestrial soil microbial communities with excess Nitrogen fertilizer from Kellogg Biological Station, Michigan, USA - KB3-175-4 | ecosystem: Environmental > Terrestrial > Soil > Unclassified ... | reverse complement strand
CGTGCCGTTCCCCGTCATGAGCCGCATCAGCTTTGGCATCAAGGGCGCCCAGGTGTCCTCCCTGCTGCGCGGTGGCGTTGCCATCGTCTGGTTTGGCGTGCAGACGTTCCTGGCCTCGGTGGTTGTCCGGGTCATGCTGGTGGCGGTCTTCCCGTCCCTGCACGAACTCGACAAGAGCCTGATCCTGGGGCTTTCCGCCCTTGGCTGGCTGACCTTCGTGGTGCTGTGGATCGTACAGGTCATCATTGTCAGCTACGGCATGGACATGATCCGCAAGTATGAGGCCTTTGCCGGCCCCATCATCCTTGTCACCATGGCCACCATCGCCATCTGGATGTTCACCCGGGCCGGCGGCTCCATCGCCTGGACCACCAACCACGCCCTCACCGGGGGCGAAATGTGGCGCACCATCTTCGCCGGCGGCGCCCTCTGGGTGGCCATTTACGGCACCTTCGTCCTCAACTTCTGCGACTTCACCCGCTCGGCCAAGAGCGAGAAGTCGATTGTGCGCGGCAACTTCTGGGGCATCCCCATCAACATGCTCCTGTTCGGGGTCATCGTGGTGGTCATGGCCGGAGCCCAGTTCAAGATCAACGGCACCATCATTGAGAGCCCTGCCGACGTGGTCCACCTCATCCCCAACACGTTCCTGCTGGTCATCGCCTGCCTGGCACTGCTGATCCTCACCGTGGCCGTGAACCTCATGGCCAACGTGGTGGCACCCGTCTACGCCCTGACCAACCTGTTCCCGCGGCACCTGAACTTCCGCAAGGCGGCCTTCATCAGCGCCACCCTGGGCCTGGTGATCCTGCCCTGGAACCTCTACAACAACCCCGTGGTCATTGTGTACTTCCTGGGCGGCCTGGGAGGGCTCCTTGGTCCCCTGTTCGGCGTCATCATGGCCGACTACTGGCTGCTGCGCCGCGGCAAGGTCAATGTGCCGCACCTTTACACCACGGATGAGGGCGGCAGCTACCACTACCGCCGCGGCGTCAACCCGAAGGCGATCATTGCCCTGATTCCCGCAGGCGTGGTGGCCCTGACCATCGCCTTTGTGCCTGCGCTCCACGACCTGTCCTCCTTCTCCTGGTTCTTTGGTGCCGGCATTGCCGCCGTAACGTACTACTGGATCTCGGACCGGAAGCAGTTCTTCACGGAAGCGTCCGGCGAGCCCATCGCCGTGGCCAGCACCCACTGATCCCCATCCACCAGCCACGCCAACAGAAAAAGGCAAAGACATGCGAATCCTGGTAGCAAACGTCAACACCACGGCATCCATGACGGACTCCATTGCCGCCCAGGCCCGCAGCGTTGCGGCGCCCGGCACGGAGATCATCGGCATCACCCCACGCTTTGGTGCCGAATCCTGCGAGGGCAATTTTGAAAGCTACCTGGCCGCCGTCGCGGTCATGGACGCCATCGCCAGCTACCCGGAACCCTTCGACGCCGTCATCCAGGCCGGCTATGGCGAACACGGCCGCGAAGGGCTGCAGGAACTGCTCAACGTCCCCGTCGTCGACATCACCGAGGCGGCCGCCAGCACCGCCATGTTTCTCGGCTACAAGTACTCGGTGGTGACCACCCTGGACCGCGCCGTGCCGCTCATCGAGGACCGGCTGAAGCTGGCCGGACTGGACGCCCGCTGCGCCTCCGTGCGGGCCAGCGGCATGGCCGTGCTGGAACTGGAGGAAGATCCCGAGCGGGCAGTGGAGTCGATTGTCAGGGAATCGGAGCTGGCCGTTTCGCAGGACAGGGCAGAGGTCATTGTCCTGGGCTGCGGCGGCATGGCGGGTCTCAACGACAAGGTCAGGGAGCGCACCGGAGTGCCCGTGGTGGACGGGGTGGCGGCAGCCGTAACCATTGCCGAATCGCTGGTCCGCCTGGGCCTGTCCACCTCAAAGGTGCGCACCTATGCGCCGCCGCGGCCCAAAAAGGTCACCGGCTGGCCCATCACCGGCGGCGCCGCATAACCCAAGCTTTTCACGGCGGGCCCGGGCATTTTTTGCCGGGCCCGCCTTATGCTGCAAGAAACACTTTTCGGAGAGGAACCCCATGGCTGAAAATCAAGGGCACGACGGCGGCGCACCGCGCAGGATCGCCGTAGTCACCGGCGCCGGTTCAGGGATCGGCCGGGCAGTGTCCCGGGAGTTCCTGCAGGCCGGATACGGCGTGGTGCTGGCCGGACGCCGGGAGGCGGAACTGGCGGAAACCGCCGGCGGTGCGCCGCTGGCGCTGGCCGTGCGCACCGACGTGACCCGGCCCGACGACGTCGAACATCTCTTCCGTGCCGCCGTCGAACGGTTCGGCAGGGTGGACGTGCTGTTCAACAACGCCGGCACTTTCGGCCCGGCTGCCTCGGTGGATGAGATCTCCCCGGAGGACTGGAACGCGGTGCTGGCCGTGAACCTGACCGGGGCCATGCTCTGCGCGGGTGCTGCCGTGCGGACCATGAAGGCCCAGCAGCCCGGCGGCGGGCGCATCATCAACAACGGCTCCATTTCCGCCCATTCCCCGCGGCCCAAGTCCGTGGCCTACACCGTATCCAAGCACGCCATCTCGGGCCTGACCAAGTCGATCGAGCTGGACGGGCGGCCCTTTGGCATCAGCTGTGGGCAGATCGACATCGGCAACACCGCCACGGACATCATGGCCATCCTGGACGTGGCCACCGGCGCACTCCAGGCGGACGGCCGCCGGCTCGTGGAGCCCACATTTCCGGTGGCCGACGCCGCCCGCACGGTGCTGATGATGGCCGAACTTCCCGCGTCCGCGAACATCGGATCACTGGTGATCACGGCAGCGGGCATGCCGTTCATCGGCCGGGGCTGATGGGCCGCGGCCGGTGAACGGCATGACGGGGGTCAGTGCTGCGGGTCGGGCTTGAGCAGCAGGACCTCCCGGCCGCTGGCGTCGATCAGGCGGCCCTCCTCGCAGCGGTCCCCGTGCTGCAGGCTGCCCAGCACCTCCGGCGAAATCCGGCGTTCGGTGCCTGCGGCAAACACCGAGGGGTTTTCCGGGTTGCCGCGCTTGAGGTGGTTGAACAGGAGGTTCAGCACGATCGCCATGACGGCCGCGGAGCTGATGCCGGAGTGGAAGATCGTGGAAAACCAGGCGGGGAACCTGTCGTAAAAGGTGGGCGCCGCAATGGGGATCACGCCGAAGCCCACCGAGGTGGCCACAATGATCAGGTTCATGTTGTTCTTGTAGTTGACGGTGGCCAGGGAGCGGATGCCGCTGGCCGTCACCGTGCCGAACAGCACGATTCCCGCCCCGCCCAGCACCGCCGTCGGCACGGAGGCAACCACCCGGCCCAGTATGGGGAGCAGGCCCAGGAGCACCAGGATCACGCCGCCGGCCGCAACCACAAAGCGGCTCTTGATGCCCGTGACAGCCACCAGCCCCACGTTTTGGGCGAAGGCGCTTTGCGTGAAGGAGCCAAAGAAGGGCGAAATGGCGCTGGAGGCCATGTCCGCACGCAGGCCGTCACCCAGCCGGCGGGAGTCAACCTTGGTCCCCACGATGTCAGAGACTGCCAGGATATCCGCGGAGGTTTCCACCAGCGTCACCAGGATGACGATGAACATGGAGACGATCGCGGCAACGTGGAAGGTGGGCAGGCCCAGGTGGAAGGGGGTGGGGAAGGCCGCCACCGGCCCCGTCCCGACCTTGGAAAAGTCAGCCATGCCGAAAATGACCGCCACCACCGTGCCGATGACCATGGCCAGCAGGATGGACAGCCGCGAGATGGCCGCGTTGCCCAGCTTGCTCAGCAGCAGCACTATGAGCAGGGTCAGCCCGGCCAGGCCGATGTTGGCCGGGGAGCCGTAGTCGGGCGCCTTGGAATTCCCGCCCATGGCCCAGTTCGCCGCCACGGGCATCAAGGTCAGCCCGATGGTGGTGATGACGGTGCCGGTCACCACGGGCGGGAAAAACTTGATGATCTTCGAAAACAGCGGCGTGATGGCCAGCCCGATCAGCGACGCCGCAATGACGGCGCCAAACACGGCCTGGATTCCACCGCCGCCGTTGACGATGGCCACCATGGTGGCGACGCCGGCAAACGACACGCCCTGGACCAGCGGGAGCTGGGAGCCGAAAAACGGGATGCCGACGGTCTGCAGCAGCGTGGCCAGCCCGCCCATGAACAGGCAGGCCGCGATTAGCAGGCCCACGTCTCCCGAGGACAGGCCGGCCGCCTGGCCCACGATCAGGGGAACGGCGATGATGCCGCCGTACATGGTCAACACATGCTGGAAACCGTAGGCGAAACTTGCACCAATGCCGAGTTTTTCGTCCTCAGGCCTGGCTGTTGTGGTCAAAGATCTTTGGGACTTGGTCATAGCGGACCTCCTTGTCTGCTTACCCTTGGAATGCGTGCAGCCCGCTTTGGGGGCTGCCGCCTCGGGCGGGCGGGGGTTGTGCGCCCCCGCCCACCCTTATGTGGAGCTGAAATGCTGCCGCTTAGCAGAAGCCGGCCATGCCCTCCCAGGCGTTCCCGGCGTCGCTGCCGTCTTCACGGACCACGGTGGCCTCGATCAGGCCGTAGGGGCGGTCCGCGGCAAAGAACACTTCGCCGGGGTTGTCCTGGCCAAACGGGGACAGGTCCACCACAAAGTGGTGCTTGTTCGGCATGGAGAACTTGATCTCGTCAATCTCCGGGTGCGCCTCCAGAACCTTCTTGCCCATTTCAAAGAGCGTGTGCTGGAGGGCGTGGGAGTAGCCCTCGGTGAAGCCTTCGAGCAGGAGTGCCTTGACGTCGTCGTACGTCTTGTTGAAGTCCAGCGAGGCAACGGCGTCGGGGTTGTAGCGCCACCGGGCCGCCACATCGGTGGACATGACGCGGTCGGTGGTCTCGGCCAGGGTGGTGTACTTGTCCTTCGGGTAGCCCACAAAGCCGGACTCGGTGGACTTGAGCACCGTGAGGTCCTTCAGCCCGCCCAGCACATGGGTGCGGTCCCCGTCCTTGACGACGACGGCGGTGCGCACCTCCTGCCCGTTGCGCACGAAGGAGTGGTTGTGTCCGGTGCCGTTGGCCTGAATCCTGTCCCAGGCGTACGACTCTGCTGCCCAGCGGCCGCCGGTGACCCAGTCGAAGGAGCCGGTGAAGTGATCGGCCAGGCGCTGCAGGAACGCCTCGGGGGAGCCCACGCCGTCCCGGGCCAGGGAGTAAATCGTGTTCTTCTGGGTGTCGGTGGCCACCACGTGGGCGTTGTCGCCGTTGCGGTGGGCGTCCTCGAAGTCGCCGCGCAGCTGCGAGGTGACGTTGAGGTCCTCGATGCTGTGGCGTTCGGTGTCGCGGGTGATCTTGACCAGGCGCACCTCGGCCTTGCCGTACTGGTTGGCTCCCAGGATGATGTTGCTGTTCGTGCTCATGATTAGTTTCCTCTGTACGTTGAATAGGCGAACGGGCTCAGCAGCAGGGGCACGTGGTAGTGCGCCTGGCCTTCCGTGACCGTGAATGTCAGGGCGACCTCCGGGAAGAAGGTGTCCGTGTTGATGCCGGCGAAGTAGGCGCCCGTGTCGAAGCGGAGGCGGTAGTCGCCTCCCGGCAGCGTTGCGGGGCCTAGGTCTTTCACCCGCCCGTCGGCATCAGTGGTGCCCGTCGCAATCTGGGTCCATGCCCCGCCGTCGCGGGCGTAAAGCTCGACGGCGACACCTGCGGCGGGTTTCCCGGCCGCGGTATCCAGAATGTGGGTGGTAATCAGGGAGCTCATTCGCTCATCACTCCTTTGAGGCGCAGCACGGCGATTTCACGCAATTGCTGGGCCACGATGGGGGCTTCTTGTTCGGACGTGTTGGCTAGGCGCCGTTCCAGCGCGGCCAGGATGTCCTCGGGGGTCCGGCCGGCGGCCCGGATGAGGAACACCTGCCCGAACTTTTCCTCATAGGCGCGGTTGGCGTCGGCCAGGGCCTTCGCCAGTGCGGTGTTGCCCTGGTCCACGCCGGACTGCTCCTTGCGGGAGAGTGCCGCCTCGGCGCTGTTGCCCTCCGCCCGTTCGCCGATTCTCGGATGGTGCGCCATGGCGGCCGCAATTTCCGTGGTGGTGAAGGGGGTGGCGGCGGCCCAGGCGCAGCTGAACAGTTGGCTCAGGGTGTTGTAGGGGCGGGCTGCGGTGATCTCGTCGATCCACCGCTGGATGTCGATGCACGGGCGGAGCGCTGCATGCAGCTGTGCCGTGTCGGATTCGTTGAATTGTTGCAGCAACATAGTTTGCTGTCCTAGTAACTCAAATGCTGGCATCCACGGCGTAGGGCTATACGAATGAAAGTCGATTCTCGTATCGTGGAACTGTTATTTCAGCATATGCAATAGTGAACAGCATCACATCCTGATTGTCAATGGCACGGTGGATTGGGCCCGCCGGAACCGTGAACCAGCGCGTGGTTAAACGCGAAGGGTGCGCCACTTGAGAAGTGGCGCACCCCTGGGACCTCATGGCGCGCAGGCGGAAAGTGGATCCCGGCTAGAGGCCCAGTTCGCCCCTGAGCCGGGCCACATGGCCCTCGGCGTTGACGTTGTACTCGGCCGAGCGCACCGTGCCGTCAGCATTGACCACCACGGTGGAGCGCAGGGTGCCGATCAGCGTGGTGCCGTTGACCTTTTTCTCACCCCAGGCGCCCCATTCCTCGGCCGTGGCGTGGTCGGCATCCGAGAGCAAGGGGAAATTCAGGCCAAAGTCCGCGGCGAACTTGGCCAGGTCCTGCTGCGGGTCGGTGGAAATTCCCACCACCTCGACGCCGGCACCCTTCAGGGCGGCCAGGTTGTCGCGGAAGTCGCAGGCCTCCGTGGTGCACCCGGGCGTGGCGGCCTTGGGGTAGAAGTACACCACCACCTGCCGTCCGGCGTAGTCGGACAGGGACACCTGGTCCCCGGAGGCGTTGGGCAGGGAAAAGGCGGGGGCCGGAACCCCGGCGGTAAGTTGTGCGGACATGACGCTCCCAAGGTTGGATTCTCAGACTTCACGGCATTGTGATTTCATATTGTGAAATATGAATATTGTCAGATGAAAAGAGTCTAGATCCGTGGCCTGCCTCAGTCAACGTATGTGACGCCCACCGGCCAGTCCGCGTCAGCCTTGCGTTCCGGCCGTTTTCTGCGCAGCCAGCCAGGCCAGAATGTCGTCGCGGCGGATGCGGCGGTGCGTGCCACGGTACTGCACGGGGATCTCCCCGCGGTCGGTCATGTTGCGCAGGAACGTGTGTGAGATGCCTGCCAGCTCGGCCGCCTGGGAGGTGGTCAGCAGTTCCGCCACGCTGGCCACCGTCACGGCCTCGCCGCGGGCCAGCCGCTGCAGGAGGTCGACGACGGCGTCCCTCGCCCCGGGTGCCAGCCGGTGGGCCGTGCCGTCCACAAAGACGGTGACGTCCCGGCCTCCGCTGAGCATCCTGGCCAGGGCTGCCTGTTCCGAGGGGTCCAGCCCTGTCACTTTTGGTCCATCCAGTGTCATGCCAGCAGGCTACCAGCCCGCACGCTGAACCCCACCGGTAGGGTATGAGCCATGACATCAAAGATCAGCACGGCCCTGCTTGGCTACGGGCTGGCCGGCAGCATATTCCACGCCCCCTCACTGCTTGCCCTGCCGGACTTCAGCCTTGACGTCATTGTCACCTCCAATCCGGACCGGCAGGCGGCCGCCCGCGCAGCGCACCCCGCGGCCCGCGTGCTGGCGCGCAGTGAGTGGGACGCATCGGCAGCCGGCGTGGACCTGGTGGTGGTGGCCACCCCTCCGGCAACCCACGTGGCACTCGCGCAAGCCGCGCTGGAAGCCGGGTGCGCCGTCGTGGTTGACAAGCCCTTCACCGTGACCAGTGCCGAGGGTGATGCGCTCATCGCCCTCGCCCAAAGCAAGGGCCTGGTGCTGACCACCTACCAGAACAGGCGCTGGGACGGGGAGTACCTGACGCTGAAGAAGCTCCTGGCCGAGGGGGCCCTGGGGGAGATTCGGCGCTTTGAGTCGAGGCTGGAGCGCTGGCAACCGGACATCACCAAGGAGTGGAAGGCGCAGGCCACCCCATACGAAGGCGGCGGCATCCTCTTTGATTTGGGCACGCACCTGATCGACCAGGCCCTGCAACTTTTTGGCCCGCCCGTGCGCATTTATGGCGAGGCGGCCGCGCGCAGGCCGGCGGAAAAGGCCGACGACGACGCCTTTGTGGCCCTGGAACATGCCGGCGGCGTGGTCTCCCACCTGTGGATGAACCTCAGCGTGCCCCAACTGGGTCCCCGGTTGCGCGTATTGGGCTCCGAGGCAGCGTACGTCAAGCAGCGCGCGGACCAGCAGGAAGCGCAGCTCCAGGCCGGGATCCTGCCCGGCAGCCGGGAGTATGGCGTGGATCCGGAGGAGAACTGGGGCCTGCTGGGGCGGGACGGCTCCCTGGTGCCCGTGCCCACCGAACGCGGGAATTTCAGCGATTTTTATGCCATTTTGGCGAAAGCCCTGCGCGGAGGCGGTTCCGTTCCCGTGGACCCCGCGGATTCGGTGGCGGCCCTGCGCATCATCGAAGAGGTGCGCGGACAGCTGCGTTAACCCTGCGCAAAGTATGCTTGGCTCAGGTTTTGCGCCCGGGGACTACGCAGCACTAAGGGGAAATGTGACGAACAGCAATACGGGGGCCCACGGCGGCGCGGCCGTGGCCGAAGGGGCCCTGCTGGAACCCACCACCACCGTCCGCCACCGGTGGACAACGTCAGTGGTGTTGGTCAACGTGGGGATCAATGCGGCGTTCTTCGGCCCCATCCAGGTGCTGCTGGGCCAGCAGGCCATCCACTTCAGCGAGGGTGACAAGGAAGCCATCCTGGCCCTCGTGACGGGTGCGGGCGCCGCCGTCTCCCTGGTGGCCAACCCGCTCTTCGGCACCTTCAGCGACAGGACTGTCTCCCGCTACGGCCGGCGCGTGCCGTGGGTGTTCATCGGCGCCCTGCTGGGCACCATAGGGCTGCTGGGACTGACCGTGGCGCCCAGCGTGGCGGCCATGACCCTGTTGTGGTGTTTTGTCCAGCTGGGCTGCAACGGCGCACTGGCCGCCATTACCGCTGCCGTCCCCGACCAGGTCCCGATCCGCCAGCGCGGCATTATCGGCGGGCTGGCCTCCATGGGCACCGTGGTGGGCATCCTGCTGGGGGCCGCCATCGGCGCCGTCGTGGCGGGAAACTTCGCGCTGGGCTACGTGCTGTGCGCCGGCGCCCTCGTGGCGGGCATGGTGCCGTACCTGTTCCTGGCCAATGACAGGGTGCTGCTCCGCTCGGAACGCCCGGCCTTTTCCTGGCCCGCATTCTTCCAGGGCTTTTGGGTGTCCCCGCGGCTGTATCCGGATTTTGGCTGGGCGTGGATCACCCGCTTTTTGGTCAATGTGGGCAACCACCTGGTCACCCTCTACCTGCTGTTTTTCCTCAAGGACGCCGTCGGATTCAGCAATCCCGAGTTTGGCGTGCTGGTCCTGACGGGCATCTACGCCATCATGACCTTGATTACCGCCGTCATTGGCGGGCAGTGGACTGACAAGGTGGGCAAGCGCAAGCCGTTCGTGATCGGCTCCTCCGTCATCATTGCCGTCTCAGCCCTGATCCTGGCGTTCTGGCCCACCTGGACCGGGGCGCTGCTGGGGTCGGCCGTGCTGGGGGTCGGCTACGGCGCGTACCTGGCCGTCGACTTTGCGCTGCTCACCCAGGTGTTGCCGTCGTCGGCCAGCCGCGGCAAGGACCTGGGCGTGATCAATGTGGCCAACTCGCTGCCGCAGGTCATTGCCCCCATCATCGCCTTCCCGCTGGTGGCGCACCTGGGCGGCTATGTGACGCTTTACGTGGTGGCTGCGGTGATCGGGCTGCTGGGCGCCGTGTTCGTGGTGAAGATCAAGGGCGTGGACTGAACTTTCACCGGGTCAGGCGAAGAACAGCATTTTCACCAGCGCCGCCGTGCCCACCACAATGATGGTGGCGCGCAGCGCCGTCGGGGGCAGCTTGCGGCCAAACTTGGCGCCGAAGAAGCCGCCCAGCAGCGCGCCGGCCGCAATGAGCGCCGTGACCTTCCAGTCAATGTAATGCCAGGCCACCACCATGAACGTGACGGCGGCAATCCCGTTCACTGCCGTGGTCAGCACGTTCTTGACGGCGTTGATCTGCTGCAGCGCCACGGTGGTCATGATGCTCATGAGGCCCACAATCAGGATGCCCTGCGCAGCACCAAAATAGCCGCCGTACATGCCCAGCACAAAGATCCCGGCCACGAGGCCGACGGCGCTCCGGGAGGGTCCGGCGTCGTCCCCGGTGTACCGGCGCTTGGCCAGGAGCCGCTGCAGGGCCGGGCCGAACGCCACCATGAGGATGCCGATGACTATCAGCACCGGAACGATGGTGTTGAAGGCCGACGCCGGCAGCACCAGCAGGAGCAGCGCCCCAATCAGGCCGCCAATCGCCGAGGCGGGAAGAAGGCGCTTGATCATGACCTTGTTGGGGGCAAGTTCCTTGCGGTAGCCCCAGGTGCCGGATAGCCCGCCGGCCACCAGGCCGATGTTGTTGGAGATGTTCGCCGTCAGGGGCGGGTAGCCAAAGAGCAGGAGCACCGGGAATGTCACGAGTGTTCCGGAGCCGACAACGACGTTGATCATGCCGGCCCAAAAGCCGGCCAGGAAAATTGCCGCCATCTCCAGCATGGGCCGTCCTTACCAAGTTGTTTGTCCGTGGGACGGGTCAAAGTCTACGCGGTTCCCCCTGCCCGGCCCCTAACCCGTGACGGCCTTGGCCACCTGGAAGTGCCCATCCGCGTAAACCGTCACAAAGCGGCTCCCCGGGAATCGGCCTTGGGCTTCCGATGCGGTGGTGTTGTCCGGCACGCCCGGCCGGCCTGACACATCCATCAACACATACTCCGGTGCGGGATTCTTGTTGCCGATCCAATAGACCTGGTCCTTGTCCGCCACATAGCTCATCAGGCTGATGTCGGTTTCCACCGTGACGCCGGCGGGAACGGCCGACAAGGCCTTCTCCGCGGACACGTTGTTGACGGTGGGAAATGAAAGCCCCGGGTCTGCGAGCTTGCCAAAGGAGTACTGGCTCAAAAGCGTAAGGGCCACGAGCGCGACGGCGGCTCCGGACAGCAGGCGCAACCTGGCCGAGTCCAGCACCTTCCGGCGAGACAGGGCATCAATGGCGGCGCAAAACACCACAGGCATCAGCACGGCGGAGTACTGCCAGTCCTGGCCCCAGTACGCAGGCAATTCCCCGAGGAAGCGCCAGGCCAGCGTGGGGACCACCAGCAAGGTGATGGGGGAGAACAGGCACAGCCCGGCGGTGATGGCGAGCAGCAGCAGCGTGGTGGCCACCTTGTCCGCCTGGAAAAGCAAAGTGCCGGGGTGGGCCAGCAGCCCCGAAATGTCCAGCTGGCTCTGGTAGGCCCACTGGTGGCCGGCGTTCATGGACGGCAAGATCACCTTGGTGGCGAGCACAAACCAGGCCACGCCCCAGGCGGACAGCCACAAGCCGGCAGGGCGGCGGGACCGGTGCGCCATGAGCAGGCCAAAGACCAGCACCGTCAGCCCCATGTCCTCCTTGACGAAGACCAGCAGCGCAGCCCAGATCCAGGCCGAACGCCACTTTTCCTCCATCAAGGAACACAGTGCGAACGCCAGAAACGGCACGGCAAAGGCAATCTCATGGAACTGGGAATCCACTGCGGACTGCAGGCCCCAGCTCACGGCGTAGGCAGCACCCACGCAGGCGCCGGGCAGCCGGCCCAGCCGCTTGATGGCCAGGTGGCTGATGACCACCACGGAGGCGGCAAAGAGGAAATCCTGGACCACCAGCAAGGTAAACGCGCTGGGGAACACGCGGTAAATGGGTCCCAGCACCACCAGGATGGGGTGGAAATGGTCGCCCAGCAAGTTGTAGCCCTGGCCCTTGATGCTGACTATGGGTGCCTGGAATTGCGAATACGCCTTGGCCAGCTGGGTGAAAATGCCCAAGTCCCAGGAGCGGATGGCAAAACTTGTCCACTGCAGCCATGAATAAAGCATGTAGAGGAGGAACGCCGCCGTACCGAGCAGCACTGCCAGGGTTCGGGCGCCGGGCCCGGTGCCGGCCTGGGCGGGCGCCGTGTCAGGGAGCTGGCTGCCTTCCTTCGCTGTCGTCACCCTTGAAAGTCTATTCTGTCGGGGCACAATGGGTGCCCGGGATGTCTCTGGCAGGATGGGCGAATGGATGCACAGCTAATCTGGACCATCATTTGCGGGCTCGCGATCCTGGTGGGGGTCACGGGGGTCATTGTCCCCGTGCTGCCGGGCAGCCTGCTGGTCGGTGCCAGTCTCCTGACGTGGGCCATCGTGGTGGGGCAGCCCGTGGGGTGGGTGGTGTTTGGCGTGGGGGTGCTGTTTGTTGCGGCCGGCCTGGCCTCAAGCGCAGTGTTGACAGGCCGGGCCATGAAGCAGCGGCAAATACCCGGCCGCTCCATTGTTGCCGGGCTGGCGCTGGGTGTGGTGGGTTTCTTTGTGCTGCCCGTGGTGGGCCTGCTGCTTGGCTTTGCCGTGGGGCTCTTCCTCTCCGAAGTGCAGCGCCAGAAAGCCGTGAAAGCCGCGGTTTCCTCCTCCCTGGCTGCCCTGAAGGCAACGGGGCTGGGCATGTTGGCGGAGTTTGGCTTTGCCTCCCTGGCGGCAGGCACGTGGGCGGCCGGCGTCGTGCTGTATTTCCTGGGCCGGTAGCGTGGCTCAGCCCGGCAGCCGCAGCGGCACCGCCATGGCGCCCATGGGCCCGCCGCACTGCTCAGTGCCGCCAACGCGCGTCCAGTTGAAGGTGTTGGACTGCTGGACCAGCAGGTTGCCCGCGGCGTCGTAGGCCCGGAATGTCACGGCGGTGGGAGGTTCCGTGTCGACATTGAGCACCCAGGAGCCGTCTCCCTGGCGGGCCAGGAGGCTGGGCGCGCCGGTGGCCAGCTTGGCGAAAGTGGGGTTCATGGGAACGCAGTTGGAGCCCGAACAGGCAGTGATGGCCGATACCGAGGACACCGCGGCCGGGCTGCCGGACAGGGACAGCGTCAGGTGGTTGTGCCAATTGGGCTCCGGGCAGGAGCCGGCGCCCTTGTCCAGCACGATCGCGCCGATAATGAACGCCATGCACACGGCCGCCACGAGTGGAACCAGGACAAGTTCCACGCGAAAACGGGCGTTGGGGGCGGCGGACATGGGCTCATGCTACCGAACGGTTCTGGATGTTTCCCGCGAATTTGGCACGTCCTTGCTGGACGCCTCATCCCAGCCAGCGGGCTGCCGTTCCGCCGATTCCCAGCACCGCATAGGCGCTGACGGGGACCAGCAGCATCCACTCACGCCAGGACCCTGCATTGCCCAGCACAGGCACGGCCACGTTGCCGTTGCGCTTCCAGACACTCCTGAGCAGGGGGACCTTCCGCACCAGCCGCGGCGGCCGGATTTGCAGCGGCCACAGCAGGTTGGCACCGCCGGTGGTCAGTATGTCCCCGGCAATGTGGATTGCCACGCCCAGCCCCACCGCCAGGGGGAACCAAAACTGGTCCTGGGGGGCAAAAAACGTGATGAAGGTGCCCACGCCCAGGCCCACCACCCAGGGAATTTTCCGCATGGAGTCGGGAATGAACTTGAGCACCTTCGCCGCGAATGATGCCAGCAGGACAGTGAAAATCCCG
>Ga0134128_10006997_pt1 | contig 13650 bp, 7 predicted proteins | sample KB31754_FD_96462 | JGI IMG/M metagenome (GOLD analysis project Ga0134128, IMG submission 96462) | Terrestrial soil microbial communities with excess Nitrogen fertilizer from Kellogg Biological Station, Michigan, USA - KB3-175-4 | ecosystem: Environmental > Terrestrial > Soil > Unclassified ... | reverse complement strand
GATGAACGTGCACTGGAGAAACAGGCGCTGGCGTCCGGCGACTCCACATACGCGGGCATCGCCAAGGTCTGGGAAGCACTCACCGTCGGCACGGCCGCCGATCTCTGGGGCGCCATCCCATACTCTCAGGCCGTTGATACGATCGCCAAGCCGGACACGGATTCGCAGGAGATGGTGTACACCGAGGTACAGGCGGCGCTCGACTCGGCGATCGACTGGCTCAAGTGTGACCCGACTGTCGTGACCTCATGCGCCGGACCGTTCACCGGCGCGGATCTGTTCTACAACAACAACACGGCCGCCTGGCTCGAGCTGGCGCACACGCTCAAGGCGCGCTTCTACATGCACGTGGCGCCGCAGATGGGTGATGCGGCCTACACGGCCGCGCTGGCGCAGGCCGATTCCGGAATTTCGACGCCGGACAACGACTTCAAGTCGTACCAGAGCACCAATCCGAACGAGTGGAACCTCTGGTATCAGTTCATGGTGAACAACCGCTCCGGCTACATCAGCGCCGGCTCCTATCTGGTGAACCTGCTCAAGAGCACAAACGATCCGCGGCTCGCCGCGTATTACTCCCTGAACAGCTCTGGACAGTTCGCGGGTGCGCCGGCCGGTGGCGGATCTGGAGACTACAGCTCCTTGAGCGATGCACGGCTCGATCCGGGCTTCCGGCAACCCATCGTCACGTACGCCGAGAACCAGTTGATCAAGTCGGAAGCAGCGTTTCGTCTGGGTCAGGCGGGCGTGGCGCTCACCGCCTTCAACGCCGAACGCATGTCCCAGGGCGTGCCGCCCAAGGGCAGCGTGACGCTCAATGACATTCTCACCGAGAAGTACATCGCGGACTTCCAGGAAATCGAGGCGTGGAATGATTACAAGCGCACCTGTCTGCCGGCAGTCCCGCTTTCGCCGGGCGGTGTAATTCCCGGGCGCCTGCTCTATCCACTCTCGACGGAGCGGAACGCCAACCCCAACATTCCGGCCCCCAGCGCACAGCCGCAGTTCAACTGGGACCAGACGACCTTCCCGTGTCCGGGACCGGGCTAACAGTGTAAGCACAGGAGCAGCCCATGGGCTGCTCCTGTGCCGCATGCCCGCCACATAGGGGCAGCCCCATGGGCTGCCCCTTTTTCATCCTTCCATCTCAATCAGGGGCTGATTCGCTCGCGCCTCCCAACCCACGTCGATCGCCTCATCGCGCGCCAGGTTTTCCAGCTCCGTGCGCAGCTTGGCCACCGATCCATAGCGCTCGGCAACCGTGATCACCATGCGGAGCGCGAAGAGCGGCGACCCGCTCATCGGCGCCGATTCGGTCGTGGTCTCCATCTCCAGAATGTTTCCGCCGTTTGCACGCACCACGTCGGCAATGGCGTGGATGATGCCTTCATGATCCATCGCGCTGGCGGTGATCAGGTACGACAGCGCCGGCTGCAGCGCGGGCGACGCCTCAGCGGCATGTTCGATGCGCCGCACCACCGCGCGCAGTCCCGTGTCGCGCTCCAGTGTGTCGAGCTCGCTTTCCACCAGGGCGATCCCCGCGGGATCGCCGGATATCAGGAACATGATCACCGCGTGGCCGCCCAGCACGATGACGCGACTGTCCTCCACGTTGCAGCGACGTCGCGCTATGAAACCCGACAGCTCGGCCACCAGCCCCGGCCGGTCCTTCTCGATGGCGGACAGAACGATTTGCTCTCGCGTTTCCATGGCCAGCTCCGGTGAGCGCGATGAGACGGCGCACACACTGCCTCTCCGCATGCGCCAGTTGCTTCCGTTCTTTCAACGTATGGGCCGGCTCCGCCGTACGCACTCGCCAATCGGGCGGGTTCGGTCCCGTCCCTCTCCCCCCTGTCCGGCCCCCTGTTCCGCGTTAGTTTGGAGACACTCCCGGTGTCCTGGCTGCAGTAAGTACCGGGCTCTGCCTCTCCGTCGAACCCCCGTCCCGACGACGAGCTGCGTCATGGCTCATCCCAACATGCTGCGCCGCTTCCCGTGAGTACTGGCCGCTGGAGTCTCGCCATCGTCTCCTTTGCCGGAGCCATCGGCGTCTCGCTCTATATCGTCTTTACGAGCTGGCCGCACGGGCATCAGCCGGTGTCGGTGTCGGTCTCCACGCATGGGATTCTACTTGTGGTAGCACTGCTCGAGCTCGGCGCTCGGGGAGCGAAACTGACGTTCAGCGCCGCGTCGCTCCGGATTCCCATGACATTCAGCTCCGCCTTGCGTGCCAGCGCCGGCGGCGACTTCGGCGCCGCCATCACCCCGGCCCGCACCGGCGCCGAGCCAGCCCGCTATCTCATTCTCACCGAGGCAGGCATGCCCTCGGCGAACATCATCCTCGTGATCTTCGCCGAGCTCTTTCTCGAAATGGTTTCCCTCGCGCTCATTGCGCTCGCCATGTTCTTCTCCTTCCGTGGCTCGGGCGACATGATCCTCGGCATGGTGGGCCTGGTCGCGATGTACGCCACCTTTGTACTCGGTATCGGCGCCCTTGGCTTCGTGCTCGCGCGCCGCAATACCTACGGCCCTCCACCCGCATGGGCACAGCGTCTTGGCATGCATGCGGGGCGCTGGCGCACCGTGCAACGGTCGCTGCGACAGTTGCGCGCGGGCATCGAAGGCATGAAGCACATGCGCCCCGGCTATGCCGTGCTCGCGCTCCTGTCCTCCATCCTGCACGTCGCGCTCCGACTCGCCATTCTGCCGATCATTGTCTACTCGTTCGGCGAGCGAGCCGAACTGGCACCGCTCATTCTCTGGCCCATCGCGCTCACGTACGGCAGCGTGGTCATGCCCGCGCCCGCCGGCGGCGGCTTCATCGAGGTCGCATTCAAGGAGACGCTCGGCCGCGCCATCCCCGCCCGCATCCTCGGCGCGTCCCTCATCTGGTGGCGGTTCTACACGTTCTACCTGTACATCATCCTGGGCGCGCTCGCGGCCGGCGGCACGGTGTTGCGCGCTCTACGCGAAAACGGCGAGGAGAAGATCGAAGCGGCCGCGGCGGCTGGATAGTCTTACCGAGCCGCTGCCACGCTCAGATCGCATTTCGAGCGCTCACCGGATCACGCCGCTCTCCTTCATTCGCTTGAGTTCCTCGACCGTCACGGGGCCTGACAACACGTACTGCCGTGCGCCTTCGGTCCAGCGCATGACGCTCGTGTCATCCACGCGGTACGCCGAATCCGCTACGGCAGCGCCGCGGACCGGCGTGATCTCGAGCGAGACGAACACGCCCGGTCGCACTTCGTAGCGACGGTGCTCCACGCCACGCGCCGGATCCGTTCGCACCGAACCAGACACGAGCGAGAATCCGTGCGCCGAATCCGCCGAATCGAGTAGCGCGGTTGGTCGTATTCCCGCCACTTTCATTTCGGCGGCGCGGTTCGCGGCCTGTGACGAAATAGGCGCCGCGGCCCGTGTCGAAGTCGGGGCGGCGGACGACGCAGCAGGAGCCGCCACGGGAGCGGGCGTCACGCGTGCCTCGGACAGGAACCGCTCCGCGCCAACCCGATTGGTGGAATCCACGTGAGCGTACGTATCAGCGGCGGCATCACGCGCAGTGCTCGCACTCTGAGTCGCTGTCGCGGCCTCCGCACTTTTTTCTCGACGCCGAGCTGCCTGCGCGGCGGCACGCGGTGCCGGCTTCGTGACCTCCATCTGAAGCGATTGCGATCCGCGCGACGCCACCGCCGCCGTCACAGCAGTGGGCGCCGCCCCGGTGGGCGCCGCCGCAGTGGACGCCGCATCACGCACATCGCCTGCCCTGACTCCCTGGTCACCCACGTGCGCCAACGTAATGCCACCCGCCGTCGCGAACGCCAGCGTTGCCGCGATGCGGGCGTACACGCCGAACCGGCGGCGACCTGCATGTGTCGTCGCCGGCACCGAGGGAGCCGTGTGGGTAGCGGGATTGGCGCTGCTCGCCGGCACCACGCCGCCCGGTACCCCATCCAGCGCCGAGAGAATCCGCGACGACGCGGCCATGAGGCCGCGCGCCTCCGCTACGGCGCCCGCGCACTGTGCGCACGTCGTCACGTGCGCCTCGATCGCGCGAGCCTCTGTCTCCGGCACCGCACCATCGAGCCAGGCGTGAATGGTTCCTTCGTCAGGATGCTGCATGCCCTTCCCTCCTGTCGCACTCCCGCTGCAACGCCTCGTACTGCTCGACCAGGCGCCGCCGCGCTCGCGCGAGTGTCGTGCCAATGGAACCAGCGGAGAGTCCCAGCGCCTCTGCAATCTCCACGTAATCCAGTCCTTCCTCTCGCATGAGCAGCGCGAGCCGGTCGCGCTCGACCAGCGCATCCACCGCTCGTCGCGCCAGCGCCGCCTCCTGCGCACGCTCGAGCGCCGCTGACTCCGGTTCTACCACCTCGCCCGCCTGCTCCGCGCGAAGCAGATCGAGATGACGCCGCCGCCGTGCATCACGGCGTGCCTCGTCGCGCACCAGGTTGTTCGCCACGGCGAAGAGCCAGGCGCGTTCGTTCAGGATATGCTCCTGGCGGAGCGCGCGGAGAAAGGTTTCCTGCGCAACCTCTTCCGCCCAGTCCCGGTCGCCGAGTCGCCGTGTCAGATAGCGCACGAGCATCTCGTTGTAGCTTCGGAACAGCCGCTCCGCATCGTCCACCGATTCACCACTCCGCGTGAATGGCCCGTTCGTCCGCGGCGGTCAGTGCCGCGGCACCGTCCGGCGATACCTCGATCGCCACATCCCGACCCGCCACGAGCACGCGCTGGCCCACGGCGAACGCCGCGCGCAGCTCTGGCGCCAGCTCCAGTACTCTGAAATACCCCGCGCCGAACGATTGGACACGGATCACCCGCATCCCCGGATGGAAGCGCTGGTCGGTCCACACGCTGTCGCGCAGCACGAAGACGCGCGTGCCGGCGCGACGTATCGTGGCGGCAGGGGCGTTGTTTCCCCAGCTCGCGCTGTCTGCCGCGGCCAGCGACTGCGACGCCCGCTGCGCCGTGGCCTGCTTCGCGCGTTCGAATCGCGTGACTTCCATCAACGGCTTGGCCGCCGCATACCCCGCGGCATCACGCGTCAGGCCCTGCGGGACCGGGCGCCCACCTACCGGAACCATGGCGACGTTGGGTTCGCGCACGAGATACGATGAGAACTCCGTGGGAATCCCCCATCGTTCGCCCAGTTCGCGAATCTCCCGGTCGATCTCGCTCGTGCTGCCCCCATCCGCCGCGGCCTTGCGCTTTTCCGCGCTCAACCATCCGATGCGCTGTGTGGCCCACAGTCGGGGGACGAACGCGTTCTCGCGATCGCGATCGGGAAAGTTGACGGTCGTGCTCCACGTGATCGGCCCCGCGTTCGTCAGCCCCTCCACGTCCACCCGCGCCGCGCCGCTCCCCGAATAGCGCGCCAGCAGCACGAGATCCTGGCCGGCGAAGATGTCCACGGGCTGCGCCGGCAGCATGTCGGACAGATGCACGCCGCCCGTGGCGCGGACCCGCACATCCGCCACCACCGGATCGCGCAAACGCTCCGCCACGATGCTCACCGCACGCTCGAGATTCTCGTCCGGCCGCACGAAGCTCGCGGTCCCGCGCCCCTGGAGCGCGAGCTGTTCGATGAGCGATGCGTTCACATCCGCACCTACGCCGAACGTGAAGACGCGTCGCGCGCCCCGCAGTCGCGATGCCAGCGCCGCGAGCGCCATCGGGTCGCGCTCGCCCACGGTCGGTGCGCCATCGGTGAGGAAGAGCACAACGCCCATGCGGCCGGTGGAACGACGCACGCCTGCATCCGAGTCCGTCTCCGCGAGCGTGTCCGCGCCGCCCAGTGCGCTCCGCAGCGCCCCTTCGATGTTCGTCGACCCGTTGGCCTCGAGCGCATCCAGATATCGGTCCGCTGCCTGGACCTGCTCACGCGTCGCGGTCACGAATCCGTCGCGGAAACTGCGCACATCGCTCGAGAAATCGATGATGCGGAACCGGTCGTTCGCGCCGAGCGTCTCGAGCAGCCGCTTTCCCGCCGCGCGCGCCTGATCGAGCTTTCCGCCCGACATGGAGCCCGACACATCGACGACGAATGTCACGTCGCGTGGCATGGATTGCTGTCTGGTGTCCGGCGGAGAGATCGTAATGAGCGCGAAATCATCGTCGCCGCCCGCCGCGTATGGCAGCACCGTGATCGCCGCATCGTGTCGCTGGTGCACCGGCAACAGCACCGTGACATCGTGTCCCGCGTCGCGCACGTCCACCGTGCGCTCGCCCTGCGTGTCGTGCACGTCCAGTGTGCTGGTGGGCGAATAGGGGTTGCCGTACCCGGCCGAGCGCGGATACGTGAGCGAGAACGACCATTCGCCCTCGTGATCATTGCTCACGTTCCCGCCCGGCTGACTCGCGCCGCGGTAATCCACGCGCAGCGCATCGCCTTCACGTTCGGCGACCATCTGAAAGTGCACCTCGACGCGCTTCCGCTCGCCCGGAGCGATCGGAAAGATGCGCGCGTGCAGCATGCCGTATCCCATCCACTCCACGAGCGCGGGATCGCGCCTGATGCGCACGATGTTCTCGTACACGCGGCGTGCCTCCGCCGCGTCCATCACCTCGCCCGCCACGAGCTTCCCGTCAATGGACAGCTCGAGATCCTGGAACGCCGCACCGTGGGGGAGCGGGAAATAGTAGTCCGCCTCGCCCAGCCCGGCGCCACGATTGACATACGTTTCATCCACGTCGTATTGCAGCACGTTTCCTGCAAGTGAGGCATGCACGGCGCTCGACGCGCGCGCAATGGCCGGGGTGATCGGCAGGCACGCCACGTCGGGTCGACAGCGCGGGATGCAGGTCTCGCAGGGATGGGGAATGATCCAGCCCTGCGCCGCAAGCGCGGCGGGCCAGAGAAGCAACGACAGGAAGTAGCGCATGACGATCTCCATTGGGATTCATGAATGGAGACGCCGGCCGAGCCCGGACTTGCACATCCCGAGGGCAACGACGCAGGATTCAGCGAACCAGCTCCGTCGAGGACCCGATTGCGCATGACGCTCCGCACCCTCCCGTTCGTCCTGTTTCTCTCCGTCGCGCCTGCGCTCGCGGCGCAGCAGGAGAACTCTCCGCTCAGAAAGAGCGACCTGATCCGCTTTCTCACGGGTACGGCCTACTCGAAGAGTGAAGTGGCCGGAATCATTCGGCGGAACTGCCTGGGCTTCGTTCCCTCTGACCGGGACCGTCGCGACCTGCGAACGCTGGGTGCCACCCGGGAGATTTTCAGCGCGATCGATCGATGCGTTGCGGCCGGCAACAATCCGAAGGTCGCGGCCGGCCCACCGCCGGCTCCGAAACCGGTCGTTCTGACCGTTCCGAACAGGAGCATAGCGGCAAGTGTCGGCACGGTGGCGTACGTCGAGGTATCGCTCAAGCGCGGAGACTCGCCGGTTTCCGGATCCCAACTGCTGCTGACCGGGGCCAGTGGGATCCCGGGCGGTCCGAAGAGTGAGCCCATTGCGACCACGGACGCAGGCGGCCGAGCGACGTTTGCCGTCCCGGTCGGGACACGTGCTGGCTCCTATCGGCTCACTGTCGCGACGCCAACCGGCACGCGATTCGATGGTCAGGTCATCACTCTGCTGACGCGACCGGCCAGCGCTACGATCGCGACGCTTTCTCCCGGCCACATCAGTCTGGCCAGTGAGAGCGCACCGGTCGATACCATAAAGGCCACCGTGACCGATGCCTTTGGCAACGCGGTCGCGCACGACACGCTCACACTGAAGCCTGGCAGTGCGCGTACATCTGTCGCGACACTATCCGCGCAGACCGGCAACGATGGTGTCGCCAGCTTCGCGGTGCCCATTGCGAAGCTGCACGACGGCGATACCCTCGCGCTCGCTTCCGGCACCCGGCAGCTCGCGGTCCTCCCCGTCACCGCTTCCCAACTCGTTGCAGAGCGCATGCTCGAGGCGGAACGACAGGCGGCTGGCGGCGGCGCTGGCGCCGAGGCCGCATATGACAGTGTCCTGTCCGTGGATCCTGGAAATAGCGCGGCATTGCTCGGACGTGGGTACCTGCGGTCGTGGGCGGGCAAGACCGACCTCGCGGCGCAGGACTTCCAGGCCGCCATGAAGGGGGGAGGCGACAGGGCTGGCGCCGCGACCGGATTGGGGTACAACGCCTTGCGCAAGGGTGACTACGCTGGCGCCATACAGGACTTTCAGCAGGCGCTGAGCGCAGCGCCGGGTCAGGATCTGGCCGCCACCGGACTTGCCTATGCCGAACTGTGGCGCCGGGATGCCGACCAGGCAACGCGGCGGTCAGCGGCGTTGCTGAACCCGCAACCGGCGGCGTATCCGGCGGCCGCGGCAGACCAGCTTCGCGGCGGTATCCTTCAGCTCTCCGAGCGGAAGTTCCCGCAAGCGGTGCATTCGTTGGCGTCAGCGACCTCCGGCGCACCCGATTGGCCCGAGGCCTTCTATAATCTCGCGCTGGCGTATCAGGCCGACGGCCAGACTGACAAGGCGGTGGCGGCATACCGGAAGTACCTGCAGCTCCGTCCTGCCGCGGCGGACCGCGCGGACGTAAGCTCGCGCATCAGCGCCTTGAGCCGGAGTCCCGCCACCGCGTTCGCGGTGGGCGCGCTCGTGCCTGGTGGCGGCCAGTTCTATACGAAGCGGCCGGCATTCGGCGTCATTGCTGCGGCTGCGGCGGCCGGGGGTATCGTCTGGGCGCTCAAGCAGACCTCCATCACGCAGACCGAAACGTTCACGGACCCCTTTGGGCACACGTACACGCAGGACGTGACGTTCACCAAGCGGAAAAACCTCGGCACCGGTCTCGCGGTTGCCGGTGGCGTGTGGCTGCTCTCGGCCATCGAGGCGGCCATTCATGCCGGCTCGGCGCGCGGGACGCCAAACCTCCCCCTCTCGCTCGCGCCGGACGGCACGTCATCCGATGCGCTGATTGTGTGGCCTCACGTGGGCCTGGGCCCGCGCGGCCCGACGATCGGCGCCGGCGTGCGGATCGTGCTCCGCTAGGCGCGCCGGATCGGGCCCCGGCACGCACGCCGGATCGGGCCCCGGCACGCACGCCGGATCGGGCTCGCCAGGCGCGCCGATTCCCATGGGAGCCAATATCAATTGCATTGATATGCATACGATATGGCATCCGCCAGCGAGCCCATGCGCGTGACGGCGTGCGCACCACCGGTCGATGGGCAGCGGCACCGGCGGTGCCGCGACCGTAAATCTTCTTGACTCCTTCTCTCCAAGGCGATAATGTCGCCCCGCACCCTGATGCATCACGCAGTCACGACGCATCGGGTGTGCATTTTCTAACCAGGGACCAGGAGGCGACGTGCGCACGTTCAATGTTCTTGCATTGGCTGTGCTGATGAGCGGCCTGACAGCGACTGCCGCTATCGCTCAGCAGCGACCGCTCCGCGGTACGGTCAACGATGCCCAGACGGGGCAGCCGATCGGTGCGGTGCAGATTCGTGTTCGAGGTACGACCGTTGGAACCATTACCGGTGCCGACGGAAAGTTCAGCGTCAACATCCCCGATGGTCCGCAGATTCTCGATGTGCGGCGCATCGGCTACCAGGCAACTGCGACCCCCGTGACGGCCGATGCGAACGACGTCACCATAGCGCTCAAGGCCGACGTCCTGCGGCTGAACCAGGAAGTCATCACCGGTCAGGCGACGACGGTCTCGCGCGCCAACAGCGCCAACGACGTGGGGTCGGTCAGCGCCCAGGACCTTACCCAGGCGCATGCGCCGACGCTCGACAACGCGCTGCAGGGCAAGGTGGCCGGCGTCGAGATCACCGCCAATTCCGGCGCGCCCGGTGGCGGCATGCAGATCCGCATGCGCGGTGTCACGTCCATTTACGGGAATTCGCAGCCGTTGTACGTGGTGGACGGACTGCCGGTGTCGAACACCATCACGACGAATGGACTCAACGCCATTAGCCAGGCCGGCGGCGATGATCAGGACAACAGCGTAAACCGCATTGCCGACCTGAATCCGAACGACATCGAAAACATTGAAGTCCTCAAGGGTCCGTCCGCCGCCGCGATCTACGGCTCTTCCGCCGCCAACGGCGTCGTCGTCATCACCACCAAGCGCGGCCAGGTGGGTCGCCCGCGGTTCTCCTTCACGCAGCAGTTCGGGACGCACACGATGGAGAACACGCTCGGCCTCAGGAAGTTCAATCTGGCCGATGCCACGGCGTTCGCCGCGCCCTACGGGATCTCGGCGGACACCGTGCAGGCCTGGTTCAATCGCAGCGGCGGCTTCAACGACTTCGAGAAGGAAGTCTACGGGGACCGCAGTCTGAGCTACTCCAGCAACCTGAGTGTGAGCGGCGGCAGCCAGAGTACCCGCTACTTCCTCTCCGGGCTCGCCATGCACGACAACGGCATCCAGTACAACTCGGGCTATGACAAGCAGTCCGTGCGCGCCAACCTCACGCAGCTCGTGGGCAGCAGGCTGCAGATCCAGGTGAACACGAACCTGATCCACACGCTCACCAAGCGCGGCATCAGCAACAACGACAACGTGAACGTGAGCCCGTACGTCGTCTTCGCCGCCACGCCGACGTTCTTCAGCTTCGAACCGGTGAACGGCGTGTACCCGGTGAACCCGTTCCTCTCGAACGGCAGCAACCCGCTGCAGACCATTGCGCTGCTGCAGACCCCGGAGGATCTGTTCCGCTTCATGGGCAGTGTGAACGCCCAGTACACCGCGTTCACCACCGCCACGCAGAGCCTCAAGGCGACCTTGGACCTGTCCATTGACCATTACGGCTATCAGTCGAACCTCTACTCGCCGCCGTCGCTCTACTGGGAACCTGCCGATGGATTCCCCGGCACGACGCTGCAGCGCAATACGGGCGAGACACGCGCGCCGATCGCGGTCACGCTCGCGCACACGTACACGGCGCCGGGCAACAGCCTCCAGGCCACGACGTCCGCCGGCGTGCGCCGCGGCTACGATGACTTCAACCAGCTCACCGTCACCACCACCGATCTGCTGGCGGGTCAGCAGAACGTGGACCGCGGCGCCAACGTCGGAGCCGCGCAGAATCGGCAGACCGTGCAGACGCTCGCGCTCTACGGACAGGAGGATCTGCTCCTGCTCGACCAGCGTCTCTTCGTAAGTGGGGGCGTCGTCGCCCAGCGCAGCACGAACAACGCGGACGTCAACAAGTTCTTCTACTATCCGAAGGCGGCTGCGTCGTATCGCTTCACGAACGTCGGACCATTCACGGAACTGAAGCTGCGTGCCGCGTACGGCGAGACCGGCAACGAGCCGCTCTATGGCAACAAGTTCGGGTCCCTGGTGGGAGCGACGTACGCCGGACAGAACGGCGTGCAGATCGGCGGCAACGTGGCCGATCCCAACCTGCACCCCGAGCGCGAGAAGGAGTTCGAGACCGGCGTGGACCTGGGTCTGCTGAATTCCCGCCTCGCCGTGTCCGGTACGTTCTACCAGAAAACCAACTCGGACCTGCTGCTCCAGGCGCGCCTCGCGCCAAGCACCGGCTTTGGCGTTCGCGTCTTCAACGGCGGTGAGATCCGCAACCGCGGCGTGGAAGCCACGATCACCGGCTTCCCGCTCCAGCAGAAGGATCTCTCCTGGCAGATGGGGCTGACCTTCTCCAAGAATGTGGGCAAGGTAATGTCCCTGCCTGCGGGACTGGGCAGCGGCTTCGCGCCTCCCGGCTCGTTCGCGCTGCACTTTGGCCAGGGCTTCATCGCGGTGGGCCAGTCGCCGTCCCAGATCACAGGGATCGACTCCACCAACCCCGGCGTGCGTACCACGCTGGGCGACTACGAGCCGGATTACATCGTCGGCCTCTCCAACGAGATCAACGTCGGACCGGTCCGGCTCTACGGTCTGCTCGACTGGCACAAGGGCGGTGACGCCGTCAACCTCACCCAGCTCCTCTATGACGGAGCCGGACTCGCGCAGGACGTGGCTGCATCAACGGATCGCATCACGACGTACGTGCATGGCAATTCGCCCTACATCCAGAGCACCACGTTCGTGAAGCTGCGCGAGGTGACGCTCTCGTACCGCGTACCGGAGTCGTTCGTGCACTCGATCCTCGGCAACGCCGCCAGCGGTCTGCGGCTCGAGGCCAGTGGGCGAAATCTCATCACGTGGACCAAGTACAAGGGGCTGGATCCCGAGGTGAGCAACTTCGGCGATCAGAACATCAACCGGAGTCAGGATGTCGCACCGTATCCACCCGCGCGGACCTTCATGTTCACGCTGGGCGTGGATTTCTGACATGCGCACCCAATCATCTCCCTTGGACACCATACTGCTACGAGGCAGAAGCCCCATGCGAATCAGACTCCTCGCGCTCGCGTTGGGAGTGTCGGTCGTCGCCGCGTCCTGCAAGGACGCGACGCGACCGGACCTGAACAATCCGAGCGTGTCCGACTATTCCAACATCACCGATCTCTCCCAGGTACAGGCGCTGGCGGCCGGTGTGCTCATCGGTGATCGCGGCACCATTGGCGGCGAGATCGAGCGCGGCGAGATCATTGGCCGCGATGCCTATAACCTGCCGGTGGCCGAACCGCGCTTCGTCACCGAGCTGCTCGGTCCGAGCATTGATCCGGGCGGTTTCAACGGCACGGCCGGCTGGCCCTTCGGAACCATTCGCCTCGCGAACATCGGCATTGATGGCGTCGCTGCGGCGCCGACGTCCGTGATGACCGACGAACAGAAGGCCGCAACGACCGGATTCCTGCGCACCCTGAAGGCACTGTCGTTTCTCCGCGCCATCGAAATGCGCGATACCGCCGGTGCGCCAATCAACGTAGATGTCGATCCCACAGGACCGCTCGCCCCGATGGCCTGCAAGGGCGACGTGCTGGCGTACACCGCCGCGCTGCTCGATTCGGCGGCGACCGATCTGGCGGCCGGTGGTTCGGCGTTCCCCTTCACGCTGCCACCGGGATTCAGTGGATTCGACGACCCGGCCAGCTTCACCACGTTCAACCGCGGCCTGGCGGCCAAGGTGCAGGTCTATCTCGCCTTCCGCGACTACGCACCGCCGGGCGGCAGCCCCGGTGGTCCGATCGATGCAGCTGCGCTGAGCGCTGCGGAAGCCGATCTGAACGCGTCGTTCATGGACACGACCGCATCGTCCATTGCAGCGCTCGACGTCGGTCCGCAACACAGCTACAGCACGGCGTCGGGCGATGCCACCAACGCCCTGTTTGCGGATCCAGCTTCCACGGACTTCCGCACAAATCCGCGCGTGGTGACGGAAGCCGATCCCGGTGATGCACGGGTGGCCCGCAAGGTCGTGAAGACGTCGAATATCTCCCTCGCCGGGGTGAGTTCCGACTGGACATTCACCATCTACCCGACCCCGACGACTCCAACGCCCATTCTGTCCAACAAGGAGCTCATCTTCCTCAAGGCGGAAGTCGAGTGGGGCATGGGACAACTGGTGCCGGCGCTGGCACTTGCCAACCACATTCGCGGCGTGGACGGCGGCCTCGCGCCCAAGGTGGCAGTCGGAGCGGCTGCCGTATTGAACCAGATTCTCTATGAGAAGCGCTACTCGCTGCTCTGGGAGACTGGCGATCGCTGGTTCGACTCGCGCATGTTCGGCAAGTTGAACGGCAGCAATCCGCCCGCCGGATTGGGCATCGAGAACGGGAACCCGCCGCT
>Ga0134128_10006996_pt1 | contig 13650 bp, 10 predicted proteins | sample KB31754_FD_96462 | JGI IMG/M metagenome (GOLD analysis project Ga0134128, IMG submission 96462) | Terrestrial soil microbial communities with excess Nitrogen fertilizer from Kellogg Biological Station, Michigan, USA - KB3-175-4 | ecosystem: Environmental > Terrestrial > Soil > Unclassified ... | reverse complement strand
CGGATAGCCTGCATCGAGCAGCACGGCCGGTATCGCGCCGGAGACATTCAGGGTGAGCGGCTTGCCGATGAGCTCCGGCAGCAGCCCCTCGACGGTGCGCGCGGCCTGCGCATGCACGCCGGCCTGTCCGACTTCCTCGGCGATCGCGAGAAGCCGCTGCGCGCGGGGATCGGAGCGCTTGTGCAGAGGGTGCCCGTAGCCCGGGATCGCGCGCTGCTGAGCGCGATATTCCTGCACGAGCGCACGGGCCGCGGCGTCCCCTCCTTCGCCCTCACCGATCCGCCTGGCGATTTCGCCGAGGAATCTGCCTGCCCCTTCCGCGGATCCGAGGATGACCGAGCCACAGCCGAGGAGCCCCGCAGCCACGGCTCCCTGCAGCGCCTCCGGCGCGGCGGCAAGCGTCATCCTGCTCGCCTGCACGCTCGGCACCAGACCGTGCTCGGCGATGGCGACCAGAGTCGCATCGACAATGCGGCTCTGAGCCGGCGTCGGCATGGCGCCCGTGACGAGAAGCCAGAAATAGTCGGTGAAGCCGATCCTGCCCATGAGGTCGGCGGCGAGATCCCGCCCGCGGACCCAGATCCGAGCGTCGGTCGAGCCGCAAACTGCGGTGGCGTGAGTCGAGGGTGGACCGATATGCATTTCGTATATCGAAAATTACTTCGTTATCCGAACCAATCCTGAACCGCCCTGGTGCGACCGTCAAGCCCCGGGCCGGGTCTGCCCGCGTTCGAATGCAAAGCCTCTTCCGTCCTTTCGCATACCGAAATAGACTCTGCGCCATGCCTGCACGCAAACTTCCCCCGGGCCGCCGCGAAGCGATGGGCGGCCTCGCCAAGGGAGTCGCCGTCATCCGCGCCTTCACACGCGAGCATCCCGCTCCCACTCTGAGCGACATCGCGCGCAGCGCAGCCATTCCCGCCGCCACCGCGCGCCGCTGCCTCCTGACACTGGAGGATCTGGGGTACATCACGCGCCATGGCCGCAGCTTCCTGCTGCGGCCGAAAGTCCTCGAGCTCGGCGCCGCCTATCTCGACTCCATGGACATCGAGCACCTCACCAAGAATCACCTCGAAGAGCTGGCGCGCAGGACCGGGGATTCCGCGGCGATGTCCGTGCTCGACGGCAACGACATCGTTTACGTGGCGCGTGCCTCGGTGCGAACCCTGCTGCGCCTGGAGGCGCATGTCGGCAGCCGCTTTCCGGCCCACGCGACCTCGATGGGCCGTGTTCTGCTCGCAGGCCTGAGTCGCGAACGCCTGCAGCACTATTTCGACACCGCCAGACTCGAAGCGCTGACGGACAAGACGGTGTGTGACCGGGAAGCGCTGCGCGCGCTCATCGAAGAGTGCCGACACAGCGGCTATGCGGCGGTCGCGGATGAGCTCGCGTATGGGGTGGTTGCGCTCGCCGTGCCCGTTCTGGATCAGTCCGGCCGAGTCGTCGCCGCACTCAACAGCTCGAGCCACTCGGGGAAGACCACCCGGGCGAAGCTCGTCCGCAACCGCCTCGGCATGCTGCGGCAGTTGAGCCGCCAGATCTCGACCGATCTGCGGGCGATTCCCGGACTCTCCCTGAGCGCGCAGGTCTGACCTCGGACTGCCCGGCGCCGGACATCCCTTGACGGTCTCTGCCGCCGCCTCTAACCTCATAGCGAAAACTTTTTCGCTATTCGAACACCAGCATGCTGCCTCCCCCGGTCGTCCGCGATCATTACCTGCCCGTGGCGGGCGCCCTGCTGCGCTACCGCGACGAGGGCTGCGGACCGGCCGTGTTGCTCATTCACGGCTGGACACTCGATCTCGACATGTGGGAGCCGCAGGTCGCAGGTCTCGGCGATTCATTCCGCCTCGTCCGCTTCGACCGCCGCGGTTTCGGCCTGTCATCCGGCCGCGCCTCTCTCACGGCGGACGTTGGCGACGCGCTCCGCCTGTGCGACGAGCTCCGGATCGAGCGGCTCGCCTGCGTCGGGATGTCACAGGGAGCTCGGGTGGCCGTGCACTTGTGCCGAATGGCGCCGGAACGGTTGTATTGCGCAGTTCTCGACGGACCGCCGCGCACTCTGGCGGAAGAGGATCCGCCGGACGGCGGGGACGTTCCACTGGCCGAGTATCGCGACCTCCTCGCCCGCGGTGACATCGAGACCTTCCGCCGCCGCTGGGCGAGCCATCCCCTCATGCAGTTGGAAACACGCGCCACGCCGCCGCGCGCCCTCCTCGAGCGGATGCTGGCTCGCTACAGCGGCGGGGATCTGCTGCAGGAGTCGGCGGCGCCCGAGGATCACCGGGACCCAGTCGTCACCGCCTCCCTGAGGACGCCTATCCTCATCGTCACCGGCGAGCGCGACCTGCCGGCCCGGGCGCGTGCGGCGGATGCGCTGGCGGCAGCACTTCCCGCGGCGCAGCGCGCGACCATAAGTGCAGCCCGTCACATTCCGAGTCTCGACAACCCCCTGACCTACAACACCGTCCTGCAGGCGTTCCTCGAGCGCCACGCCGGCTCACGCCGCTAGGAGAACATGCATGCCGAACGTCCTCGTCCTCTATTACAGCAGTTACGGCCATCTCGAGATCATGGCGCAGGCGCAGGCCGAGGGAGCCCGCAGGATTGCGGGCGCGACGGTCACGGTGAAACGGGTGCCGGAGCTCGTGCCGCCCGACATCGCCAGAGCATCCGGCTTTCGCCTCGACCAGCCCGCTCCGCTGGCGGAGCCGGCCGAGCTCGAGCGTTACGATGCGATCCTCTTCGGGACGCCGACCCGCTTCGGCAACATGGCGGCGCAGATGCGCAATTTTCTCGACCAGACCGGCCCGCTCTGGACACGCGGAGCGCTGGTGGGGAAAGTGGGCAGCGTCTTCTGCAGCACGGCAAGCCAACACGGCGGCCAGGAGACGACGATCACCTCCTTCCACACGACACTCCTGCATCACGGCATGATCATCGTGGGCCTGCCCTACACGTTCAAGGACCTTGCGACGCTGCGGGAGGTGACCGGTGGCACGCCTTATGGCGCGAGCTGCGTCACCGGCGCCGGGGCCGAGCTGCGCATGCCGACCGCGCTCGAGCTCGAGATGTGCCGCTTTCAGGGCGAGCACGTCACGCGGATCACCGCGAGACTGGCGCGAGCCTGACTCGGCTCGCCGCGAGGAGCGCTCAGGACCCCAGCGCCGCCAACAGCAGGCCGGCGAACTGCGGGCCCTTGCCCGCCTCCTCGTGCTTGAAATAGACGTAGACATCGCGGCAGCCCGGGGTCCTCTCCCGGATCGTCCGCGCCCACTGCTCGATGTCCTGGGGCGTGTAGCCCTCATCGCGCAGCCTGAAGTAACCGTAGTCTGCCGTCACTTCGATCGGGGTGGTCATTTTCTCGCTGTCGGCGATGCAGAGCGTGAGGTTCCTCGCCCTGAGACGCTCGAACACCTCCCCGCTGAGCCACGAGGAGTGGCGGAACTCGAAGGCGGCACGGACGTCCGGCGGGAAGCTCTCGAGGAAGGCATCGAGCACCGCCAGGTCCTTTCTGAAGAATGGCGGCAGCTGAAACAGCAACATCCCGAGTTTCGGCCCGAGCGTCGCCGCGGTATCGAGGAAGTACTTCAGCGAGTCCGCGCAGTCGCGCAACCGGGCATCGTGCGTGATCCGCTTCGGCGCTTTCAGGGTGAACCTGAAATGCGGCGGCGTCTGGCGGCTCCAGCCGGCGAGGATGTCAGGCTTGGGAGTTCGGTAAAAGGTGTAGTTGATCTCGACGGTTGCGAGCCGCTCCGCGTAGTACGGCAGCATCTTGGTCGTCGCGAACTTCTCCGGGTAGAAGCTGCCCCGCCATTCGGGGTAGTTGTATCCGGACGTGCCGACCCAGATGGCCATTGCGCCCGCCGCGAGACTCAGTGATCGTGCCGCGTCACGAGCCGCCGGTACTGCCCGAGGTGGCGGATCGCGTGCTGTGTCTTTCCCGTCGATTCATAGAGCCGTGCCAGGTTGTAATGGCAATCGGCGAAGTTCGGATCCTCCGAGATGGCGGCGTGGTAAGCCTCGAGGGCCGCTTCCTTCTTCCCCAGGTCCTCGAGCGCGACACCCAGGTTGAAAAGCAGCAGCGAGTCGGCTCCGCAGCGCTCGAGCGCGCGGCGATACACCTTTTCCGCGGCGCGAGCATCGCCTCTCTCGTGCAGCAGTCGCCCCCAGTTGGTCCACGCCGCCGCATTGCCGGGATCCGCCTCGGCCGCGTGCGCGTATGCCACGATCGCCCGGGCCGGATCTGAGCTCTCGAGGCGCAGCCCCGCGGTGAACCATTCCTCCACGCCGCCGGCGGCGTTGCCCGCTTCCTCGGCGCCGCCCGGCGCGGGTGCACGCGACGGCCTGTGCTCGATTACCTGCAGAGTGCCATTGCGGAGGCTGACGTCGAGTCCGAGCAGGTACTGGCCGTCATCGGCCTGCCAGTGATTGGCGCCCTCGCGCACGACCACTTGGTCGCCGACCGCGCAGATGGCGAGGCCCGAGAGCGGCACGGCGTCCGGCAGGCGCTGCCGCAGCTGCCCGAGTGAGCGATGGATTCTGCGCCGGGGAATGTTGGCCTGCATGAGTGCGCGAGCCGCGCGAAGGATGATCAGGTCCTGGAAGGAGAAGAGGTACTGGCGCCGGGGACCGCGGGCGGGACGGACGAAGCCGAGCCTCACCAGGCCCTGCAGCGTGCTGCGCGGCAGCTGCAGGACCCGCTCCACGTCCCGCATGCTGTATGGATGCATCTGTGACCCGCTCCTGCAGGTACTGGCGCCCCGGGACTGACCCGCGGCAGCTAGCGTTTACCCGCTTTGCGCGAGGATTTGGCTGATTGCTGAGCCGGTTGCTGCTGCTCGGCGCGCTTGGGCTCCCTGCGCGGACCCAACTGCGCGGTCGACGCGCGCGCGGCATCCGCCTTCTCCAGGCTGGCGCGCAGCGCCTCCATGAGGTCGATGACCTTGCCGCCGCCTTCGGCGGGGAAGTCGGCCACCGAGATCTGATGGCCTTCGACCTTCTTCTCGATCGCCGCCTGGATGCGCGCCCGCAGGTCGTCGGTGTAGGCCGTCGGCTCGAACTTCTCGGCGGTCTGTTGATTGATGAGCTGTTGCGCGAGAGTGAGCTCCGCCGGCTTCACCTCCTGCTGCGGAACTTCGATCTCGCTCGCCGGCCGCACGTCCGCCGCGAAGTGCAGCTGTTGCATGGTCAGCCTGTCGCCAACGGGCCGCAACATGACGAGGTAGGATTTGCCGCGCGCCGCCCAATGGCCGATCGCGCAACGCTTCGCCTGCTTGAGCGCCTCCGTGAGGAGCGCATACGGCTTCGCACCGCCCTTGTCGGGGGCGAGATAGTAAGTCTTGTCGAAGTAGACCGGATCCACCGACTCGATGGGGACGAACTCCGAGATGTCGATCGCGTGGGTGCCGGCCTCCTCCATGGCCTTGATCTCCGCCGGCTCGAAGGTGACGTACTGGTCCTTGGCGAACTCATAACCCTTCACCATCTCGTCCCGCTCCACGATGGAGCCGTCCTTGAGACAGACATACTGCTGCCTGAGGCGCGAGCCGCACCCTTTGTGCAGCAGATTGAAGGAAATGGCGTTCCCCGACTGCGTCGCGCTGTAGAGCTTGACGGGTATCGCTACGAGCCCGAATGAGATGGTCAGCGACCCAATCGACCGTGCGGCCATGATTGCCTCCGGAGCCAGACGCCCCGTCTACCGGGTGGGATTCCCCAAAATTCGTGCCAGATTCTGCTTGGTCGAACGCCAATCATGCCACCGGTCGCCGGTCTTTTCCAAGCGGGTAATCACGCTTCCCGGCGTAAAGTCCTCCGGACGGGCCCTTTCGAGCTCATCCCACGTGAGGGGCATGGAGATGGGAGCCCCGGGGCTGCCACGGGGAGAGTAGGCAGCGGCGAGCGTCTTGCCGCGGACATTCATGTTGTAGTCAATGAAGATTTTACCGGTCCGCTTCTCGACCGCCCATTCGACCGTGACCTCCTTGGGGTGGTCTTTGACGACGTGCTGGCCCACCATTTCGCAAAGCTGCCGCACGGTGTCGAATGTCACGGTCCGCTCGATCGGTACGAACACGTGCAGGCCGGTCTTGCCGGAGGTCTTGACGATCGCCCGCAATCCCATGTCCTGCAGCAGCGCGCGCAGCCAGAAGGCAACCTTCCTGCCCGTCGCGAACCCCTTGTCGTTGAGCTCGGGCTCGGCCCCCTTCGCCTCCCTACCGGAATAGATATAGGGATCGATGTCGAAGACCAGGAAATCGGGGTAGTTGAGCGCCGAGCTCTCCAGGGCCTGCCGCGAGCTGCCGTAATCGCTGCCCAGGCCCTCATCCCCCTCCACGTTGGCACGGGAGTGCATGACGTGAAACTCGAGAGTGCCGTTCTGGCCCAGCCAGAGGAGCGTCGGCAGGTTGTTGGCGAGAACGTAGCGATCGCTCTCGCCCTTGTGCCCGGTGAACATGGAGAGGGTCTCGACGTATTCCGGCAGTTCCTGCTCCCAGTGCTTCTGATAGAAGCGCTCACCGTTGATCCCTTCCGGCATGCGGATCATGGTGAGCGGCCGGTCCTTGAGGTGCGGCAACATGTAACGCGACACGGCCGCAAGATAGCGGATGAAGTCCCGCTTGGTGATTGCCGGCTCCGCAACCGAGACGGAAGGCCAGTAGACTTTGTCGAGATTCGTCAGCCGCACCCGCGCGCCCTCGACGGTCAGATCGAGACGGGACTGCGCGCCGTCCAGCTGTCGCAACACGTCATCGATGCCGTCGGCGGCCGCTTGCGGCGGCGCGCCTGCCGCGGGCCTCGTGTCATCGGGCCTGCCGACCGACTCGGGGGGCACATCGTCCCGCAGGCGTGCGAACACAGGCGCGCGCAACAGGCCGGCCGGCGTCCAATCGATGAAGTTGACCTCGGCGACGAGCCGCGGCTCGAGCCAGGTCGTCGGCCGATGGATCGGCGGCTTCTCGGCGAAGGGTGAGCGCCTGGCCTTCAACTCGCGTGTGCGCCGAGTCAGCGCGGCAACGGCGGCGTCATCCAACCCCGACCCGACGTGACCGGCGTATTTGAGCGAGCCCTGCTCCCAGTAGCCGAGGAGCAGCGCCCCCAGAGGCTCGCGGGCGCCCTTCCCCTGCGTGCAGCCACCGATGACGAATTCCCCCGAGCGGACGGGTTTCACTTTGCGCCAGGCGGCAACGCGCTGCCCGGGCTGATAGATGCTGTCGCGGCGCTTGGCGACGACGCCTTCGTAGCCGCTGGCCATCGCCGCCGCATACAACGCTTCGGCATCACTGCCGGCATGAATGAGCTGAATATGCGCGGCAGGCAGGAGGACCTGCGTCAGGTAGCGCCGGCGCTCGGCGTAGGGAGAGCCCCGCAGATTGACGCCCGCGAAATGCAACAGGTCGAAGCACACCAGCACCGCCGGTGTCTGCCGCTGCGCGTCCGCGATGTCCTTTTCGCCGCGCCGCTGCGCCCGATTCTGCAGCGCGTTGAACGACGGCCGCCCGTCCGGCCCCAGTGCCACGATCTCACTGTCGAGGATCATCTGCTCCCCGCCGAGCGCCGCGAGCTCGCTCACGATCTCGGGAAACTGAGCCGTGAGATCGATGCCGCGGCGGGACTGCAGCCGTACCGTGCTGCCGGTGATGAAGGCAATGACGCGGTAGCCATCGAGCTTGGGCTCGAAGAGCCAGTCGGGATCCGAGCGTGCGCATTCCCCTGTCATCGCCAGCATCGGAGCCAGCGCGTCAGGCATCGCTTCGGCCGGCCCACCCGGCACCAGCCGCGCCGCATCGAGCCTCGGCGGCGAGTCGCCCGCCGCGAGATCTTCGAGCGAGACGCCGGAGAGCGCGGAGCGGTCTTGCAGCGTGACGTCCTGCCCGCTCGCGAAAGCGTCCTTGTGCTTGATCAGCAGCCACTGTCCCGACATCGCGGTGCGCACCAGCGCGAAGGAGCCCTTGAGCTTCTCGCCGCGCAGGAAAATGCTGAGTTTGCCTTGCTCGATCTCCGTCCGGACTCTCCGCTCCGCTTCCTCGCGGTCACCGAAGGCGTATCTGCGGCCCTCGTCCGGTGAGTAGACACCGCAATCCCATACGATCACACGTCCGGCGCCATACTCCTTCGCCGGTATGACACCCTCGAAGGAAGCGTACTCGAAGGGATGATCCTCCACCGCGACGGCCATGCGCTTGTCGCGCGGATTGAGCGACGGCCCCTTGGGCACGGCCCATGACTTGAGGACGCCATCGAGCTCCAGCCGGAAGTCGTAGTGCAGCCGCCGCGCGGCATGCTTCTGCACGACAAAGAGGAGAGGCCCACCGCGACCGGCGACAACCGCCGGGCCCGGCTCGGGTGTTCGCGTGAAGGCGCGCTTGGATGCGTAAGGGGCGAGCGGACGATCCGCCCGCGGGGCGGCGGCTGCGCGGCGGCTCTTCCGGTCGTCATTGGCCACGCCTCCAAGATGGCATACGGCTCCCCGCCGGACAAGCCGTGGAGGTGTCAGACCGTGGTGGCGAGCTTCCTGTCGACGAGATCGAGCGCCGGCGCAGCGCCCTGTCGCCGCACCAGCGTGCTCTTGCCGAACAGCGATTCCAGCAGGCTCACCGCGAGCAGCGCGGTCTTGTTGCGCACATCGAGGGCCGGATTGAGCTCCACCACATCGAGCGAGCCCACCAGGCGGGTATCGGCGATCATCTCCATGCACAACTGCGCTTCGCGGTAGGTCGGGCCGCCCGGCACGAGCGTGCCCACTCCCGGCGCGATGTCGGGGTCGAGGAAGTCGACATCGAAACTGACGTGCAGGTGGGTGTCGCGATCGAGCCCCGCGAGCGCCTGCTCCATGGTCTGGCGCATGCCCATCTCGTCGACATAGCGCATGTCGAACACTTCGACGGCGAGCTCGTGCAGGAAACGCTTCTCGCCCTCATCGACGCTGCGCACCCCGATCTGCCGTATCCACTGCGGATGGATGCTCGGAACGGCGCCGCCGAGCTCCGTCAGCGCCCTCGGCCCGAACCCGCAGAGGCATGCGAGCGGCATGCCGTGCAGATTCCCGCTCGGGGAAAGCTCGCCGGTGTTGAAGTCGGCATGCGCATCCAGCCACAGCACGCGCAGCTTTCGGCCGGACTCCCGGCAGTGCCGCGCCACCGCGCTGATCGAGCCGATGCCGAGCGAGTGATCGCCGCCGAGCAGGATGGGCAGCCGCTCGGCGCGCAGCTCCTCATATACGGCCGCGTGCGTCAGCCGATTCCATTCGAGCACCGCCTGCAGATGGCGGTGTCCGTCGACGGGCGGTTGGCGCGGATTGCCCGGTCCGGCGAGGTTGCCCCGATCCAGCACCCGCAGGCCACGCTGCTCGAGCGCCTGCCGAATCCCGGCGACCCGCATGGCCTCCGGCCCCATGGAGGCGCCGAGCTCTGCCGCCCCCACGTCCGTGGGCGCGCCTATCAGGGTCACCGTGCGCGGCGATGTCACGCGGTCAACTCGGCGGCCGGCAGCGGGCGCGTCCGGGACGGTGATGGCGGCTCACCCAGGAGCGAAAAGAGGTCCTTTGGGTCCTCGAGATCGGGAATCAGATCGATGCTGGTGCGGGTGCCGCGGCGCTGCTGATGCAGCCGATGCAGGTAACGCAACGCCGAGAAGTCCTGCAGCGCGAAGCCGACCGAATCGAACACGGTAACCTCGGTGTCGCTCGCGCGGCCGGGCTTGCGGGAGGTGACGACCTGCGCGAGCTCGATGACCGGAAACTCGGGAGCGAGCTGCTGAATCTCCCCCTCGATGCGCGACTGCGCCTCGAGCTCGACCACCACCCGGGCATCGGGGCGCAGCAGGATGGCGGCGTGCAGCTCGGTCTTGCCGGGGCAATCACCGCCGACCGCATTCAGGTGCATTCCAGGCACGATCATCTCCGGTGTCAGGATGGTCGCGTTGCGCTTGTCCGCGGTGACAGTCGTCACGATGTCTGCGCCCCGCACCGCTTCCGCCGTGGAGCCACAGCGCACGACCTTCAGCCCTGCAAGGGCGAGTCTCGCGAGGTTGTCCTGCAGCTTCCCGGTTGCCTCAGGATCGGTATCGTACAGCCGCAGCTCGCGGATGCCCTGCATCTCGTGAAAGGCAATGGCCTGAAACTCAGCCTGCGAGCCGTTGCCGATCAGAGCCATGACACGGCTGTCGCGGCGGGCCATCCAACGCGCGGCGACCGCAGAGGTCGCGGCCGTGCGCAATGCGGTGGTCAGGGTCATCTCCGAGAGCACGAGCGGATAACCCGTCTCCACGTCAGCCAGCATCCCGAACGCCATCACCGTCAACAGGCCTTTCGCCGTATTTTTCGGATGGCCGTTGACATACTTGAAGGCGTACTGACGGCCATCGCTCGTCGGCATCAGCTCGATCACGCCGCCCGGAGAATGAGTCGCATGACGCGGCGATTTCTCGAACTCGCCCCAGCGCCGGTAGTCCGCCTCGATCTCCCGCGCCAATCCCGCGATGAAAGCCGCCGGACCCAAGTCTGCGACCAGCTCCTGGACGCGCCGGATGCCGATGAAGTCGACCATGATCGTTCTCCAGAGGAAGAGCGGCACGCGGTGGCGGACCGCCATGGGGAGATCATCCCCGTCGCCCCGGCCAAAAAACAGGCCTAAAGTTGATCAAAAAGCCACATGCCCTTGATCAAATCGCCATATGCGTTGGACGATTTGCTAGAGTTCCCCGCCAGACCGCGCAAGAAACAGGTAAGGCAATCGATGGATGACCTCGATCACCGGCTCCTCGCCCTGTTGCGCAGCGATGCGCGCGCATCCGTCGCTTCCCTGGCCAAGACGCTGGGGGTGGCGCGCGGCACGGTGCAGAACCGCATGGCGCGGCTCGAGGCCGATGGCACGATCGTGGGTTACACCGTGCGCCTGAAACCTGACATACAGGAGCAACAGATCCGCGCCCTCATGACGATCGCCGTCGAGGGCAATCAGGTCGATGCCGTGGTGAAGACGCTGCGCGGTGAGCCGGCCGTGGCAGCACTGCACAGCACGAATGGAAGATGGGACCTCGTGGCGGAGCTGCGTACCGACAGCCTCGCCTCGTTCGACCGGGTGCTGGCCAGGATCAGCCGCATGCCCGGCGTATCGAGCAGCGAGACGAGCCTCATGCTCTCCACGTTCAAGATCTGACGGGACCCGCCTGCAGCGGGCCCCGCCTTCCCTCCCTCATCAGAACTTGTAGCTCGCCCTCACGTTCCAGAAGGCTCCGGGCAGGTCGTAGGTGCCCGCATCGTAGCCGTTCAGCGTGCAGGTGTAGCAGATCGGCGGGTTGACGCCGAAGAGGTTGTTGACGCCCGCCTGAATCGTCAGGCCATGCAGCCTGAACGCATCGAAGTAGGCGAAGTTCACGTCGTTGTAGGCCACCGCATGCAGCGTGTGGAAGTCGGCCGACGTCTCGCATCCCGGCACCCCCGTGACGGTCGCGTTGCTGCAGGCCTCAGTGACGGCTGACAGGTAACGGACGGTCCAGGTGACCTGATAATCGGCCAGGCTCCATCCAATCTGATCGATCATCCGATAGCGCGGGATGGAGCTGTTGGTGACCTCGACGCCAACCTGCCGCTGCGCGACGTTGCCCAGATTATCGACGGCTCGGTAACCGTTGACCCGGGTCACCGTGACCGAGGCCGTCAGAGCCCCGAAGGGCAGCGGGCTCGAGCCCCAGTTGATCTTGAGGTCCTCGCCGTCCGTGGTGATCTCACCGATGTTCTCCAGGAAGTTGTTCGGCGGGTTGAGGTTGCCGCTGGGACCGCGGGTGAAGCCGGAGCAGAGCGTCGGGTTGGTGCCGCCCGAGGCGAGACAGGCGTTGAGCAGCGATTGCAGATCCGCTGCCTGGATCGCCCCCGTGATCTTGTGGTGGTAGTAGGTCCCCTCCACGGTCAGCCTGCCCGTGGCGGGCATGTTTTCGGCCCAGCTCGCGTTGTACACGATTCCCGCGGAGAAGCTCTTGGACTTCTCCGGATGCAGCTGGGCGTTACCGCCGGTGAATGTCGTGATCTGGGTGTTCGCCTGCTGGAAGTTGTTCGGCACGCCCTGCGCCCGGCACGCCTGCGCGAGCGGCGTGTTGACGCCCGGCAACACGACCGGCGAGCCGGTCGGTCCGCAGGGATCCACCAGAGTCGCGGCGAAATTCGTCAGGCCGAAGAGCTCGCCCAGGTTCGGCGCGCGGAAGCCCGTGGAGTACGTTCCGCGCAGTGCCAGGTCCTGGGTCGGCTGCCATCTGAGTCCGCCCTTGAAGGTCGTGGTGCTGCCGAAGTTCGAGTAATCCGAGTAGCGGGCGGCGGCGCTCGCACCGAGGGTCTCGAGCACGGGCACGCTGAACTCCGCATAGGCTTCGTTGACGTGGTAGCCACCGAAGACCGCTTTGGCCGGAGAGTCCTGCGACTCGCCGTTCTGGCGCAGCGGGTCCGGATTGAAGACGCCAACGTACTGCCGGTGCTCGGCGCCGACGGCAATACCGACCGGACGGTCGGCGATGCTGAAGGGATGCCCGGTGATGTTGGCGGAGAAGATCTTCAGGTCCTGCTCGCTCTCGTCCCGCTGCGTGACCTCGATGAAGTTCAGCATCTGCCGGGTGATCGGCCGCCCCTGGCCGCCGAAGAGGTCGAGCGGCACGCAGTTCGGCACCAGGGCGCAGACCGCGGGGTCGCCGAGGGCGAGCTGCAGATTCGCGAGGTTGTAGCCGCCGGTGAATACCTGCGAGGCCTTGTTCTTCGAATCGACGAAGTTCACGTCCCAGCGGTAATCCTCACTGCTCGCGCCGCCGAAGTGGCCCTTGAGGCCCGTGCCGAAGTACCACGTGTCGCCGTCCTGCGTGAAGATGCGTGGCCCTCCCTCGATCGGACGGCGGGTCACGAACCCCAGGTTGGACGAGGCATCCAGGTCGATGCCGAACGGGTTGTAGGGATTCAATGCCGAGATGGAGATGCGGTCGGCGAGACCACCGGTGCCGGCGAGCGGGCCGACGAAGATCGGCTCCGGCGCCGCCTGATTCACCGACTCGCGGGTGTTGTACAACCCTTTGGCGTATACGTCGAGATTGTCGTTCACCGAGTAAGTGAAGTTGCTGAACAGCGACTTGCGGTCCTGCGGCGTCAGCAGCAGGTTGTAGACGGCGTAGTTGAACCGATCGGCGCCGCTGAAATTGTGGTAGGTGCTCGGGCCGCCCGTCGGATCGTTCGGATCGAAGACCGGGCTGGTCGTGCCGGTATTGAGCGTGATGTCGTAGAAATTGGCCTGATCGGGCGTGCAGGAGCCGTAGTTCGGTACGGGCACGGCCGGGTCGCAGAAGATATCGCGCCCCTGGGGAGTCCCGGAGCTGCCGGCACCCGGGCCCGCGTTGGGCTCCGGCACCGCCGACTGCCCCCATTTGGAGGAGCTGATCGCATCCTGCTTGAAGTAGCTGGCGACGAACATGCCGGAGAAGCGGCCGCTCGCGCCGCCGATGGTGAGATTGCCTTCGGTGTTCCTGCCGCCCTTGCTGTATTCACCCGTGTAGCCCTCGACCTGCACGCCGTCGAAGCGCTTCTTGGTGATGATGTTGACCACGCCCGCGATGGCATCCGAGCCGTAGATCGCAGAGGCGCCGTCCTCCAGCACCTCGATGTGATCGATGATG
>Ga0134128_10006995_pt1 | contig 13651 bp, 12 predicted proteins | sample KB31754_FD_96462 | JGI IMG/M metagenome (GOLD analysis project Ga0134128, IMG submission 96462) | Terrestrial soil microbial communities with excess Nitrogen fertilizer from Kellogg Biological Station, Michigan, USA - KB3-175-4 | ecosystem: Environmental > Terrestrial > Soil > Unclassified ... | reverse complement strand
CTCTCGAGCACGTAGGTCGTGTAGATGTACTCGGTATCGAAGGGCGGGTCCTTGCGCATGAGGATGCAGTCGAGATCCCCCAGTGCCTCCACGCGCGCCTCGCCGAGGTCGAACCAGCCGCCCGCATCAGGCTTGACCGTGAGCGGGCGCAGCCGCGCACGGGCGATGCCGTCCCGCAGGGAGAGGTCGCGCTGCTCCATGTAGAAGAGCGTCCAGCCCCGCGCCTGGGCCGCGAGCAGCATGGCCAGCGTCGAGTCCTTGGCGTAGTGGATGGCAGCGATGGGGTCCATCACGACCCCGAGGCGGACTGGCTTCGGCATAGCGACATAATGCCAGTGCCCCCGGCGACTGGCGACGTGCGAAAGCACATCAATGAGCGGCCCAGGCCGCCCCTGGGCCGCGGATGTGAATCCAGTCACACGGCTGGCCGCGCAAATCGCCGGGAGCGATTTGCGCCAATCAAAAAACGTGACGTGCGCAGCATGGCACGGGGTGGGCCGATATGTTAAAACCCGCAGCGCCTCGTTCGGGAGGCGGAGGGGTCGATGGCGAAGCGCCGGGCATTGCGTGTAGTCTCCGGCGCGCGCCAGCGGGTCTCATCCGAGCCGGCGAGCATGAGCCTCAAGTCAAGTTGAAGGAGTTGTCTGACCGTGACCGGCAGCAACGCGAAGCTCCAGGGCCTCAAGGTCCTGGTGATCGACGATAGCAAGACGATCCGTCGGACGGCCGAGACACTCCTCGCCAAGGAGGGGTGTGAGGTCTTCACCGCGATCGACGGCTTCGATGCGCTTGCGAAAATCGCCGACCATCAGCCCGACATCGTGTTCGTCGACATCATGATGCCGCGCCTCGACGGCTACCAGACGTGCTCGCTCATCAAGCACAACAAGGTATTCCGCTCGATCCCCGTGATCATGCTGTCCTCCAAGGACGGCCTGTTCGATCGCGCGCGCGGCCGCATCGTCGGCTCCGAGCACTACCTCACCAAGCCATTCACCAAGGACGAGCTCCTGAGCGCGATCGAGACGCACATCGGGAGATGATGGCCATGCCGCTCATCCTCATCGTGGACGACTCGCCTACCGAAGTGCACGTGATGCAGAAGGCGCTCGAGAAGCACGGCTATAGGACTGCGGCTGCGGCCGACGGTGCCGAAGGTGTCAGGCTCGCACGCGAGATGAGCCCCGATCTGATCTTCATGGACATCGTCATGCCCGGCATGAACGGCTACCAGGCGACGCGTGCGCTCGCCAACGATCCGAAGACGCGCACCATTCCGATCATCATGGTGACTTCCAAGGGGCAGGAGACCGATCGCATCTGGGGGCTGCGCCAGGGGGCCGTCGACTACATGGTAAAGCCGGTCTCGCCCGACCAGCTCGTCGCCAAGGCCCAGGCGACTCTGTCGCCTTGAGCGGCCATCGGCATGAGTGAGGAAGTCGCGCTCAGGTCTCTCCGGGATCGGCCCTTCGAGCTGTTGGCTGAGCTCGAGCGGCGCGGCCGGGCGGTGTCGGCGCAAGTTGCGCAGGAGGGCACCGCCGGACGCGAATGGGTCGGTGTGGCCCTGCGGATGGCGGGGGATCTCTATCTGGTCGCGCGTGAGGAAACGCGCGAGGTATTCGGTGTACCGGCAGGCATGACGCGTGTGCCGGGCGCCAAGCCTTGGATCAAAGGGCTCGCTAACGTGCGCGGCCAGCTTCTTCCCATCATAGACCTGCGCCAGTTCCTGGGCAGCGGCACCACTCCGATCACGCGCAACACACGAGTCATGGTCGTCAACCACCGCGACATCCCGGCAGGTCTCCTGGTGGACGAGGTCCTGGGCTTCCGCAGATTTGCGGAAGGGGAGTTCACGGGCGATGCGCCGCCGACCGTCGCCCGCTGCGAGCGCTATCTCGCCGGTGCCTTCCGTCGCGCGAGCGAGCAGTGGCCCGTTCTGAGCCTGCGCTCCGTGCTCGAGAGCTCGGCGTTCGCGGAAGCTGCGGCATGACTGCGGCACGCCCCATCACCGTTACGCGCCCGAGCCCCGGCCTGACGGGACTCCTCATCGCGGCCGCGGCGCTCGCACTGCTGGCGGCGATTGCCTACTACTTCCTGGCCACTCATCCCGCAGCTGCGGCGACCATGCCAGCGGCGCTCGGCGTCTTCGGCCCGGCCGTGCTCGGCGGATTCGGCGCCATCCTTCTCGCGGTCGTGGCGTTCATGACCGCGCGACTCTACCGCAGCGTTGCCGACCAGAGCCGTGCGGTCGAGACGCAGCGGCAGGAGAACGACCGCAATCAGCAGGCCATCCTGCGCCTCCTCGATGAGCTGTCGAGCCTCGCGGACGGCGATCTGACCGTGCAGGCGACCGTGACCGAGGACATCACCGGCGCCATAGCCGACTCCATCAATTATGCCGTCGACGCCCTGCGGGGCCTGGTGACGACCATCAACCAGTCCGCGATCCAACTCGACAGCGCCACGCGGCAGACGCAGGCGCTCTCGCAGCACCTCGCCAAGGCGAGCGGCGCGCAGTCGAAACAGATCTCCTCCGCCACCGAATCGGCGGCCGGCATGGCGGGCTCCGTCGCCGAGGTCTCAGGCAACGCGGAGCGGGCCGCCGACGTGGCGCGCCACTCGGTCGAGGTCGCTCACAAGGGCGGCGATGCGGTGCGCCGCACCATCGATGGCATGAACACCATCCGCGAGACCATCCAGGATACTTCGAAGCGCATCAAGCGCCTCGGTGAGAGCTCGCAGGAGATCGGCAACATCGTCGAGCTCATCAACGACATCGCCGAGCAGACCAACATCCTGGCGCTGAACGCCTCCATCCAGGCGTCGATGGCCGGAGAGGCGGGCCGCGGCTTCGCCGTGGTAGCCGACGAGGTGCAGCGCCTCGCTGAGCGCGCGGCCAATGCGACCAAGCAGATCGAGGTGCTGGTGCGCACCATCCAGACCGACACCAACGAGGCGGTGGTCTCGATGGAGCGCAGCACCACCGACGTCGTGGGTGGAGCGCTGCTCGCGGAGAACGCCGGCGCCGCGCTGGAGGAGATCGAGCAGGTGTCCAACCAGATCGCGAGCCTGGTGCAGAACATCTCGGCGAGCTCGCGCCAGCAGACGGGAGGCGCACAGAACATCGCCCGCAACATGCAGGTGCTCAAGGAGATCAGCGTCCAGACGGCCGAATCGACCAACGCCACCTCGGCGGCCATCGCCAAGCTCGCCGAGCTCTCCGCAGGTCTGCGGCGCGCGGCGGCGGGCTTCCGCCTGCCCGGCGCCACCGCCGAGCCGCCCGGCGCTTCCGGCGCATTCAAGCGGCCCGCGGGCACCAATCCCAACGCCGCGACCGGCGGCAACGTCAGACAGATCTCCGCCCTCGGCGGCACCTGACTTGAAACGTTTTCGAGACCCCTGAATGCCGGAAGTCGCCTCCCAGACGCTGGACCTCGTCGGCCGTGAGCTCAATGGCACGCTCGCTGAAGCCCGTACGGCGCTCGAGACCTATCTCGAGCAGCCCGACAACGTGTCGCTCCTCGAGCGCTGCAAGCTGGAGCTGCATCAGGTGCACGGCGTGCTGCGCGTGCTCGAGATCTACGGCGCGGCACTCCTTGCCGAGGAGATGGAGCACGTCGCCGGCTATCTCCTCGCCACCGTCACCGAGCGCAAGGGCCAGGCGGAGAGCCTGGATGCGCTGCTGCGCGCGATGGTGCAGCTGCCCGGCTACCTCGAGCGGGTGCTGGCCGGCGGGCGCGATCTCGCCCTGGTGCTGCTGCCGCTGCTCAACGACCTCAGGGCCGTGCGCGGCAGCGCGCTCCTCTCCGAAGGGACGCTCCTCGTCCTCAACCTGAAGTCGGACAAGCAGGCGCAGCCCGCTGCCGTCTCGGCGGATGAGCCGGCGCTCAACATCGAGCAGTGGGGCCGGCGGCTGCGGGCGCGCTTCCAGATGGGCCTCATCGGCTGGATCCGCGGGGAGCGCATCGAGCAGAACCTCGAGACGCTGGCGTCGGTGTCGCAGAAGCTCGAGCAGACCGCGACCCGTCAGCCGGTCTTCCAGCTCTGGTGGGTGGTGGGGGCGGTCATCGAGGCGCTGCGCGAGAACGGGCTCGAGGGCGGCGTGTCGGTGAAGCGCCTGTTGGGGCTCGCCGATCGCGAGATCCGCCGGCTCTACGAGCTGGGCGAGGCCCGCTACTGCCAGAGCCCGCCCGTCGAGCTCCTGAACAACCTCCTGTATTACGTAGGCCGCGCGGAAAGCAGCGGCGTGCGTGTCTCCGCCGTGCGGACCTCCTTCCGCCTCGCGGAGCTGCTGCCGGTCGATGAGAGCATCGAGCAGGAGCGCGAGAGCCTCTCGGCGCCGAGCGTCAAGCTCATGCAGACCGTCGCGGCGGCGATTCGCGAGGACCTCTCCAAGGTGAAGGACGTCCTCGACATCTTCGTGCGTCGTGGCGCGGGCCAGCCGCAGGAGCTCGGCTCGCAGGTCGAGCTGCTGCGCAAGATCGGCGATACGCTCGGTGTGCTCGGCCTCGGCGAGCTGCGCGGGACGGTGCAGGCGCAGACCGAGAAGCTCGGGAAGATCGTCGCCGGGAGCCTCAAGGCAGACGAGGCGACGCTGGTCGAGATCGCTGCCGCCCTCATCGGCGTCGAGGATCGGCTCGATGACGGCCTGGTCGGCATGATCCTGCCCAAGACGGCCGTGGCGCCCGAGCAGGGCGAGGACCACGACTTCCAACAGGTGCAGTCCGCGGTGCTGCGCGAGTGCATTCTCAACCTCGCCCGCATCAAGGAGTCGGTCACGCAGAGCGTCGGAGGCACGCTGGATGCGGCCGGACTCGACAGCTGGCAGGACCTCATCCGGGGACTGAAGGCCGCGCTGCTGATCCTCGGCAAGACGCGCGCGGTGGAGGTCATCGAGGCCATCACCACGCAGTTGAAGCGTGTCATGCAGCCGGGTGCGCTCGTGCTGCCTGCAGGCTTTCTCGACCGGTTGGCCGACGCCATCGTCAGCGTCGAATACTACATGGAGACCTTGCAGTCCGGACGCAGCGATCCGTGGTACATGCTCGACAACGCACAGATTTGTGTGCAGGCGCTCGAGCAGCTGAAGAGCGTGGCTGTGCCTACGGTGCCACCGCTCGAGCCGTCGGCATTTGCAAGGACGGTACAGATTCCCGCGATGCTTCCTCCCGATGCGACGCATGTCGTCGAGGCCGGAGTCACTGGAACCGATGCCGACCTCGCTGCCCACACACCTCCGGTTCTGACACCCTCGTCCACAGCCCGGCTCGCAGCGCTGGCCGAGAACGCGGATCCCGAGCTGGTCGCGCTCTTCATCGAGGAGGCCCGCGAGGAGCTGGCCAAGATCGAGCGCGCTTTCCCCGTGTGGGATCAGAACCCGCTCGAGCGCGAGGCGCTGGTGACGGTGCGGCGCTCCTTCCACACCCTCAAGGGCAGCGGCCGCATGGTCGGCGCCCGCGAGCTCGGCGAGCTCTCCTGGGCGGTGGAGAACCTTCTCAACCGGGTGCTCGACAACACCCTCAGCCGCAGTCCCACGATTCTGGAAGTGCTGCGTGATGCGATCGCAGCGCTGCCGCAGATGATCGAGCATCTGGAGAAACACAACCCGGTCACGGCCGACGTCGCCGCAATAGCTGCTCGCGCGCACGCCCTGGCGACAGGACGCCAGCCGGCCGCACGGCGCGCCGCCACCGAGGCGCGGATGGAAGAGGCCGCGCCTGTCGCGGCGGCGGCGCCCGCCATCGCTCAGGAGCCGCAGCCGGAGCCATCCAACGGCATCGACTTCGAGTTGCCGGCGCCCACGGACGAAGCGCCGCCAGCGGCGACTGCCGCTGCTGCCCCGCAGTCGGCATCCGAGTCGCCGGCATCGGCAGCACCGCCTGCTCCAATGGACGAAGCGCTGCGCGAGATCTACACGCGTGAGACCGGCGCGCATGTCGCCACCATCCGGAATTATCTGCAGCGTGAATCGCTGGCCGGTGAGCCGCACCTCCTGCAGGAGGATGTCTACCGCGCCTGCCATACGCTGGCCGGCAGCTCGAAGATGGCCCAGGCGCGCCACGGCGTGCGTCTGGCGGAGCCGCTCGATCACTGGTTGCGCCGCGCCTTCACGAGCGGCATCGGCCTGCGCTCCGCCGACCTGACATTGCTCGCCGACTGCATGGCGGCGATGGAATCGGTGGCCGCGCATCTCGATGAGCCAACCGGCTATTTCGTCAATCACTGGACGCTCCTCGAGCGTCTGGGCGAGGCCGAGCGCGCGCTCGATGCGCGGATTGCGGAAGCATCGCGAGTCGACGCGGATAAACAGGCAGCGACATCGGGCCCGCCAGCGGGCACGCCCCCGGTGGAAGCCGAGCCGCCTGCGGCACCCGAGGCGCTCGTCGAGGAGCCGCCGGACTTCGATCCCGAGGTTGCCGCGATCTTCACGGAGGAGGCGCTCGAGCTCATCGACGCTTCCGAGCGTGCCCTGAGCGACTGGCGCGACACGGCCGGGGGCCGACCCGGCCTGCCCGGGAGCCCGGAGAGCGCTACCGCCCTCAAGCGCCCGCTGCACACGCTCAAGGGTGGTGCGCGCATGGCGGGCATCATGGCCATGGGCGACCTCAGTCATGAGCTCGAAACGCTCGTGATTCAGGCGGAGGTCGGCACGGTCGCAGTCGATGCCACGGTGTTCGACGTCATTCAGGCGAGTCTCGATGAGCTCGCTCGGATGCGCGAGTCCGTCGCCAACGCCCGTCGCGTGGCGCCTGCCCGCGCGATGATCGGACGCATTCAGTCCCTGACGCGCCCGGGGGGTGAGGGCAGCGTGGCGGCAGCCGCCATGCCGGCCGCTCCGGCAGTCGCTGCGCCGGCTCCGAAGCCGGAAATTCCGACTGTCGATGCTGCACCCGCAGTCACTGCCGCGCCTGCCATTTCCGCGCCATCTGCCGCGCCGGTCGATCTCACCCCGCAGCCGCCGGAAGCCGAGACTGCGCTCCAACCCGCGCTGACCGAGAGCATCGGGACGGCTGCCGAGCCCGATATCGCGGCGGAGCCTGAGATGTTGGCGCCGCCGGTACTGGAGGCTGCTCCCAGGATCGAGCCGCAACCTCCGCCGGCGCAGGCCGAGCCGGCACCGATCCTCTCCGCGGCACCGCCGCCTGCTGCACCGGAGAGTGAGCTACCCGCACTGGACGGTGCAGGAGCGGACGCACGTCCCGGGGACGGTGCGACGGACGATGTCATGGCCGCGCCGCAACCCGTACCGCCCGGCCGGGAGCCGGTCGCCCCCGCGGAGCGGCAGGAAATGGCCCGCGTCGATGCGGACCTCCTCGACAAGCTGCTCAACATCTCGGGTGAGGCGAGCATTGCGCGCTCGCGCCTGGAGCAGCAGCTCGGCTCGATCGACTTCAACCTCGGCGAGCTGACCCGCACGGTGACGCGACTGAAAGAGCAGCTGCGCAGCCTCGAGATCGAGACCGAGGCGCAGATTCTGCACCGGCACGAGGACGAGGGCGCCCACCGCAGCGAGTTCGATCCTCTCGAGCTCGACCGATACTCCTCCATCCAACAGTTCTCGCGGGCGCTGGCGGAGACTGCCAACGACGTCGCCAGCATCCAGCAGCTGCTCGAGAATCTCGCCAAGGATGCGCAGAACCTCCTGCAGCAGCAGGCGAGGACCATCACGGAGCTGCAGAACGGGCTGATGCGCACGCGCATGGTGCCGTTCCAGCGGCACGTGCAGCGCCTCGCGCGCATCGTGCGGCAGGCCGCCTCCGATACCGGCAAGCGCGCTGAGCTCTTCGTCGAGGGCGCCTCCGGTGAGCTCGACCGCCAGGTGCTCGAGCGCATGCTGCCCCCCTTCGAGCACATGCTGCGTAACGCCGTGGTCCACGGCATCGAGGCGCCGGAGGAGCGCATGCGCCGCGGCAAGCCGGCGGCGGGCCGGATACTCCTCGAGCTGCATCGCGAGGGTGCGGAGGTGATGGTACGCCTCACCGACGATGGCGCCGGCATGAACCTCGAGGCGATCCGCACCAAGGGGCGCGCGCTCGGACTCGTCCCACCGGGGCGGACCCTGAGCGATGAGGACGCCATGCAGCTCATCCTCGAGCCCGGATTCTCCACCGCGGGCGCACTCACCCAACAGGCCGGGCGCGGCGTGGGCATGGACGTGGTCGCCACGGAGATCAAGCGGCTGGGTGGCGCGCTGCACATGGAGACCAAGGCGGGCGAGGGGAGTGTGTTCACCATTCGCCTGCCCTTCACGCTGGCGATCAGCCATGCGCTGGTCGTCCGTACGGGCGAGGAGTTCTACGCGTTGCCGCTGCCCACCGTCGAGGGCGTGCTGCGGCTGTCGAAAACCGAAGTCAGCACGCATCTCGGCCGCGATGCGGCGATGTTCGACTATGGCGGGCAGAAGTACCACTTCCAGCACCTGGGGGTGTTCGTCGGGCTCGAGCCTTCGCCGCTCCCGGAGTCGGATGTGACCATTCCCGTCGTGCTGGTGCGCGCGGGCGAGCACTCGACGGGCCTCGTGGCCGATGAGCTCGTGGGCAGCCGCGAGATCGTGGTGAAGTCGGTCGGGCCGCAGATCTCGAGCATCCGCGGCATTTCCGGGGCGACGATCCTCGGCGATGGGCGCATCGTCATCATCCTGGACATCGGTGCGTTGGTGCGCGCCGAATGGCGCGGGCGCGGACAGCTACCGGCGGTCCCGCGCGAGAAAGAGGACCGGAGGACGTTTGCTCTGGTCGTCGACGACTCCATCACGGTGCGTCGTGTGACTCAGCGTCTGCTCGAGCGTAATGGCATGAGGGTGCTGACGGCCCGCGATGGCATGGACGCGGTAGCCCTGCTACAGGATCACGTACCGGACATCGTGCTGCTCGATATCGAGATGCCACGCATGGACGGCTACGAAGTCGCCGCGCACGTACGCAATGACGCGCGGCTGAAGGACGTGCCCATCATCATGATCACATCGCGCGTCGGCGAGAAGCATCGCGCGCGGGCCATCGAACTGGGCGTCGATGACTATCTCGGTAAGCCCTATCAGGAGGCGGAGCTGCTGGATGCCATCACGCCGCTGGTGGAGCGCCGGCGAGCGGCACAGGAGAGCGCACTGCAGGACGTCCCGCGGCAGGCCGAGGGCAGGTAATCCATGAGCGAGCGCGTACAGGAAATCTACAGTCTGTTGGTTCCGCTCGCGGAGGGCCGGCTGATCGTTCCGCGTGCCTGCGTCGCCGAGGTGGTCGGCTTCCAGGTTCCTTCCGAGATGACGGGCGCGCCGCCCTGGTACATCGGCACGGTGCCCTGGAACGGCAAGGCGGTGCCGCTGGTCTCCTTCGAGGGCGCGTGCGGGCAGAACATGCCGGTGGCTTCGGGCCGGACCCGGGTGGTGGTGTTCCACTGCCTCGGCACACGCCTCGACGGCGGCAACTTCGCAATTCTGTCGCAGGGCTTTCCGCAGCTCGTCAGGGTGAGCTCGGACGTGGTGCGGCCCGACAACTCGCGGGTGTTCGCCGAGCGGGCGCCGGTGATCTGCCAGGTGCGGATGGTGAACGAGACGCCGCTGGTGCCTGACCTCGAGCGGCTGGAGGAGATGATTGCCGAGGAGACTCGGGTCGCGGCGTAGGACGGTCAGCCCAGCGCTTCGCGGACGGCGGGGTGAAGGTGGGCGTTGGTCGCGAGCACTGAGGTCGTATCGAGCGTGACGTCCTTGCCGGCGAGGTCGGTAAAGGTGCCGCCGGCCTCGCGGACGATGACCGTCAGGGCGGCGATGTCCAGGATGTTGACGTCGGACTCGATGACGACGTCGAGGGAGCCGCGCGCGAGCAGGTGGTAGTGCACGAAGTCGCCGTAGCCGCGGATACGGCTGACGCGGCCGATGAGCGAGCCGAGGCGGTTCCACTGGGCTGTTCGGGTCATCGTCTTCAGATTCCCTGTGGAGACGGTGGCAGCCGAGAGGTCCGAGATCGTGCTCACGCGGATCCGCTGGTCGTTCAGAAAGGCGCCGCAGCCCTGCTCGGCCCAGGCGAGCTCGCCGTAGGCGGGGGCGCTCGAGACGCCGAGCACGAGGCGGCCGGCGCGCATCAGGGCGATCTGCGTGGAGAAGAAGGGGCACTCCCGCACGAAGGATTTGGTGCCGTCGATGGGGTCTACCAGCCAGACGCTCTCGGCATCGGCCGCGTGCCTGCCGGTCTCCTCGCCATAAAAGCCATAGCTCGGGAAGCGCTCACTCAATACCGCGCGGATGGTCTCCTCTGCCCGCACGTCCGCCTCGGTGACTGGCGACCGGTCTTCCTTGGTGCGCACCGCAAGGTTCTTCTGATAGAGGGCGCGGATCACCTCGGCCGCCGCCTGCGCGGCATCGAGGGCGGCTTGCAGCTCTCGGGATGGCATGGTGGATGGGATCGTTGCCGGGCGGCAGGGCGCTGTCAAATCCTGGCTCTGGCACAATCGCGCTCTGGCGTTGCGCGCCCGGAGACGGCCCATGGGCAACAGACTCAGCAAGATCTACACGCGTACGGGTGATGACGGCACGACTGGCCTCGGTGACGGGTCGCGGGTGCCAAAGGAGAGTGCGCGTGTCGAGGCTTATGGCACGGTCGATGAGCTCAACAGCGTCCTTGGGGTGCTGCTGGCAGTTCCTGGGCTCCCGGATGGAGTGACGGCGGTGCTGACGGAGGTGCAGCATGAGCTGTTCGATTTGGGCGCTGAGCTCTGCATTCCGGGTCACGTCGTCATTACGGCCGCGCACGTGGAGAGGCTCGAGAAGGCGCTGGACGGGTTCAACGATCCTCTGCCGCCCCTCAAGGAATTCATTCTTCCGGGCGGTGGCCCCGCGGCGGCGGCCTGTCATCTGGGCCGTACGGTCGCGCGGCGTGCCGAGCGCAGGGCCTGGACGCTTGCGAGAGCTGAAACGGTCAATCCCGAGGTGCTGCGCTACCTCAACAGGCTCACGGACCTGCTGTTCGTGCTGGCGAGGGTGTTGGCGCGCCACGAGCGCGGCAGTGAGGTGCTCTGGCGCCACGACCGCGCGAAGCGCGGCTGACGGGGCGGCCGCTCACGCTATGTGGTTCAGCGGCGCATAATCTGCCGATCCGGGAACCGGCGTCGGCCTGGGCGGTCTCCCGACCTCATCTCATCTTCGGCACAAGGCACGACTCATGACTCTCATGCAGGCATTCAAGGTGTGGTGGAGCTACAGCTGGCGGGCGAGCCTGCTGGTGATCCCGCTCATGCTCATCATGACGGCGTGGTCGCTCGCGGGACTGTTCTCCACCGTGGAGGGCATGCTGCAATCCGGACAGAGCCTGTCCAATCTGAGTATCGATCAGCTCGCCCGTCTGGCATCTGGTGGGATGACCCTGGGAATCCTCTCCATGATCCTCACTGCCGTCATACAGGTCTTCGCGATGCGCTGGGCTCTCAACTCGCATTGGTCGGACTTCCGGCTGAAGGCTGTGCCGCCGGAGGCTGACGTTGGAAGCGCACCCGGGCCTGGAAACCCGAGTCGGCCGGCCCGGGTCTGAAAAGCCGCCTCGAATGCTGCGGCCGGCGCTCGCGCCCGGCTCAGTGCACGCTTGCCTTGGCGACGAGGTACTTGACGAGCCTGATCACATCGTCATTCGACTTCAGAGAGTCCATGACGATGCGGTATTTGCCGTCCACTATGATGCAGGGCGTACCCGGGATCTGCATCGCCATGACTTGCGCGTCCGCCTCGCGCATCTTGGTATCTACGCCGAACGACCGAGCCGTCGCCAGAAATGTCTGCTCGCTCACGCCGGTAAGTCGTGAGTAGCAGCGCGCAGCGTCCTCCAGGGACGGCAGTGGGCGCTTGAGCTGATGCGTCCCCTGATCGACGATCGCGAGCTCACCCGTCTTCCATACGGCATCGTACATCGCCTGATGAGTGCGCTTTGCGATGCCCAATGACTCAGCCGCGAAGTACGCGCGCTGAAACATCGGCCAGTCCTCAGACGTATTGAATGAGGCAGGCAAATACGCCATCTCCGCATTGCGCGGGAGACTGCGCTCCAGTTGGTGCATGACCGGCTGGAACTTGTTGCAGAAGGGACAGGCGTAGGAGAACACCTCCAGGACCTCGACCTTTCCGGCAGGCACGGTACTGGGCTGCGTCTGGTCGAGAACGACGTAGTTCGTTCCCTCGACCCAGGGCTCCGGGGCCGCTCCGGCAGGGAGCACCGAGGCGTAGACCAGCGCTGCAAGCAGCGCCAAACCGACCTTTTTCGTGCGAGTCATGCGAGCCTCTCTCTGCGGAGCTCTATCCGCACCGTAAGACACCTCGAGATCCGCGCCGGTTCAGCCCGGCGTTTTCTCGAAGCGCCGCAAACCGCCGCCGAGTGATACCCAGGACTGGGCGCTGGCGCAATAGATCAGAAGCGGCGGTGAATCGACAATTCCACCCGTCGCAGCGGGTTCCGATGCCCGACTTGCCGATGAGGCATATTTTATATATACTAACCATATATATATTGGACCATAAAGGCAAAAACCATGAAGACCGCCAAACTGTTCAAGAATGGTGACAGCCAAGCCGTCCGGCTGCCAAAGGAATTCCGCTTTGCGGGTAAGGAGGTACTGATCAAGCGCGTCGGCAGCGCGGTCGTGCTACTGCCCAAGGCCAAATCATGGGACGCGCTGGTGCAGAGCCTGGACAAGTTTCCTCCCGACTTCATGGACTCCCGCGAGCAGCCCCGTGATTCGGAGCGTCGGGACTCGCTGCCGTGAAGTGGATGCTGGATACGGACACTTGCATCGCGATCGTCAAGAAACATGCCGTCGCACTGAAGAAATTGCGTGGCAAATCGATCGGACAGGTTGGGATATCTTCAATAACCCTGGGCGAGTTGGCTTTCGGAGCGGCAAAGAGCACTCGGCCTCACGACGCGCACGGTGCGCTCGGCGAATTCCTGTTGGCGCTGGAGGTTGCACCCTTCGATGATGCGGCCGCCATGAGATATGGAGACATCCGAGCCGCCCTCGCACGCCGTGGCCGCCCGATCGGCCCGTTGGATACCCTTATTGGGAGCCACGCGCATCTGCTCGATGTCATCCTGGTCACGCATAACACCAGGGAATTTTCGCAGATCGACGGGCTACGTCTGGAAGACTGGATCGCTTGACGAGGTTGCTCCCGAACGATCAGCTTTCGGCTGGAATCATCGTCCGTAACCGCGGCCAGTCGAACACCGGGCCCGGGTCAGTCTTGCGTCCGGGGGCGACGTCGCTGTGGCCGGCTATGCGATCTGCGGAAAGCGTCGGGTAGGTCGCGAGCAACGCCCTGACCAGAGCGGCCAGGCTTTCGTACTGGGGGTCCGTGTAGGGTGTCTGGTCGGTTCCCTCCAGCTCGATGCCAATTGAAAAGTCGTTGCAGCCGCTGCGGCCCCGGTATTCGGAATGCCCGGCATGCCAGGCGCGCATCCCGAAGGGAACATATTGAGTGATGCTGCCGTCGCGTCGGACGACAGCATGCGCCGAGACACGGAGCGCCGAGGTCTCACGGAATGAAGGGTGGGCGTCGGCGGGCAGGTTGCCGGCGAAGAGACGGTCGATCCACGGGCCGCCGAACTCGCCGGCCGGCAGGCTGATGCCGTGCACCACGATGAGGTCCGGCGCCACGCCTTTCGGGCGGGCATCG
>Ga0134128_10006993_pt1 | contig 13653 bp, 14 predicted proteins | sample KB31754_FD_96462 | JGI IMG/M metagenome (GOLD analysis project Ga0134128, IMG submission 96462) | Terrestrial soil microbial communities with excess Nitrogen fertilizer from Kellogg Biological Station, Michigan, USA - KB3-175-4 | ecosystem: Environmental > Terrestrial > Soil > Unclassified ... | reverse complement strand
CGCTGCCGCCCAGAGGGATGCCCGTACTGCCGCTGGCGCCGCCTTGATTGACGGTCTGGCCGGTGTCGCCCATGACGATCGCGACGCGATCGGACGGGAGGTCGAGCTCTTCGGCGACGATCTGCGCGATCCCGACATCGGTGCCCTGGCCGCCATCGATCTTGCCGAAATAGACAGTGGCCGAGCCGTCGCGATGGATCGCGAGATAGGAATCGAGCTGCGCCGGATCGAGCGCGCGTGGCGCCGCGGTTGCTGCCGTCGCCGCCGCAGCGATCGAGGCCGGCGCGCTGAAGCTGATGACGAGGGCGCCGCAGCCTTTCAGAATGCCGCGGCGGGTGAGGTCGGTGCGGAGGATGCCGAGGTTTTTCATCGCTGCCTCCCTCACGCCATCGACGCGGCGCGTTTCACCGCGCGGATGATCGCCATATGGGTGCCGCAGCGGCATTTGAGGCCGCTCAACCCTTCGCGTATTTGCGCATCGGTCGGGTGCGGATTGTCCTTGAGCAGGGCCGCGGCCGTCATGATCCAGCCGTTGATGCAGTAGCCGCATTGCGGCACTTGCTCCTCGACATAGGCGGCTTGCAACGGATGCGGATGCTCTTGCGTGCCGAGCCCGGCGAGGGTGGTGATCTTCGCGTCCTTCACCGACGAGAGGGGGGTGACGCAAGAGCGTGTCGGCTTCCCGTTCACATGGACAGTGCAGGCGCCGCATTGCGAAAGACCGCAACCGAAATGCGGATTGGCCATACCGAGCTCGTCGCGCAGCGCATAGAGCAACGGCATGCTCGGATCGTCGACCGAAAGCATGTGAGATTTACCGTCCACAACCACGTGAATCTGCGTCGCCATGCGGTTCACTCCCCTTCGACTTGAGCCTATTCGACTTGGATTGCTTTGCGTGAGAGACTATTGCCTCAAAGGATGCCGCACAAGGAACGAGGAGGGGCCATGAAGCCGTCGGCGGCGGGCTTGTTTTTCGCGCTTCTCGGTATGCTCACGATGGCCTTACCGAGCCTCGCCGCCGAGCGTATCAAGGTCGGCGTCGTTCGCTCGAATGGCGGTATCCCCAGCATCATCGCCAAGGAAAAAGGCTACTTTGCGGCGGAAGGCATCGACGCGCAGCTTGTCTTCTTCGATTCGGCGCAGCCGATTTCGGTCGCCGTGGCTTCGGGCGATTGCGATTTCGGCTCGACCGGGATCACGGCCGCCTTCTACAACCTCGCCGCCCAAGGCGCGCTCAAGATCATCGCCGCCGGCACCTGGGATAAGCATGGCTTCCAGAGCGTCGGCATGATCGTCTCGAACCAGGCCTATGCGGCGGGGCTTCACTCTTTCAAGGATCTCGGCGGGCATTCGGTCGCCATAACCCAGCGCGGCTCGCCGCTCGAGCTCTTCGTCGTCGAGACGGTGCAAGCCTACAACATCGATCCAGCGACGATCAAGTTCCTGGCGCTCCAATCGAACGGTGTTGTTGCCTCGGCCATCGCTGGCAATCAGGCGGATGCCGCCGTCCAAACGGCCGCGCCGTCCTTTGCGATCATCGAGAAAGGCGACGCCAAGCTCCTCGGCTGGTTCTCCGACGTGCTGAACGAGCGGCAAGGCGAAGCGATCTTCACTTCGACCAAAGTAGCGAATGAGCGGCCCCAGGCGGTACGCGGTTTCCTCGCCGGCATCCGCAAAGCGATGGTCTACTGGGATACGGCCTTCGTCGATGCGAATGGTCAACGGCAGAATGGTCCGACGGCGCCGGAAGCCATCGCGCTTATCGCCAAGGAGCTTAACCAGCCCGAGAGCGTTGTTCGTGCAGGCATCGCCTATTACGACCCGCAGGCGCGGATATCGATGAAGGACATGGCGGCTACGCTCGCCTGGTACAAATCGCAGAATATGGTCAAGCCGAACGTCGAGCTCGCGCCGATGGTCGACAAGCGCTACGCGATCGAAGTGTCGGAGAAGTGATGGCGCAAGAATTCACTACCGAAGACATCGAGTATCTGCGCCACGGTGACAAGCCCTTGCTGGCGCGCCTCTATCGCCCGAAAGGTCCGGGGCCGCATCCCGGCCTCATCGAAGTGCATGGCGGCGCCTGGACGACGAATGACCGCACCGCGAATACCGTCATCCAGGAGGCATTGGCGCGCGCCGGTGTGTTCGTGATGGCGATCGATTTCCGCATGCCGCCCGAAGCGCAATATCCGGCCTCGCTTGGCGACATCAACTACGCGACGCGCTGGCTGAAGCTCAATGCCAAGCGCTTCGAGCTAAGGCTCGGTAAGATTGGCGGGCTTGGTTCCTCGAGCGGGGCGCATCAATTGATGCTTTCGGCGCTGAGGCCGCGCGACGCGACCTACAGCGCCACGCGTCTGCCCGGCGGCGAGCTTTTCGATGCGAGTCTCGCTTATATCGTTATCTGCTGGCCGATCACCGATCCGCTCGCGCGCTATCGCATGGTGACGAGCAACGGCAATACACGGCTCGCCGATGCGCATCGCGCTTACTGGCCGGACGAGGCCGCCATGGCCGACGCCAATCCGCAGCTCATCCTCGAGCGCGGCGAGGCCGGCAGCTTGCCCCCGGCGCTCGAACTGCAAGGCACGAATGACGACAACGTGACGCCGGATATGGCCGATCGCTTTGCGGCGGCGTATCGCAAAGCCGGCGGCGCGATCGAGCTGATGAAATTTCCCGGCGCGCCGCATGCGTTCACGGCACGCGAGCCAGAGAGCGAGCATGCGAAGAAGGCGCTCGATCTCATCACCGGTTTCGTGCTGCGGAAGGGCGCCTAGCCTCAGCTTCCTGCACTTCTGCCGCCATGCTAACCTTGGTTGCAGCACCAGCGTCGAGGAGGGCAGGGCCATGGCCAAAATTCGCCACATTGCGCTTGCGACCAACGATCCGATCAAGACGGCCGAGTTCTACAAGCAGGCTTTCGACTTCAAGGAAGTCGGCCGTACAGGCAATCCGGATGATCCGGGCGGCATCGCCTGGGGTATTTATCTCAGCGACGGCACGCTCAACCTCGCCGTTCTCAAATTCAAGAATGTCGATCAGCTCGGCAAAGGTCTCGACTATGTCGGCATCCATCATTTCGGGGTGCTGATCGACGATCTCGACGGCTACATCAAGAAGCTCGAAGCGATGGGCGCGCCGTGCTTCATGCGGCCCGATCCGGGCATGGGCGATGTCTTCTTCGAGACGAAATTCCGCGGCCCAGACGGCGTTGTCTTCGATTGCTCGGAGCATCCATGGGTCGGCGCGGCACCCGAACACGTCGCCGAAGTCGCGCAAAAACAAAAAGAGACTGAACCCGCCGAGTAGGCGGCCCAGTTGACAGCCCGGCTCGGCTGCGCCGACACTCTTCAGACGGCGGTCAACGCCGCTGAAAAATAACACGCGATCGTTTTGCGATTGCGCTGATACACGGGAGGCCGAAGCCATGTCCGCTTTGCGATTCTGCCAGCTATCGCTCGTTGCCGCGAGCCTCGCATTGCTCGGGGTGTCCTCGCCGGCGATCGCCCAGACCAAGGTTACGGTCGGGGCCGTCGTCGGATACACCTCGCTGCACTTGCCGACCTATGTCGCGATGGAGCGCGGCTTCTTCCAGAAAGAAGGGCTTGACGCGAAGATGGTCGTCCTCGCGCCCAATGCGCTGAAGGTCGCGGGTCTCGCCGGGCAGGTCGATTTCATTCCCATCCCGACGCCGGCGGCGCTCGCCGCCTTGCACGGCGCGGAGGTCTCTTTCCTCGTCGGCGAGAGTCTCAGCTCGCAGTGGAATATCGTCTCCGACAAGAGCATCGCCAAGCCCGAGGATCTGAAAGGCAAGACCGTGGCCTATGGCGAGTTGGGCGGGGCCGCCTATGACGAGGGCGCCCGGGTCATGTCGGAGGCGTTCCACATGGAGCCGGGCAAGGACTACAAGGTCATCTCCTTTCAGGGCCAGCCGGCCGAGCTTGCCGCGCTCATTAAGGGAGATGTCCAAGCGGCGCTGCTCACGACCGCCGAGGCGGTTAAGGCGCAAAAGGCCGGCTTCAAGGTGCTGGTCGACACCAGCACCTACTTGCCGCGGCTCGGCGGCGAGATCTGGACGATGAAGGCCTTCGTCGATGCGCATCCCGATGCGGTGAAGGCATTCGATCGCGCCATGGCGGAAGCGATCATGTATATCCGCGACAACAAGGAAGGCACGCTGCCGATCCTCCAGAAATATCTCGGCATCGACGATCCCCAAGAGCAGAGCCTGTTATGGGATAGCATCCATAACGGCTACGAGGCGACGATGCCGCAAAAGCTGTTCCGCGACATTTTCGAGGCGCGCCGCCGCGAGATGATCGGGCTCGGCCAGTGGGACAAGGACAAGCCGCTGCCCGATCCGGAGCAATGGGTCGCGCGCAAGCTGCTCGATGATGCGCTCAAGGAAGCGAAGTACGTGCCGACGAAGATGGCGACCACCAACTGATCTTCTTGCAACGCGCTCGCGTCGCGTCGGTTTAGCGAACATTGGGAGGGTAAAGTCATGCTCAGACGCAGCGCCATTTTGGCGGTCGCCGTGGCGGCGCTCGTGCTTTACGTCGCGACGACCGCTCTGGCGGCGGAGCCGACAAAGATCACGGTGGGGAACGTGCCCGGCGGCAATACGCTCTTCCTGCCCTCTTACGTGGCGATGGATCGTGGCTTCTTCCAAAAGGAAGGGCTCGATGCGAAATGGATTGAGCTCGTCGGCAAGACCTTGGGCAATGCGGCGCTGGCAGGGCAGGTCGATTTCGTCCCGGTGACGACCGTGGGCGCACTCGCCGCGCTTCATGGCGCGTCGGTCATGTATGTCGTCGGGCAGAGCCTCAGCTCGCAATGGGCGATCGTCGCGGTGAAGGGGATCGAAAAGCCCGAGGATCTCAAAGGCAAGACCGTCGCCTATGGCCAGCCCGGCGGCGCCAATTACGACGAAGGCGCGCGCGTCCTCTCGATCTTCTTCCACATGGAGCCGGGCAAGGACTACAAGGTGATTTCCTTCCAGCGCCAGCCCGATGAAGTCGCGGCGCTGCTCAATGGCGATGTCCAGGCGGCGTTGCTGACGCCTGCCGCGACCGTCAAAGCACAGCAGGCGGGCGCGAAGATCCTGTTTGACACAGGCCATTATCTGCCGCGGCTCGGCGGCACGATCTGGTCGATGAAGCCCTTCGTCGACGCGCATCCCGATGCGACCAAGGCGTTCGTCCGCGCGATCGCAGACGCCATCACCTATATCCGCACGAACAAGGAAGGCACGATGCCGATCTTCAAGACCTATGTCGGCATCGACAATCCCGATGAGCAGGCGCTGCTTTGGGACGATCTCCACGAACAATATGACGCGGCGTTGCCCGAGCACCTGTTCCGTGAGACTTTCGAAGACCGCCGCCGCGAGATGATCGAGCTCGGCCAATGGGAGAAGGACAAGCCGATCCCGGACGTCGAGCCCTTCGTCGCCCGCAAGCTGCTGACGGAGGGGCTCGCCGAGGCGCACTACGTGCCTGCGAAACTGCCGACTTCTAAATAGCCGCTATTCGCTGGCGACGCGTTGCGGCCGCCAGCGGCCGAGCCGGCTTTCCAGCAGCTTGACGATGCTCGTCATCGCCAGCGATAGGGCCATGAAGACGATCATCCCGGCGAAGACGATGTTGACTTTGTACTGGCTCGCAGCCTGGACCATCATCACGCCGAGCCCCTGATCCGATCCGAAGAATTCCGATACGACGACGCCAAGCACCGCGCGGCCGATCGCGAGCCGCAGCCCGGTGAGGATGTAGGGCAGGGCGTTCGGCACGACGACCATGCGCACGATGTCCCACTCCTTGGCGCCGAACGCACGGACGACATTGATGAGCAGGCGGTCGGCGTTGCGGATCCCCTCATGGGTGTTGATGAGCAGCGGGAAGACCGCGCCGAAAGCGACGATCACGACTTTCGACCACAGGCCGAGCCCGAACCACAAGAGGACGAGGGGAAGGAAGACGAGGCGCGGGGTCGCGTTGAATGCGGTGATGAACGGATCGAAGAAGGCGTTCAGTGTCTCGGAACGGCCGATCAAGATGCCGAGGGGCAGGGCGATGACGATCGCGATGCCGAGCCCGATCGCGAAGCCGGCGGCGCTCACGCCGAGGGGCTCCCAGATCGTTCCGCTCGCGAACAGCGTCCAAAGCGTCTCGGCGACCTGGCTCGGCGGCGTGAAGAATAGCTTCGTGCCGGCTTTCATCGTCACGAGATAGGGCAGCGCTTCCCAGAGCAGCAGGACGACGAGGATACCGAGCAGGCCAAGGACGAGCGGTTCGCTGCGCTGCCAGCGGTTAGAAGCGGGGACGGTTTCTCCCTCGCGCGCGGCGACGCCATCAAATGGGATGTCGAGCCGGTGATCCGTCATTCTCTATTGCCCGATCCGCCAGGGGAACGCGGCGCGCTCGGCCCAGCGGATCCCTTGCGTCAGGATGACGGCGAGCACGGTCACGACGAGGATATAGGCGAACATGCTGTCGAGCGCGAAGAAATTGCCGAAGCGCACAATGCCGTAGCCGACGCCCTCGGAAGCGGCAAAGAACTCGCCGACCAGCACGCCGACGAGCGCGCGGCCGACGCCGCTGCGGGCGCCGGCGACGATATAGGGGACCACGCTCGGGAAGATGACCTTGACATAGAGGTCCTTCTCGCTGCCGCCGAAAGAGCGCACGACATTGAGCAGCAGCGGATCGACCGAGCGCACGCCGGCATAGGCATTGAATACGAAATCGAACACCGTCAGCAGAAAAACGATGAACGCTTTTCCGGCGATCCCGACACCAAGAAAGATCACGACGAGCGGCGCGAGCGCGACCAGCGGGCTGGCATAGAGCGCGGTCATCAGCGGATCGAGGCTGAGACCGACGCGGACGCGCCAGCCCATGAGAATGCCCAGCGGCACGCCGACGATCACGGCGGCGACCAAGCCGTAGATGAAGGGCGCGGCACTCGCGCCGAGATCGTAGAAAAGCTGGCCCGAAACCGTAAGGCGCCAGAGCGCCGCGAACATCAGCGACGGCTTTGTGATGAAAAGCGAATTGTAGTGAACGAAAAGAAACATTGCCTGCCAAGCGATGAAGAAACACACGACCGCGGCGCAGCCGAGCAAGAGCTTGCGCGATGGGCGCGGGAAGCCAGGGCGTGGAGCGGCGGCGTCCGTCATGGCTGTACCGAAATCTCGTCTTCGAGCGCGCGCCAGATGGCGAGTTTCAGGTCATTGAAGGCCGGCGTCATGCGCATCTCATAGTCGCGCGGCCGCGGCAGATTGATGGCGAAGCTGCGTTTGGCGTGGCCCGGCCGCTTGGTCATCACCAGGACGCGATCGGAGAGATAGACCGCCTCATCGATCTGATGCGTGACGAAGAGCACCGTCTTGCGAGTATCCTGCCAGATGCGCAGCAATTCGACCTGCATCAAATCGCGCGTCTGCGCGTCGAGCGCGGCGAACGGCTCGTCCATCAAGAGGACGTCCGGATTGGTGGCGAGCGCGCGAGCGAGCCCGACGCGCTGCTTCATGCCGCCCGAGAGTTCGTGCGGATAATGGTTCTCGAAGCCGAGCAGCCCGACCATGCGGATGAAATACATGGCGACATCGCGCCGTTCCGCGCCGGCCATCCCCTTGAGCTGCAAGCCGAGCTCAACATTGCTTTGGACGGTGCGCCACGGCAGCAGGCCGAATTCCTGGAAGACCATCGCGCGGTCGGTGCCCGGACCGTCGATCCGCCGGCCGTGCAGATCGAGCTCGCCGGAATCGGGCTTGATCAGGCCGAGAAGGATCGAGAGGAAAGTACTTTTGCCGCAACCCGAAGGGCCGACGATGGAAAGAAATTCGCCTTCCCGTACCTCGATGTCGAAATCCTGGAGCGCGCGCACGGGCGCCCGGTTAGGCGGGCGAAAGGTGAGATTGACGCTGCGACCTCGGATATACGCCGACATGAGGCCGATCACTCCCTGTACGACTTTATTGGGCCGCTTTCGCGATGGCGCGATTTTGAAAAAAGCCTATCGCCCGTCGCCAAGCGAGTCAAAGGCCGTGGATTGCCCTACCATGCCATGATGAAATAGACTGCGATGCCGCGAAAAGTTGCGTGCGAATCGCGCGACGCGCGGCCGAGCGAGTGAAGAGGGAGGCATTTCATCATGTCGAGCGCTGATTCCGGACGCGTGTTGAGCAACGAGCCGCAAGCGATTGAGCGGCCGCTGCCGTCGGAGGGGAGAAGCCTCTGGGGTAGCGATGTCGCCGGCGACATGATGCGCGCCCTCGATATTCCTTATGTCGCGCTCAATCCCGGCGCATCTTACCGCGGGCTTCATGACAGCATCGTCAACCGGCTCGGCAACGAGAAGCCGCAGATGCTGCTCTGCCTCCATGAAGAGGCGGCGGTCGCGCTCGCGCATGGCTGGTCGAAAGTGACCAACAAGCCGATGGGCGCGATCGTCCACAGCAATGTCGGGCTGCTGCACAGCTCGATGGCGGTCTTCAACGCCTGGATGGATCGCGCACCCGTTCTGCTCTTCGGCGCCACCGGCCCCGTCGATGCGACGAAACGCCGGCCCTGGATCGACTGGATCCACACCACGAAAGATCAGGCGGCGCTGAACCGGAATTTCATCAAGTGGGACGATCAGCTGGGCTCGGTCGGAGCGATTCCCGAAGCCATGCTGCGCGCCAAGCAGATCTCGACCACGGCGCCGTGCGGCCCAACATATATTTGCTTTGACGCTGCTTTGCAGGAGCAGAAGCTCGAGGCGTTACCCCCAATGCCCGATGCGTCGCGTTTCCCGTCGCCCGCGCCGATCGCGCCGCCTCAGGCCCAGATAGAGGCGCTGGCGCAGAAGCTCCATGCGGCGCAGCGGCCGCTGCTGCTCATGGGGCGCTTTTCGCGCAGCGAGCAGGGCTGGAGCGAGCGTGTCGCGCTCGCCGAGGCGGTCGACGCGGTGGTGCTCACCGAGTTGCGCAACGGCGCGGCTTTCCCAACGGATCACCGGCTGATGGGTGTGCCACCGCTGTCCAATCATTCGACTGCCGCAGCGGAACTGCTGCGCCAGGCCGACGTTGTCGTGTCCTTCGATTGGGTCGATCTCGGCGGCTTGCTGCAGGGTGCAGCCGGTAAGGGCAAGCTCGGCGGCTATGTCGTGCGCGTCTCGGTCGACCAGTATTCGCATAACGGCTTCGGCATGGAGTACCACATCCTGCCGCCGGCCGATCTCTATCTCGCGGCGGAGGCCGACGCGACCGTCACGGCGCTGCTCGCGGCGGTGAAGAAGCTCGGCACACGCAAGGCGCCGGCTTGGCCAGACCGCAAGATCGCACCGGTGCCGGCGCTGCCCGCGCCTGATGCTTCGGGAACCATCTACGTGCCGCATATCGCGGTCGCGCTGCAAACGCTGACCGCAGGCCGCAAGACGAGCTTGCTGCGCCATTCGCTCTCCTGGCACGGCCATTTCTGGCCGTTGAAAGATCCGCTCGACAGTCTCGGCACGGATGGCGGCGGCGGTGTCGGCTCGGGGCCCGGCACCTCGGTTGGCATGGCGCTGGCGCTGAAGGGCAGCGGCCGTTTGCCGATCTCGGTGCTCGGCGACGGCGATTTCATGATGGGGAATCCGGCGATCTGGACAGCGGTGCATTACCGCGTGCCGCTGCTCATCGTCGTATGCAACAACCGCTCGTTCTATAACGACGAGCTTCATCAGGAGCGCGTCGCCAAGGAACGCGAGCGCCCGCCCGCGAACAAATGGATCGGCCAGCACATCGGCGATCCCGATCTCGATCTCGCGACGTTGGCGCGCGCGCAAGGCGCAATCGGCATCGGTCCGGTCCAGAAACATGCCGAGCTGGAAACCGCGCTGAAGCAGGCGATCGCGGCGGTCGATGATGGCAAGGTCGCCGTCGTCGATGTCCGTGTCGCCGGCGGCTACGATGCGGGCGCCTCCGCGAACGTGCCGCGCGGTCAGAAGGATTAGCGCACCGGCGATGCGCGCGACAGCGCCGCTGATGCCGAGCCCGGAGAACGGCAAGGCCCGCTCTCCGGCGCTCGCCGTCGAGGCGCTCAGCAAGCGCTTCGCCGATCTCACGGCGATCGAGGACGTTTCCTTCTCCGTCAAGAAAGGCGAATTCGTTGCGCTGATCGGCCCGTCGGGCTGTGGCAAATCGACTCTCTTCAACATCATCGGCGGGCTGCTCGGCGATTATTCCGGCCGCGTGCTCGTCGATGGCGAGGCGATTTCCGGCGCGCATCACGCGATCGGCATGGTCTTCCAGGAGGAATCGACTTTTCCCTGGCGGACCACCCTCGACAACATCGCTTTTCCGCTCGAAATTTCCGGCGTTAAGAAGGCCGAGCGCGAAGCGCGGGCTCGCGATCTCGTCAAGCTCGTCGGACTGCAAGGGTTCGAGGCGCGCTATCCGGCCGAGCTTTCGGGCGGCATGCGCCAGCGCACCGCGCTTGCGCGCACGCTCGCCTTTCAGCCGAAGATCTTGCTGATGGACGAGCCCTTCGCTGCGCTCGACGAGCAGACGCGGCTGCTCTTGGGCGACAAGCTGCTGCAGATCCAACAGGAGCTGCAGCAGACGACGCTGCTCATCACCCATAACATCGCCGAGGCGGTGCAGCTTGCCGATCGCGTTGTCGTCATGACGTTTCGGCCCGGCCGCGTGAAGCGCATTTTCGAGATCGATCTGCCGCGACCGCGCGATTCCGCGATCGTCGGCTCGGCAGCGTTCGGCCAATATGTGGCGCAGATTTGGAACGATCTGCGTGAGGAAGCCAGCAAGGGCCTGAGCGCGAGCGAGGCATCGCTCGCGCATCAAGCCGACAATACGGATGGAGGGAAGGATGCGTAGATATTGGGCGATTTCGGCGGCGGTGGTGCTCGCGGCAGCCATTCCGGCGCGCGCCGACACGTTGAAGATCGCGATCCCGCAGAAAGGTGCCTGGGATACGTCCTTCAGTGTCTATGGCGATCGCCAGGGCTTCTTCAAGGAGCAGAACATCACGCTCGAGATCACCTATACCGAGGGTGGGGCGACGACCGAGACCGCCGTCGTCTCGGGCAGCGTCGATGTCGCGGTCGCGACCGGCACGCTCGGCATTCTCTCGGCCTTTGTGAAGGGCGCGCCGGTACGCATCATCTCGGCGGAATCGACCGGCTCGGCCGATCTTTATTGGTATGCGAAGGCGGGCACCGGGATCAAAAGCCTCCAAGACCTCAAAGGCGGCAAGACGATCGGCTTCTCGGCCCCCGGCTCGTCGAGCAATCTTTCACTGCTGACGCTGCTCAAGGAGCAGAACGTCGATGCCAAGCCGGTTCCCGCCGGCGGCATGCCGCCGACCTTCACGCAAGTGATGTCGGGCCAGCTCGATGCCGGCTGGGCCGCCGCGCCGTTCGGCGTGCTCGATCTCGAACAAGGCAAGATCGTCAAGATCGCGAGCGCGAATGATTCGAAAGATGTCGCCAACGAGACGATCCGAGTCAATGTCGCCAATCTCAATACGCTGCAGCAACACCGCGACCTGATCGCGCGCTTCGTGAAGGCCTATGTGAAATCCTATCAATGGGCTTACGACAATCCCAAGGCGATCGACTATCTCGCGGAGGACAACAACCTACCGCGCGAAGCGGCGGAAAAGACCGTGAAAGGCTTCCTCACCAAGGCAGCGAACGATCCTTTCCGCTTCAGCGGCATTCAGCGCGTGCTCGATGAAGCGCTGGCGGCCAAGCGCATCCCGAAGGCGATGACGGAGGATGAGGTCAAAGGCGTGTTCGACATCGTGTGGAAGCCGGGTCAGTGACGCGGAGCTCACCCCCCACCCTTACCCTCCCCCTCAAGGGGGGAGGGGATATCACGTGCAAAGGAAATACCCCCTCCCCCTTGAAGGGGGAGGGTTGGGGAGGGGGTGACGACTCATTCGGTAATCACCCATGACACGCACGGATGGCCGCTTGTTCCCTGCTCTCGTCGGTCTCGCAACCCTCGCCGCGCTGCTGGCGATCTGGCAAGCCGTGGTCATGCTGGGTTTCGTGAATCCACTGGTGGCGCCAGCGCCGAGCGATATCGCCGCAAGCTTCCCAACCCTTATCACCGACGAAGACCTGATCCAGCGCTTCCTGCGGACTTTCGCCGAAGCGCTGATCTCAGCCGGGCTAGCGGTGATCGTCGGCACGGCGATCGGGTGGTGGCTCCATGCGAAACGCTGGGCCGGGCTCGCTTTCGAGAGCTGGGTCGCGAGCTTCGCCGCGGCGCCGCTTGTGCTTCTTTATCCGTTGTTCCTGGTCTTCTTGGGCCGAAACATTGGCACGATCATCGTGATGAGCTTCCTCACCGCGCTGCCCTCGATCGTGCTTAAGACGAAAGAGGGGCTCGATGCGATCAGGCGCGTGCTGATCAATGTCGGTCGCAGCTTCCGCCTGAGCCCAGCACAGCTTTTCTGGAAGATCATGCTGCCGGCGGCAGTGCCGACGCTCTGCACCGGCATCCGTCTCGGCCTGGTCTATGCCCTGATCAGCGTCGTCGCCATCGAATTCCTCATTAACTTCGGCGGCCTCGGCGAGCTGATCGACGATCTCGCGCAGCGTTGGGAAATCCCGATGATGTATGGCGCGATCAGCTTCGTCGTGCTCACCAGCATCTGCTTCTTCTACTTGACCGAAAGGCTTGAGCGGTGGCTGAGGCGCGTCTAGACGCATCGCTATTGCGCCGCGGCATCTCGCCGGTGCTGCCGCTGCGCATTGCGACGCTGCTCGGACTCTGGGTGATCTGGGAAGCGCTCGCGCGCTCGCACATCGTCTTCGAGGGTGTGGTGCCGAGCTCGTTGACCATCGCGGCGGCGGTTGTCGATCTGCTCACCAGCCCGAGCTTCTATTGGAACCTAGAGCTGACCTTGATCGAGGTCGCGGTGTCGTTGGTGCTCGGTTCCGGCGCCGGGATCATCGTCGGCCTTGCGCTCGGCGCCAGCCGTTTCACGGGCAAGGCATTCGAGCCTTATATGCATTATCTCGCGCCGACGCCGAAGATCGTGTTCCTGCCGATCCTCCTCGTGCTGTTCGGCGTCGGACCAGGCTCGAAGATCGCGCTGGGCACGTTGTCCTGCTTCTTCCCGATGGTGCTGTCGGTGGCGAGCGGCGTCCGCCAGGTCGATCCGGTGCTGCTGCGCGTCGGCCGCAGCTTCCATCTTTCGCTGCTGCAGACGGTGAGGAAGATTTATCTGCCGGCGCTGGTGCCGCCGATCGGGACGGGACTGAAGCTCGGCACCGGCGTCGCGATCATCGGTTGCCTTCTCGCCGAGATAAAGATGTCCAATCGTGGCCTCGGCTTCCTGATCATGCAGTACTATGCGCAATTCCGCATACCTTATATGTATGCGGCGTTGCTGATCGCATTCGCGATTGCGGCCGGCTGCAACACGCTGATCGCGCGTTTTCTTCGGCTCCCCGGGAAATAGGGCGGCTGGCCGCGAATAATCGCGCGGTCTAAACTAGGCTTTAGCCAATCAGGGAGGGTTCTCTTGGCCAACGAATATCGTCTCTTGAGCTATCGCGATGCGTCCGGCGTCGCCCGCGCCGGCGTGTTGTTCAACGATCGCGTTCTGCCGGCGACGCCTCTGCTGGAAGGCGCGCCCGGCATCG
>Ga0134128_10006992_pt1 | contig 13653 bp, 7 predicted proteins | sample KB31754_FD_96462 | JGI IMG/M metagenome (GOLD analysis project Ga0134128, IMG submission 96462) | Terrestrial soil microbial communities with excess Nitrogen fertilizer from Kellogg Biological Station, Michigan, USA - KB3-175-4 | ecosystem: Environmental > Terrestrial > Soil > Unclassified ... | reverse complement strand
TTTCCATAATTGATGGTGTTGGTCTGCCGCCGCATGTAGGCGCGCCATGCGTCCGAACCGCTTTCGCGGCCGCCGCCGGTCTCCTTTTCGCCGCCGAACGCGCCGCCGATCTCCGCCCCCGAGGGGCCGATGTTAACGTTCGCGATACCGCAGTCGCTGCCCGCCGCTGCGAGGAACGCCTCCGCGGTCTGCAGGCTCTGCGTGAAAAGCGCCGACGACAAGCCCTGCCGCACGCCGTTGTTCTGCGCGATCGCGTCGTCGATCGTGTCGTACGCGAGCACGTAGAGAATCGGCGCGAACGTCTCCCGCTGCACGAGCGGATGCAGGTTCGAAAGGCCGGTCACGATGGCGGGCTCGACGTGGAAGCCGTCGCCTTCGAGAACGCGGCCGCCACACACGATCGTCGCGCCCGCGGCACGCGCCTCATCGATCGCGCGCACGTAGGCGTCGACGGCCGCGCGATCGATCAGCGGCCCCATCAGCGTCGACGCTTCGAGCGGATCGCCGATGGAAACCTGCCGATACGCATGCGCGAGGCGCGCGACGACCTCGTCGAAACGCGTGCGCTGGACGATCGCGCGGCGCGTCGTCGTGCAGCGTTGACCGGCCGTTCCGACGGCGCCGAACACGACCGACGGCACGACGAGATCGAGGTTCGCATCGTCGGCGACGATCACCGCGTTGTTGCCGCCGCACTCGAGCAGCACCTTGCCGAAGCGAGCGCTCACCGCGCCTGCGACCTGCTGTCCGACGCGCGACGATCCGGTGAACGACACGAGTGCCACGCGCGGGTCTTCCGCAAGCGCACGGCCCTGCGCGTCGTCGCCGATCGCAAGCGCGAAGATCGGCGGTAATCGGAGCTCGTCGATGACGCGTTCCGCGAGACGCGTCGCGGCCATCGCGGTGAGCGGCGTCTTCGGCGAGGGCTTCCAGACGACGGCGTTGCCGCAAACGCACGCGAGCATCGCATTCCATGCCCAGACGGCAACCGGGAAATTGAACGCGGTGATCACGCCGACCACGCCGAGCGGATGCCATTGCTCGTACATCCGGTGCGCGGGCCGCTCGGAATGCAACGACTTGCCGTACAGCATCCGCGACTGCCCGACGGCGAAATCGGCGACGTCGATCATCTCCTGCACTTCGCCGTCGCCCTCGGCCTTGATCTTGCCGGTCTCGAGCGACACCAGCGTGCCGAGCGCATCCTTGTGCTCGCGCAGGAGTTCCGCATAGCGGCGCACCGCGCTGCCGCGAACCGGCGCCGGTGTGTCGCGCCATGCGCGCGCGGCGTCGACGGCATCTTCTATCAATGCGTGGAACTCGGCAGCGCTGGTCGTGGCGACCGTCCCGAGCAGGCGCGCATTCGCCGGATTGAACGACGACACCGCCGGCCCCCGCGTCCTTCGCACGAGCGGTCGCTGCACGCGACCGCGATCGTCGACGACGAGACCCAGCCGTTCGAGCGCTGCCGCTCCGCGCGGATCGCGCTCCTGCGTCGACCGGGCGCGCGAACGTTCGTCGTTCATTGGCAGAACGTGCCCGGGCTCACGAACACCTCACGCGTGATCGCCTTCGATTGCGCCACCTTGCCGACCGTGTACGCGAACGTCGCATGATCGCCGTCGGTGAACGTGAACGTCGCCTTGCCGACCGGCGTCGCCACGACCTTCGCCGGGTTGAACGGCATCGCGCTGAAGGCCGGTCCTGTCGTGCGCATCAGCGCTCCCGAATAGACGCCCGGCGCGGTGTTCGTCGCGAGCACCGACAGCCACAGCGGCGAGCCGTCGATGTCGTACGTGAACCAGGTGCCGAAGATCTCGTTGCTCTGCTCGGTCAGGTTGATGCCCCAGCCCGACTCGATGCCGGCCGGAGCCGCCCACCACAGATCCTGGTAGTTCGATGCGAGCGCAAGGTTCGGCTGCGCGCCGAACGCGCACGTGGGCGCGGTTCCGAAGAGCTCGCGCGTCAGCGTCTTCGCCTGCGCGATGCCGTTCACCGTATAGGCGAACTGCGCGGTGTCCGCATCGGTGAACGTGAGCGTCGCGTGCCCGACCGTTGCGTGCGTAACCGCATTCGGATCGAACGGCGTGGCCGAGAAGGCGGAGCCGTGCGTCGTCAACAGGTCGCCGGCATACGTGTTCGCTCCGGTCCTGTTCGCGATCATCGACAGCCACCAGGCCTTGCCGGTGGCGTCGTAGGTGAACCACGTCGCGAAGATGATGTCGCCCTGGTGCGCGAAATTGATGCCCCAGCCCGACTCCGACCCGGCCGGCGACGCCCACCACAAGCCCTGGTAATTCGGCGTCGCCGCCGCTACGTTCGCCGCGGCGCGCACCGCGGCACCCGTGTCGAGGATGCCTGCGCCGCAAATGTCGGTCGTACAGTTCGAACCGCCGGGAAACGGCTTCGCCGTCGACTGCAGGATCGACGCGATCTGGTCGACCGACAGCGACGGCGCGACCGCCAGCATCAGCGAGATCGCGGCCGAGACCATCGGTGCCGAGAAACTCGTGCCGCCTTCGCTGAACGCGGCGTCGTCCTGGGGTGTCGTCGTCCCCGTGTTCGACAATGCGAGCGTGCCCTGGACCGGCACCTGTGGGATGTAGGTTCCACCGGGCGCGGAGATCGTGACGCCTGCGCCGAAATTGCTGTAGCTCGCGAGCTTGCCGCTGATCACCGTCGTCGAGGCGACGGCGATGACGCCGGGACAACTCGCCGGCGAATGGTTGGCGACGTCGTCCGATTCGTTGCCGGCCGCCGCGATGATCGCGCGCGTGACGCCGTTCGCATAGACCGCGTCGATCAGCGGCGGGTAGTACGACGGGCATGCGCGGTCGCCACCGAGACTCAGATTGATCACCTGCGCCGGATGCGGATTGGGCGGCACACCGGGCACGTCCAACCCTGCGGCCCACGCGATGCCGTCGACGATGTCGGAGTCGAAGCCGCCGCATTTGCCGAGCACGCGCACCGGGAGGACCATCGCGTTCCAGTCGATGCCCGCCGTCCATTGATCGTCGTTGGTGTTGGCCGCGATCACACCGGCGACGCTCGTGCCATGCCACGAGCTGTTGCGCGCCTTGCAGTCGTCGGTCGCCTCGCTCGCGAGCACCCAGTCGCCGGGATCGGTCGCATCGGGGTCGCGCCCGTCGCCGTCGTTGGCCTCCTTCGGATCGTCGATCATGTCGTAACCCGGCAGGAAGCGGCCGGCGATTCCCGCATGCGGCCGATAACCGGTATCGACGACGGCGACGACGATCGAACTCGAGCCGTGCGTCGTTTGCCACGCCGAGAAGGCGCTGATCGACGTGTCCTCGTTGGTCAGATAGCGCTGACCCTGGAGGAACGGGTCGTTCACCGGCACGTCCTGCTCGATGTGCCGTCGCCGGTCGACGTCGACGAACTGGACGTCGGAATCCGCCTTCAGCGCGTCGATCGCCGCGGCGGCATCGTTGCCCGACGCCCTCACGACATCCGCGCCGAGCGCCATCGATCGCACGTGCGCGAGCGCAATGCCGCTGTCGCTCGCGAGCTTCGCGATGCGTGCCTTCGGCGTCAACGCCGATTTCGCGCCGCCGTCCTTCAGCTTGACGATGAGGCGCGTGTCGGCGTGCGCAGGCACAGCGACGGCGAGTGCGATGGCGACGCCAGTCGCGCGAATGTGACGTGCAAGCATCGAATGTCTCGTCCGTGGGGCGCGCGACGCGATGTCACTTCGCGGCAGCCGCGGCGGCGGAGGCGGGCGCCAGGTATTTGGCGAGAAAGCGGTCGACCCGGCCGTAGAAGTCGAACAGGTTCTCGTCCTTGTTGAATCCATGGCCTTCGTCGGCATAGACGACCCATTCGTAAGGCTTGCCCGCACGATCGAGCGCAGCGCGAAAATCGGTTCCGTGCGCAAGCGGCACGCGGCGATCTGACGCGCCGTACGCGAGCAGGATCGGCACGCCGACCTTGTCGGCGTTGTCGAGCGGGTTCACCCGGTGGAAGCGCGCGCGCTCGGTCTTCGGATCGCCGATCTCCCGCACCATCAGCGTCGAGCGGTCGGCGAGACGCGACAGGTCGGTCTGCGCGTTGTCGAACAGATAGTCGATCGACGTCACGCCGACGTACGACACGGCGCACTTGATCAGCTTCGCATTCTTGATCGCACCCCACGACGCGGCGTAGCCGCCGTAGCTCGCGCCGTAGAAGCAGACGCGGTCCGGCTCGGCGAAGCCTTGCGCGACCGCCCACTTCACGCCGTCCTCGAGATCGTCCTGCATCTCGTCGCCCCATTTGCGAAATCCCGACGAGCGAAGCTTCCAGCCGAAGCCGAGCGTGCCGCGAAACTGCGGCTGCAGAACGGCGTAGCCGCGGGAGGCGAGAAATTGCGTCTCGGCGACGTAGCCCCACGGCGTCGCCTCGACGTTCGGCCCGCCGTGGATGACGACGACGAGCGGCACGCGCGTCGACTGCGCATTGGGCGGGAGCGTCAACAGCGCGGGAATCGTCAATCCGTCGCGCGCCGGATAGCGCACCCACTTTTCCGGCACCATCGTCTTCGGATCGATCCATGGCTCGTACACGAGCAGCTTTTCGAGCCGCATCGTCGTCGCGTCGAGCAGATAGGCCTCGCCGGGATCGCGGTCGGAGTAGGCGACGACGACGAAACGATCGCCGCGGCGCTGCAGGAGGTTGACCGTGTCGGGGAGCGCCGCGTCGATCGCCTTCTGCACGCGCGCCCATTCGGCGTCGAACCACGCGACCGACGGCTTGTCGTCGGTGTAGCGGAGGCCGAGGAGCTTGCGCGCCTTGTAATCGACGCGAAACGTCGCATTGCCGGCGTCGACGTCGCGAAGCGGATGGCTGACGATCGCCTTGCGCCACGCATTGTCGACGACCGAATATTCGTAGATCGACGCGCGGTCGTCGCCGTTGCGGCGTGCCGAAACGTACAGCAGCTTGCCGTCGGGATCGAATTGCAGCGGGAACGAATCGAGCGCGCCGAGCTTCGCTTCCTCGACCTTCGTCCACGGCGCGTCCGCCGTCTTGCGCACGTACCACGCCGACGTATCGTCGTCGATGCTCGCGGTGACGGCCGCGCGCGGCACGCCGTCGAAATCGACGACCCAGTCCTGCACGGCGCCGGGCGAATCGAACGTGAGCAGCTTCTTCTCGCCGGTCACGGTGTCATACCGGTAGACGTCGCTCGTGCGCTCGTTGCGCTCGCGCGCGGTCAGCAGCACGTCGTTCGTACCTTCGACGACGCGGAGCAGCCGCACGAACCACGGCCGCTCGAAACGCTTCTCGGCGATGTGCGACCCGACGCTTCTCGGCGCCTCGATGCCGGCGATGACGCGCGAGTCGCTGCCGTCGCGGTTGATCGCGACCAATCCCGATTCGTGCGGCGGCTCGCCGCTTGCGCGCTGCAACTCGCCGATGCGCACGACGAGCCGCTCGTCGTTCTGCCAGACGGCGCCGAGCACGTCGCCGTCGCCGGGCGACTTCATCTTCGTTGCCGCTTTCGTGCCAAGGTCGACGACGATCAGTCCCTGCCGCTCGCCGACGGGCGCCATGACGGCGACGTAGCGACCGTTCGGCGACAGCGTCATGCCGCCGTAGGCCGGCCTGCGGAAGAACGTTTCGACCGAAGGCGGCGCGGCGGAAGGCGCGGCCGGGGACGTCGCCGCGAAGGCCGAAGCCGTCGCGAGGAACGCGGGAAACAGCATGGCGAAGGCTCGCATGTCGCGCCTCCGAGCGTGGACGAACTTCGCTACACGTCCAGGTTGCGTACGCCGAGCGCGTTCGTCTCGATGAACGCACGCCGCGGCTCGACCTGCTCGCCCATCAGTGTCGAGAAGATCTCCTCGGAACCGATCGCATCCTCGATCTGCACCTTGAGCAAGCGGCGCACGGCCGGATCCATCGTCGTCTCCCAGAGCTGCTCGGGATTCATTTCGCCGAGGCCCTTGTAGCGCTGGATCGCGACGTTGCCGCGCGCTTCGCCGAGCAGCCAGTCGAGCGCTTCCTTGAACGACTTCACCGCCTGCAGCTTGTCGCCCCGCTTGACGACGGCACCCGGATAGATCAGGTCCTGCAGCACGTCGGCCGCACGGCGAATCTGCTCCGCGTCGCCGCTCGCGAGGAAGTCGGCGTCGATCGCCGTCGCGTGCGGCGTGCCGTGGTGGGTGCGTACGACGACGACCCGGTGGACCTCGTTCGTCGCGTCGTAGCGCGCCTCGGCCGTCACTTCGGGATCGTCGATCGCCGTTTGCAGCGCGGTAGCGCTGCGCCGCGCCGTCGATTCGCTCGAAAGATCGAGGCGAACGCCGTTCAGGATCGCGCGAAGCGCCGCCGAATCGACGACCCGCGCGAGCCGCTCGATCACGGCTTCGGCGAGCAGGTATTCGCGCGCGACGTCGCCGAGCGACTCGGCCGACAGCGGCGAGCGGCCTTCGCCCGGCACGAGCTCGGCGTTCTTCAGCGCGACGCGCAGCAGGTGCTGCTTCAACTCGTGGTCGTCCTTGAGGTAGACGTCTTCCTTGCCCTGCTTCGCCTTGTAGAGCGGCGGCTGCGCGATGTAGATGTGGCCGCGCTCGACGAGCTCGGGCATCTGCCGGTAGAAGAACGTCAACAGCAGCGTGCGGATGTGCGAGCCGTCGACGTCGGCGTCGGTCATGATGATGATGCGGTGGTAGCGCAGCTTATCGACGTTGAACGCGTCCTTGTCGTCCTTGTCGCCGTTCGAGGACCGTCCGAAGCCGGTGCCGAGCGCCGTGATCAGCGTGACGATTTCCTGCGACGAGACGAGCTTGTCGAAGCGCGCACGCTCGACGTTGAGGATCTTGCCGCGCAAGGGCAGGATCGCCTGGAACTTGCGATCGCGCCCCTGTTTCGCCGAGCCGCCGGCGGAATCGCCCTCGACCAGATAGATTTCGCACAGCGCCGGATCGCGCTCCTGGCAGTCGGCGAGCTTGCCGGGAAGGCCGATGCCGTCGAGCACACCCTTGCGCCGCGTGAGCTCGCGCGCCTTGCGCGCCGCTTCGCGCGCCCGTGCGGCGTCGACGATCTTCGAGCAGATGATCTTCGCGTCGGCGGGGTTCTCGAGCAGGAAGTCGGCGAGCATCGCGCTGACCGTTTCCTGAACGACCGGCTGCACCTCGGAACTCACGAGCTTGTCCTTCGTCTGCGACGAGAACTTGGGCTCGGGCACCTTGACCGACAACACGCAGGTGAGACCCTCGCGCATGTCGTCGCCCGTCGTTTCGACCTTCGCCTTCTTCGCGACTTCTTCCTTCTCGATGTAGTTGTTGAGCGTGCGGGTCATCGCCTGGCGCAGGCCGGTGAGATGCGTGCCGCCGTCGCGTTGCGGAATGTTGTTCGTGAAGCACTGCACCGACTCGGCGTACGAATCGTTCCACTGCATCGCGACTTCGACGGTCATGCCGTCCTTCTCGCTCGTCGCGTGGAAGATCTTCGGGTGCAGCACGCTCTTGCTGCGGTTCATGAACTCGACGAAGCCCTTGATGCCGCCCGCGTACGCGAAGTTCTCGCTCTTGCCATCGCGCTGGTCGATGAGCTCGATCTTGACGCCATTGTTCAGGAACGAGAGCTCGCGGATCCGCTTCGCGAGGATCTCGTAGTGGTATTCGACGCGGGTGAACGTCGCGAGCGATGCCATGAAATGCACTTCCGTGCCGCGGCGATCGGTGAACCCGACCGCCGCCAGCGGCGCGACCGGCACGCCCTGGCGGAACTCCATCTGGTGAGTCTCGCCGTTACGCCAGATCCGAAGCTTGAGCCAGTCGGACAGCGCGTTGACGACCGATACGCCGACGCCGTGCAGGCCGCCCGACACCTTGTAGCTGTTCTGGTCGAACTTGCCGCCCGCGTGCAACTCGGTCATCACGATTTCGGCGGCCGAGCGGCGGCCTTCGTCGTCCTGCTTGATGTCGGTCGGAATGCCGCGGCCGTTGTCGACGACCGACACCGAGTTGTCGGCGTGGATGACGACCTTGATGTCATCGCAGTAGCCGGCGAGCGCCTCGTCGATCGCGTTGTCGAGCACTTCGAACACCATGTGATGCAACCCCGTGCCGTCGGACGTGTCGCCGATGTACATGCCCGGGCGCTTGCGCACCGCGTCGAGGCCCTTCAGGATCTTGATGCTCGAGGAATCGTAGTCGTCGCCAAGCTGGCGCGGTTTGGTTTGTGGCGTCATCAATGACTTTCGTTGCGGTTACTGCCGGGTGCCGCTCGCTCCAAAAGCATCAACGCCGACTTTCGAGGGTCGGCGTTGATGGCATTCTGTTGCCGTGCGCGCGAGACACGACGCGGGATTGAAGACCGTGCGGGAATTCGCGATGCGCAACGGCTAGATTCTCATCGGCATGACGACGTACTTGTAGTCGTCACGCTCGGGAAGCGTCACGAGCGCGCTCGAGTTGGCGTCGCCGAACGCGAAATTGACCTTCTCGCCGTTGAGGTTCGACAGGACGTCGAGCAGGTACGTGATATTGAAGCCGATGTCGATCGCCTCGCCCGCGTAGGCGACCGGGATCTGCTCCTCGGCTTCCTCCTGCTCGCTGTTCGTACAGATGATCTTGAGCTGATCGTCCCCCAAAACAAGGCGTACGCCGCGAAATTTCTCGTTCGACAGGATCGCCGCACGCGAAAGCGCCGACAGCAGCGCGACGCGCTCGAGCTCGATCTTCTTGCCGTGCGCGGCCGGAATCACGCGGTTGTAGTCGGGAAACTTGCCGTCGACCACCTTCGAGACGAGTTCGACGTTGGCGAAGCGGAATCGCGCCTGGTTCGCGAGGATGTCGATCGTCACCGGCGTGTCGTCGTCCTGCAGGAGCTTCGACAGCTCGAGCACGGTCTTTCGCGGCAGGATCACTTCGGCGTGCGCGTAGTCGCCGTCGACCGCGAGGCTCGCCCAGGACAGGCGATGGCCGTCGGTCGCCACGGCCTGCAGCGCACCGTTGTCGACGACGAGCAGCATCCCGTTCAGGTAGTAGCGGATGTCCTGCTGCGCCATCGCGAATTCGGCCAGCTTGAGCAGCGACCGCAAATCGCGCTGCGCAAGCGTGAGCGACTGCAGCTTGTCCTGTCCGACGTTGATCCGCGGGTAGTCGCTCGCGGCGAGCGTTTGCAGGTTGAAGCGCGAGCGGCCCGCGCGCACCGTCATGCGGCTTCCGGTCGCGTCGATGTTGACCTGCGCATCGTCGGGCAGCGCGCGAAGCAGATCCTGGAGCTTGCGCGCCCCCACCGTCGTCGACTGTCCGTCCTTGCCGGGAAGATCGGCGACGGCGGTGATCTGCATTTCGAGATCGGTCGCCGTCACGTGCAGTTGGCCGTTCTTCTGTTCGAGCAGCACGTTCGCGAGGATCGGCAGCGTGTGCCGCCGCTCGACGATGCCGGAGACCGCCGACAGCGGCTTCAGCAGCGCGTCTCGGGGTATTTGCTTTAATTGCATCTCGAACAATAAGAACGTTAATAGGAGAAGGCCCGAAACGCGGACAACGTTGTTTTACGCCGTTGCGTCAGGCGCTTGGAGCGGCGCTTTCGCCTGTATCGTTGCTTGGCCGCCTGTGGATCGTCTGGGGACTTTTTGCGCCGCGTGCCGGCCGGACGTTTAATCCCCAAATTATAACGGTTCCACCCCGTCTTTTCCAGCGCGCGGAACGGAGTGGAAATCGGCCATTGCGAGGGCGAAGCGACGGCTTAGCTGCGCAACACTTGCAGCAGGAAATTGACGTCGTGATTCAGGTCGGGCAGCGATTCGCGCAATTTCGCAATCTGCCGGCACGCATGCAGCACGGTCGTGTGGTCGCGACCGCCGAAATTGCTGCCGATTTCCGGTAGCGACAACTGCGTGAGCTCCTTCGTGAGCGCCATCGCGACCTGCCGCGGCCGCGCCACGGCGCGCGAGCGCTTCTTCGAATGCATGTCGGTCACGCGCACCTTGTAGTAGTCGGCGACCGTCTTCTGGATGTTGTCGATCGAGATCTGCCGGTTCTGTACGGCGAGGAGGTCGCGCAACGCCTCCTTCGTCATCGCGAGCGTGATTTCCTGTCCGTGGAAGCTCGCATACGCGAGGATGCGCTTCAGCGCGCCTTCGAGCTCGCGTACGTTGCTGCGGATGTGCTTTGCGACGAAGAACGCGACCTGCTCGTCGAGCCGCACGCCCACCGACGCGGCCTTGGACAACAGGATCGCCACGCGCATCTCGAGCTCGGGCGGCTCGAGCGCGACGGTCAATCCCCAGCCGAACCGCGAGATCAGCCGCTCCTCGATACCGGCGATTTCCTTCGGGTAGGTGTCGCAGGTGATCACGACCTGCTTGTGCGCTTCGATCAGCGTGTTGAACAGGTAGAAAAATTCTTCCTGCGTTCGGCTCTTGCCGCCGAAGAACTGGATGTCGTCGATCAGCAGCAGGTCGAGCGAGCGGTAGTTGCGCTTGAAGTCGTCGAACGCCTTGTGCTGGTAGGCACGCACGACGTCGGACACGTACGTTTCCGCGTGGATGTAACGGATTTTCGCCGCCGGGTTGTGCGCGAGGATCTGGTTGCCGATCGCCTGGATCAGGTGCGTCTTGCCGAGGCCCACGCCGCCATAGACGAAGAGCGGGTTGTACGACGTCGGGTGGTCGGCCACCTGCAGGCCCGCGGCACGCGCGAGCTGATTGGCCTTTCCGGCGACGAATGCATTGAACGTGAACGTCGGATTGAGGCTTCCCGGCTCGCTGCGACGCGGAGGATTGGTGCCGAGTTGCGCGGCAGGTCCTGGCGCGACGGCACTCGGCATCGGGGCGGTGCCGCTTGCCGGCGCCGGCATCGGCGTGTCAGGCACCGTCGCCGGCCGCGGCGTCGGCTCGTTCGCCGCGTGCGCATGCCTCGCCGAGGGCGCATCGGCAACGGCGAATTCGACGGCGACCGATGCGCCGGTCGCCTGGCGCGCGAGCGTCTCGATGCGGCCGCCGAAGCGATCCTTGACCCATTGCAGCACGAAGCGATTGGGTGCGAGGAGGCGCAAGCGACCCGACTCGTCGGCACAGGTCAGCGGGCGGATCCAGGTAGCGAACTGCTGTGGTGTGAGCTCGCGCTCGAACGCGTCGAGACAGGCGAGCCACGCCGGCGGATGCGAGGAATGCACGGAAACGGGCCAGTGGATTATTTTAGGAATGCGGCGTGACGCGACTGCTTTTGCGACTGGCCGGGCAGGCATTGTAGCCGCGGCAATCGAGGTTATCCACAGCGCGGGCCGACGGATGACCGCGATCTCCGCGCTGCTTGGCGACGCGCGGAAGTGATTACTCGCGTAAGCGGCGGCGCCGGCCCGCGGTGGCGCCGAAATGTCTGCACGCAGCGTCCGTCATTGACAGGCGCGCCGTAACGCGCTCTAATGAAAGGCTTTTCGGAACCGCTTCATGAAACGCACCTTTCAGCCATCGAAGCTTCGTCGTGCGCGTGCGCACGGCTTTCGTGCCCGCATGAAAACAGCCGGCGGACGCAAGGTACTGTCCGCGCGCCGGGCGAAGGGCCGCGCACGGCTTTCGGTTTGATGCCATTGCAGCGCCGTCCAATGTCGCGGGCGCAGCGCGGTATCGCCTTCGCGGCGTCGGCGCGTTCGAGCGCGTATTCAAGACCGGTGCCCGGTACGAAGGGCACTTCCTGCAACTGATCGCCGCGCCGGCCGCGCATTCGCCGGGCCGCGTCGGTTACATCATCGGGCGCAAGACGATGCGCCGCGCCGTGGATCGCAATCGCCTGCGACGTCGCTTGCGCGAGCGCATTCGCGCCGCACGTCCCGCGATCGAGGCGTTCGACGTCATCCTCCGCGTGAAGCGCATCGTCGCGCGCGCCGACATCGCAGCGGCGACCGCCGAATCGCAACGGTTGCTGGCACGAATCGCGACGCTGCGATGAAGTCGCTCCTGCTCGCGGCGCTCGCCGCGTATCGCTACCTGCTGCGTCCGCTTCTCGGCGCGAACTGCCGCTTCTATCCGAGCTGTTCCGACTATGCGAGCGAGGCGATCGAACGCCACGGCGCGCTCCGCGGCGCGTGGCTCGCGCTGCGCCGGCTCGGGCGCTGTCATCCGTGGCATCCGGGCGGTTACGACCCCGTTCCGTAACCTCGCCTCGTCCCCATTTTCGTCGCGCGAAAACCACTTCACCGATTCGCCTCAATGGACACGCAACGCCTCATCCTGTGGCTCGTCTTCTCCTTCTCCGGCCTGATGCTGTGGCAGGCGTGGGAGCGCGAGCACAACCCGCCGCCGGTTCCCGCGATTCACTCGACGCAACCGGCCCCCGCGCAAAAGAGCGCGGCGCCGCCGATGTCGAGCGCGACCACCAGCGTGCCGGGAACGAGCGCTCCGGCCGGAACGCCACCCGCCACCGCGGCGCCGACCGGCCAGACCGTCGAAATCCGCACCGATCTCTACGTCGCCGACATCGACACCGTCGGCGGCACCATCACCCGCGTCGCGCTGGAAAAGCATCGTGCCGCGGAGGACACCTCCAAGCCGTACCTCGCGCTGCAGCGCAATGCCGACCGCACGTTCGTCGCGCAGGCAGGCCTGATCGGCGAGGGCTTCCCGAATCACCGCACGCCATACGAGGTGCTGCCCGGCTCGCGCACGCTGCAGCCGGGACAGGACGCGCTGCAGCTCAAGTTGCAGGCGACCGCGGCGAATGGCGACAAGGTCGTGCAGGTGCTCACGTTTCACCGCGGCTCGTACGTGATCGACGTCGCGTTCGACGTGACGAACACGGGCTCGGCAGCGATCAAGCCCGAAGCCTATTTCCAGCTGATGCGCGACACGAAGAAGGTCGGCGTGCAAAGCTCGATGGCGCCGGCGTCGTTCGTGGGTCCTGTCGTCTACGACGACGCGGACAAGTTCAAGAAGATCGATTTCGGCGAGATCGACAAGGAGGCCGCCGATCCGACGCGCAAGCCCGCGTACACGCACGACAATGACAACGGCTGGATCGGCATGATCGAGCATTACTTCGTCACCGCGTGGCTGCCCCCCGACAGCGTGAAACGGCAGTTCTACACGACGAAGCTCGACAACGGTCTCTATACGGCCGGTGTCCGCTACAGCGAGGGCGAGATCGCGCCCGGAGCGACCGGCGTCATTTCGTCACGCCTCTATGTCGGTCCGCAGGACCAGGACACGCTGAAGAAGCTCGCGAAGGGACTCGATCTCGTCGTCGACTACGGCATCTTCACGATCATCGCCGAGCCGCTGTTCCTGCTGCTCAAGTGGCTGCACTCGCTGATCGGCAACTGGGGCTTCGCGATCATCGTGATGACGATCCTGATCAAGGGCGCGTTCTTCCCGCTCAACGCGAAGGCGGCGCGGTCGATGGCGAAGATGAAGATCGTCGCGCCGAAGATGAAGGCGCTGCAGGAGCAGTACGCGAACGACAAGCAGCAGCTCCAGATGAAGATGATGGAGCTCTATCGGCAGGAGAAGATCAACCCGCTCGGCGGCTGCCTGCCGATCGTCGTGCAGATCCCGGTGTTCATCGCGCTCTACTGGGTGCTGCTGTCGGCCGTCGAGCTGCGGCATGCACCATGGATCGGCTGGATCCACGACCTGTCGGCGCCCGATCCGTGGTTCATCCTGCCGGTCGTCTACGCGGTCACGGCATGGCTCCAGGT
>Ga0134128_10006991_pt1 | contig 13654 bp, 11 predicted proteins | sample KB31754_FD_96462 | JGI IMG/M metagenome (GOLD analysis project Ga0134128, IMG submission 96462) | Terrestrial soil microbial communities with excess Nitrogen fertilizer from Kellogg Biological Station, Michigan, USA - KB3-175-4 | ecosystem: Environmental > Terrestrial > Soil > Unclassified ... | reverse complement strand
TCAACATCGGGCTCAATTCCGGCTGCCGCGCCATCGATTCGAGGTACTTCGAGCCCATGACGCCCATGCCGATGCAGGCGCCGAGCGCGCCCAGGCCGATCATGAGGCCGGCCGCGATGGCTGTGTTGGCCTGGATGAGTGCAATCAGTTGTTCCATTTGAATCTCCCGGTAAAACGTCGTGGTGAAAAGCGTTTGGGACGCGGCAACGCCGCGTCAGTGCTGCTGTTGCGCCATCGCGATGTAGGTGACGGCGAGATACATGAAAATGAAAGCCTGGATCAGGATGATCAGGAGCTCGACGAAGCTCCACGCGACATAGCCGACGATGCCGATGGGGTACCACACTGACAGGAAGTGGGTCATCAGGCCGGCAATCAGCATGAACAGCAGGTCGCCCGCGAAGATGTTGCCGAAAAGACGAAGCGCCAGGCTGACCGGCTGGGTGATCGTCTCGATCAGGTACATCAGGATGTTGAAGGGCGCCAGCAGCACCCTCATGAAAATGTTCTTCGACGTGAATGGCGCCGAGACCGCGCCCTTGAAATAGCCGCCGACGCCCTTCGCCTTCATGCCGTAGAACAGGGTCAGGATCAGGACGCTCAACGACATCGCGAACGTCATGTTGACGTCGGCCGTCGGCACCGGGCGGAAGTGCGTGGCGCCGGTCGCTTCCGCCGCCGCCGGGATCAGGTCCACCGGCAGCACGTCCATGAGATTCATGAACAGGATCCAGAAGAAGATCGTCAGCGCCAGCGGGCCCAGGAACTTGCGGCTGCCGTGCCATGCGTCCTTCACCTGGCCATCGACGAATTCGAGCGCGAGCTCCACGAAGGCCTGGCCCTTGCCGGGCACGCCGGAGGTCGCGCGGCGCGCAAACCACCAGAACCAGAACAGGAAGATGGCACCCAGCACGCACGACATGATCAGCGTGTCGACATGGAGCGACGCCAAGCCGCCGGCCTGCGTCAGCGGCGCATTCCAGAACGTCAGGTGATGCTGGATGTACTGGGTGAAATTCTCACCGCCCGACTCGGCACTCACTATTCATCCTCAAGTTCCCGCACCTCACGGTGCGCGCTGCAGGCGCGCGGGCCTTCAGCGCCTTTTGATTCCAAGAACCACCAGGTTGACCAACAGCGCGGCCACCAGACTCACCAGCGCCGGCAATGCCGGTAGCCTCCAGTACGCCAGGATCAGATAGAACCCGACGATCACCACAATCCACTTCAGCAAGGTTCCAGCCGCGAAACGCGCCAGCATCGTTCCGCCCCCCGCCGGCGCCGGCGCAAAAACCGGCAGCGCGAGCAGGAGGGTACCCAGGGCTACCACCAGGCCCCCGGCCAGCGCGCCTACGGCTGACGGAATGCCACGCGTCAAAAATGCCAGACCCGCGACGACCGCCACCGCAAGCTGCGCCAACACCACCTGCATAGCGAGCCGCCTGCCGGCGGCCAGGGAATTGTCCATGTTCCGCCACCCGGCGCGTCCTTCGACCCGCCTGAAACCTTGCAATCGAGCTTTGGAATTGTAGCAGCGGCCTTCACGCGGTAGCAACCGCGCGAACGGATGTTGCTGCCGGAATTTCAAGGACTTTTCGGGGCCGGTACCGCGAACGCGGCACGCCGTCTTGTCGTCACTTCCCGATGCAAAAAGTCGAGAAGATCGCGCCGAGCAGATCCTCGCTGGTGAAGCTGCCGAGGATTTCCCCCAGCGCCTGTTGCACTGCGCGCAGATCTTCGGCGATCAATTCGGGCGCGGAGGTCGCAAGAACCGCCCGCGCGGCGTTCAGATATTCACCCGCACGCTCGAGCGCATGTATGTGGCGACCGCGCGCACTGAACGCACCCTCGACTTCTTCACCCGCCGCGATGCGTTTCAGCTCGTCGCGCAGCAGATCGAGCCCGGCGCCGGTGCGCGCCGACAGCGCGATCGTCACCACGCCATCGACCTCGTCGCGCGCAGGCGCGCTGCCATCGAGATCGATCTTGTTCATCACCACAATGCGTGCAACGCCTTCGGGCACTCCGGCAAGAAGCGCTTCGGACGCGTACTCCCTGCCGTGCTCCGTCACGACCAGCACCAGGTCGGCATGGGCCAACTCCGCGCGGGCCCGGCGGATGCCCTCGCCTTCCACCACGTCCGCGGATTCGCGCAGGCCCGCCGTATCCGCAAGCGTGAGTTCGGCGCCATCGAGCGCGATGGATTCGCGCAGCACGTCGCGCGTGGTGCCGGGGATGGCGGTGACGATGGCGCGGTCGTTGCCAGCCAAGGCGTTCAACAGGCTCGATTTGCCGACATTCGGCGCGCCCACGATCACGGCATGCATGCCTCGCGTCAGGCGTGCGCCATTGCGCGTTGCGATCAGCAGCGCAGCGCATTGTTCGTCAGCCGCCGCGAACAGACGCTCGAGTTTCGGCAACGAAGCGCTTTCCGATGCGTCATCGGAAAAATCGATCGCCGCTTCCACTTCGACCCGCAGCCGCACGACTGTCTGTACCAGGCTTTCGACCCGGCGCGAGAACTCACCATCCAGCGAGCGCAAGGCGGCCCGCGCCTGCGCTTCGGAGCGCGCGGCAATCAGATCGGCAACCGCCTCGGCTTGCGCCAGGTCGAGCTTGCCGTTCAAGAATGCACGTTCGGAAAACTCGCCCGCGCGGGCCGGGCGGGCTCCCAGTTCGCAGGTACGCCGCACCAGCGCATCCAGGATCACCGGGCTGCCGTGGGCGTGAAGTTCCAGCACGTCTTCACCGGTGAAGGAATGAGGCGCGGGGAAAAACAGCGCAAGCCCGCGATCGATCGCCGCACCGTCGGCCTCATGAAATTCGGTCAATCGCGCCTGCCGCGGTTGCGGCTCGACACCACAGATGGCTCTCGCGATCGCGCGCATTGCGCCGCCCGACACCCGCACCACACCAATGCCGCCGCGCCCGTTCGGGGTCGCGACGGCAACGATGGTTTCATCTGGCTCGCGCATGGCGGCCGCCGTGTCAGGCCCGCGCGCGCGCGTCGGCCCGGTCGATCTTGCGGGTGATGTACCACTGCTGCCCGAGCATGCAGATGCCGCGCACCACGTAGTAAAGCGTGAGGCCCGCCGGGAAGAAGAAGAACAACACCGCGAACAGCACCGGCATCGCCTTCATGATCTTGGCTTGGGTCGGATCCATGCCCTGCACCGGGGTCAGGAATTGCTGGCCCAGCATCGTCAGCGCATACACGACCGGCAGGATGAAGAGGGGATCGGCGGCCGACAGGTCGGGAATCCACAGAAAGACTGCATGGCGCAATTCGACACTGAAGATCAACACGTAGTACAACGCGAAGAAGATCGGAAAGGTGATCAGCGCCGGCAGGCAGCCTGCCATCGGATTGATCTTTTCCTTCTTGTACAGCTCCATCATCGCCTGCTGGTACTTCTGCTTGTCGTCGCCGAAACGTTCCTTCAGTGCTTTCAGGCGCGGCTGCAGCTTGCGCATGCGCGCGCCGGCCTTGTACTGCGCTTCGGTGAGCTTGTACGTGGCAGCCTGGATCAGCAGCACCAGCACGATGATCGCCAGGCCCCACGCGCCGACCAGCTTGTGCAGGAACGCGAGCAACTTGAACATCGGCTGCGCGATGAAGGTCCACATCCCGTAATCGACCGTGCGATCGAGGCCCGGAGCGATGTCACCCAGCTTGTCTTGCAGTTTCGGACCGACATACAGGCGCGACGTGCGGGTTGCGCTGGCGCCAGGCGCCACGGAGAAACCCGGACCGACGGTGCGGATCAGGTAGCGCGGCTTGCCGCTCGCATCGGTCGCTTGGGTTTCGACGCTGCCGAATTGCTGCGCCTGCTTGGCGTCCGGAATCCACGCGGCCACGAAGAAGCGCTGGCTCATCGCGATCCAGCCGCCGGTGACGTTCGCGTGCAACGGGTCCTTTTCGAAATCGCCAAATTTCAGTTTGTTGTATTTGTCGCTGTACCAGGCGGCACCGGTGAAGGCATAGCTGTCGGGGTTGTAGAACTCCAGCAGATGCTTGGGCGGCGGCGGCGGCTCGATGCGGTCGAGCTGTTCATACGTGTTGCCTTGCCACGCCTTGCTGCCGTGGTTCTCGACCTGCTGCGAAAGCTCGACGACGTAGCTGCCGCGGGTCAGCGTGTAACGCTTGACGACACTGATGCCGGTCGCGGCATCGGTCCACGTCAGCGCGACCACGACCTGCTTCTGCCCCGGCGCCAGACCGTACGTGGTCGCCGCAGGCTTGAACTCCGCCAGGTGATTGGGCGCCGCGCTGCCGTTCGCACCCACCAGGCCGTCCTGTGCCACGTAATAATTCGCGGCGGCATCGTCCAGCAATTGCACCGGGGGACTGCCGCGCTTCACCTTCTGCGGATAATCGAGCAGTGCGGCACCGACGATCGTGCCGCCGCGCGGATCGATCGTGAGTTTCAATACGTCGTTGCTGGCGGTAACCAGAGCCTGCTTTGGCGTCGGACTGGCGCTGGCACTGGTGTTGCCGGTGGGCGTTGTCGCCTCCAGGGGGGGCGCAGCGGCGCTGCCGGCAGGAGTCGGTATCGAACTCGCTTCGGGCACACCGGGCGAAGTCGTGCCAACCTGCGCAGACGGGGGCGGTGCGGGAGGCGGCACGGAGGGGTAGTCATGTTGCCAGGCCTGCCATAGCAGGTAGGCGACGAAGAACAACGCCACGACCAGCAGGGCGCGTGTTTGATTGATCACAGGGAGAACTCGGGCTGGGGCGCTTGAGGCCCGGAGCAAGTCAGCCGCCGATTGTGCCGGGTGCGGGCGTCTGCTTCAACGCTTTGAGTTTGCGCCAGGCAAGTCCGAGGTCGGCAAACAGCACGGGGTTCGGCGTACCGGCAGCCGAAGCACGTGCGATGACCAGGATGTCCAGCGGCGACAATTCCTCGCGCTCGGCCCGGAACGATTCGCGGACGACGCGCTTGATGCGATTGCGTTCGACCGCGCGTTTGCTCACCTTGCGCGAAACCGCGAGACCCAAGCGCGCGTTGCCCCCCGAAGCCTTGCGCCAACGCAACAGGAAATGTCGTCCTTGCCAGCGCTCGGCGTGCCGCAGCGCGGCGAAATCGGAGGCACGGCGCAGCCGCGCAGCGGGCGGCAAGCCGGCCATGCCGGGACGTTTACGGGATCAGGCGCTTGCGACCCTTGGCGCGACGGGCAGACAGTACCTTGCGGCCATCGGCGGTTTTCATGCGCGCGCGAAAACCGTGGGTGCGTGCGCGCTTGAGCACGCTGGGCTGGTAGGTGCGTTTCATCGATGACTCCGCGACAGGGCGCCCGCGCAAGGCGGGTCAGGCATGGAAAAAGACTGGGGATTGTAGGGCTGGACGTGGTTTCCAGTCAACCGAGCAATGGGAGGCTTTGACGAGCGCCGGACCACGTTCGCAGGCTCGCGGCAGCCTGATAGACTCCCCTGTTCTGCCGCGCGTGGTTACGCACCGGCGTTCCTGATTGTTTTTGCGCGGGATTCCATGAGCGATCTTTGGCAACGTTGCCTCGCCAGACTCGAGGGTGAAATCGAGCCAGGCGTGCTGCACACCTGGCTGCAGCCGCTGCAGGCGCGTTACGACGATGGCACCCTGCGGTTGCTGGCCCCGAACAGCTACACGCTGGAATTCGTGCGCAACGAATACTTGGCGCGCATCGAGGGCACCTTGTCGGCGCTCGCCGGGCATCCGGTCCCGCTCAAGCTCGAGGTGGGCTCGCTGCCGCCCACGACCCGATCACCGGTCGTGCAGGCATCCGTGCCGGCCGTGCCGATGCATACCCGGCAACACAACATCGACCCGCATTACACCTTCGACAACTTCGTCGAGGGCAAGTCCAACCAGTTGGGCAAGGCCGCCGCCATGCAGGTGGCCCAGAACCCCGGGCGTGCCTACAACCCGCTGCTGCTGTACGGCGGCACGGGTTTGGGCAAGACCCACCTGATGCAGGCCGCGGGCAACCTGATGCTGAAGCACAACCCGTCGATGAAGTTGCTGTACGTGCATTCCGAACGTTTCACCGAAATGATGATCACGGCGCTGCGCAACAAGAACATGGACGATTTCAAGCATCGCTTCCGCTCGGTCGATGCGCTCTTGATCGACGACATCCAGTTCTTCGCCGGCAAGGACGCGACCCAGGAAGAGTTTTTCCATACCTTCAATACCCTGTACGAATCGCGCCAGCAGATCATCCTGACCTGCGATCGCTATCCCAAGGAAGTGGACAATCTGGAACTGCGCTTGAAATCGCGGTTGGGCTGGGGCTTGTCGGTGGCGATCGAGCCCCCTGATTTCGAGACCCGCGCCGCGATCCTGCTGGAGAAGGCACAGACACGCGGCATCCCGCTGCCGGGCGACGTCGCGCTGCTGTTGGCGCGACGGATTCGTTCGAACGTGCGCGAGCTGGAAGGCGCACTCAACACCATTGCCGCGCAAGCGAATCTTTCGGGGCGCGGCATCACGATGGAACTGGTGCAGGAGACTCTGCGCGACCTTTTCAACGTGCACGCGCGCGCCATCACCATCCAGAACATCCAGAAGACCGTCGCCGATTACTACCAACTGCGGCTGTCGGACCTTCTGTCGCAACGGCGCGTGCGCTCGCTCGCCCGTCCCCGGCAAATTGCGATGGCGTTGGCCAAGGAATTGACCGAACATAGTCTGCCGGAGATCGGCGAGGCCTTCGGCGGCAAGGATCACACCACGGTCATGCACGCCTGCAAGAAGATTCGCAGCCTGTGCGATACCGACATGCGGCTGCGCCAGGACTGGGACAAATTGATTCGAATACTGACCGGGTGAACCTGTGGATAAAATCGGGATGGCTGTTCTCACTCAAATCGTCCACAATTCATGCACCGGAACGACAAGCTGCCCCTTGCCAGATTTGAACGCGTAAAGTATTGATTTTATGTAGTTATTTTAAAAAACACAGTTATCAACGCCTCCTGCTTCTACAAGCTTGTTTACAAGTAACTCTGTTAAAGATAGCCCTCGGGGACCAACCATGCGCTTCAGCACTCAACGGGAAACCTTGCTAAAACCCATGCAGCAGGTTGTCGGCGTGGTTGAACGCAGGCAAACACTGCCTGTTCTTGCCCATCTGCTTGTGACGGTGAAGGAAGGTCGACTGGCACTCACCGGAACGGATCTCGAAGTCGAAATGCGGGCCACGGCACAGGTGGAAATGAAAGAGGCCGGCGAGACCACGATTCCGGCAAGGAAATGGTTCGATCTGGTCCGTGCGCTTCCGGATGGCGTCAGCGTGGATGTCCAGGTCAAGGGCGACCGCGTGGTGATGCACGCAGGTCGCAGCCGCTATACCTTGGCGACCCTTCCTGCGGAGGAGTTCCCCAGCAACGACGAGATCGAAGTTACCGACAAGGTTTCCTTGCCGGAGGGTACCTTGCGGCGCTTGATGGAACGCACGTCGTTTGCGATGGCAAACCAGGACGTCCGCTACTACCTCAACGGGTTGCTGCTGGATTTACGCGGGGCCGAGTTGCGTTGCGTCGCCACCGATGGACACCGCATGGCCATGGCCCAGACCACCCTGGCCACACCGGCCGGCAGTACCCGGCAGCTCATCATTCCGCGCAAGGGTGTGATGGAGTTGCAGGGCCTGTTCGAGAATGCCGACGATTTGGTGGAAATCGAATTTTCCAGCAATCACCTGCGGGTCCACCGCGCCGATGTGATGTTCACGTCCAAGTTGATCGACGGCCGCTTTCCGGACTACGAGGCCGTCGTGCCCTTGGGCGCCGACAAGATCGTGAAGGTCGACCGGGAGGGACTTCGCTATGCGCTCCAACGCGCCGCGATTCTCTCCAACGAGAAGTATCGCGGGGTGCGCCTGGAAGTAACCCCCGGCTGCTTGCGCATCATTGCCCATAATCCCGAACAGGAAGAGGCTTTCGAGGAAATCGAAGCGGACACCAAGGTTGGCGATATCGCGATCGGTTTCAACGTCAGCTACCTGCTTGAAGCATTGGGAGCTCTGGACGAAGCGAACGTGCAACTCCAGTTGCGTGATGCCCAATCGAGTTGTTTACTGCGCGGCGTGTCCAGCCAGGAAGCGCAGCACGTGGTGATGCCGTTGCGGCTGTAACCCGGCCCTTCGGCGGGCCACGCGCGGATGACGCCTTGAATATTGAACTATTGCGGGCGAGCAATCTGCGTTGTTTCGAGCACGTAAGTTTCTCGCCGGGACCCGGAACCAATTGGCTGATTGGACCGAATGGCGCCGGCAAGACTACGTTGCTGGAAGCCGCCTACATTCTCTCGCACGGCCGCTCCTTCCGGTCTGGCGGCCGGACGGCGCCCAGGCGCCATGGCGCCAACGACTATCTCCTTTACGCGGAAGTCCAAAATGGGCGAAAGCCAAGGACGCGACTCGGGCTGACCCGCACGGAAGACCGCTGGATGGGCCGCATCGACGGCGCGGATCTGCCGAACCTGGCGCCACTGTTCGAGGCCTGCCCTGTTGTCTACTTCGGTCCGGAAAGCCAGACACTGATTCTCGGCCCCGCCGAGGAGCGTCGTGCGTTTCTGGATTGGAGCGTGTTCCACGTGGAACACACATCACTGGCGCTATGGAAGGCGTGGCGACGCGCGCTGCGTCAGCGCAACGCTTTGCTTCGCCAAAACGCGCTACCGGGGGATTTTGCCCCTTGGGATCACGACCTTGGTCGTCTGGCGCAGGAAATACACACCTTGCGGACGCGCTGCTTGGCCGCGCTTGAGCCGTACGTTGCACAGGAGGCTGCCGTTCTTGTTCCGGAACTGGGCGACGTACGAATCGATTATCGCCCAGGATGGGATACCGAACGGGGTTTGGCCTGGCAATTGGTCGAAACGCGGGATCGCGATCGCGAGATGGGATTTACCCGGTTTGGTGCCCATCGGGCGGACTGGACGATGGTGTTCAAGGCTGTGGCCAAGCGCGAGCATTTGTCCCGAGGGCAAGCGAAAGCCGCCGCCTTGGTGTGCACCTTGGCATTGGCGCGTTGGTTCAAGGACAAGGTTGGCGCATATCCGTTGTTGTGCCTTGATGACCTGGAATCGGAGTTGGATGCGCCTCATGCAGCACTGGTGATTCAGTGGCTTCATGAGACTGCGCTCCAGAGCTGGCTGACCGGCACGCGTGTTCCGGACACCACTCGTGTGACGGCGACCACGCGGCTGTTCCACGTGAAACATGCGGAATGCCGGCGCTTCGAGCCGTAGCAGAAGAGCGGCGGGTGCGCGGGTATAATGAAGTGTTTGCATCGCCTAGTGCATCTCGAGAGACCCATTCATGAATGAAACCTACGATTCCAGCAGCATCAAGGTCCTGAAAGGGCTCGAGGCGGTTCGCAAACGTCCCGGCATGTACATCGGCGACACGGATGACGGCACGGGCCTGCACCACATGGTCTTCGAGGTCGTGGACAACGCGATCGACGAGGCGTTGGCCGGCTATTGCGACCATATCGAAGTAACCATCCATGATGATGGCACCGTTGGTGTGGTGGACAATGGCCGCGGCATTCCGGTGGATATCCATCCGGAAGAGGGGCGTTCCACTGCCGAGGTCGTGATGACCGTCCTGCATGCGGGCGGCAAGTTTGACGCCAATTCCTACAAGGTCTCGGGGGGACTGCACGGCGTAGGTGTGTCGGTGGTCAACGCCTTGTCAGAGCACCTGTGGCTTACGATTTATCGCAATGACAAGGAATACCGCCAAGAATATCGTTTGGGCGAACCCTTGTACGCGCTGCGCGAAGTGGGGCCGTCCGATCGCCGCGGCACCACGGTGCGGTTTTTGCCCAGCTCGGGAACCTTCACCCACATCGAATTCCAGTACGACATCCTGTCCAAGCGCTTGCGTGAGCTGGCGTTCCTGAACTCCGGGGTAAAAATAACACTTGAGGATCAAAGGGTTGGGAAAAAGGATGTTTTCCAGTACGAGGGCGGAATCCGCGCATTCGTCAAGCATCTCTCGCAGCTCAAGACCCCGCTGCACCCGAACGCGATTGGCTTCAGCGTCCAATCCGGCGATACCACGGTGGAACTGGCGATGCAGTGGACCGATGGTTATCAGGAATCGATCTTTTGCTTCACCAACAATATCCCGCAAAAGGATGGCGGTACCCATTTGACGGGATTGCGCGCCGCTTTGACGCGAACACTCAGCAATTACGTCGAACAATCGGGACTCGCCAAGAACTCCAAGGTTGCCTTGTCGGGCGACGACATGCGCGAGGGGCTTATCGCGGTGCTTTCTGTCAAAGTGCCCGACCCCAAGTTTTCATCGCAAACCAAGGACAAGCTGGTTTCTTCCGAGATCAAGGGTATCGTCGAGCAGGCCGTCAACACCAAGCTCGAGGAATACCTGCAGGAGAATCCCGGCGACGCCAAGCTCATTGCCGGCAAGGTCGTTGACGCTGCCCGTGCCCGCGAAGCTGCGCGCAAGGCGCGCGAGCTGACCCGCCGCAAGGGCGCGCTCGACATCGCCGGGCTGCCCGGCAAGTTGGCTGATTGCCAGGAACGCGATCCCGCATTGTCCGAGCTCTTTCTGGTCGAGGGCGATTCGGCGGGTGGTTCAGCCAAACAGGGCCGCAACCGCAAAACCCAAGCGGTGTTGCCGCTCAAGGGCAAGATCCTCAACGTCGAGAAGGCGCGCTTCGACAAGATGCTGAATTCCGCCGAGGTGGGAACCCTGATCACGGCGCTGGGCACCGGCATCGGCAAGGACGAGTTCAACGTCGAAAAACTGCGCTACCACCGCATCATCATCATGACCGATGCGGACGTCGACGGTTCGCACATTCGCACACTCCTGCTCACTTTCTTTTACCGCCAGATGCCGGAGCTGATCGAGCGCGGGCATGTGTACATCGGCCTGCCGCCGCTCTACAAGATCAAGCAGGGCAAGAACGAGTTGTATCTCAAGGACGACGCGGCATTGAACGAATACCTGATCGCCAGTGCAGTTCAGGATGCGGCCTGGATGCCCGGCGCGGGCGCGGCTGCCGTCGAAGGTCCGCAACTGGAGGCGCTCTTGCGCCAGTACCAGGCGGCGCTCGACCAGATCGGGCGGCTCGGCCAACGTGGTGACGCCAGTGTGTTCACGGCGATGCTGGAATACGCGCCGCTCGAAGACGGCATGTGGTCCGACGCTGTCGCGATGCGCGCCTGGGCGGACGGCTTGACGTCCAAACTCAATGCCACCGGCTTGGGTCGCCCACAGTTCCGGCTGGGCCTGCGCGAGGCCGCGGGCGAGCATCCTGCCGCGTGGTTGCTGCAGCGTTCGCAACACGGCACGGAGCATACCTGGGTGCTGCCCCGCAGCTTTTTTTCCGGCGCTGATTTCCGGCCGTTGCTGGATGTGGCGCGGGCGCTGCATGATCGTGGCGCGGACGGTGCGGAAGTCCGCCGCGGAAATGCCGCGCAGTCGGCGGGCAGTTTTGCCGAAGCACGCGCCTGGTTGTTCGAGGAAGCCAAGAAGGGGCGCCAGATCCAGCGCTTCAAGGGGCTGGGCGAAATGAACCCGGAACAGTTGTGGGAAACCACGGTCAATCCCGATACCCGGCGGTTGCTGCAGGTGCGCATCGAAGACGCGCTCGAGGCCGATCAGATTTTCTCGACGCTGATGGGCGACGTGGTCGAGCCGCGGCGCGAATTCATCGAAGCCAATGCACTGCGGGTGGGCAATCTGGACGTCTGAAGCTCTGGAAGCGCATGCATGAACGCGTGGCCGTCCGGTACTTGAGCTTTGCGCATGGCCCGCGCTACTCTCACCCTCCCCGTTCGCGCACGTCCCTTTCTGTGAGGCGTTCTGATGAAGCTTGATTCCCGCTGGATGGCTTGTGGCATGTGCTCGTTCCTCGCGCTGGCGATCGTGCCCATCGCTGCCAGCGCGCAGGAATCGGGCACGCAGTGCAGCGACATCCAGATGCTGCAGCACAAGTGCGGTGAGCAGCAGAAACAGAAATCCGATAAGCAGGACAAGCAAAAAACCAAATACCCGAACGCCACCCGCAAGCAGCCCAAGAACGCAGGGGTCAATGCAAAAGAGGCAAAGGGCCTCAATGAGGGGCTGGCCGCAGCCAACAGCGGAGATTCCGCGACCGCGCTCAAGGATTTGCAACCCATTGCCGATTCAAGCAGCAATGCCTACGCCAAAGCCCTGGCCATGCTCGGCCTTGCGCAGGTGAAATACCGCGGTGGCGATACCAAAGGCGCGATTGCACTGCAGAAACAGGCGCTGGATTCGAACGCGCTCGACAACGACAGCTATTTCCAGGGGCTGGAAACCCTCGCGCAGATGTACATCGCCGACGAGGACTACAGCGACGCGTTGACGACGCTGGATACCTGGAACAAGGAGAGCGGTGCGCAATCGGCGGACGTGTACGCATTGCAGGGCAACGCGTACTACCGGATGCAAAAATATCCGCAGGCCGTTGCGGCCATCCAGAAGGCCAAATCGCTCAGCGACAAACCGCAGGCGAGCTGGGACCAGATCGAGATGGCCAGCGACTTCGCGATGGACAAGTACGACGACGCGGCCAAGCTTGCGGAAGCCGCGCTGGCCAAGGATCCCAACAACAGCACCCTGCTGCAGAATGTCATCGCGATCTACATCAACGCGCATCAGGACCAGAAGGCACTGGCGCTGCTCGAGCGCGCACGTGCGAATGGGCAGATCAAGGACCAGGCCGGCTACATGAACATGGCCAAGATGTACGACAACCTCGGCCAGAACAGCTCGAATCCGAAAGCCAATGCGATGAAGGCCGTGGGCGTCCTCCAGGAGGGGATGAGCAAAGGCATCATCCAGCCCGGTTACGACAGCTACAAGCTGCTGGGTGATTCCTACACCCTCGCGGGCGACTACAAGAACGCGGTGGCCGCTTACGGCAAGGCAGCGCCCGATGCCAAAACGGGCGAAGTGGATTTCCTGCGCGGCCAGTTGCTTGAACAACTCGACCATCACAAGGAAGCACGCGATGCGCTGAAGCAGGCCATTGCGAAGGGCAACTTCAAGCGCATGGGCGCGGCATACCTCACCTTGGGCAACGCCGAACTTGCGTTGAAGGACAAGGCCGCCGCGCGCGCCGCGTACGAACAAGCCGAGCAGGATCCGGAAACGCGCGCCGACGCACAGCGGACCCTGAAGCAACTGGGGCACAAGTGATCCGGCAGGACCCCAGGTTACCGAGAGACAAACAGCACAAATCCAGGCTCTTGCCACTAGGCAAAGCCGTCCCGCTGGTGTAACGTTTCAGACTTTTCCGCCGCCTTGGTTGCGGCGCCGTTTCGAACAACGGAACGGTGCCGCGTTGGGGCCCAACAGGTCAGCGATTGGCTCAATACACGATGGCACGTACGTCGGCTCGAGACCGCAAACGGTTCAACTGGTGGCGCACGATTGCGATTGCGTTCGCAATTGCGTTGCACGCCGGCATCATCATCATGCTGCTCGCGCCGGCGGCTCCGCCCGGTGCGAAGAAGGAAAACAAGCAGCCCATCGTGCGCGTCAATTTCATTCCGCCGCCGCCCCCGCCGCCCCCGCCGCCCCCGCCGCCGCCGGAGCCGCCGAAGCAGCCGCCGCCGAAGGAAATCAAGATCCAGAAGCCGCCGCCGATGCCGCCGCCGCCGGC
>Ga0134128_10006988_pt1 | contig 13656 bp, 8 predicted proteins | sample KB31754_FD_96462 | JGI IMG/M metagenome (GOLD analysis project Ga0134128, IMG submission 96462) | Terrestrial soil microbial communities with excess Nitrogen fertilizer from Kellogg Biological Station, Michigan, USA - KB3-175-4 | ecosystem: Environmental > Terrestrial > Soil > Unclassified ... | reverse complement strand
TCACATGTGCGCGCGCTGCAGTGGCTTGCACGGCGCAGTCGCGCTCGCGGCGCGTCCGCCTGGTCGCGAGATCGCGCGAATCGATCCGGCGGAAGCGCGCGCGTGGGACGCGGTGCTGATCGTCTTCGGCATGATCGGCCTTGCGATCGGCGCGTTCGAGTGGAGTTCGACCGCCTGGTTCGTCCAGCTGCGAATGGCGGTCGCGAGTCACGTCCTCGAGCACGGCCCGGCATGGCTTCTCGCCGACAACGCTCCCTGGTGGTTGTTGACGCACTATCCCGAAGCGCACGATGTCTTCACCTGGCTCGACGGCGCGTTGATCGTCGGCTGGATCGTCGGCACGGCGGTGATCCTCGGCGGCGTGATCAGCGTCTGCCTCGCGCTCGCGTCTTTGCCCATGCGGGCAATGAACGGCCGCGCCTACGCGTTGAGCTACGCGCTCACGCCGCTCGCCGGCATCGGCCTTTTCGTCGGCCTCTCGGCGCTGACGGTCGGGCTCGCGAAAGGCGAGGGCCTGCAGGTGCATGCATTGCCGACGTTGCGCTGCGTGTTGCTCGGCGCCGGCGCGGTCTGGAGCGTGTGGCTCGCGTACACGCAGCTCAGAAGCCGTGCGAAGGGATTGCAGCTCGCGTTCGCGCTGCTCGCGTTTTCACTCGCCGTCGCAGCCGTGCTGGCGGCCTGGTACCCGTTCGTCTTTCGCTGAGAAGCGAGCGCGATCGACGTTATCGAATCAGCGCCCGCGAAGGGCGCGGATCTTCGCGTTCACCTGCTGCACGGCGTGTTCGAGCGCTGAAACGTCCTTCGCCGGCAGGTACATCGCGGGCAGCTCCCACACCTGCTTCAGCGCGAACAGAGGATCGGCCGGTGCGATCTGCACGTAGGCAAGAAGATCGTTGCCGCTACCGACGATACCCATCCGAACGGAATCGGCGTGGAATTCCGTGTCGGTCAGCTTGACGTCATCGCCCGTGGCGGATACCGACTTGCCCATTTGCGCCAGCGAGTCGGCCAACACGGGCACTTCGTCTTCATCGAGCAGTCCGGCACCGAGCGGATACAGCGTGTTTCCGGTGCCCGCCGACACCGAGAGAACGACGCGCATGGCCATGTGCTGCCGGCTTTGTTGCCCGAGCGGATACGCACGAAGCAACTCCAGGCGCATTTCACCCGCCCGCGTGTTCGGAGCCGGATTGGCCGGAGCGAGGCCGGCAAAGGTCGGCGTTTTCACCGACGGAAACGGCAGCGTGGCGATCGTGTAGAACTCGCGCACGCAGGGAATGCAGTTGCTCTGGATGAAGTATTCGAACTGCGTCAACGGCTGGGGTAGCGCAGCAGGTCCGGGCGGGACATTGGTTGCGCTGGCGACGTTGCTTTGCGCGCATGCGAGGGCGAAGAGCGCAACCGGTGCGATCTTCAACGTGCGGGGTGAGAGTGGCATGACTCTTCGCGATCGTCCTGGCGTGAGAGCGGGAGATGGTAGAGCGCGTTCAGCAGACGGTCAAGTTCGCATACGCCGCGTTCGCATACGCCGCGAATTCGTCGGTGACGTGCGCTTGCAACTCGAAACGTCGTCTTCCCGATTTCTTGAACTCGTCGTCGGCCTCGTTGGATAATTCATCGATCCTTCACTCCGATTCAACCACACGTCAAGGAACCGCATGAACAGAATTGGAGCCGCGAAATTGTCTGCAATTCCGGCCGCCGTGTTGCTCGCTTGCCTCACTCTCGCCTCGGGCGCATCAGCCGAGGCGTCGCCACCCGTCGCGTGGACGCGTCCGGTACCCAGGGCCAATTGCGGCCCCGACGACAGGACCGAGAGCGGGATGCAGGGTGAGACCACGCTGCAGGAACGCGTGAGCGGCGATTCGGAAAAGGGCTACAACTGCAATCTTGAACTCGTGGGACAGTTCCGCGGCGAAGGAACGAAATCGCAGGGCGCACTCGCATGGTCGGACCACTGTGCCTACTACACGACGATCAACAACCCTCTGCAGGAGCATCGCGGCACGATCGTCCTCGATGTCTCGGATCCTGCGCATCCCCGGGTCAGCACGTACCTCGACGCACCTGCGATGCTCGACCCGCACGAGTCGATGAAGCTCAATGACCGCCGCAAACTTCTCGCGGGCGGTCAAAACAACGGGCCCTGGTTTGCCATTTACGACGTGTCCGGCGACTGCAGCCATCCGGTCCTGAAGAGCAGCATCCAGCTACCCGGAAGCTCGGCCCACATGAGCGCCTGGGCCCCCGACGGCAGGACGTACTACCTTACGCAGAATCCGCAATGGGGCCCGGGCCCGCTGTACATCCTGGACGTCTCCGATCCGTCCAACGTCAAGCAGCTTCCGACTTGGCAATTCAAGGGTGATGGGAAGCCGCACGATGCGGACGTCAGCGCAGATGGGACGCGCCTCTACTCGGGACAGTACGGCGATGTCGGCACGACGCCCGACGGGCTCGTGATCCTCGATGTGAGCGACTATCAGTCCCGCCGCCCCGATCCGCAGATCAGGATCGTCAGCAAGCTTTTCTGGACTGATTCGAGTGGAGCGGAGCAGATGCTGCCGTTCTCGGCGAACGGGCGCCATTACATTCTCAGCACCGACGAGTTCGGCGGCTTCGGAGCCGCGGGCGGTCTTGCGGCGGCGTGTGACCGCGGAGCGATGCCGTTCGGAGCTCCGCAGATCATCGACATAACCGACGAAAAGAATCCTCGCATCCTTGCGAAGGTCATGCTCGAGGTCGATGCGCCCGACAACTGTCGCGCGTTCCTGGCCAATCCTCCTGACCTGGGGTCGACAATGCCGGGCGCGTACCCCGACGGCTACAGTGCCGAACGATGCAACCTGGACCGCACCGACAATCCGACGATGCTTGCCTGCTCGTTCGAACAGGCAGGCCTGCGCATTTTCGACGTTCGCGATCTTTCTCATCCCAAGGAAATCGCGTACTGGAAGCCGCGCGCATTGCGCAAGGCCTTCCTGCCTGGATCGTTCACGTGGACGCCGGATGCCGATCGAACCGCCGACAGGACCGCGGGCACACCGCGCTTCGTGAAGGTCGGCGACGAACTCAACCTGTGGACCGTCAGCGATGGCAATGGCTTTCAGGTGCTGCGTTTCACGGACAATTTCAAAGCGCGATACAAGGATGTTCTGCGTGCAGCGCTTGCAAACCCGCCGGGCAAATGACTGAATGAAAGGACCCGCCGAAGCGGGTCCTTTTTGCAGATCTCGGCTTGCGCGTTGCTACCGCTTCATCGAGTGGTCACGGTGTTCTTGAAGAGATCCTTGTGTTGCGCCGTGAAGCTCTTCGAAAAGCGCAGAACCTGAAAGCCGTGCGCATCGCTCACGGTCCAGAGCTGGATATCGGCTGAATTGCCGGGCCGGCCACCAACGCCGTTCCCATTGCCATTGCCGTTACCGTTGGCATTGCCGTTCCCGTTGCCCTTCCCATTCCCCTTGCCATTCTGCCTGGCCTTGTCGCCCTGGCCCTTGTCGGCAACGACCCAGCGCACCCAGTGAGCGATCTTGTCGACGGTCCGGTCGACGCCCGGCGCCCAACTGCCTGAGGCGGGAAGTATCCTGGCCCGCGGGGCTCCTGCCTTCCAGTACGCGATCTCCTTCGGACGGGTTGGATCGCTCACGTCGAAAACGCGCAATTGCGCATTCTGAAAACCGCACGCGAGCATCTTCGTGTCCTCGGGATTGTCGGGGACACACGTTTCTTCACTGTAGTTGGTCGTCCCCGAACTGGCCGGCAGATTCGTCCCCGGCGCCGTACCGGGGGGATCGGGCGGTGTCTCCATCCGGAGCGCCGTGCAATTCGCGGGGTCGCTCACTTCGAGCCTGAGTTTGGAAACGATCCTGGGGTTCATCACGTCGGCGACATCGATGATCTGCGGATAACCGAAAGCGGATGCCCCCCGCGCACACGCGGCCGCCCAACCGCCCGCGCCGCCTGCGCCGCCCGCCTCGTCGGTGCTGATGATGTACGGATGCCCATTGATGTGTACGGGGATCATCGACTCCGATTGCCCCTGGTCCGCCCAGAACAGCTTGCTGATGATCCGGATCTGCGGATTGGGGCGACGGAACTGATAGTCGCTGACGTCTTCGATCACGAGCCCGTCCGGACCGAACGAAGAATCGGTCGGCGCCGCGCCGAATTCGCCCGGTTGGCCCGCGAACAGCAGCGTCCCTTCGGGCACGCCGGGCAGGAAGCCATCCCAGTTGAGATTCAGCGAGTGCGGCCTGCCATCGCCGGTGTATTGCCAGGGCGCGAGCGCCTGCGGATGTGCCGGGTCGGAGAGATCGAAGATGTAGACGTAGCCGCCGACGCCCCGGAAGTTCTGGGTGGCATAGAACGTCTTGCCGTCCGGAGCGAAGTTGCCCATATGGTGGAAGCTTGGGCTGGACGCGTCGACGGTGCCCTTCAGCACCGGGTGGCGACAGTCGGAAATGTCATAGACGGCAAAGTTCGGCCCGTTGGTCTGGCCGGCCGCGAGGAGGCGAGAGTTGGCGTTGGCCGACAACGTCTCGTGGGGATCGAGCGCCGCGGGTGTGTCGGTCAGGTTTGCGGTGACCACCGGATGGCTGGGATCGGAAACATCGATCACCTTGATGCCCTGGCCGGTCTTGAAACCACTGTCCGTTCCATAGTAGGCGCACACGTCGTAGTACGCCGGTCCATCCTGCGAATAGGCGCCTTGATACGTGTCCTGCGGCTCCTCGCCCACGAGTTCGAGATTGCAGTTGTAGGCGGTTTCGGAATCGCCGCTGAAACGTTCCTGCTCCGTCGTCTCGCCTTGCAATCCGCTTTCCGTATGGTCGGTTGGCCCACAGACCGCCTTGGGAATCGACGCGGGAAAGCCGTCGGCGGGAAGAGCCTGCGCCGATGCAATCGCAGCGCTGAGTAACAGACTCGTTGCCGCAGCGGCCGAAACCGCAAACAGCCTTGGGATATCGCGCTTGTTCATGACTCCTCCTGAGTTGTTCCGGGCGCAACCGGGTAGAGCAGCGTACTCCGCCGAGCGGGTGCACGCCTTTCGAAAAACGGCGAATACTTTTCCAAAGTTGCGAATATCCGATTCGTCCGCGCCGTTGCTCGGGCGTTGAAGGGCGTCACAGCCCGCGCGGAAAAAAAAGGACCCGCCGAAGCGGGTCCTGTTGGCGTTGATGTCCAGATTGCTTTGCGAGCCTTGCTACTGGCTTTGTTCAGTCGTCACGACGTTTGCGAAGAGGTCCTTGTGTTGCGCCGTGAAGTTTTTCGGAAATTGGAGAACCTGGAAGCCGTGGCCGTCGCTGACGGTCCAGAGCTGGATGTCAGCCGAGTTGCCGGGTCCGCCGCCAACGCCATTGCCGTTGCCATGGCCGTTGCCCTTGCCATTCCCGTTGCCATTCTGCCTGGCCTTGTCGTCGCCGTTGCCCTTGTTGACCACGACCCAGCGCACCCAGTGAGCGATCTTGTCGACGGTGCGATCGACGCCCGCCGCCCAGCTTCCGGATGCGGGAAGGATCTTCGCCCGCACGGCCCCCGACTTCCAGTACGCGATTTCCTTCGGCTGGGTCGGCTCGCTTACGTCGAACACACGCAATTGCGCATTCTGAAAACTGCAAGCGAGCATCTTCGTATCCTCCGAATTGTCGGGGACACATGTTTCTTCACTGTAGTTGGTCGTACCCGAATTGGCCGGCAGGTTGGTCCCCGGTGCAGTTCCGGGAACGTCTGGCGGCGTTTCGGCGAGCAACGCCGAGCAATTGGCCGGGTCGCTCACTTCCAGCCTCAGCTTGGAAATGACCTTCGGGTTCGCCGGGTCGGCGATGTCGACGATCTGCGGAAAGCCGAAAGGAGACAGTCCGTGCGCACACGCGCCGGGCCAACCGTCCGGCCGGCCGCCGGCGGCGCCCGCCTCGTCCGTAGTGACGAGGTACGGGTGGCCCTTGATCTTCACCTGGATCATCGATTCGGCTCCCCCCAGCGGCGAGAAGAGCGTGCTGACGATCTTGATCTGCGGATTGGATTTGCGGTTCTGATAGTCGCTGACGTCCTCGACCACCAGCCCGTCTCCGCCCGTGGCGTACGGGTATTGCACGTTCTGCCCTACGAACGCCAGCGTCCCCTCGGGCACGCCGGGCAGGAAGCTGCTCGTGTTGAGCGTCAGCGAGTGAGGTCTGCCATTGCCCATCGCCGCCGAAGGCAAGTATTGCCAGGGCTGGAGCGGCACCGGATTTGAAGGGTTGGAGACGTCGAAGATGTAGAGGTAGCCGCCGGGGCCTTGATCGTTCTGGCTCGCATAGAACGTCTTGCCGTCCGGTGAGAACGCGCCCATGTGGTGGAAACTCGGGCTCGATGCGGTGACCTGGCCTTTCAGCACCGGGTGGCGGCAGTCGGTAATGTCATAAACGGCAAAGTTCCCGCCCAATGTCGTCTGGCCGGCCGCGAGCAGGCGAGTCCTGGCACTGGTCGACACCGTCTCGTGCGGCGCGAGCGCCGCCCCGGTGTCGGTCAACTGCGTGACCACGACCGGATGCCGCGGGTCCGAGGCGTCGATCACCTTGATGCCCTGGCCCGTGGTAAAACCACGGTCCGTTCCATAGTAGGCGCACACGTCGTAGTACGCCGGTCCATCCTGCGAATAGGCCCCTTGATACGTGTCCTGGGGCTCCTCGCCGATCAGGTCCAGATTGCAGTTGTAGGCGGTTTCGGAATCGCCGCTCATGCGTTCCTGCAACGACGTCTCACCCTGCAAACCGCTTTCCGTATGGTCGCCAGGACCACAGTGTGCCTTCGGGATCGACGCGGGAAAGCCGTCGGAAGAGATCACTTGTGCCGAGGCGATCGCAGCGCCGAGCAACAACCCCGGGATCGCGGCGGCTGAAATTGCAAATACTCCCTGCTTCTTCATTGGTTCCTCCTTGCTACGCATGCGTGCGTAGGGCTTCGAGAGCTTACCCGCGCCGAGCCGGTGCGCGTTTTCGAAAACCTGCGATTACTGTTGAAAAACTGCGAATATCCGCTTCGTCGGCGTCGCCTTCTTCTTCGACGGAGGCTCGAATTCGAAGGATCGAATAACGGACGGAGCGTTGGAATGAAAGGACCCGCCGAAGCGGGTCCTTTTTGCAGTGATGCGGGAGTCCTTTGCCGGCTCGGCTACCTGTCCTGCGGAGTCGTCACCACGTTCGCGAACAGATCCTTGTGCTGCGCGGTGAAGCTCTTCGAGAATTGCAGGGCCTGGAAGCCGTGAGCGTCGCTGACGGTCCAGAGCTGGATATCGGCCGAGTTGCCGGGTCCGCCGCCAACGCCATTGCCCTTGCCGTTGCCGTTGCCGTTCTGCCTCGCCTTGTCATTCCCCTTGTTGACGACGACCCAGCGCGGCCAGTGCGCGATCTTGTCCACCGTTCGATCGACGCCCGCCCGCCAGCTCCCCGATGCGGGAAGCATTTTCGTCCGCGGGGCTCCCGACTTCCAGTACGCGATCTCCCTCGGATGGAGCGGATCGCTGACGTCGAAGACGCGCAAGCCGGCGTTCTGAGCACCGCAAGCGAGCATCTTCGTGTCGTCGGGATTGTCGGCGACGCATGATTCGACGCTGTAGTTCGTCGTCCCCGAAATGGACGGCAAATTGGTCCCCGGCGCGGTCCCTGGAATATCCGACGGCGTCTCGGCGTGCAGCGCCGCACAATTCGCCGGGTCGGCCACTTGCATTCTGATCTTGGCGACGATCTTCGGGTGCGTCTCGTCCTGGACGTCGACGATCTGCGGGTAACCGAAAGCACCGAATCCTCGGCTACACGCGCCGGTCCAACCGTCCGAGGCGCTGGCGGCGCCGGCCTCGTCGACGGTGACGATGTACGGATGTCCCTTGATCTTCACGGGAATCGCCGACTCGCCCGTCCCCTGGTCGGGGTAGAAGAGCGTGCTGACGATCCGGATCTGCGGATTGGGGATGCGGTTCTGATAGTCGCTCACGTCGGTGATCACGAGCCCGTCCATGGCGTCGGCAAAGGGCCAGCTGCGGCCCTGGTTCATGTACGCCCGCGCCCCCACGGGCAGACCGTCGAAGCCCTGCGGGTTGACATTGAGCGAGTGCGGCCTGCCATTGCCGGGGAAGTTCCAGGTGGGCAGCTGCTTCGCGTTCGCCGGATCGGACGTGTCGATGATGTACAGCGGGCCGCCGAAGCCGCTGCAGCAGGGGTTCTGGCTCAAGTAGAACGTCTTGCCGTCAGGGGCGAAGTTGCCCATGTGACCGTTGCTGCCCGGCAGCGTGATGCTGGACTTCAGAACCGGGTGGCGGCAGTCGGAGATGTCATAAACCGCAAAATTCGGCCCACCGTCTTGCCCGGCGACGAGGATGCGCGTGTTCGCATTGGTGTGCACCGTCTCGTGTGGGAGGAGCGCCGCGGGGGTGTCGTTCAAGTGCGCAGTCACCACCGGGTGCGCGGGGTCGGAGACATCGATCACCTTGATGCCCTGGTTGGTGGTAGCACCACTGTCCGTCCCATAGTAGGCGCAGACGTCGTAGTACGCCGGTCCATCCTGGGAATAGGCTCCTATATACGTGTCCTGGGGCTCCTCGCCGACGAGTTGCAGATTGCAGTTATAGGCGGTTTGGGAATCGCCGCTGAAACGTTCCTGCTCCGTCGTCTCGCCTTGCAATCCGCTTTCGGTATGGTCGCCGGGCGCACAGTGCGCCTTGGGGATCGACCCCGGAAAGCCGTCGAAGGCGATCGATTGCGCCGAGGCGAGCGAAGCGCCGAGTAACAGCCCAGGGACGGCGGCTGCCGCAACGGCAAATAGTCTGACCAGCTCCTGCTTCTTCATGGTTTCTCCTTGCCCTACGCGTCCTGCGCGTAGCTCCGCAAGCCTACGCTCGGCGACCGGACGCGAACTTTCACAAACCTGCGAATATTTTTCGAAAACGGCGAATATTTCTTCGATGGCGACGGTGCAGGACAGGTTGGACGGGCGACCAACCGCTACCTGTTGACGATCCACGGGTCGGAAACGATCCTGTGGCCCGATGCGTCGATCACCGTGATCGAATACTGGTAGCTGCGCACGCCCTTGTCGTGCGTGCTGTTCGCATCGTTGCAATGGAACAGCGTGGCCGACATGCGATTGCACGGAAACTCGTTGGCCGGCATATGGCCGTTGTCGTTGATCGAGCTTGCCGGCTTGAATGCGATGCCGGTCGGCGGGGGTGGTGGAGGCGGAAAGCTGTATCCAGCCGTCTGGATCCGCCAGTAGATCTGATGGTTTTTCGCCGCGACGACGACGGCGGGGACCGATTGGATTGCGCCACCGACGATCGTGACGTCGACGCAGTGAGTCGCTCCGGTGCACGAAACGCCGGGTTGCGCGCCGACCGAAGCAGCCATCGACGTTCCGACACACAGGCCGATTGCGTGAACGATTGCGCCGACGATCCCACGCTGCTGTTTCATGTCGACCTCTGCTTGTCGGAGAAGCATGGTGCCGATTGCCAGGTGTCGCGCGGCCCGGTGATTGTAGTCCCACCCGGTGGCGCCGCGGCGGTGATGCACGCAAAGAAGGCGATAATCGCCCGGTGCGCGAAACGGCTCCTGTCGTCGAGGTCGTCATCGAGGTGCCGCGCGGCAGCTTTCTCAAGCGCGGCTCGAGCGGCCGCGTCGATTTCGTCTCGCCGCTGCCTTCCCCCTACAACTACGGGTGCGTCCCCACGCACATCGGCCTCGAAGGCGATTTGCTCGATGCCGTCGTGCTCGGGCCGCGACTGCCGTTCGGGTCGACCGTGCAGGTGACGGCGTGGGGCGCGGTGACGCTCGTCGATCGCGGCCTTGCAGACGACAAGCTCATCTGCAGCGCCACACCCGTGACGAGCGCTGACCGCAAGGCCGTCCTTCGCTTCTTCCGGTTCTATGCGATGTGCAAGCGACTGCTGAACGCATGGCGCGGGCGGCCGGGGCGAAATGCGTGCGATGGATGGCGCACCGCCGAGTTCGCGCTGGCGCGAGCGAAACCGCGCGACGCGGCATGGCATGGCTCGCCCATCGAATTCTGAACAGCGGGCTATCCGGTTTCCGCTTCCATGGTTCGCGTCGCGCCGCGCGCTGCCTCGCGGATGCCCGCGAGCGATTCGGCGAGCGCCCGCACGAACGCGGGATTGTGCGGATGCATCGCCTGCCGGTGCGTCGCGCCGATTTCGTGGCGCACGACCTTCCCCCGAAACATCCGCTCGAAGAACGCGACGTCGGCGCCACGCACGCGTGCCGAGCTCGACAGCATGAACACGTCGCCGTCGTAGGGCAGCGGCCGGTGCGTCGCGATCGCGCGCTCGAACGCGATCACGGTGCGGATCAGCGCCTGCATGTAAGTCGGGTCGTCGACGGGGCCGCCCGAACCGCCTGCGGCCTTGCGCGCGCGCATCTTCTGCTCGAACTGCGCCTGCGTGAGACCGAGGTAACCCGGCTGGAACACGCTGTTCGGCGGATCGAGCAGCAGCAGCGGCAGCACCGCTTCGCCCGACTCGCGCAAGCGACGCGCCATGATCGTCACGATGAACACACCGGCGCACAGCGAGCCCAGAAAGTACGGACCGTGCGCACGCACGGTGCGCATCTTCGCGAGGTACTCGTCGGCCATCGCCTCGACGGTCGGATGCGGCTCGCTCACGCCGTCGAGACCGCGCGCCTGGAACGACCACACCGGCTGATCGTCGCCGAGCAGGCGCATGAAATGCGGACTGACGAACGCCTGCCCGTGACGTCCGTGGACGATGAACAGCGGAATCTCGCCGCCGGTTCGCCACAACGGAAGCATCGTCGGCATCTCGCGCACGCGCCGTTCCGATTGCGCACGCTCGCGACGAATGCCCGCCGCGATGCCGGCCACCGTCGCGTCCTCGTGGAAGTTGCCGACGTGCACGCCGAACGTGCGCGCGAGGCGCACCTGCAGCTCCGCACCGAGCAGCGAATCGCCGCCGATCAGGAAGAAATCGTCATCGGCGCCGACCGCTTCGAGCGCGAGGAGCTCCGCGAAGATGCGCGCGACGCTCCCCTCGACGTCGTCGCGCGGTGCCTGTCGCTGCGGATCGCTGTCGGCAGGCAACGGCGTGATGGTCTCGAGCCGCTTGCGGTCGATCTTGCCGCCGACGGTGAGCGGCATCGACTGCACGTAGCGAATTTCCGCGGGCGCCATGTGCAATGGCAGCCGGTCGGCGAGATGACGCCGGATCGTCGCCGGATCGCGCGCTTGCTGCACATCGATCTGGACGTAGGCGACGAGCCGTGCGGAATCGGTCTGCGTCTTCGCCGACGCGGCGAGCACCGCCGCACGCACGACGCCCGGGCATGTCGCGAGCGCTGCTTCGACTTCCATCAGGTCGACCGAATGCCCGTGCACCTTGACGCGTGTACCCGTTCGGCCGTGAAACCATAGCGTTCCCGATGCATCGACGCGTCCGAGGTCGCCGCTGCGGTAGCGTCGCCATCCGGGGCGCGACAGGTCGCCTGAAAACGCGGCGGCATCGAGATCGGGTCGACGCCAGTAACCCGGGCTCACGTGTGCGCTCGAGACGACCATCTCGCCGACCTCGCCGGACGGTGCGAGGCTGCCGTCCTCGCGCAGGATCTCGATCTGCACGCCGTCGATCGGCGCGCCGGCCGCGATCGCGCCGCCGGTTTCGGCCGACACGCGATGATCGATGACGTTGCGCGCGATGACGCTCACCTCGGTCGAGGCGAGCTGGTTGACGAGCACGCAGTGCTCGAGCGTGTGCGCGCGGAAAAGCGCGACGTCGCCGGCGTACAGCGCTTCGCCGCCGAGATGCACGACGCGCAGGTGCGGCAGCACGCGGCCTTCGACCATGCGGCTCGTCATTTCGCGAAACACGGTCGGCACCGAATGAAAGACCGTGACCCGATTGCGGTCGAGCCAGTCGGCGAGCCGCAGAATGCCGTTGCGCCGCAGGTCGTAGATGCAAAGCGTGGCGCCGAGCGCGATGCCGCGCAGCATGTCGCCGAGCCCGGCCGGAACGCCCAGCGCCGACAGGATCGACATGCGGTCTTCGACGCCAATGCCGAGGTCCGTCCGGTAGCTGTCGACGAAGAACAGCAAATTGCCATGCGTCTGCGTGACGCCCTTCGGCGTGCCGGTCGAGCCGGACGTATACGACACATAGGCGAGCGCTGAACGATCGATCATCGGAAGGACCGACGTCGCGGCGCCTCGCTGTACGGCGGTCACGTCGACGATCGGGCAGCCGGCGGGCGCCAACGCGCGCGCACGGTCGACGTGCGCCGCCTCGGTCAGCAGCGCAACCGGCTCGCTGTCGCGACCGATGAACCGCAGGCGTTCTTCCGGATCGGCAGCGTCGAGCGCGACGCACGCGTTTGCGCTGCGCATCGCGCCGATGATCGCCTTGACCGCCGATACCTTGTCGGAAAACAGCAGGCATGCATTGCCGCGGCGGCCTTCGCTCGCCGCGACGATGTGCCGGGCAATGGCCATCGATTCGGCGTCGAGCTCGCCGTAACTGACGCGTACGTCGCCGTCGACGATCGCGATGTGCTCGCCGCGATGGCGCGCGATCGTGGCGAGACGGTGGACGATGGTGTCGGGTTCCGATGCTTCGCTCATTGCCGGCTCGTTGGTGTTGTCGTTGGCCATGTGAAAGACGTGATGCGGTTCGCTTCGTGGACCGCCGATCAGCGGAGTTTCAGATGTGCGTCGCTGATGACGCGGCTCCACTTCGCCACTTCCGCGCGCAGGATCCTGCCGAATTCGTCGGGCGAGCTCGTGAACGGCGTCGCGCCCATCGCGAGAAGCGTCCGTGCGTAGTCGGGCGAGTGCGACGCGTCGCGCACCGCCTTGGCCAGGGTGTCCACGCTGTCCTGCGGCGTGCCGGCAGGGGCGAGCAGTCCGTACCAGACGGCCGTGTCGACGCCGTCGATGCCGGCTTCCTTCATCGTCGGGACATCGGGCAGCAGCGACGAACGTGCGGGACTCGCCACGGCGAGCGCGCGAAGCGTCCCCGCCCTCACGAATGGCAACGCCGCCGGCAGCGACGAAAACGTCATCTGCACGTCGCCGTTCATCAGCGCAGTGAGCGCCTGCACGAGACCCTTGTACGGCACGTGCACGATGTCGATGCCCGTGCGCGTCCGGAACAGCTCGCCTTCGAGGTGGTACGGCGTCCCCGGACCGGGTGTCGAAAAATTGAGCTGCCCGGGAGCCTCGCGTGCCGTCGCGACGAGCTCGTCGACGCTTCGCACTCGCAACGATGGACCGACGACCAGCACGAGGTCGGTCGTCGCGAGCGTCGACACGGGCACGAAATCGTCGAGCGCGTTCGGACTCGCCGTCGGATCGATCGCGATGTCGATCGCCGCCGTCGCCGTCGCCACCAGCAGCGTATGGCCGTCCGGCGGCGAATTCGCGACGGCGTCGTAGGCGATTCGCGAATACGCCCCGGGCCGGTTCGCGATGACCACCGGCTGGTGGAGCGATCCGCTCAAGACCTTGGCGATGAGGCGCGCGGCGCTATCGACGCCACCACCCGGACTGGCGCCGACGACGAGCGTGATTGCGCGCGTCGGGAAGTCGGCCCTCGTCGCGCCGGCATGGAGGATGATGGCTGCGGCAACGAGTGCGATCGCTCGCGGCAGCGCCCGCGTG
>Ga0134128_10006987_pt1 | contig 13656 bp, 10 predicted proteins | sample KB31754_FD_96462 | JGI IMG/M metagenome (GOLD analysis project Ga0134128, IMG submission 96462) | Terrestrial soil microbial communities with excess Nitrogen fertilizer from Kellogg Biological Station, Michigan, USA - KB3-175-4 | ecosystem: Environmental > Terrestrial > Soil > Unclassified ... | reverse complement strand
GTTTTTCTTCCAAGAGTGGGTTGACAAAGGCGAGTATCTGGACCATTTCCTGATCACTGCAAATTGGTGGCTTAAGGTCGGGCGGTTGGTTGCAGACGCGATCTACACCAAATGCGATAGCAAATCGGCAGAGGAATTTTATGCTGACATCGGCAGAGTGTTCGCGCTATTCGGGCCCGCTTGGCGTGCGTTCGATTTCGTCGATGCGGTTGGAAGCGACCCAACAGGTGTAGAGATGATTCGGCGGTACTGCGTCGTCAGGGAGAAGGTTTTCGAGCATGTCGCGCGCTATCTCCCCGATGCCGACATTCAGCGGCTGCGCGCAGCCCTATAGATGACACGAGGCGCGTAAAGCCGGAGGGCTAAGGCTCTCCGGCTTTGTTTTAGGCTAAACCAGAGATGGGGCCAGAAAAATTTCAATCAGGAAATTGGTTTGAGCGCCGAGAGAAAAGGCACCAACTCGGACAGATATTCCCTTTTCGCGATAAATGCGTGGATGAGGCCGTTCTGTTTCGCTTCTTCAACACGGGCCCTCACGGCTGGATTGAACGAAATCAGAACCACCTTGCAAGTAGGAATGTTCTCCGCGAACCATGCGGCGAGTGCAACGCCATCCATTCCAGGCAGCACCACGTCAGAAACCACGGCGTGCGGCTGCATGTCCTTTGCTAGCGATATGGCATCTTCCGCGTTGTAGGCCGCGCGACTCAGGAAGCCGCGAGCCCCCAGAAGCATAGCGCCGACATCGGCCACAGTCTTTTCGGAGTCGACTACAAGAACACGGATCAGCACAGGTGGCAGGATAGCAGGGCGAAGCTAGTTCACACGCCCATTTAGGTTTCGGTCACGATGAGGTCACGATAGAGCGCCAAAACCGGGCCGAACTACTGCAAACAGCGGCAAGGTTAATGCTGCTCTCAAGATGCTCAAGACGTGATGTTTACGCGCATCCACGCCAACACATGCAAACAACGGCAAAGTTGCTCAAAATGCCCTTTCACGGCGATAACACGGGTTCAAATCCCGTCGGGGACGCCAAATCAGACCAACCACTTGTCATTCGTAATATCCGATCTCTGGGACCTGCTTCTCCTATTCCGCCCAATCGCGGTCATGCAAGCCCCATGGCCCATTCCGCGCCCGCGGCGATCGAAGTAAGACGCAGTATCTGGGCTGGCCAGATGCTAGGCTGTTTCTCGTGAATGATGAGCCCCAGAGTCGCGTTTTTCTTGGTACTTCTGGTTGGGCATATTCGAGCTGGAAGCCCGGATTCTATCCGCAGAAACTTCCTCAGAAGAAGTTCCTCGAATACTACGCTACACAGCTGAACTCAGTAGAGGTGAACTATACGTTCCGCCAGTTGCCGACCAAGAGCATGCTTTCGGGCTGGCTCGGCGCAACCGGAACAAACTTCCGCTTCTCCTTCAAAGCTCCACAGCGCATCACTCACATCCTGCGACTCAAGGGATGTTCGGACGCGATCGTTGACCTATCGCGTGCGCTCGCCCCAATCATTGCTGCCGGACGAATGGGCGTGGTTCTCTTCCAGCTTCCACCCAATTTCAAGGCAGATGTGGCTCGCCTCGACTCTTTCCTCGAGGATGCCGGAGCGGCTGGGCTGCGGATGGCTTTTGAATTCCGGCACAGCACATGGTTTTGCGGCGACGCCTATGATGTATTGCGGCGCCATCAGGTCGCTCTGTGCGTTGCTGAGAGTGACGATTTGGAGACGCCGGATGTTGTGACCGCTCCCTTCTGTTGCTATCGATTCCGGAAGAGCGGGTACTCGACGGCACAGCACGAAGAGATTGCGGACACTCTGCGCCGGCGGTCTGCTGATGGGGAGGTCTTTGCTTACTTCAAGCACGAGGAACAACCAACAGGAGCGTTCTCGGCGGTCGACATCCTTAAGCGACTCAAGTGATCACAATCCGCGTGATTGTCCTCCCAGTGCTCTCCGGCGCCGGAAGCAACTGATTGTTCAACCCTGGAATCTTTACTCGTGGGGAAGTTCAACCAGTTCCGCGTTCAGCGCAACAATGACTACTGTCTGCTCCACGAGCAAGGTGTCGAGCTTTCCCTTCGTCTGTTCTGCTGTTCTTCCGAAGAACGCTCTCTGATGAGGCACGCGCCAACGTCCTGCTCCATCGCTGTCAGGTGGAGCAATGTTTACCGCAGTGTGAGTTTTGGGAGCCCAACTTATGCGTAGATATCTCACCTTCAGCGCTCTTGTTGCGCTGAGTTTCCTTTTCATTCCTGCAGCATCCTGGTCACAGTATTCGATCAAATCCTACACGCTGAACGTCGATGACGACGGCGACTATCCCCTGCAGATCGATATCAATCGCGACGGAGTTCCGGACTTCTTAGGCGGCTCGCAGAACCTCGTTTCCGCCAATGGCGCGTATTCTTACAAGAGCGCAGCCGCTTTTCGGGCGCAGGGGACCGGGTACGGCGACTTCAACAACGACGGTATCCCTGATTACGTTACCGGCTCTGTCGATTACCTTTACGTCTACCTGGGAGATGGCAAGGGCGGCTATACGCTATGGCAGACCGCCCGGGGGCAGGCCGCAGCCCAATACATCGTCGCCGACTTTAACGGAGACGGGCGGCAGGACATCGCCAGCCTTGTTCTACTGAACTCCAGTTCCACGACGGGCGGGGGGTTTGAGGTTGACCTTTACCTGAACAACGGAAATGGTTTCGACAACGCGAAGACCGTCTTCCAGACCACCTTCCCCGCTGGCAACCAGGGGGGATGGCCTCGTTCGGAACCTGGATTAAACATGGAACCGCCGTTCTTCGACTTCGCTCTCGGCGACTTCGACGCGGATGGGCATGCGGACCTGATGCTGCGCACACTCCGTTCCTCCTGGAATACTCCCGAGCCTATTCCGGTGACGTTTATCCGCGTGCTTTATGGGGACGGTCATGGCAACTTCACCACCAAGACGGTCACATCAGGGAGCACCCTGGACCAGGTCACCGTGGCGGAAATGAATAACGACGGCGTCAGCGACATCGTCGCAGTGAATGGAGACCAGGCAACGGTTTACTACGGTCACGCTGACCGAACATTCTCGAGCGCATCCATTGCCACGCCCGGCGCCATTCACCTTCAGCCCATGCTGGTGGACGTGAACAGCGATGGCCTGAAAGACATTGTCTATATCGCAACCTGCCCGTCCACTGACACGTGTCCAGATGTGCCCGCAGGCGCAACGCCCACCGGCATCATCACTCTGATCCAGTCCGCCGCGCATACCTTCACGTCGACCGGGTTCACGCAAGTGCAGAATGTCTTCACGCGCGGTTTCATCGGCGACCTCAATCACGACGGAAGACTTGATGTCGCCTTGCACACGGGTCCACTCGAAAACGACAACTACCAGGCGGTAGCTCAACTCTACGTAATCACCAACACCCGCTCCGTCGCGCGCTACTGTCCGGCCCCAGCCGGCACCGGGTTCCACATCTGCACGCCGGCGGCTGGAACTACGGTAGCCTCGCCGGTCAGCTTCAACTTCAGCGCCAGTTCCATTTATCCGATCCGAAAGCTCGAAGTATGGGTGGACGGGACAAAGCGAAGCGAAACCTGGAACTCCGTCGGCCAGCAAGCGTTCTCGCGGGAATCGCTCGCGCTCTCCTCTGGCAAGCACAAGGTGTCGCTCGTTTCGGGCGCCTACGATGGGAGCGTCAGGAAGACGAACTTCTCTCTGACGGTGAAGTAACGAACGGGTCGTGTCCGCAGATGGCCGGGCCAGCGCAGATCGAGCACCGACCCGGCCAATCGGCGCGCGGCGACAACATCCCCTCGAAGCGCACCGCCGAGACCGGGACCGGCTAGTCCGCCTCCTCGAACAAGTGTCTGAATCGCTATCCTACGTTCAGTAGGAACACGAATACTTCCGCGAGTGAGGCTTGCGTGGCCGATCTTCTTTTCTCAAATGCCAATCTGATCGATGGCTCGGGAAGTCCTCCCTTCAAGGCCGATCTCCTGGTTCACGGGGACCGCATCACCAAGATCGCGCCCGAACTTGCAGCTCCCGACGCCGTGCGGATCGAGTGCGACGGCATCACTCTCGCGCCGGGCTTCATCGACTCTCACACGCATTCCGACCTGCAGGTCATCGAGGGGCGAATGGAAAAGCTGCGCCAGGGCGTCACCACCGAGGTAGTGGGAAACTGCGGCTTCTCCGCCTATCCCGCGGCGCGCAACCCTGCAGAGCTTCGCTCGTTCGCGAACGGAATTTTCTGCGGAGATGATACCTGGGGCTGGCCTTCAACAGAGGCATACCTCCGCGCCATTGAAGCCAGCCGCACCGCGAATGTTGCTTCGCTCGTCGGCCACGGTTCGCTGCGCACAGCTGTCGCGGGCAGTCGACAAGGGCCGCTCGCCGAATCCGAACTGCTCTCCATGGAAAGCCTGTTGGCGGAGGCACTCTCCGCCGGAGCCATCGGTTTCTCTACCGGACTGATGTACGCGCCGGGCTCGAGTGCGCCAACAGACGAGTTGCAGCGCCTCTGCAATGTCACGGCAAAGTGCGGCGGCATCTACACCAGTCATATCCGGTCTTATTTTTCCGGCCTGGTCGAGGCGGTCGAGGAGCAGGTCGACCTTGCGCGCCGCAGCGGAGGCCGCCTGCAGATTTCCCACCTCCAGGCTGTCGGCGCCAGCAACTGGCACCTGCAAAGCAGGGCCATCCACGTCATTGAAGAAGCCCGCGCGGAAGGCGTCGATGTCGAATTCGACTGCTACCCGTACGTGGCCGGATCGAGCGTGCTCACCCAGGTGTTGCCGCAGAGTTCGCTCGACGGCGGAATACCGGCACTCCTTTCAAGACTCCGCAACCCAGTACGACGCCGAGCCATTCGCGAAGAAACGCTTCGTATCATCCCCTGGCGGTGGTCCGATATTCACATCTCTTCTGTGGGGTCGGAACGGAACCTCGATCTAATCGGCAAGACTCTTGAAGAGATCGGCAGCGAGCGCCGCTGCGAGCCGGTGGACGCGATGCTCGATCTGCTCCTCGAAGAAGGAGGGGACGCGACCATGCTCTGCTTCAACCAGAGCACGGAGAACCTTCGCGCGAGCCTCACACATCCCTGCTCCACCATCATCAGCGACGGCTTCTATGTGAAGGGCCGTCCTCACCCACGTTTGCATGGAACCTTTCCACTGCTGCTGGGTACCATTTCACGTCAGCGAGGCTGGCTCAGTCTTCCTCAGGCGGTGCATAAAATAACCGGCAAACCGGCGGCGCGATATGGACTGAAGGACCGCGGCCTGCTTCAACCCGGCTTCTATGCCGATATCGTCGGTATGCGCGCCGCGGAAATTGACAGCCCCGCCACCTACGAGTCACCCGAACTCGGGCCTCGCGGAATCGAATTTGTCTATCGCAACGGAGAGCGCGCCCTGGCATCTTAGCGAAACGCGGATTTGAGCGTGCAGAGTGTGAAAGCAACACTCGCTGAGAGTCGGCCCTTCCTACGCAGTGGGTGCAGGAGGCGGGCTATGAAGAAGTTGTGGATCGGGTTTGGTCTTGGTCTTGCCATTAGCATGGGGTTCGCAGTTATGCCTGCACAGCTTTACGCCGCGCCGGCGGGGGTGCAGGACGGGGTGACATTGCCGTGGCTGCAGCCGCCGCCGGAATTCCGCGAGATGCAGCGCAAAGGGTTTCACGCCGGGGTGCAGGCCGCGGTGAAGGACTTCGATCACCACAAGGAGCCAGACCTCGAGCGGCACAAGGAATACGTGAAGCCCAAGGTGGACCGCAGCTATGTTCCCGACTGGCGGGATGGTTACAGACGCGGGTACAACGACGCGTATAAGCACTTGGTGAAGTCTCACGGGCAGGCCTCATAAGCTAAGCCTAATGAGAACGTTGGGCGCGAAACCCGCTCCGGCCTGCCAAGATGGAATCGATGGAAAAGCAACATTCGCATCGGCCGGTCCATCTTTGTGTCGGTGCAAGGAGGAGTCGAACGATGAGGATGAATTGGATTGCCACTGCGGCGCTGACGACGGCACTCGTCGCGCCCGCAGGATGGACGGGAGCGCATGCTGCAGTACTGCATGCTCCGGCGGTGACCGCGGCGATGGGCCAGCGGGGCTGGGATCAACCGCCTGACGAGTACCGCGACGTGCAGCGGCAGGGATTTCGCGACGGCCTTGAGGCGGCGCGGCGCGATTGGGACCGGCACAGGCAGCGCGATGCCGACGATCATGCACGGTATCGCCGCCCACCGGTGCCGCGCGATCTGCGTAACGACTATCGCGATGGATTCCGGCACGGATATGACGCGGCGATGCACCACATGAGAGACGAGCATCACGACCACGACCGGGATTGATGACACGGCCGGTGGTATGACCAAAGAAGGCCCGATGCAAACGCATCGGGCCTTCGATTTTTCAGGGCCGGCTTATTGGCCGGTCTGGTAACGGAGATCGGCGAGCGCCTGCTGATAGGCGAAGCGCGCATTTGTGTATGCGATCTCGGCCTGAGTCTGGGCAAGCTGCGACTGGGTGAGATCGACAATGCCGCTCAGGCCAACCTTATATCGTGCGTTGGCGAGCTCGAGTGCATTGTTGGCCTGGTCCAGCAACTCCTTACTGACACCGATGCGCTGGAAGGCGATCTGCGCGTTGAGCACTGCGGTGCGGACATCGCGCGCGATCGTATCGCGCAGATTGCGTACCTGCTCGGAAGCGGCCTGGGCGCGGAGATCGGCTTCGTTCGAACGGGCCGAATACTCGAATCCATTGAAGATGGGGATATTGATGTTGCCCCCGGCGGCACCGTACCAGGACGACTGGATCTGATCGGCGCGGACGGGCGTGCCACCTCCTGTGGCGAGTGCGGAGATGGTTGGGCGGCTGAGGTCGTGTTCGGCGGATGCAAACTGCCGTGCGGCCAGCCAGCGATCATTCAGAGCCGCGAGATCGGGGCGCGACCGGAAGGCCAGCTGAACCAGATCCTCCGCATGGGCCGGAGCTGGTTGCGGATTGTCCGGAGTCTCGTCGACCAGGTCATAGGGTTGGTCGGCCTCGGAGCCGAGGATCGCGTTGAGCGCGGCCATGGCGCCCTGCGCGGAGTTCTGCGCGTCGAGCGACAGGAGTTCGGCCTGCGAAACCTGCACGTTCGCCAGGGACAGGTCGAGGGTGGAGCGCAACTTCTGCTGCGTGAGAGCACCGATCTGCTCGCCGGTGGTCTGGCGGGCTTTCACCGTCTGCTGCGCGACGTGCAGAATCTGCTGCGCCGTGAGCGCCTGGTAGAACACCTGGTCGACCGCGAGGGTGATGTCCTCGGTGGTGGCGCGCTCGGTTTCAAGCTGGGCGCGGGCGTTGGATTGCGCATTGCGAACCAGGTTACGGGTGCGGCCGAAATCGGTGATCAGCTGGCGCGCGGTGAGGCCGGCGCCGGCGCGGTCATAGATGCTCGGATTGTTGATCGCACCGGCGGTGTTGCGAGAGTTGTCATGCGCGCCCACTGCGGTGACGTTGGCGTCCACCACCGGCATCTCGCCGGCGCGGGCCTCGCGGGTGACCTGCGCCTGGGCGAGTTGCAGCAGGTGGGCGATGCTGATGTTCGGGTTGTGGGCGAGCGCCATCTTTTCGGCTTCAGCGAGAGTAAGGCGCGGGCCATTGGGCGATGGCGTTGCCGCTGCGGGCGCATTGGGATGCGAGCCTGCGGGAGGAGGAGTGGCCTGGGCGAAAAGTTCAAGAGAACATCCCTCAGGGGCTAACGCCCCTTCGGTATTTGGCGGGCATACGGCACGACTGAAGTCGTCCCCCGCTACAAGGCCGGCCAGCGCTGACGCGGGTGGGGGTGGAGCAGGAAATCCGTGCTTCGCGGGTTGCGCGAAGCAGGAGCCGGAGAGCCATAGGATGCAGGAGGAGAGGAGCGCGAACTTTTTCATGCCATTTCCTCCGCAACGGGATTGGCCTTCTCGCGCCGGCCGTGGATGGCGAGATAGACGGCGGGCACCAGGAACATGGTGACGACGACGGACACTGCCAGGCCCCCGATGATGGCGCGGGCTAAAGGTGCGTACTGCTCGGAGCCGGCTTCGAGTCCGAGAGCCATGGGGATCATGCCCAGCAGCGTGGCCAGAGACGTCATGAGGATAGGCCGCAGACGCACCTTGCACGACTGCACCGTGGCCTGGAGCAGCGGTAGTCCCTGGTCGTGGAGCACGTTGGAGAATTCGACGATGAGGATGGAGTTCGATACCACGATACCCGTCATCATGATGACGCCCATCAGCGACATGATGTTGAGGGTGCTGCCGGTGAGGACGAGGATGAGCGCCACGCCGAGCATGCCCGGCGGAATGGCCATGAGGATGATGAACGGATCGATAAACGATTTGAACTGCGCCATCAGGATGAGATAGACGAGCAGGACGGCGAGAATGAGGCCGAATCCGAAGTCCTTGAACGACTGGTTCATGCTGACCACAGCCCCACGCATGGTGAGCACGGTGTTCCTGTCGTGCCGCGTGTGTGCGAGCAGATCATCGATCTGCTTGCCGATGCCCTGCAGCGCCTCGGTTTTAGGCGATACGTAGATATCGACCACGCGGCGGATCTGGTTGTGATCCACCTCAGTGGGGGTGTTGATCTGGTGGATCTGCGCCACGGAGCCAAGGGTGACCACTCCGCCCGAGCCGCCGTCGGAGTTGAGCGATGCAGGAACAATTCCCGCCTGACGCGCTTCCTGCATGGGTCCGTAGCCCGGCGGGCGCTTGCCATGCAGGGGGATGTTGAGCAGGTCCTGCATGGACATGTGATAAAGCTGGTGATTGTTGTACACCACGGTCAGGAGATAGTTGTTGCCGCTGTGTGGATCGATCCAGTAGCTGGGCGCGACCATGCCGCTGGAGGTGAGCGCCACGATCACATCGTCAACGATGTTCTTTGCAGTGAGGCCGACAAGGCTCGCACGCTGGCGATCGATCTCGAGCTCGAGGCCGGGATAGTCGACGGATTGTGGAATGAATGCGCCCTCCACGTTCGGGATGCGCTGGATTTTCGCGGCCAGCTTCTCGGCGAGCGCATAGGCGCCATTCATGTCTTGCGACCTGACCTGTACGTCGATGGGCGTGGGCAATCCCTGGTTGATGACGCCATCCACGAGACCGCCCGCCTGGTAATAAGCGGACAGCTCAGGCAGCTCGCGGGAAAGCTTTCGCCGGACGCGGCGCATGTATTCATAGCTGCCGATGCTGTGCTCATCCTTCAGACTGACCTGCACGAAGGCCGTGTCCATTGAGGCGTTGGGGGTGTAGATGGCGGATAATCCCGGCGAGACACCGATGTTGGACACAATCATGTCCAGATCTTTCTCAGGAACGACGTTGCGGACGACGTCCTCGACCTTGGCGACGTAATCGTCGCTGACTTCGAGGCGCGTACCACTGGGCATGCGCAGGTTGATGATGAACTGCCCGGGATCGGTACGGGGAAAGTAGGCACGTCCGAGGAAGGGGATAGTGACAGCCATCAGCACTGCGACGCCCGCCAGGAGGACGGATGCGGTGAAGACGGGGCGTTTCATGGCGCGATGCGCCAGGCCTTCGTACCAGTCGAGCATGGCCTGGAACTGGGTGTTGAACCAGCGGTCGAAGCGCGCGAACACCCCGCTCTTCTTGTTCGCGTGGTCTCCTTCCTCGTCGTGCACATTGATGAACTTCGCGCAGTAGAGGGGCACCACAGTCATGGCGAAGAAGTAAGAAGCGAAGATGGAGAACACCACGCCAAGTGCGAGCGGGGTGAAGATGTACTTGCTCACGCCATGAAAGAACGCGACGGGGAAGAACACAATCGCCGTGGTGAACGTGGCGGCGAGCACGGCCATGGACACCTCTTCTCCGCCTTTTTCCGCAGCGACGTAGACGCGCTCCCCGCTTTCCATGTGGCGGAAGATGTTCTCGAGCACGATGACTCCGTTATCGATGAGCCGGGAAAAAACCAGCGCAAGTCCGCCGAGGATCATGGTGTTGATGGATCCGCCCATGGTCTTGACGATGAGCAGACACACCAGCATCGAGAGCGGCACGGCGAGCAGCACGGCGACCGTCGCCCGGGGACTGCCGAGGAAGATGAGAATCAGAATGCCGGTGAGGACGAGGCCGATGCCCGCTTCACGGGAGACGTTGCCGATGGCCAGTTTGACAAACTTGGACTGGTCGAACACGACCGAGGTGCGCAGCGTCTCCGGGATGTCGACGAGCTTCTTCAAAGCAGACCGGATGCCGTTGACGATGACGATGGTGTTGCTGTCGCCGCCCTGCTTGAAGATGGGGATGGCGACGGATTTCTGGCCGTCGATGCGGACAATGTTGTATTGCAGGGCACCGGTGTCAACGGCCTTTCCAATGTCGCCGACGAGGACCGAGGAGTTTCCCACGGTCTTGAGCGGCATGGAGTTCATCGACTTCGCATCGGGGAACTGCGAGTTGGCGTAGATATTGAAGTCGCGCGATCCGATGCGCACGTCGCCCGCCGGGAGAATCAGGTTCGAACTATCCACCGACTGCACGACGTCATTGAGGCTCATATTGTGCGCTTCGAGCTTGAGGGGATCGACTTCAATCTGAAGCTGACGGTAAGTTCCGCCATACGGAGTTGGAACGGAGGCACCGGAAACGCTGGTGATCTGGTTGCGGACCTCAAACTGCGCGATGTCCTTGAGCCTGGTTTGGTCGAGGCCCTGGCCCTTGAGAGTGACGAGGCAGACGGGCTGGGTTGAGGCGTCCATGCCAAGCACGACAGGCGGCAACGTGCCGGGAGGCAGGCGGCGCAGGTCGGCCATGGCGAGGTTAGCGATGTTGCTGAGCGCCGCGTTGGGATCCGTGCCCGGCTTGAAGTAAATCTTGATGAGGCTGACTCCGGTACGCGAACGCGATTCGCTGTGATCCACGTTCGCAGCGAAGGTGAAGAAGCGCTCGAAGGTGTTCGTGATGTCGGACTCGATCTGCTGCGGCGGCATGCCGTTATAGAACGTCGCCACGACCACCACGGGCATATCGATCTGGGGAAACAGGTCAACAGGCATGCTGCCGACACTGAAGCCGCCGACCAGCGCGACCACCAGGCAGATCATGAGGATGAAGAAGGGGTATTTGAGGGCGAACTTCGGCATTAGCGCGCACCTCCGCCGGCGCTCTGTTTCGCGCGCGGTTCGCGGGTGTTAACCGAAGGTTTACGGGCGTGCTCATTCGGCGAGGCGCTGCCCTCAGCGTGACCGGCGGGATTGGAGTCCGGCGTGGCTTCCGCGGCAGGCGCCTGGTCGGCATCCAGATCGATGGTTCCGCCGGTTTCCTGCTGGGTTTCAGATGCGGGCTCTTGCGCGACCTCGGGGCTCACGGCTTCCCCGTCCTCGTAATGGTCCTGACCGCCGAGGATGACGCGTTCGCCGGGCTGGAGACCACTCTTGATCTCGGCGAGCTTTGAGCCTTCGAGACCGACCTCGACTGGGCGGATATGCACATGGTTGGCGTCGTCGAGCACGTAGACAACGCGGCCGTTGTCCTTGATGACGAGAGCCTCGACGGGGATGGTAACGGCGTTTTGCGCGTGTGCCAGGCCAAGCATGGCATTGGCGTACATGCCCGGCGCGATCGAGAGATCGTGGTTATCGACGTCGACCTCCGTCTCCATGGTGCGGGTATCGGAGTTGACGTTGCGGGTGAAGCGGACGACATTTCCTGTAATGTTGCGGCCCACGGCATCGACGCGCAGAGTGACCGGATCACCGTCATGCACGTAGCGGACGTCGTCTTCCGGCACGGGCAGGCGCAGCCGCAGGCGCGCGCTCTGTGACAGTCGAACAATCGGCAGGTCCTGGCTGTTGGAGTTGGTGCCACCCTGGATAAGGGCGCCCGTGTCGGCATAACGCCAGGCGACCACGCCGGAGATCGGCGCCACGACGTTGGTGTAGTTATGGAGCGCCTCGACCCGCTGATTTTCAGCCTGCGCCGAGCCCAAGTGCTGCTTGGCGGCGGCCATCGCGGCCTTGGCGGCATCCACCTGCGCTTCGGCGGAGAGGTCGCCTGCCTTGGCGTTGTCGAGCTCCTGCTCGGCGATCAGGCCGGGGTGTCCTTTTGAGGCCTGCTGCAGGCGAAGGTACTGCTCGTGCAAGGCGGCATGCTGGGCTTCAGCGCGATTGATCTCGTGTTCCGCGCGGGTGATCTCTTCCCTGCTCTGGTCCACCTGAAAGACGGTCTGCTGCAACTGCGCTTTGAGCTCGGGGACTTCGAGAGTAGCGAGAGTCTGTCCCTCGTGGACGATGTCGCCGATATCCACGTTGATCTTGCGCATGTAGCCCGAAACCTTGGGATGGACGTCGACCATCTGGTAGGGCTGGAACTGCCCAGCGAGACTGAGCACATGGCTGATATCGCCGCGCTGAGCCATGGCGACACGCGCCGAGGGGATAGAAGCGGCCCGGGCTGCGCCGGAATCGTCGCCGTGGGAACGGCACGCGGTAAGATTCAGGCCCAGAACAGCGGCGGCACAAAGGGCAGCGCCAGCGGCCCCTCGGGCGATACCCGCCCGGGCTGCGGTGCTTGCGAAGAGGTTTTGCATGGTGAAGCTGACTCCTGATTCTGCTTTCGTTGAGAGTGTCCAAAGCGCAACCCGCCAGCCAAGCCACAAGGAAGCCTGAGCCCGCGGGAATCCATCGGTTCAAACCACATCTATTCGCGCCGTCGATGCACCGCACCCGGGAAAGCCCGATCCGGAAGCGCGAAATGCGCATGCCGGAAAAGGCCCGGTTCAACGAACCTGCCGGGTAGAGGATGAAAAGCTTAGGCCTGTGGTGGAGGACGCCGGAACAACGGCGCATGAAAGTCCGGGGAAGCCTTGGCGATGAACACGTCGCGAAGCGGCCTGCGGAAGGGAATGGCCGCGACTTTGGCGACGGCGGCCGCGACGACGCGCGGCAGAGGTGTGTGTGCGGGGTTAATCGGATGGGCGCCGACTAAGGCATGGGCGGATTCCCGGGTAGCATCGGCCGTCTGCAGCTTGGAAGCGCTGATTTGGGCAGACGGGCTCCCCGCCGGGCTGAACCAGGCGACTTTCGCTTCGATGGCGAAAACGGCGGCGAGGAGGCACAGGACAATTCCCAATGCCGTCACCCGCGAGCGCCGCGGCCGGAGCTTACCTCGCATAAATCGAGTTTACCACCCGATTTTTTGACGGATGATGACTGAAATGGGTTGGCGTCAGTGGGCGGAGGCGTCCCCCATTTCGTTGTATCGCCGCGCGGGGCCCCGGCCAAGCACGCGGGCAGACGCCGGCTCGCGCTCGCGGGCCTGGCTGCCGGGAATGGGGCGCTGCGCGCCGGGATCGGGCAAAAGGCGGTTCATGAGAGACATAGCCACGGCTGTGACTTCCGGGGCGACCTGGGCAAACCGGCCCGCCAGGGCTGCTTGCGGCGTGATGAACAGCTCGGTTTCGCGGCTAAGCAGACCGCGAACGATTCGCCGCGCCGCATGGCTCGCACTGGCCGCGACGCCAGGGGTGGTGGCGCCGACGCTGAACCAGCGGTATTCGGACGCGGCATCGCCGGCGAAAAGCGCGTTCAGATGGGAGCCGGTCCGCATCAAGCCGGGGCAGACGGTGAGGACGTGCACGCCCTT
>Ga0134128_10006985_pt1 | contig 13658 bp, 1 predicted proteins | sample KB31754_FD_96462 | JGI IMG/M metagenome (GOLD analysis project Ga0134128, IMG submission 96462) | Terrestrial soil microbial communities with excess Nitrogen fertilizer from Kellogg Biological Station, Michigan, USA - KB3-175-4 | ecosystem: Environmental > Terrestrial > Soil > Unclassified ... | reverse complement strand
CAAGCCGACAAGGACACGTTTCGATTTCCCAAGTCGTTGATCCACTGTTGCCAGAATGCGGCCGGCAGATCGAGCACATTAAGTTCCTGGCGTTCGCAGTAATGCAGTAATTCATCGTTTGATAACGCGCCAGGATCGCTGTGCAGGACGACAGTCGCGCCACTCAGAAGAGCCGGATAAATCTGGACCGCTGCCGCGTCAAAACTGATGGTCGCGAAATTCAGGATGCGACGACCCGCGTGAAGATCGAGGACCTTGACCATCGACTGCGAGTAGTTGGCGAGGGCGTGATGCAACACCTCGACTCCCTTTGGCTCGCCCGCGGAACCTGACGTGTAGATCACGTAAACGAGATTGGCCGGCGTGACACTGCTGACCGGATTCTCTTCACTCTGCGCAGAAATCGATTCGCTATCCAACAACACGGTCTGTGCGCTGTGCTCCGGCAGGGATTCGACGATCGACTGCTGAGTCAACAGCACCTTCGCGCCGACGTCCTTCAATATCAACGACAGACGTTCGCGCGGATACTTCGCGTCAAACGGCACATAAGCACCGCCCGCCTTCAGGATCGCGAGCAGGCCAATCACCATCTCAAAAGATCGCTCGACACAGATAGCGATCCGATCTTCCGGGCCAACGCCCAACTCTTGCAGATACCGAGCTAGTTGATTAGCCCTGCGGTTCAACTCGGCATATGTCAACTGTTGATCTTCAGAGAGGACCGCGATCGCTTCAGGCGTGCGAGCGGCCTGCGCTTCGAATATCCGGTGCAAACAATCGTGCTCAGGAGTTTCGGTTCGCGTCTGGTTCCACGTTACCAACAGTTCCTGCTGCTCGGCTTCACTCAGCAGCGGCAACTCACTGATTCGCTGTTCGAGATCGCTTGTGAGTCCATCCAGCAGTCGCTGGTAGTGCCCGGCCATCCGCTCGATCGTCTCAGGCTCAAACAAGTCTGTGTTGTATTCCAGCAGTCCTTTGATCTCTCCGCCTCGATCCTCAACGATCAATGTCAGGTTGAACTTCGCGATCCGATGTTCGACCTCGACAGTGCTCACGTCGATCCCCGGCCACTCCATAATTTCCGAAGGCGCGTTCTGCAGAACCATCATCACCTGGAACAGCGGTGTGTGGTTTATCGCTCTCTCTACGCCAAGCTCTTCCACGAGGATCTCGAACGGCACATCCTGATGCGCATACGCTCCCAAACATACTTCCCGCACTCTGTGCAGCAACTCTCGACCAGTCGGACGGCCAGTGAGGTCCGTGCGCATCGCGAGGGTATTGACGAAGAAACCAATCAAACCTTCGATCTCAGCTCGCTGCCGGTTGGCGATTGGCGAACCCACGACCACATCAGTCTGACGGCTGTAGCGTGAGAGCAGTGCTTGCCAGCCGGCGAGCAGGATCATGAAGAGAGTCACGCCTTCACGCTGACAAACCTGGTCTAAAGCCGTGATGAGTGTAGGAGGGAACTGCAGCGGAAGACGCGCGCCGGGCTGCGTGTGTACTGCCGGACGCGGTTTGTCGGTCGGCAACTCGAGAACGGGTGGCGCGTCTGCTAATTGGTTTCGCCAGTAATCGAGATGACCTTCGAGCACCTCACCTTTCAAGTACTCTTTTTGCCAGACTGCAAAGTCGGCATATTGAATCTTCAGCTCTGGTAGTGGCGAAGGTTCGTCGTCAGCAAATGCCCGGTAGAGTGCCGAGACTTCCTGGATGAGAACGTTCATGGACCAGCCGTCGCTGATGATGTGATGCATCGTCAACAGCAGTCCGTGATCGTTTGTTCCCAACTTCACCAGGGTCACTCTGACGAGTGGACCAGTCGATAGATCGAAAGGTTTGTATGCTTCCTCGGTCGCCAGTCGCAGAAGCTCGTTGTCTTGTTCCGACTCCGGCACTCCGCTCAAGTCGAGCACTGGGATGGTCTGTTGCTCGTGCTCAGCAATGAGTTGAAACGGCGTTCCCTGGTTCGCTTTGAAGATCGTCCTTAAAGATGCGTGCCGCCTGACGACTTCGTTGTAGCTGCACTCCAAAACAGCAACGTTGAGCTCGCCTTTGAGACGAATGCTGATGGGAATATTGTAGGAAGTGGTATTCGGTTCGAGCTGGTCCAGGAACCACAGTCTTTGTTGAGCATGCGAAAGCGGAAGTGGCGTTCCCTCAACTGAGGGCATGGATGGAATCGGGACTAGAGCTGAACTCCCGGCTTCCCTTTCGTATCCAAGGCTCTCCGCTAAGTTCCAGGTAATCTCTCCCAACTCCCTGTCGCGGTGCTGCTGCCATCTCGTGCCGACACTCGAATCGATCCCCTTGTAGCTGAGGAATTTCACGTCGCCCAACATTCTCGACTCGGCGTGAATTCCGTCGGTCATTCGCTGGGCCTTCCTCTGATACGGCTCGAGCATGTCGGGGTGAAGTTCCAAACCCATCGACGCGCACAGGCCTCCCATAACTTTCTGAGGCTCGTTGATTAACTCTTCAAATCGTACCTGGTGCTGTCGCTCTTCAGGCACTCTCTTCAAAAACTCCAGAATGTTTTGATTGCTGATTACCCAGATCAACTCAGCTAGCTGCCGCCGCGTGAATGGATGCTCGTGCCGGAAGAAGATCTGATCGAGTTTTGCTTCCTCAAACGATTGGACCATCCCGTGCGGGTGCCTGAGGAGGTGGATATAAAACGCATTCTCAAAATTGTCTTCTGCTCGTTGAAGCATGGATCCGTCGAGCGCGTATGAAGGAGTCTTGTCGACAAGTAGCCGGTTTCCGAGCCACTCCTGCAACTGCCGGTAAAACTGTTGCGTGGTCCAACCGCGGCTCTCGAACTCTTCCATCTCGGCTTTGGCCTGAGCCGCGTCGTAGGCTTTGATTTCCATCAGGGCGCGAAGCGTGCCTTCGAGCCAGTAGCTCTCGGAGCCGGAGAAAGCGGCCTTTCTTTCACGCAGAGTGTTGAATGACAGCAGCTCGAGTTCAGGTGGAGCAAAGAGTTTCGGATGCCCGGCCAACATGACGCGCAACAACGTCGTGCCTGAGCGGGGCGGCGAGAGAATGAAGATCGCCGGCGGATTTTTTTGCTCAGCGGACACGAGTGGCGGCAGGGGTTGGATCAACTGCCGCACTTCGGCCACCATCGTCTCGCCAACAGGGGAGGCCTCAGCAGTAACTTCTCGCGAGGATTCTGTGCCCGAGATCCTCGCTGCCGCTTCGCTGTAATTCTCTTCCAGGTACGAAACTAACTGTTGAATCGTGGGAGAGTGGAAGATAACGACGACGTGGACGATCTCACCGAGCGTTTCCTGTAGACGGTTGATGAAGATCGCGCCTTTGATCGAGTCGCCGCCGAGATCGAAGAAGTTGTCGAAAACACCGACTCTCTCAAGGCCGAGTATCTCACTCCACATCTCCGCCAGCACCGACTCTAACCTCGTGGCTGGAGCTTTATACGTTTCTTCCAAAACAGGTCGCTCATGACCCGGAGCCGGAAGCGCGCGACGATCGAGCTTGCCGTTTTGCGTCAGCGGCAACGCATCCATGAACACGAATGCTGTCGGGATCATATATTCAGGCAGCCGCTGTCGCAGGAACTCTCGCAACTCATCGACAGTAGGTTGCGTTCCCTGCTCCGGAACGACGTAGCACACCAACCGCTTGTCATCGCCTTCATCCTCGCGCGCAACGACAACGAGTTCACGAACAGCGTCGTGCTGGTTCAGTGCTGACTCGATCTCACCCAACTCGATGCGGAAGCCATGTATCTTCACCTGATGGTCTATGCGGCCCTGATACTCGACCTCGCCATTCGACAACCGCCGCGCGACATCACCGCTGCGGTACAAGAGCGCTCCGGGTTGTCCACTGAAAGGATCCGGAACGAACCTCGTGGCGCTTAAGTCCGGACGATTCAAGTAACCACGTGCGACGCCTTTGCCGCCGACATAAAGCTCGCCACTCACACCTATCGGCACCGGTTCCATCTGCTGATCCAGAAGATACACTTGCAGATCGCTGATTGGACCACCGATGACACTTCCATGACGGTTATCCAGATCTTCTGCGACCAGCGGTCGATACGTGACATGCACCGTCGTCTCCGTGATCCCGTACATGTTCACCAACTGGGGACGCCGATCACCGTGACGATCAAACCACGGGCGCAAGTTTTGTAAATCGAGCGCTTCACCGCCGAATATCACGAGCCGCAAAGCCAGTTCTCGATCGCCGCCGGCGTTTTCCTCCGCCGTGATTAATTGACGGAAAGCGGACGGAGTCTGGTTGAGTACGGTCACGCCTTCCTTACTCAACAAGCCGTAGAAACTCTCCGGCGAGCGACTGGTCAAATACGGAACGACTACGAGCCGGCCGCCGCGAATGAGCGCGCCCCACAACTCCCACACTGAGAAGTCGAACGCGTAGGAGTGGAACATGGTCCACACATCGTTGCGATTGAATTGGAACCACGGTTGAGTCGAGCTGAAGAGACGACTCACATTCGCATGGCTTACGAGCACGCCTTTGGGCTTGCCGGTCGAGCCTGACGTGTAGATCACGTAAAGCAGATTGTCAGCGGTGTTGAGGTTGACCGGGTTCTTCGAATCGTGGTTTGAAATCACTTCCCAATCAGAATCGAGGCAGATGGATTTCGCGCCGGATGACGGTAAGCTGTGTAGCAGCGACTGCTGCGTCAATAACATACTCACTCGCGCATCTTCGAGAATCAATGCGAGTCGCTCGGTTGGATACGCTGGGTCCAAAGGCACGTAAGCGCCGCCGGCCTTGATTATCCCAAGCACTCCGACGACCAGCTCCACTGAACGTTCGACACAGATCCCGACGAGCACTTCAGGCCCCACACCCAGACTGCGCAGGTGATGGGCTAACTGGTTTGCCCGCTGGTTCAACTCGCCATATGAAAGCTGCACGTCTGCAAACGTCAGAGCGATCGCATCAGGCGCGGCTGCCACCTGCGCTTCGAATAACCGATGAATGCACTGGTTGAGTTGCTGCTGTTGAACTGAGCTCGCTTCGGCCAGCAACTGGTGTCGCTCATCCGAAGACAACATCGTCAACTCGGAAATGTTTTGTTCGGGATCGCGGACAATGCTGCCCAGCAGAGTTTGGAAGTGGCCCTGCATCCGTCGGATTGTCGCGGCATCGAACAGGTCAGTGTTGTACTGCCACGTGCCGGTTAACGCATCCGTCGTTTCATCGATTTTCAACCTGATATCAAACTTCGTCGTGTCGGTTTCGATTTCCCTCGCGATGATCGTGAGACCGGGAAGCTCGAGTGACTGCGGCGGAACATTCCGCAAAGCGAACACCACCTGGAACAGCGGGTTGTAGCTTAACGATCGCTCTGGCCTGAGTTCTTCCACGACTTTCTCAAACGGAAGATCCTGATGCGTGTAAGCCTCGAGCGAGACTCTTCGAACCTGATCGAGCAATGTGCGGAAACTTTCATTTCCGTCAACCTCAGCGCGTATCGCGAGACCGTTGACGAAGAATCCGATCAGACCTTCAGTTTCGCCGCGATTGCGATTCGCGATCGGAGTACCGACGATAATGTCCGTCTGGCTGCTGTATCGATAGAGCAACGCCTGAAACGCTGACAGCAAGGTCATGAACAACGACGCGCCTTCTCGACGGCTTAATCCCCTTAGCTCGTCAGAGAGTTTGTCGCTCAACACAAACGACTGAGTGGCGCCGTGACCCTTTTGCACCGGCGGTCTTGGCCTGTCCAACGGCAGCTCGAGAATTTCCGGCGCGCCCGCGAGTTGTTGTTTCCAGTAAGTAAGCTGTTCGTCGAGAACCTGTCCCTGGAGCAACTCCCGCTGCCAGATCGCAAAGTCTGCATACTGGAGCTTCAACTCCGCCAAAGGCGACGGCTCGCCTGCCGCGAAGGCTCCGTACAAGGTCGCGATTTCATTTGTCAGGACGCTAAACGACCAGCCATCAGAAATGATGTGGTGCATGACGAAGAGCAACACATGTTCGTCGGCGCTCAAGCGCAACAAGTGTGCTCTCCACAATTGATCGTGAGCCAGGTCAAACGGGCGCTGCGCTTCATCGTTTGCCAGTCTTTCACGCCTGCTCTTCCGCTCTTCTTCGCTGAACTCAGACAGATCCAACACCGGCAAGCTGAACGTCTCGGCCGGCGAAATCAGTTGCATCGGCTGCCCATCAACACTCACAAATCTTGTGCGCAGTGATTCGTGGCGACGGACCACCTCGTTGATAGTCTGTTCCAAGGCGCTGACATCCAGCTCGCCTTTCAAGGTCACTTCGGTGGGAATGTTGTAAGCGACGTTGTCAGGCTCGAGCTGGTTGATGAACCACATCCGCTGCTGCGCGAACGAGAGCGGCTGCGCCTGGTCAATCGCTCTTGTTCTTGCAATCAACGCAGGGCCACTCAAACCGCTGGTTAAGCGTAGCTTCTCATCGATGCCGGCGGCGAGGGCACCCAACGTGGGCGTTTCGAACAGTTGCCGCACCGGTATCTCTTGCGAGAAAGCCTCGCGGATCCTCGAGACCACCTGCGTCGCAAGCAGTGAGTGTCCGCCTAACTCGAAGAAGTTGTCGTTAATGCCGACCTGTGTGAGACCGAGCACCTTTTCCCAAATCAGCGCCAGTACTTGTTCCGTGGGAGTGCGTGGTGAGAGGAAGAGATGGTCCATCACAGTTTGAGAACCATCTGCGGCAGGCAAAGCTTTGCGATCGAGTTTACCGTTGGGTGTGAGAGGCAACTCCGCGAGGAACACGAACGAAGCCGGAATCATGTACTCAGGCAGTCGCTCGCGCAAATGATTGCGCAACTCACTGGTCGCAACAGCCTGCTCATCACGGCTCACCACATACGCGACGAGACGCTTTTCCTGTCCTTCATCCTGAACTGTTACAACCGACTCACTCACGCCCTCATGTTGATTGAGCGCCGCTTCGATTTCGCCCAACTCGATCCGGAACCCTCGAATCTTGACCTGCTGGTCCACACGGCCGACGTATTCGAGATTTCCGTCTGTGTTGTACCGCCCCAAGTCTCCGGTCCGGTACAACCTCGCTCCTTCAACTTCGCTGTACGGGTTCGGAATGAAGCGCTCGGCAGTCTGCGCCGGCTGTCTCATGTAACCGCGCGCCAATCCCTCTCCGCCGATGTAGATCTCTCCGACCACTCCGACCGGCATCAGGTTCTGCTGCTGGTCCAACACGTAAATCTGCGTGTTGCAGAGCGGTCTTCCCAACGGCACCAGACCTTCACGGCTCGCCGTCTCAATCTCCTGGCCCACCTCACCGGTTAGCACACCGACCGTGCATTCCGTTGGACCATAGTGGTTCATTACTCGACATCCGCTTTCCTTCCACTGCTGCGCCCACTCCCACTGCGTCGCCTCCCCGCCCACGACTACGACGGACTTCGGCAACACTCTTCCCCCCTCGGCGTTGAACAACGCACGCAGGTGTGAAGGCACAATCTTCAGACAGTCAACCTGGTGCTGATCGAAATACCTCGCGAGGGCCACCGGATCCATTACCCGCTCCTGGGAAATGACGTGCAGCGCTGCGCCGAAGCACAGCGCTGGGTAGATCGCGGTGTGACCAAGATCAGCGGCGAGGGTCGAGACCGTGGCGAAAGAGGTAGGCCGAGGCAGACGTTCAGAGACCGCCGAAGAGTAGTTGACTAGGGCGCGGTGGGTCACGAGGACGCCCTTGGGCTTGCCTGTCGAGCCGCTCGTGTAAATGACGTAACAGAGATTGTCAGGAGTCGCGAGACTTCGCGGATTATCTTTCGGCTGCGCGGAGATTAGGTGCGAGTCAGTCTCGAGACAGACCACCTGCGCGGAATGCGCGGGCAGGTTGGCAAGCAAGTGTTGATGCGCGATGAGCACCGAAGCGCGTGTGTCTTCCAACATCAATGACTGGCGCTCTGCTGGATTCTGTGGATCGAGCGGCAAATAAGCGCCACCGGCTTTGAGCACTGCCAATACCGCCACCATCATGTCGATGGAGCGTTCGAGCAGCAGCGCAACCGTGACTTCAGGTCCGACACCAAGAGCCTGGAGGTGGTGAGCGAGTTGATTGGCGCGGCCGTTGAGCTCGGCATAAGTGAGAACTTCATCTTCATAGAACAGCGCGGGTGCATGCGGCGTGCGAGCAGCCTGAACCGCAAAGATATCGTGAATGCATTGCTCGCTGGGGTACTCGTGAGCAGTGTTGTTCCACCGAAGAAGTTGTTGGCGCTCTGTATCGGGCAGCAACGGTAAGTCTGTGATGCGCTGGTTGGGATCAGCCACGATGGCTGCCAGCAACGTCTGCAAGTGTTCGGCGATGCGTTCTACAGTTGACTCATCGAAAAGGTCGAGGTTGTATTCCAGCTTGATGTTCAGTCCGGTCTTATCGTCTTCCCTGATGAAGATAGTCAGATCGAATCCCGTTGCTGCCTTTTGCGGATCGAGAATGTTGACTTCCAAGTCGACAACATCGAGCGGCCGGACGGAAAAGTTTTCAGAAACGAGCAACACCTGAAACAGCGGCACGTGGCTCAAGCTGCGTTCGGGTTTGATTTCTTCCACCACCCGGTCAAAGGGCACGTCCTGATGTGAATATGCTTCGAGCGCTACCTTCCGGACACGCCCCAACAACTCCGTGAAACTGGGCTGGCCGCTGCAATCCGTCCGCATCGCCAGGGTGTTGATGAAGAACCCGATCAGTTTTTCGACTTCAATGCGATTGCGACCTGAGATAGACGTGCCGACGATGATGTCCTGCTCACCTGTGTAGCGTGAGAACAAGACTTGAATCGCAGCGAGGATAAACATGAAGAGTGTGACCTCTTCACGTTGGCACAGATCCTTGATGCCTTTATTCACACTCGCAGGAACTATCAACCCATGGCCCGTACCGTAATAACTCTGAACTGCAGGACGAGTTCTGTCAGTCGGTAATTCCAATACCGGCAGACGACCGCTCAACTGCTGCTTCCAGTAATCAATCTGTTCAGCTAAAGCGCTGCCTTCGAGCCACTGGGTTTGCCAGTAAGCGAAGTCTGCATATTGAATCGGCAGCTCGGGCAACGGCGACGGACGGCCCGCGTGAAACGCGTTATAGAGTGTGACGAATTCGTCGACGACGACGCTGAGGGACCATCCGTCAGAAATGATGTGGTGCATCGCGAAGAGCAGGATGTGTTCCTGCTCGTTCAAACGCACCAGAGTTGTTCGCAGCAACTGATCTTTTTCGAGGTTGAATCGTTTCCTTGCCTCAGCTTTGACTAACGATTGCGCCTGAGCTTCACGCTCGTCTGCGGGCAACGCCTGGAGATCGATGATTGGCAAAGTCGCCGTGACAGTCGGATGGATGATCTGATAAGGAAGTCCGTCCGCAGTCAGGAAATTCGTTCTTAACGTCTCGTGGCGCCGGACCACCTCGTTCAGACATTCCTGCAAGACGTTTACATTCAATTGGCCCTTGATTCGGAGTGCGATGGGAATGATGTAGACCGGGCTGGTGGTTTCGAGCTTATCGATGAACCACATGCGCAGTTGGCTGGAGGAGAGGGGTGAATTCTCCTGCTGCCTGCCGGCGACCGGCATCAACGGCATCATCTTCCATTGATCTTCTGTTTCCGTCGGTTCAGGCGACAGGCTATCGAGATATTCGGCAAGCGATCGGATCGTGGGGTAAGTATAGATGTCTTCGAACTCGATATTCGCGTTCAGATCCTTCGCGAGTTTGTTGATCAGTTGCGTTCCGTTGAGAGAGTCTCCACCAAGATCGAAATAGTCATCGTCACAAGTTAAGCGATCGATCTTGAGGATTTCGCCCCAGATCGCGGCGACCTTCTTTTCTGTGTCACTGGCATCTTCGTCAGTCAGTACACCGAACTGATTCTCAGTCGACGGCTCAGGAGAAGAGACTGGCGTTTGCGTCGTGACGCTCTTCTCGATCAGTGCGCTGTGCCAGCATCTCGTCGGTTCAAACGGATAAGTAGGAAGTTCGACTCGATAGCGGACCTGGCCTTCGTAAAACTGTTCCCAATTGATCGCAGCGCCGCTCAGGTATAACTGGCGCAGCGCCGGGAGCAGGCCCGATCGCACTCCATTATTAAAGGACGGCAGCATCTGAAACTCGCCGAACTCGGCACGGAAATCCTGGGCTGCTGTTGAGAGCAGTCCTTCTCTTCCCATCTCCAGAAACACCGGATTATCCGTTTGCAGAATGTTCGCGAAGACTTTCTTGAATTCACTCTGATTGAACGGACGAAATTCCTGATGAGGCGCAGCCTGAAGAGCTTCGGGCAGCATGGTCTTCCCAGTGATGACCTCTACGACCTTGTTGCCGATTCCGGTGCCGATGATCTTTTGAGTGGTGAGTCCAAGCGAATTCCAGAGGTGATAGACGGCGTATTGAAATACAAACGTGTCAACTTGCGGCGATGGTGCGTCAGGGCTCGTGAACTGATGGCACTGATTTCTGATCTGCTTGAACACTGGGAAGCGTTCAGCAAGATAGTCAACCAGATTTCGATCGACGGCTGCTCCATGACTGGAGAACAGAAACACCAGCGGCGGCACTGCTTGCGCCGTGTGGTACCAGTCGGAATCGTCGTTCCGTGGCAGGACCTCTTCTAAATTTTCAATGAGTTGTTGCTGACTCCCGACTACACACGCATAGCGATAAGTGTAATCATCACGCCCGAGATTCAAGGTGTAGGCAACATCCGCAAGCCCGCGATTCCCTTCCTTCAAATACTCGGCAAGATTGCGCACGTAGTTCGACAAGGCAACCGGTGATTTAGCGGAGAGGGTAACCAGCACGTCCTCGCCGGCAGTTTCCTGATTATGATTTTCTGTCGCAGGTGCTTCACTCAAAATGAGGTGAGCATTCGTACCGCTTAAGCCGAAAGAACTGACTCCGCACCTTCTGACCGGAGACAACTCATCCGTCTCCCAGTCACTAAGCTCTCGGTTGACGAACACTGCTGAACTTGCAAAATCGATTAACGGATTCGGCTTTTTGAAGTGAACTGAAGGAAACAGCTTCCGGTGCCGGAGCGCGAGGACGCTCTTCGTCACGCCTGCGATTCCCGCTGCGCGCACGAGGTGTCCGATGTTTGTCTTAACTGAACTGACGGCACAGAATTTTGTCTTGTCCGTGAACTGCTTGAACGCATCGCTGACGCCTTGTATCTCGATCGGATCGCCGATCTTTGTTCCGGTGCCGTGGGCCTCGATGAACGAAATTGTCTTCGGATCGATGCCGGCATCGTGCCACGCGTTAACAATAGCTTCGGTTTGCGCCTGCGGACTCGGAGCCGTGATACCGATCGAACGGCCGCCGTCCTGGTTGATAGCGCTGCCTTCGATAACGGCATGAATCTGATCTCGATCGGCGATAGCCTGGCTCAACCTTTTCAGCAGTATCAGACCGCCGCCTTCGCCCCATCCCGCTCCGTTAGCAGCTTCGTCGAACGTTTTCGATTTGAAGTCAGGCGACAGGATGCCGACGTCGTCTGTGCCGGTAGTATCGTCCAGGTAAAAGAAGTTGATTCCTCCGCTGAGTGCGTAATCGATTTCGCCGCTGCGGATTTTTCGGCAGGCTTCATGGATGGCTACGAGTGATGACGAACAGGCCGTATCCACGACGAACGCCGGCCCATGCAGATCGAGTAGATAAGAGATGCGTCCGGCCAAAGCAGCAGGAAGACTGCCCATCACGAACATCGGATCGCTGTCTGCGAAGAGTTTTTGGTAGTCGCAAACTGAACTGCTGAGGATGACGCCGGTCTTGCTGCCTCTGAACTGTTTCAAACTGTAGCCGGCATTTTCAATCGCCGCCGTCGCGAGTTGCAGAAGAACTCTCTGTTGAGGATCGATGCACTCCGCTTCCTTCAACGACATGTTGAAGAAGCGGTGATCGAATCTCTCAATAGAGTCGACACTGGCGATCTGTTTGCAGTTTTCGGATTGATCGACGCCCAGCAGCGCTTTTCGTTCCGCCGAGACTTCGCGAATGCTATCGCGGCCGTTGCACAAGTTCAGGTAAAACTCGTGCAGGCTCGGTGCATCGGGATAGATGCCGCTAATGCCGATGATGGCAATCTTTTCTGACATAAGGACTCTTTTTGGTGTTAGAGGAGGTCAGTGCCGTAGCGCGATAGCGTAGGGTCAGTCTCGCGCATTCGATACTTAGGTGTAATTGATGGGTTCACGTACGACCCGACGCTATCGCGTTACGGTACTGACCGCCTCCAAGTCTGAATCTTGAATTGACGAATGAGTGTCGCTTTGAAAAAGTCAGGGACTGAGCGCCAACGGCGCGAAATATGCCAGGGGCAAGCGTGAAGCGCAGCGGAACGCGTCGCCCCTGGTAACGAGAAATAATTTGGACTGAGCACTGAAAGTGCGAAATATCCACATCAGTTATTCCGCTCTTTCAGAGCTTTATTGTCATTATGCTCACTACCAGGGGCGACGCGCCTCACGTTGTTCGGCGCTTGCCCCTGGCTTTCATATTTCGCGCCGTTGGCGCTGGTAATGGAATCCATATTCGCGTCGTTGGCGCTGGTAATGGAACCCATATTCGCGTCGTTGGCGCTGGTACCCATATTTCGCGCCGTTGGCGCTTAATTCCGACTTTTTGTACGAAGCTAATGAGCGTCGCTTGGGGGATGCGACACTGAGGTTAACGAGGGATTAAGAAACTAAAGTTCGAAACTTTGAATCGCTGGAGCAGCGGCCGGGGTGTTCATGTTCATGAAAGCCGAGTCCAGATGTGAGCTGACAAACTCAATCGTACTATGCTTGAACAGATCAGCTACGGTGAGTGCGTCAGGATACAGTTCATTTAATAGCAAATACGTGCGGAGTAATTTCAGAGAATCGCCACCGAGCTCGAAGAATTTATCGTGAATTCCAATCCGCGGAACGCCGAGGACCTCTTGCCAGATTCCAGAGACGACATGTTCGGTCCGCGTTCGAGGACCTTCGAAATCCGTGTTGAGATCGACCGGCGCGACCGGCTGCGGAAGAGCTTGGCGATCGATATCGCCAGTAGAAGTTCGTGGTAACATTTCGAGTACACACAACATGGGAACCAGATACTGCGGCAATCGCTTCTGAATGAAATCTCGGACGTCTTCTTCTCCAGACTCTTGCTCGTCGGCAAATACGATGTAGGCGATCGGAGTGTCGTCATCCGAAGCAACCACCACGGCTTCGTTGATTGAAGGATGCTCGAGAAGCACATCCTCGATCTCTCTTGGACTGACGCGACAACCGCGAACTTTGAACTGGTGCTCCGTGCGTCCTTTCAATTTTATCGTTCCGTCTGGCAGACAACAGGCCCACTCACCTGTTTTGTAAAGGCTCGCGCCACCGACATACAACTCACCATCGACTCCGATCGGCAGCGGCGACTGCTTACGATCGAGCACGAAAGATGTCATTTCGAGTAGATGCGTTCGTTCATCCGGCGTCAGAATCGAGAACTCAGATACACGCCTGTTCGGATCTTCAACGACGTCCTTTAGCAAAACCTCAAAGTGTCCGGCGATTCGCTGAACTGTCGTAGCATCGAACAGGTCTGTGTTGTACTCGAGCCATCCTTCGAGCCCGTTCGTCTTCTCTGTCAACGAGAGCTCCAAATCGAATCCGGCAGTTCCT
>Ga0134128_10006983_pt1 | contig 13659 bp, 13 predicted proteins | sample KB31754_FD_96462 | JGI IMG/M metagenome (GOLD analysis project Ga0134128, IMG submission 96462) | Terrestrial soil microbial communities with excess Nitrogen fertilizer from Kellogg Biological Station, Michigan, USA - KB3-175-4 | ecosystem: Environmental > Terrestrial > Soil > Unclassified ... | reverse complement strand
CCGCTCGCCGATGCGATCCGCGAGCTGACGGACGAGACTGCGCTCGCCTTCTTCGATGCCATCGCGCCGATCGTGCACAAGGAGACGATCGACATGTCGGTCGCCTGGTTCCAGTCGCGCTATGACAAGGCGGGTCCGGGCGGCACCGGCGCGGACTACATCAACTGCCCGATGACGAAAGAGCAGTACGAAGCCTTCGTCGACGCGCTGCTTGCAGGCGAAAAGACCGACTTCAAGGACTGGGAAACCAGTACGCCCTATTTCGACGGCTGCTTGCCGATCGAGGTGATGGCGGAGCGTGGGCGCGAGACGCTGCGGCACGGACCGATGAAGCCGGTCGGCCTGACCAATCCGCATGATCCGACGGTCAAGTCCTACGCGATCGTGCAGTTGCGCCAGGACAACAAGCTCGGCACGCTCTACAACATGGTCGGATTCCAGACCAAGCTGAAATACGGTCCGCAGCAACAGATCTTCCGCACCATCCCGGGGCTCGAGAAGGCCGAGTTCGCACGGCTTGGCGGGCTGCACCGCAACACCTTCCTGAACTCGCCGAAACTGCTGGATGCGCAACTGCGCCTGCGGGTCGAGCCGCGGCTGCGCTTTGCTGGACAGATGACGGGCTGCGAAGGCTACGTCGAGTCCGCCAGCATTGGGTTGATCGCGGGCCTCTATGCCGCCGCCAACGCCCGCGGCACGTCGCTCGCGCCGCCGCCCCCGACCACCGCGATTGGCGCGCTGCTTGGCCATATCACCGGAGGCCATATCGAGAGCGTCGCCGATCAGGACACGCGCTCCTTTCAGCCGATGAACGTCAATTTCGGCCTGTTCCCGCCGTTGGCATCGGCGCCGACCAAGAAGCCCGATGGCAGCCGACTGCGCGGCAGCGAGAAGACAGTTGCGAAGAAGCAGGCGATGTCGGCGCGGGCGCTTTCCGATCTCGACCGATGGATATCGGACCATCTGCGCGTTCCGGCCGCTGCGTGAGCATTCCATGAGGCTGCCCAAGGACGACGCCGCCCGATTGTCGGCGTGCTGGCACGAAGGCGTGCTGTTGAAGCGCGATGTATTTTCGACGGTCGAGCGCGGCCGTTTTCGCGGCGAAAGCGGCGAAGTGGATGCCGTGCTGCGCCGCCTCGACCAAGTGCCCTGGTGGTCCTTCGGATTGGCGCGGCACCTGTTCGCGCGCGAGCGCAGGGCGCTGACGCTCGCAAAGGGACTACAAGTCGGTCCTGAACTCTTGTGGGCCGGCCGGCGCGCGCTTGTGCGTGGATTCATAGACGGCGTCGCCTTGCATCTCGCGAAGCCGCATGGCGATACCGCCTATTTCCGCTCCGCAAAGGCGGCGTTGCGCAGGCTGCATCGCGCCGGCATCTGCCACAACGACCTCGCCAAGGAGCAGAACTGGCTGCGCGGCGCCGACGGGCACTGCTATGTCACCGACTTCCAGCTTGCCGCCTGCTTCAGGAGCCGCAGCCGACTGTTCCGGATCGCGGCTTATGAGGATCTGCGTCATCTGCTCAAGCACAAGCGCAGTTACGCGCCGGAAGCCTTGACGCCGATGGAGCACAAGATCCTGGCGCGAAAATCGGCGGTCGCGCGCATCTGGCTGATGACCGGCAAGAAGGTCTATCGCGCCATCACCCGCGGCCTCTTCAATTTCACTGACCGCGAAGGCGGTGGCCGCCGGCTCGTCAACGATGCGCCGGTGCTCGCCGACCTGATCCGCCGGAATCCGCAAGTACGCGACACCGCCATCGTCGCATTTGCCGACCGGCGCACCGGCGTCGGGCTCTATGCCTTTGTGGAGGCCGACAAGACTACGCTCGAGGCGCAGCTACGCAGCGAGCTCACTGCAGCCAGGGGCCCCAAACCGCCGGAGCACATCCAGGTGGTGCATGCGTTGCCGCGCGATGTGACAGGCAAGCCCCGCACCGAAATCCTGCAGCTCGTCGCGATGAATCAGCTCGACCTGATCGAGCCGCTGATGAAGAACGAGGCCGACCGCGCCTTCCTCAAGGCCATCCTGGAGCAACGCAAGAATCTGCGAGACCGGTTCAATTTCGAGGCGGGCGATTTGCAGTTGCCGCCGAACTGAGACAGCCGATCCGGATCAGGCGACGCCGCCCAGATAAAGCCGCTTGACGATATCGTTGGCCTTGAGCTCGTCGACCGAAGCCGCCGACACCGCGATCTCGCCGTGCACGATGATGTAGCCGCGGTCGGCGATGCGGATCGCCTGGTTGAAATTCTGCTCGGCCATCAGGACCGTGAGGCCGAAGCTCTGTTTGAGCTCACCAATCTTGGTGATGGTCTGCGACACCAGGAGCGGCGACAGCCCCACCGACGGCTCATCGACCAGGAGCAGATGCGGCGACGACATCAGCGCGCGTGCGATCGCCAGCATCTGCTGCTGGCCGCCCGACATGGTGCCGGCGAGCTGGTTCCTGCGCTCTTTGAGCACGGGAAACGTGTCAAACGCCATCGCCAGATTGTTCTGGATCGCGCCGCGGGCGGCCTTGCGGAAGGCGCCGAGCATCAGGTTCTCGACGACCGTCAGCTTGGGAAACAGCCGCCGTCCCTCGGGTACGAGCGCCACGCCGAGATCGACGATCGCTTCAGGAGACAGCCGCGTCAGGTCGTGCGCCTGACCATCGATCGTAAGCGACACGCTACCGCGCGCGGGACGAATCAGCCCCATGATGCATTTCATCAGCGTGCTTTTGCCATTGCCGTTGGTGCCGAGCAGCGCCACGGTCTCGCCACCAGCGACATTGACCGAGACGCCGCGCAAGGCCTTGACGGCGCCATAGCCGGCATCGACGCCCTCGATCGACAGGCTAAGTGCCAAGATACGCCTCCTGGACACGTGGGTCCGACATGACCTCGGCCGGCGCGCCGATGGCGATGATCTTGCCGGCATCGAGGCACATCACGCGCTCGGAGAAGCGCATCACCGCCTGCATGATGTGCTCGATCATGATGATCGCAATGTCCTCGCCGCCGAGGCTGATCAGGAGGTCCAGTACCTCGTCCACCTCCGACGTCGACAGGCCCGCCATGGCTTCGTCCGAGATCAGAAGTTTTGGGCCCGTCGCCATGGCGCGGGCGAGCTCCATCTTGCGCAGTTCGACCTGCGTCAGCGCGGTCGTCGCCATACCCGCCCTGGATGCAAGGCCGATCCGCGTCAGAATTGACATCGCAGCATCCCGCCGGTGCGACGCCGTCTCCAGGAGATGCCGATGCGCGGCAAAATCAAGCGCCACCATCAGGTTTTCCAGCACCGTCATGCTGCGGAACGGCCGCGGTATCTGGAAGCTGCGAGCGATGCCGCGATGCGAGCGCTGGTTCGGCGGCACCTGAGTGATGTCCTCGCCAGCGAACACCACCGCGCCCTTGTTGGGCCGCAGCGCGCCGGAAATGCAGTTGACCAGCGTGGTCTTGCCCGAGCCGTTGGGACCGATCAAGCCGAAGCGTTCGCCCTTTCGGATCTCGACATTGACACTGTCGAGCGCAACAAACCCGCCAAAGGTCTTGGTCATGGCGTCGATCCGCAGCAGCGGGCCTTCCGGGGTGCCGGACGTGGTCATGCTTTCTCTCCGGCGCGCCTGATACGCTCGACGAGACCGATGATGCCCTTCGGCGCCGCCACGACGAACAGCACCAGCATGATGCCGAGCACGAGCACGTTAATTTCCGAGGAAATCGTCACCGCCAGGAATTGTTGCGTCCCGCCCAAAAGGATCGCTCCGATGACCGGCCCGATCCAGTGCGCGGTGCCCCCGATCAGCGACATCGCAAGCACCGAGACCGAAATGTTCAAGTTGAAGGCCGAGTCTGGGTTGGCGAATTGCACATACATGGCCGCTGGCGCACCGCCGGCCGAGATCAGCGCCCCCGAAATCACGCAAGCCAACAGCTTCAGCCGCAGGGTCGGCACGCCCATGCATTCGGCGGCGAGTTCGTCATCGCGCAACGCCTGCAGGCCGCGGCCTATCCGCGAGTTCTGAATAAAGCGCGTGATCGCCACCGCCAAGACGACCATGAACGCCTGGACAAAGAACAGCATCTTCACATAGCTGTCGAAGGGTTGCATCACCGGCGGACGTTGCAGCTGGATGCCGGCCGCGCCGCCGACAAAGCGCCAATTCGTGATGGCGGTCTCGATGATGATCGCCACAGCAATCGTGGCAATCGAGAAAAAGATGCCACGCATGCGCAAGGTCAGGAGCCCGATGCCGAGCCCAAGCAGGCCACCGACGGCGGCGGCAACGAGGATCTGTACGACAAGCGGCGCCTGGAAAGCCTGGATCAGCAGCACCGCGGAGTAGACGCCCACGCCGAAGAAGGCGTTGGTGCCGAAATTGACGTAACCGGCATAGCCGCCGAGGATGGTCCAGGCGACCGACAGCACGACGAACTGCAGGATCACATAACCGGCAAAGAATGGGTATTCGTTCGTGACAAACTGCGTCATCAATAACATTGCGATCAGGAAGATCGCGGCACCGGACCAGAAGGCGATCGAGTTACGCTGCATGCATCACCTGCCAAGCAGGCCTTGCGGCCGCACCGCCAGCACGCCGAGCAGCAGCGCAAACGAGATCGCTGGAGCCCAAGAGGCGCCGAACGTCGTGAGCACGATGGACTCCGACACGCCGAGAATAATGGCCGCGATCAGCGTACCGGAAATGCTGCCGAGCCCGGCCAGGACCACGACGCAGAAGGTCCGCCCGATATAGACCCGGTCGAGGGTGGGCTCGACCGGAGCAACCACGATCAGGAGCGCGCCGGCTACGCCCAGCACCGCGGTCGCAATGCCGAAGGCAATCTGCTTGATGCGGACCGGGTTGGCGCCCATCAGCCGCAGTCCTTCCTCGTCCTGCGCCACCGCCCGGATGGCGCGGCCCATGAATGTCTTCGACAAATAGGTGGCGAGCAGAACCGTGAGACCAAGCGCCACCGCAAACGCCACGAGCTGCCGGATCGGAATCCTGAGATCACCGATCCGCCAGGCCTTGCCGATATACGATGCCGTCACCGAGCGCTGGTCGACTCCGAACTGCAGGATGATCAATACTTCGATGATGAAGGCGATACCGAAGAAGAAGGCGATGCCGCGCACACCGGCATCGCTGCCTCGCCGCTCGAAGGTTTCGTAATAAAGGCGATAGGTGATCAGCCCCAGCAGGAAGAACAGCGGCGCGATTGCCACTCCCGCAATCAGCGGGTCGATGTCGTAGCTGTCATTGAGCAGGTAGACCCCATAGGACGCCAGCACAAGGAAGGCGGGATGCGCCACATGGGGCACGTCGAGCAGCCCGAAAGAAATCGACAGCCCGATGCTGACGGCGGCATAGAAGCAGCCGAGCAGCACGCCGAGCACGACCGCGTCGCGCAGCAAGTCGATCGAAAACACCTAGAACTGCCCCTTCCTGACCTCTCGCGCGACTGCTTAAGGGCGGTGACTTATCACCGCGCCTTATCTTATCGTGCGAGCACGGTCCATCCGGAAAAGCGACAATCGATTTTCCGAACCGTCGCTCCAAGCCTATTTACGCGCGGCCTCAAAGGGTGCGACCAGCTCGCCTGTCTTCAGGCTGTCGGGAAACAGGATGACCTGCTTACCCGGCTGACGGAACTGGTCCATGTTCTTGTCTTTGATGCCGCGGAATTGCGCCTCGAGCGTCAAGCTCTGCTTCCATTCGCCGTCGTCCGCATAGGTGATCGGACCGACAATGGTCTTCATGGTATTCGCGTGCAGGTATTTCGCGATGGCCTTCTGGTCGAACGATTTGGTCGCATTCACCGCCTGCTCGATCATCTGGCCCGAGGCGTAGCCGTAGGGCGCGAGGTAGTAGCCGAGCGGATCGACCTTGGCCGCGACGGCGCGCTTGGTATACTTCTCGAAGAAGTCCTTGGTACCGTCGAAATACATGCTGGGTTCGGGCAGCCAGGTGTTGTAGTTCACGACGCCATTAAGCAGCGATCCCATGTTTTGCATGACCTGCGCGAATTGCAGGCCGACCATGGCGCCGCCGAAGATCTTGACGTTGTCGCCGATACCGATCTCGTTGACGGCCCGCATGATACCAGCCGAATCCGGCGGATAGGACGCGACAAAGACGATGTCCGGCTTGGCCGCGCCGACCGCGCGGACGATGCTGGAAAACTCCGTGGTGCTCGGCGGATAGGACTGGTCGTACACGACCTTGAGATTGAGCTTCTTGGCGACCTCGCGGGCAGTCGTCGCCAGATTCTGCGCGAACTCCTGGTCGGCCGAGAGCAGCGCCATGGTCTTGCCGCCAGCCTTCTGGCCCAGCGTCAGGAACCCGGTCGCCCAGCTATCCGCCGGTCCCCAGGGCGCGTTGTTGAACCACATGTCATGGTGAACCTTGCTGTTCACCTGGAACGAGAAATTGCCCATCAGGAGCAGGCCGCGCTGCTTAACCAACGGCATGATCGGCGCGGTCGGAACCGTTCCATAGGGAGCGAAGAGCAGATCGACCTTGTCCACGTCGAGGAGCTTGGCGTAGAGCGCCGGCGTCTCCGAAGCGCTCGACTTGTCGTCATAAACGACCAGTTCGACCTTGCGCCCGAGCAGTCCGCCCTTGGCGTTGATATCGTCGCGCCAGATCTCAATTCCCAGCAGCGAGGCCTTGCCGCCACCGGCGAGACCGCCGGTCTGCGGCATCGACATGCCGATCTTGATCGGCGGTCCTTCCGCACTCGCTGCCGACGAAAGTCCGAGCACCAAAGCGGCTGTTGCCCAGCCGATCACCGTTCTACGATTCATCGTTTCCCCTCTGTGAACTGTTCTTTCACATCTAGAAGGCGCCCTGTTAATCAGCCTTAGCTTGCCGCGGGCGCGTGTGCAGCAACTTTTACATTCTCTTCCCTCAGGATCGCCGACGGATCGGAGCCGACGCGTCCGCTCGTCCTGTCGGTCGCGCTCTCGCGCGACAGTTTCAGGTCGAAGCGGATGCTCGGTACGCCCTTCACGGGACAATCGGGATCGTTGGCCACAATATCGACGGCGAGGTCGCCGGACGAGCCGAACACAACGTCGTCGGCCAGATGCGGGTCATCGCGCAGGTAAAGTGCGGTGACCAGTTCGCGATAGCCGGGCGAGTTCACCAGGAAATGGATATGGGCCGGTCGCATGCCGTGGCGCGCCTGCGCCTTCACCATGGCGCCGACCGGACCATCCATCGGGATCGAATACCCCCGCGGCCTGACGGTGCGGACGACGTAAAGCCCCTTCGCGTCCGCTTCGAACACGCCGCGATAGTCCACGGAGGACGGGCTCTCCTGAATGTCGTAGAGGCCGTCGGCGCTGGTTTGCCAGACCGAGACCGTCGCATTGGCGAGCGGCTTGCCGTCGATGTCGCTGACGCGGCCATACAGCACGCATTCGCTGCCGGGCTTGACGTGCCTGGCAATCTGGGTACCGGCAGCCAGCTTCGGCGAGGCCTCGCGATAGAACGGGCCGAGCAGGCTGGTATGGGTGCCTTCCTCGAGCGCCGTCTTGTCGTGCAGCCCGTTAACGAGCGCCGAAAGGCCGATTGTGTCCGACAGCAGGATGAATTCCTGACGAGCCGGCGTGCACATCTTGCCCACCAGCGTCATGAACTCGATGCCCTTGATCCATTCCCCCGGTGTCAGATTCACGTCCCTGGCAAAGGCGTGCAGATGCCTGACCGCCGCTGCCATCACTTCCTTCATGCGCGCGTCCGGGGTCGTCGCCATCTGTTCCAGAACGGCGTCCGTGATGGTATCCGGCGTCAACTCGCGCATGGCTCCATCCTCCCTCACCCCGCCGGCTTGCCGCGGCGCGGAAAGGACCCTACCGCCCCCGGCCCGAGCGCGTCCAGAGCGCAGAAAGGCTTATGGAACGAATGGCCTAGCTGGCATGGCGGCGCCTCGATGTACTTCCAAAGGGCGATTTTTGCCCATCCCAAGTCAGGGAAAGCGGGCGTCCAGTCCGGCTCCACTCAACTTGGAGAGAACATCATCGAGATGGGCGCGATCGCGGGTTTCGATCACCAGTTGGAGCAAGGTCGCCTTGGCCGGCAGGTCGGAAAAAGTCCGCTGGTGGGAAACCTCGATGATGTTGGCCCCCGCCTCGGCCAGCAGGGTGGCAACCGCAGCCAATTGCCCCGGCCGGTCGACGATGTCGAGCGACAACTGCGTCAGCCGTCCCTCGCGTGCGAGTTCGCGGGTCAGAACCGAGGCAATCAAGCGCGTATCGATATTGCCGCCGGTCAGCACGAGACCGACATTGCGGCCGGCAAACAGCGCAGGATTGGCCTGGACCGCGGCAAGGCCGGCCGCGCCCGCCCCTTCGACAACGGTCTTTTCGATGTTGATCAGGGCTGCGACGGCACACTCGATCTCGGCTTCGGTCACGAGGAGAATGTCATCCACGAGATGGCGGACAATCTCGGTGGTGATCTTTCCGGGCGACTTGACCGCGATGCCTTCCGCCAAGGTATCGCCTCGCATGGGCAGGCGCTCGCCCCTGATCACGTTGTACATCGATGGGTAAAGCCCGGCCTCGACGCCGATGACGCGAATATCCGGCTTCAACGTCTTGGCGGCGATCGCAATCCCCGAGATCAGCCCGCCGCCGCCGATGGGAACGACCAGCGTATCCAGCTCCGGCACCACCTTCAGGATTTCGAGCCCGACCGTACCCTGCCCGGCAATGATCATGGGGTCGTCATAGGGATGGATCAGGGTCATGCCGTGCGCTTCCCCATGATCGATCGCGACCGGTCCCGCCTCCTCCACCGTCTTGCCGGCGAGGATGATATTGGCGCCATGGCGTCTTGTATTCTCGACCTTCACCATCGGCGTCCCAATCGGCATGACGATTGTCGCTTGTATGCCGAGGCGCCTGGCGTGAAAGGCAACGCCCTGCGCGTGATTTCCCGCCGACATGGCGATGACCCCGTTCCGCCGCTCCTCCGCAGTGAGTGCGCTGAGACGGTTGAGTGCGCCACGCTCCTTGAAGCTGGCCGTGAACTGCAGGTTTTCGAATTTCAGCCAGATGCGGCAGCCGCAGATCTCGCCGAGCGTGCGGCTCTCGTTGCAGGCCGTCTCGATGAGCGCGCCGGCAATGATTGTCGCGGCCTTCCTGACGTCGGCCAGCGTCACCGGCAGGCGATTGAGATCGATCGTCGTTTTGGGATGCTCTGGCATTTTCCGCTACCCATCCTTGAAGGCCTTCGACCGCGCCGCCCGCCACTGCCTCCACAAGATGGAAAGCCGCGACCGCACATGAGGCACGAAGGGATCGTTATCCGCGCGCGACATCCGCGCAAGATCGCCGCGAACAAGCGCCAGCGGCAGGAAAGCCGGGCGGACGGTCGGCAGCACCTGCGACAGCAGCCCTTCCGCCGTCTGCAGATGCCGACGCGCCTCGCCAATCAGCTGATCAATTGCCGCGCGCACGTTCACGGTCTGCTTGCCGGAAAATACCTCCTCGATGCTGCTGCCATGGCCCTGAAGGAATTGCAGTGGCAGGAAGAGTTGCCGGCGCGCCGCATCGCGCGGCAGCGCGTCGATCACCTGGGCAAAGCCGAACGCCAAGCCTGCGTGGCGCGCCAGATGGTCGACCTCCGCCGACGGCGGCGCAAATACCTGGGCAGCCAGCGCGAACAGTGCCGATGAGGTCTCGTGGACATAACCCTCGAGCGCGGCAAGAGTCGGCATCGGATCGTTGTAAAGATCGAACTGATGCTCATCGATCAGCCGCAACATCGGCTCGGCGGGCAGCCCGAAGCGGTAGATCGCTCGCAGAAGCTCCGCCGCGACGGGGTTGCCTTCGACGCCGCCGTGGTCAGTCCCCTCGAGCACATCCGTCCACCATTGCATCCGCACTTCGCCGGGCAAGGGCTGGCTGACCTGGTCGCGGATGCGGGAAATCTCGACATTGAAGGCGTAGATCGCGAGCAGCGCGCGACGCTCCTCCGCTGGGCTGAAAAGCGTCGAGCCATAGCGGACGAAATCGTGGTTGCGCACCAGATCGGCGCAAAACGACGCCGCATCATCAGCCCCGCTGCTCATGGCACCGCGATCAGCGCCGCCGCGACGCGCCGCCGCTCTCCCATCATGATGTTGTAGGTGCGGATCGCAGGACCCGTCTGCATCACGTCAAGGGTTACATGCACGGCCCTGAGCGCGGCCCGCAGCTCTGGCGGCGGTATCCAGGCCTCGGTACCTGTGCCAAGGATCAGCGTGTCGATGCTGTTCGCCGCATCAAACGCGCGCTGAAGCGAATATTTGTCGATCTGCTCCGGCCGGGTGACGTCCCAGGCCCAGATTGCATCGGGCAGGCACAGCAGCGAGCCACGATGCGACATGTCGGCAAAGGCAAAGCCTCCTTTGCCGTAGGCATCGATCGGAGCAGACCTCGGAAGATGCGGAGCGTCGCCTTGTTGGGGCATGATCCTATTCCGAAAACCGGTGCCCACGTCTCGGGATAATGCCCGAGACGTTGCCATGCCCTACTTCTTTGTCGGCGTATCTGGCGCATCGGCGCGGGTGGTGCCGACGCCCAAATAGATCAGGATCGGTGCTGCGATGAAGATCGACGTGTAGGTGCCGACCAGCACCACGCCGAACATCATGACCGCCGTGAAGCTGTGGATCGCCTGGCCGCCGAACACCAGCAGCGCGAGGAGAGCCAGCGTCACGGTGACGTGGGTGATGATCGAGCGCGACAGCGTCGAGTTGATGGACTCGTTCAATAGCTGCGGCATCGGCATCTTCTTGTAACGCCGCAGCATCTCGCGGATACGGTCGTAAATGACCACGGTATCGTTCAGCGAATAGCCGAGAATCGTGAGCAGCGCGGCGATGCTGGTCAGGTCGAAATCGACCTGCGAAATCGACATGAAGCCGATGGTCAGCACGATATCGTGAACGTTCGCGATCATGGCGCCGAGCGCGAACTGCCACTCGAACCGGAACCAGAGATAGATCAGGATCGAGACGATCGCGAGCATCACGCCAGCCATGCCCCAGCCCAGGAGTTCGCCGGACACGCGTGGTCCCACCACATCGACGCGGCGATATTCAACGGTATCACCAAGAACGTTACGGACCTTCTGCACGGCCTCCTGCTGCACCTTGTCGCCGCCAGGCTGTTCCGCCACGCGCAGCAGCACGTCGGCTGGGCCGCCGATTTGCTGCAACTGGATTTCCCCGAGGCCGAGGCCACCGAGCGCAGTGCGCATCTGCGAGAGGTCGGCTGAGCCGGACTTCGCCCGCACTTCCATGACGATGCCGCCCTTGAAGTCGATGCCGAAATTCAGCCCATGGGTAAAGAACAGCGTAATCGCGACGATCGACAGCATGGCCGAGATCGGAAAGGAGATGCGGCGGAACTGGGTAAAGTCGAAATGCGTGTCGTCGGGGACGATGCGCAGCGACGGCAAGAGGCCGAGCGCGCTGACCACGGTCAGCACGGCGATCAGGACGCCAAGGCAAATAAGAACGTAGTGAGTCACTGTTGGCCCCGTGTTAGATCGGCACGCTTTGCGGACGCTTCCACCGCACCCACCACGCCACAATCAGGCGGGTCATGGTGAAGGCGGTAAACACCGTGGTGATGATGCCTATGCCGAGCGTGACGGCAAAGCCCCGCACCGACCCGGTGCCGATCATGAACAGCACCGCGGCAGCGATGAAGGTGGTGATGTTGGAATCGAGGATGGTCGCGAGTGCCCGCCTGAAGCCGGCATCGATCGCCGAAATCGCGGTGCGTCCGCCGCGCAACTCCTCGCGGATGCGCTCGTAGATCAGCACGTTCGAGTCGACCGCGATGCCCACGGTGAGCACGATTCCGGCGATGCCGGGCAAGGTCAGCGTGGCGTTCAACAGCGACAACAGGCCGAAGATCATGGCCACGTTGATCAGCACGGCAACGTTTGCGAACACGCCGAACAGCCGGTAGGTCACGAGCATGAACACGACGACCATGATGGCGCCGACATAGGCCGCAAGCTCGCCCTTCTCGATCGAGTCCTGGCCGAGGCCCGGGCCGACGGTGCGCTCCTCGACAACCGTGAGCGGCGCCGGCAACGCGCCGGCGCGCAGCAGGATCGCCAGATCATTGGCGGACTGCACGGTGAAATTGCCGGATATCTGGCCCTGTCCGCCGGTAATGGGCTCGCGGATCACGGGCGCGGAGATCACTTTGTTGTCGAGCACAATGGCAAAGCGCTGGCCGACATTTTCGGTGGTGGCCTGCGCGAATTTGCGCGAGCCCGCGGTGTTGAACTTGAAGTTCACCACCGGCTCGCCGGAACGCGGGTCGAAGCCGGTCTGCGCGTCGGTCAGATCGCCGCCCGAGACCAGCACCTGCTTCTTGATGACATAGGACACCGGCGGGTCCGAAGTGCTCATCAAGATTTCGTCGTCTTGCGGCACGCCGCCACGTTGTGCCTGGTCCGGCGGCACGGCCTCATCGACCATGCGAAATTCCATCTTGGCCGTCTTTCCCAGGAGCTCCTTCAGATGAGTTGGGTCCTGCAGGCCGGGCACCTGCACCAGGATGCGGTCATTGCCCTGGCGCTGGATCAGCGGCTCGACGGTGCCGAGTTCGTTGACGCGCTTTTCGACGATCTGGATCGACTGTTCGATGGTCTTTCGGAGGCGATCGTTCATCGCTGCCTCCGGTATGGTCAGCCGGAACAGGCCGCCGCCGGCGTCGGTCACCTCGAGATCGCGCTGAGCACTTGCCCCCATCAGGCCGCCGAGCGGTTGCGACAGGTCGCGCACTTTCGAAAGCGCGTTGGCCTGATCGGTTTCCTTGGTGATGTGGACTTCGACCGCGTCGCCCTTGACTGCAAGCCCGGTGTACTGGATCCGCGCGCCGCGCAGCGCCCGCTGCACGTCTTCACGGATCTGGCTGAGCCGGCTCTTCTTCACGTCATTGGCATCGACTTCCAGCAGCAAATAGGAGCCGCCCTGCAGGTCGAGTCCGAGCACGAGCCGCCGCTGTGCCCAGGGCGGCCAGGTCCTGACCTGCGCCTCGGGAAAGAAATTTGGCACGGCACAAAGGCACACCACGAGCGCTGTCAGGATAATGCCGAGCGCCTTCCACCGGGTGAAATACAACATTGAGTTGACTCGTCAGATCGAAAGAAGATACGGGCCACGCCCGCGGAGCAAAGATCAACTCGCCGCTTCGTCTTTGCTGATTTCCTTGGCTGGTTCGCCCTTGGCACGCACGCCCGAGATCATCTGCCGCATCTGCCGAACACGGACGCCATCGGAGATCTCGAACTCAATCTGGTCGTCGTCGACCACCTTGGTCACCTTGCCAACCAGGCCGCCCGACGTCACCACCGTATCGCCGCGGCGGATGTTCTTGACGAGATCCGAATGGTCGCGAACCTTCTTCTGCTGCGGGCGCAGGATCAGGAAGTACATGATCACGAAGATCAGCGCGAACGGCAGAAGCGACATCAACATGCTGTTGGTGTCGCCGCCGGCCGCAGCCTGGGCATAGGCGGGAGTGATGAACATCAGGAAATCCTCGTGAGACGGGAAAGAACCGGGTGCGCCTCAGAAGGACCGGTTCGGGGCAAATTCGCGCGGAATATAGCGGCCGCAGTCCCAATTGCAACGCTGGCTCGCTCCTCATTT
>Ga0134128_10006982_pt1 | contig 13662 bp, 7 predicted proteins | sample KB31754_FD_96462 | JGI IMG/M metagenome (GOLD analysis project Ga0134128, IMG submission 96462) | Terrestrial soil microbial communities with excess Nitrogen fertilizer from Kellogg Biological Station, Michigan, USA - KB3-175-4 | ecosystem: Environmental > Terrestrial > Soil > Unclassified ... | reverse complement strand
GGGCGCTACTGCGGGAGCGGGTGTCCCGGTGGCCACCTCCTCGGTCAGCCGGGTGATCAGGCTCGCCTCGCGGATGCGCTTGCAGGAGATGCCGGTGAACCGGGCCAGCACCTGGCCACGCTCGCCGTGCAGTGTGTAGTCGTTGCGCAGCAGGTCGCCGGTGCCGGCCAGCACTTCCTGGTGCGGGATGTGCGCGTAGACGACCGGTTCGAGCGGGCCGAAGGCGCGGAACTCGGCAATGAAAAACGGGATGAACGGCTCGGTCCCCGCCCCCTCTTCGCGGCCGAACGCGGCCAGCGTGGAGGCGTCCATGATCGCCGGGTGCAGGTGGAAGGCCGCCGCGGTGGCCACCGCCGACGGGTCGAGCCGGAGCTCCGCAAGCAGTCCGTACGGGCCGTGGTACTGGGTGCCATGGCAGGTCATCGGCGCACCGTGGACGATTCCCTCGCCGCGGGTCTTGCGGTACAGGTCGGCCACGTCGGTGTGCCGCACGGCGGCGGCCCGCCAGCCGTTCAGGTCGGCCGGTGCCGCAACCGGATCGGCCGTCTCGACCAGCCGCGCCCTTGCGTTCTCCCGCCACGGGGCTGCCTCGGCCCCGTCACGCAGCCAGCGGCTGGCCACCAGCACCGGACGGCCGTCTGCAGCGGGCGCGCCGATCGTCACCCGCAGCTCCCGCTCGTACCCTTCCCTGGTCGTTACCGCCTCGGTGAACAGCACCTCGCGGAGCGCGCTGCCCTGGTGGTCGAACCCCTGGGCGATCAGGATCCGGTAGACGAGGTCGAGGAACGTCACCCCGGGCAGCACACTGACGCCGTGCACCCGGTGGTTGGCCATGATGAAGTCGGAGTGCGCCAGCCGGATGCGGCAGTCGATCGCCTGGTCAGTCACGGGACGCCCTTCCCTGCTCGGTCAGGAAGCTGGCCATAAGGTGCCGCAGCCGGTCCCCGGCGCCGAACGCCGACAGGTGGTCACCGTGCGGCTCGACCTTGAGCACGGCGCGGGGCAGCGCCCTGGCCACGCCGTGCGAGCCGCCGGGATGCGCGGTGCGGTCGTCTTCGCTCGTCACCACCAGGGTGGGCTGGCCGAGCCCGCTCAGCACCCCGCTCAGGTCGGTGCTCATCGTCGCGCCGGTGAGGACGCAGTACCGGTAGAAGAGCTCCGGGTTGCGGTACGGGTAGCTGACCAGGTCGGCTAGCTCGGGAGGCACCTCGGCGGTGGCCGCCTGGCTGAGCGCGGCATTGATGGCCGTGGCGTCCTCCCGGCTCTGGCTGGCGATCGCCATCAGCGCCTTGAGGTTCTCCTGGTGGCTGGTGATGGGGCCGGGTGAGCCGGAGAAGTCCCCGTGCCACAGGCTGAGCGAGGCCGCCCGCTCCGGCTGGTCGGCTGCGGCCCGCAGTGCGATCACCGCGCCGCCGCACAGACCCATGAGATGAGCGTCGCCGGCGCCGTGGTGATCCATCACGGCCAGCAGGTCGGCCGCCTGGTCGGCCAGGCCATGGCCGAGCTGGTCGAACGCGGCCGGGCCGCCCAGGTCACCGAACAGGCCGCGGGTCTCCCAGGTGAGCACGCGGTAGTCGGCGGCCAGGAACGACAGCCAGTGCTCGCACAGCTGAACCGGCATGCCGCAGGCGGACGCGATGACGATCACCGGACGGCCGGCGGGTCCGGCCGCGTAGCTACGCAGCCGGGCGCCGTCGCCGGCGATCACGTCCGCCGGCTCCCAGCGCAGCCGGGCGGTGGGCGGGGGATCAGCAACCAGCATCTCGGGTTCTCCGTGGTTGGTTCAGTGGGTGATGAACGGGTGACCGAGGGTGGTCCGCGTGGCGATCGTGTTGTAGTCGTACTCGTTGGTGCCGCTGACCAGGACCGAGCCGAAACGGTCGAGGCTCACCTGGCCGCCGTACTCCACGATCTCGGTGGTGTCCGGGTAGACGTGCACCGACGTCGGGACGTAGCGGGTGGCGAAGGCCATCCGCATCTCGTCGGTCTTGCCCTCGTGCGGCATCGAGGCATGCAGGAGCGTGGACCAGAACATGATCGCCTCGCCCGGCTCCATCACCATCGGCACGGCCATCGACTCGTCGGGCTCGAAGTGCTCGTCGATCTGGAGTTCGCGGTAGTCGTAGCCGAAGAAGCCGCGGCGGATGCCGCTCTTCGACTCCTGGTTGATGCGCGCCGGGTCGTAGTGCATCTTCTTGGTCTCGTCGTAGAACATCGACTCGTGGGTGCCCGGGATGAACAGCATGCACCCGGTGTCCAGGCGGGCCGGGGTGAAGGCGGTCCAGACGGTCAGCGTCCCGCCGAAATGCACGCCCTCGCCCGGCCAGACGATCTGCGGGCTGCCCGAGGCGTTAGCGAACGTGTCGGCCTGGTGCCAGTCCGTGCCCTCGTCACCGGGGTACTTCGGGAAGAACTCGGTGCGCCAGCAGAGCACGTCCGGGCCGAGCACGCTGGTCACCCGGTCGACGATCTCCGGCCGGCACACGTGGTCGGCGAGGAATTCCGAGTCCAGATGCCGGTCATAGTTCGAGATGTTGGTGTTTCCCGACTGCGCGGCCTCTTCCTGGTAAATGGCGTTGCTGCGGTCTATGAGGGCCAGCCGCTCGCGCCGCCAGGCTCGGCGGATGTCTTCCGCCTCGTACACCTTGAACGGACCGTGGAAGCCACGCTCCTGGAACTGGCGCAGCTCTTCGGGCGTCAGCCTGAACTGCCGCGCCTTCGTCTCCTGCATGTCAGGCTTCCTCGGCTTTCTTGATGTTGACGGCCAGGTTGTGCGCCGTAACCTCGCCGTCGAGCTCGGCGGCGCGCAGCATCACCTGGCACTCCTGCTTGATCTGGGCAAGCACGCGAACGAACGACAGCGACGTCGCGCCGTGGTCGAACAAGTCGTCTTCCGGGCCGAGGGCCGGCTTGCCGAGCACACTCCTGACGATTTCGAGCACGGTTTCTTCTGTCGTGTTCGTACGGTCGGCGGCGATCCCGGTCGATGGGATCACCGCAATTTCCTCCGCCATTCACCAACTCCCTGCGCTGGGCTCCCGTGGGCTTTGCCCGAACGGTAAATCGCGGCCAGCGGCGAATCTGTTCACAGTTGAGCACCGTCAGCAGTTCATTTCCCTGGTGCTCTCTACCGCCACTCGCCGCAGCAGCTCACCCACCGGGCCTGCGCAGTAATGAGCAGACGACGCGCACCGGGCCGCTCAGGCTTGATGACGACTTCGGATATGGGAGAGCACATGGCGCGCATTGAGCAGGCGGGTACCCGGATCCCGCGGTGGACACCGCCTGGTGAGGCCGGCGGCGCAGCTGTCGGTGAACTCGAGGTGCGGTCGGACGCCGCCCTCGCCGCGGCCGCCCTGCCGCTGGCCGACGCGCTGCTCACCGCCCACCTCAAGGTGCTCGCCGAGCTGACCCGCGAGCCCAGCCTGGTGACCCGCTACCGGGGCCCGGGGGCGGCGGTGACCACGACGTGTCTTGCCGCGGCGGCCGCCGGGTCGTGGCGGGAACTGTCCGCCGCGGCCTGCTTCGAGGACGGGCCGGGCGATTCGGCGGCCCCCGACCAGGAGACCGTGCTCGACCTGTCCGGCCTTGACGGCCCGGGCACGCCAGACGACAGCCGGGCCGCGCTCCGGGTGTCGGCCGAGCGGCGCGGGAGCGGGCTGTACCTCGTGCTGCGGTACCGGCGCGACGTCATTACGGACTCGTTCGCCGGCCGGATCGGCGGCTACTACCTGCGGGCGCTCGAGCTGCTTGCCGCCGACCCCGGCGGCTCCCACCAGACGCAGAGCCTGGTCGGCCAGTCGGAGCTGCACACCCAGATGCACCAGCTGAGCGGCCGCCGGGTGCCGCTGTCCGGCCGGCTGTTCGTCGAGCAGTTCGAGGAGCAGGTCCGCGCGCGCCCCGAGGCGACCGCCGCGGTCCACAACGGGCAGCGGTGGACCTATCGCGAACTCGACGAGCGCGCCAGCCAGGTGGCCCGGATGCTGCTCGACGCGGGCATCGCCGCCGAGGACGTGGTCACGGTCTGCCTGTCACGCAACCTGAACTGGCTGGCCGCGCTGCTCGGCGTGCTGAAGAGCGGCGGCGTGTACCTGCCGGTGCGTCCTGACTTCCCCACCGACCGGGTGCTCACCCAGCTGGAGCGCAGCTCCTGCCTGTTCGGCCTGACCGCGCCGGACGACGCCGGGCCGCTGGCCGAGGCGGCCGCGCGGACCACGGCTGGCTGCACGGTGTTCATGGTCGAGGACGCCTACCGGCACACGGCCGGCGGACCCTCGACGGTCGGCATCGACCCCGGGCAGCTCGCCTATATCTACTTCACGTCCGGGTCGACCGGCGAGCCCAAGGGCGCCATGTGCGAGCACGCCGGCCTACTCAACCACCTGTACGCCAAGGTCGACGACCTGGAGCTCGGCCCGGACGACGTGGTGACGCAGACCGCCTCGCAGTGCTTCGACATCTCGCTCTGGCAGCTCGCGGCGCCGCTGCTGGTCGGCGGGTGCACCGAGATCATCGACACCGACCTGCAGCTCGACGTGGAGCGGTTCGTTGGCAAGCTGGCAGCGGGCGGCATCAACGTCGTCCAGGTCGTTCCCGCCTACCTTGAGGTGATGCTGGCCCACCTGGAGCGGTACCCGGTGCCGCTCGGCGACCTGCGCTCGGTGTCGGTCACCGGCGAGGCGCTGAAGTCCAGCCTGGTGCACCGCTGGTTCGCCTGCTACCCGGACATCAGCCTGGTCAATGCGTACGGAGCGACCGAGGTCTCCGACGACACCATGCACGCGGTGCTGCGCGGTGTGCCCGAGCGGGACAGCGCGATCGTCAACGTCGGCCGGTCGCTGCGCAATGTCAACACCTACATTCTCAACGAGCGTCTGCAAGTGGTGCCGCTTGGCGCGCCGGGCGAGATTGCCTTCTCCGGCATCTGCGTGGGCCGCGGCTACATCAATGACCCGGAGCGCACCGCCCTGGCTTTCGTCGATGACCCGTACCGGCCGGGGACCCGGCTGTACCGGACCGGCGACTTCGGCCGCTGGCTGCCCGAGGGGACGATCGAGTTCCTCGGCCGCCGCGACGAGCAGGTCAAGATCCGCGGCTTCCGCATCGAGATCGGCGAGATCGAAAGCCGCCTGCTGCAGATGCCGGGGGTGCGGGAGGCCGCGGTCGTCATCGCGGGCGACTCGGACCAGACCAGGCACCTGGTGGCGTTCTTCACCGGGGCGCAGGGGCTGCAGCCCGCCGACCTGCGCGACTTCCTGGCCGCGGCGCTGCCCGACTACATGATGCCCTCCTACCTGCACCAGGTCGGCGCACTGCCGCTGACCGAGAACGGGAAGGTGGCCAAGCGGCGGCTGATCGAGCTGGCCGCCGAGCTCAGCCGCGGCGTCGCCGTCTACGAGCCGCCCGCCACCAATACCGAGCGACGGCTGGCCACCGCCTGGGCCGAGATCCTGAACTCACTGGTCGGCGGGATCAGCAGGAATGACGACTTTTTCAAGCTGGGCGGCACCTCGCTGGCCGCGGTCCGGCTGGTGATCAAGCTGGACCGGCTGGTGTCGCTGCGCCAGCTGACCGCGCACCCGGTACTGCGAGACCTCGCCGCGGTCATCGACGCCGCCGCGGACGTGACCGCGGCGCCGGGGCTTTCCGGCCCGCTGCTGCAGCGGCTGGCGGCGATCCCGAGCCCGCGGGCGACGCTGGTCTGCTTCCCCTACGCGGGCGGCAATGCGGTCAACTTCCAGGCGTTCGCCAAGGAACTCGAGCGCTCCGGCATCGATGTCTACGGCGTCGAGCTGCCCGGCCACGACGTGGCCCGGCCGGACGAGCCGCTGGCCGAGGTGGGCGAGATCGCCGGCCTCGTCCAGGCCGAGCTGGCCGACACGGGCGGTCCGCTGCTGATCTGGGGCCACTGCGCGGGCACGGCCGCCGCGGTAGCGCTGGCCCGGCTGCTCGAAGGCAGCGGTCGCGGCCCCGACCGGGTCTTCCTCGGCGGCGCGCTGCTCGACGAGCCTGACGCGCTGCGCCGCGAGATCGCCACGGTGGCCGCGCTGAGCAGCCAGCAGATCACCGACGACCTGCACAGGGACAGCGCCTACGTGGAACTCGACCTGCTCAAGGCCGAGCGCTCCGACCACGTCAGCCGGGCGTACCGGCACGACGTACGCACCGCCAACGAGTAGCTCATCGCGGCCGCCGGGCAGCCGTCCGCGCTGCAAGCCCCTGTCGAGGTGGTGGTGGCCGCGGACGACCCCACCACCGCCGGGCACCGTGAGCGCTACCGCGACTGGGAACGGCTGGCAGGCACCGTGCGGCTGCACGAACTCGACGAGGGCGGTCACTACTTCGTCCGAACCCGGCCGGCCGCGCTGGCCGACATTATCATTGCCTGCCTGGCCTGACCCGAACCAGGTCACGACAGCCGTGGCGAGCATCCCCGCCGTCGAATTCTCCCCGTTCGTCGCCGAGCGCGGCGCTACCGGGCTGAGCACGTCCTTCGGCACCTTCGGTGAGCTGCTCCAGGGCGTGCTGCCCGAGCCGGACAGCGACTTCCTCGTCACGCTGCCGATCGCCCGCTGGGCCATGGCCCGCTTCCTGCTGCTGCCCGGCCCAGCCGGCATAGAGGTCTTCCCGCCGCACAAGCGCAAGGCGCAGCGGCTGGCCGAGCTGATGCTCCGCTGGGCCGGGGTGGCCGGCGGCGGGCAGCTGACCCTGGAGAGCACCCTGCCCGAGGGCAAGGGGCTGGCCAGCTCGTCGGCCGACCTGGTGGCCACCGCCCGCGCGGTGGCCAACGCGCTGCGGGTGGCGGTCGAGCCCGCCACGGTGGAGTGGTTCCTGCGGCAGATCGAGCCGACCGACGGCGTGCTCTACCCCGGCGTGGTCGCGTTCGACCACCGCGCTGTGCGGCTGCGGCGCCAGCTCGGCTCGCTGCCTACGATGACCGTGGTAGGCGTGGACGAGGGCGGCACCGTCGACACGGTCGAGTTCAACCGCATCGCCAAGCCGTTCTCGGCCGCCAACCGGCGGGAGTACGCCCTGCTTCTCGACCGGCTGACCGCGGCTGTGCCGCGGGCTGACCTGCGTCAGGTGGGGGCAGTGGCGACCCGCAGCGCCGAGATGAACCAGGTGCTCCGCCCCAAGCGGCTGCTCGAGCCGGTCACCGGCATCAGCGCCGCGACCGGGGCCCTCGGCGTGGTCGCCGCGCACAGCGGCACCATGCTCGGCCTGCTGCTCGACGTGAACGACCCAGACTACGTGCCCCGGCTGGCCACCGTCATCCGTGCCTGCTCGGCGCTCGGCGGCGACGTCTCGGTCTACCGCACGCTCAGCTTCGACTGAGCGGTGCCGGGTTTGCTAACTCAATGGGCGTGATCCTTCACCTTCGCTTACGAAGTGACCGTGATCGCGCCCGATTCGCGCCTGCTGTCCGACCATGTGGTGAGCAAGCATGCGCGCCGGCCTCCGGCGGCAGGACCGTTCGGCGCGGCCGGAACCCGGTAAGCCCTCAGCGCGCCGGGTCGCCAAGCGCGACCAGGATCTCACGGGCGCCTTCGTAGGGCTCCCGGCTGTGCGCGGTCCTGAGGTTGTCGACGAGCAGCACGTCACCGTCTCGCCAGGGCTCGCGCACCGTGTGCGCGGCGTAGGCCTCGTTGATCAGCTCGATGACCGGCGCCTCGATCGGCTCGCCGTCACCGTAGCGGGTTGTGAACGGCAGGCCGTCCTGGCCGAACTCAGCGACCAGGTACTCACGGACGGCCGGGTCCATCGTCCACTCGTTGAGGAACGCGATCTGGTTGAACCAGACCGGCTGGCCGAGCACCGGGTGACGGCGCACGGCGGGCAGCGTCCGCCGGGTGACCAGGCCGCCGTCGGGCTGCCAGCGGTACCCGATGCCGCGGGCCCGGCAGTACCGCTCGACCGTGGCCCGGTCGGCACTGCCGAACGCGTCCGCCCAGGGCACACCGAACGCGTCGTTGTAGCCGCGCCGCAGCTCCCAGCCGACCCGGACGAAGCGATCGACCAACGGGGCGGGCAGGCTGCCGAGCACGGCGGCGCCGTCGGCCAGGGCGGTCGCGCCGCCGCGGGCGGGCGCGGTCAGGCAGCAGAAGATCAGCAGGCCGGGCGCGGGGCTGCCGTAGGTCAGCTCGTGGTGCATGCACATCGGCTGGTCGGACGGCCATTTCGCGGCCGGGTAGATGCCGTTTAGGGAGACGCGGGGGGTGAACCCCTCGCGCTCCTCGATCAGCGTGTCGGCCAGGGTCGCTGCGACGGCTGCGGCCGCGGCCGCGGTCGCCACGGCGAGGCCGCGCACCAGGACCGCGCCGTGGGTGACGGTCAGCCGGCGCAGCCGGTCCCGTTGGCGGGCCGGCCAGCCGGGCTCGGCGCGCACCGGGGGCGCGGTGACGACCAGCGGGCCGGCGGCGGTGGTGGTCATCGGGCGGCTCCCGTCGGCGCAGTGCTGGCGGAGGTGGAGAGGCTGGCGGAGCTGGAGGGGGAGGAGGTGAACGACAGGTCGAGCAGCGAGGCGACGAGCCCGGCCGGCTGCGCGGGCTGCGCCGGGGACGCCGTGCTGAGCGCGTCCCACCAGAGCCGCCGCCGGCGGAAGGCTGGCGCGGGCAGCGCCGGCCGGGCGCGCGCGGGCGCCGCCGCCGGGTCGAGGGCGGTCGCGATCACGTGGGCATTGGTCCCGCCGAGTCCGAACGCGCTCACCCCTGCGGCGCGCCGCCCGGCCGGCCAGGGGATCAGCCTGGTGGCCGGGTAGAACGGTGACGCGGCGAAGTCGAAGCGCGGGTTAGGCTCGTCGCAGAACAGCGTCGGCGGTATCTGGGCGTGCTTCAGGGCGAGCAGCGCCTTGATGAGCCCGGCGATCCCGGCCGCGCTGAGCAGGTGTCCGAGGTTGGACTTGACGCTGCCGATGGCGCAGTAGCCGTCCCGGGTGGTCTGTGACCGGAAGGCGTCGCTGAGCGCCCGCAGCTCGATCGGATCGCCGATCATCGTCGCGGTGCCGTGCGCCTCGACCAGGCCGATGTCGTCGGCGGTCAGCCCGGCCAGCCGCAGCGCCCGGCGCACGACCTCCGCCTGGGCCAGCGGGTTGGGCGTGGTCAGCCCCATCGTCCGGCCGTCGTTGGCCACGGCCGCGGCCTCGATGACCGCGTGGATCTGGTCGCCGTCGCGCAGCGCCGCGTCGAGCGGCTTGAGCAGCAGCAGGCCGCAGCCCTCACCGGGCACGAAGCCGTCCGCATCCCGGCTGAACGCCGCACACCGGCCGTGCCTGGACAGCGCCTTGGCCGCAGTGAACTCCAGGTAGGCCTGCTCGTCGAGCAGCACCTCGACGCCGCCCGCGAACGCCAGCGCCGACTCCCCGGCGAGCAGGCTGCGGCACGCCAGCTGCACGCTGACCAGCGCCGACGAGCAGGCGCTGTCCACCACCATGTTCGGCCCGCGGAAGTCGTACTGCTGCGCGACCATGGCGGCGATGAAGTTCTGGTCGCCCCCGAGGCCGGAAACGGCCCCGGACAGGCTCACCCGCTGCCGGTATCGGGACATCCGCGCGCCGATGAACACGCCGACGTCCTGGCCGCGTAGCTCCTCGTCCGGGTATCCGGCGTCCCGCAGACAGTTCGCGGTCCCCTCGAGCACCATCCGGATGCCGGGGTCGAGGTTCTTGGCGTCGGCCTCGCTCATCCGGAAGAACTCCGGGTCGAAGTCCTCGATGCCGGACACGAAGCCACCCCACTTGCTGACGCTGCGGCCCCCGCCGCCGTCCGGGTGGTAAAGGCCGGCCACGTCCCAGCGCCCGGCCGGCACCTCGGTGACCGCGCAGCCGCCGCGGCGGAGCAGGTCCCAGAACCGGCCGACGTCGGGCGCGCCAGGGAAGCGACAGGCCATCCCGATGACCGCCACCGCCTCCCGGCCGTGCCCGGAGGGCGCCGGGGCCGGGAGCGAGGCGGCCGGGAACAAGGCCGCCGTCGGCAGCCGTACCGACGCGACTGGGGCCGGCGTCGTCTCCGGCGCCCCGGCCGGGATGAGCGCCGCCAGCCGGGCGGCCAGCAGGTCGATGGTGGGGTAGTCGAGCAGCAGGGTGGGCTCGAGGGGCCGCCCCATCCTCGCCTCCAGCTTCACAAGCAGCTCGCCGAGCAGTACCGACTCGACGCCCAGGTCGCCGAAGGCCGCCGTGGTGTCGAGTTCGGGCTCGGGGATGCCAAGCGACTCGGCGAACAGCCCGGACAGCCAGCGCGGTGGCGGCCCGCCCGCGGCCCGCACCGGGGCGGGGCGGGGCGCCAGGGTGACGCCGCCGGGCAGCAGGAGGTCGGCGACCGAGGCGCCGGGCAGGTCGGGCGCGGGCAGCACGACCGCGGGGGCCGGGCCGGACAGCACCTGATCGAGGATGAGCAGCCCGGCCGCGTCATCGAGGGCGCCGAAGCCGGCCGCTGCGGCGGCACCGGGCCGCCCGGTACCGCCGCCGGTGTCCCGCCAGACCGGCCAGCAGACCGCCCGGAACTCGGGGCGCGACCGGCGCTGCTGGTAGCCGGCCAGCAGGTTCAGGTAGCAGTTGGCCGCCGCGTAGTCGCTCATCCCGGCCGCCAGCCGCGGCGCGACCGCGCTGACCGAAGAGAACAGCACGACGAAGTCAAGCGCGTCCCTGCTGGTCAGCTCGACCAGCAGGTCAGTGCCGTCGCCCTTGGGTGCGAGCACGTCGCGGATGCCGCCGGGTTCCTTGCCCGCCAGCCCGGCCAGCCCGGCGGCGGCCTGACCGGCGCAGTGCACCACGCCGGCGAGTTCGCCGAGCTTGTCCCGCACGTCGGCGAGGAACCGGCCGACCGCGTCGCCGTCGGTGAGCGGGCCGGCGTAGGTCATGATCCGGGCGCCGCCGCGTTCCAGCCCGGTCAGGCCGGCTACCACGGCGGCGTCCGGCGCGGTCAGCCCGGTGCCGTGCCAGGAGTGCCTTGGTGGCAGCGGCCGGCGGCCCATGATCGCCAGCTTGCGTGCCCCCCGGCGGACCAGGTGAGCTGCCACCAGCGCGCCGAGGCCGCGGGTGCCGCCCGTGACGAGGTAGACCCGGTCGGGGTCGGGCGCCCAGCCGGGCCCGGCCGGCGGCGTCCAGGCGGCCAGCCGCGGCGCGTAGCTGACCCCGTCCCGCAGGCAGGCTTCCCCGGCGGGCGCGGGCGCGGACCAGGCCGCGGCCAGTTGCCGTGCCAGGGCCGCGGTCTGGCCGGGCGGCAGGTCGGTGTCGAGCACGGTGCCCCGGGCCCAGGGGTACTCGGCCGCCAGCGACCGGACGAAGCCGGCCAGCCGGGCGCCGCTGAGATCCGGCTCAGGCCCGGGCGCGTCGAGCAGCCCCTGGGTGACCTGCATGACGCGCAGCGCAGGAGGCCGGGCGGCCAGCACCTGCTGCACGATTCCCAGGCGCCGCAACCATGGGCCGGCGTCGTGCTCGTCGGCCCGGTCGGCGCCAAGGGCGCACAGGTCGATCACCCCGCCGACCTGGCCCGCGAGGTCGCCCAGGTCCGCGGCCGCCTCGGGGTCGAGCGGTAGCACGGTGGCCGGGCGCAGCACGGCGGCCAGCGCCGCGGACAGAGCCCGCTGGTCGGGCCTGTGCAGGCAGAGGAGCACGCCGTCCGGGCCGGGGAGCGGCGCGGCATCAGGCGCGGGCGCCCACCGGCGGGTCAGCAGCCGGGGGACATCAGGACCGGTGGAGTCGGCCGCCCCTTCGCCCGCCGCCGGGGCTGGAACCGGGGCCGGGGCGGGAGAGGGAGCTGGGACCGGCGACGGCGCCCAGCAGCGGACGCGGGCGAACGGGTAGCCGGGCAGCTGGACCACCTGGCGCCTGGACGGGTGCAGGGCCTGCCAGTCCACCGTGCCGCCGTCGGCCCAGTGCCGGGCCAGCGCGGCGAGGTCGCCGGGGCCGGCGGGTTTCCCCGGTTCGCGGCCCGGCCCGCCTACGGTCGTCGGCCCGCTTGCGGACGTCGGGCTGCGGCTCGGCGCTGCCCCCGGCCCGGCCGCGGCCCGGCCACGGATCTCGGCCTGTCCTTCGCCCGCGGCGTAACGTTGCAGGCGTTCGGCCAGCTCGGCGGTGCTCGCGACGACCAGCGCGAGCCGCTCGCGCAGCGCCTCCCGCCCGGCCTGCAGGGTGTAGGCGATGTCGGCGAGCGGGGCAGGGCAGCCGGCAAGGAAGCGCGCCATCCGCAGACAGTGCTCGGTCAGCTGCTCCGGCGTCCGGGCTGAGAGCACGGCGAGCTGCGGTCCGGCGGGCGCGCCCACGGCAGGCGGCGCGTCATGCGATTCCACGATCAGGTGAGCGTTGGCCCCGCCGGCACCGAACGAGCTGATGCCGGCCCGGCGCGGCCGGTTCCCGTCGACTGGCCAGGGCGCTGCGGCCTGCTGCACGCGGAACGGCGAGTTGGCCCAGTCCACGTTCGGGTTGAGCCGGCCGGCGTGCAGCGACGGGGCCAGCAGGTCGTGCCGGAACTGGAGCAGTACCTTTGTCAGCCCGGCGATGCCCGCGGCGGCCTCCAGGTGCCCGATGTTGGACTTCACCGAGCCGATGGCGACGGCCGCCGAGGGCAGGCCTGCGGCGGCGAACACGCGGCTGAGCCCGGCGATCTCGACCGGGTCGCCGAGCGCGGTGCCGGTCCCGTGGGCTTCCAGATAGCCGACGGTGCCAGGGTCGACCCCGGCGTCGTGCAGGGCCGCGGTGACCACCGCGGCCTGGGCCTGCGGGCTCGGGACGGTGTAGCCGTTGGTCTTGCCGCCGTGGTTGACCGCGCTGCCCGCGATGACGCCGTGTACCGGGTCACCGTCGGCCAGCGCGGACGCCAGGGGCTTGAGCAGCACGGCACCGACGCCCTCGCCGGCCGCGAACCCGTCGCCGCCCGCGCCGAAGCTGCGGCAGCGGTGGTCGGAGGACACCATCTTGAGGTCGTCGAGCTGCACGAACTTGTTGGGGTGGAGGCTGAGGTTGGCGCCGCCCGCGATGGCAAGCGCGCACTCGCCGCGGCGCAGGCTGGCCACGGCCAGGTGCAGCGCGGTTAGCGATGAGGAGCACATCGTGTCCACGGTCAGGCTGGGGCCGTGCAGCCCGAGGAAGTAGGACACCCGGTTGGCGATGCCGGCGGTGGCCGATCCGGTCGCGGTCCAACGCCCGTCGCGGGCTCCGGCCACCCCGAACAGCGGGTACTCGTTGTACATCGAGCCGACGAACACGCCGACCGGCCCGGCCTCGTCTGCGAGTCTGCTCCTCGGGTAGCCCGCGCTCTCCAGGGCGTGCCAGCTGACCTGGAGGAACAGCCGTTCCTGTGGGTCCATAAGGGCGGCGTCGCGCGGGGTGATACCGAAGAACAGCGGGTCGAAGTCGGCCACCCCGTCGATGAACCCGCCGACCATCAGGCCGGCCGGCCAGTCCGGCCAGTCGGGCTGCCGCCGGTCCAGCGGCAGCGGGGTGATGCTGTCCCGCCCGTCGCGCAGGTTGGCCCAGAACTCGTCCAGGTCGGCGGCCTGGGGGTAGCGGCCGGCCAGGCCGATGACCGCGATCCGCTGGTCCGGGTCAGGCTTCCGGTCGGCCTGCTCCCGTACCCTGCCGGGCGCCGGGGCCTGCCCGGCGGTCGCCGGCGGGCTGGTTCGCGCGTCAAGCCGGGCGAGCTCGGTGGCGATCCCGGCCAGGTCGGG
>Ga0134128_10006981_pt1 | contig 13662 bp, 13 predicted proteins | sample KB31754_FD_96462 | JGI IMG/M metagenome (GOLD analysis project Ga0134128, IMG submission 96462) | Terrestrial soil microbial communities with excess Nitrogen fertilizer from Kellogg Biological Station, Michigan, USA - KB3-175-4 | ecosystem: Environmental > Terrestrial > Soil > Unclassified ... | reverse complement strand
TCCTGCTGCGCTTCGGGCTGAAAGACGTGAGCGAGTTGCCCAGCATGGAAGAGTTCGAGAAGCTGGCCAGCGAAGCCTTGCGCTTGGACATGGCGGGCGGAGTGGCCGACGCTACCGGCGTGCCCGACGTTCCTGAAACGCAGAGTGGGGCGTCGGCTGGGGCGGAACCGGTGCCGATGCAAGCGCCCATAACCGAAGAGCCTGCTCCCCCGACTCAAGACGAAACCGAGGAAGAAATCGCCCGCGAGGAGGCAGCCGGAGACTAGCCGGTTACCGGCCGAGAACCTGCATCCCCACCGGAGTGCGGCTGTGGCAGGGCACCTTCATCCCGAAGCCAGAGAATCTGACGCGCAGGCTGCCTCTGTGCTCTCCCGCCTCCGTCAGTTCTGCCTTCCCGGCGAAGATGCCGCCCGCGCCGTGTCAGCGGTCCGGATTGCCGAACAGGGCGAAATGCGCATGTCCCCGGAGGCGCGCTGGATCCCCTTTATGGCGGAGCAGACTATCGAGTCCCGGCGCAGCAGCTTTCGCTGGCAGGCTCGCCTCAGCAGCGGCAGGCTCACCCCGGTCACGGTGACGGACGCGTATGAAAACGGCCGCGGCTACTTGACCTTAAAGGCCGCCGGCATCGTTCCCCTCAAGAGAATAAGCGGCGCGGACGTGGACCGGGGCGAGTTGCAGCGCTACCTGGCCTCGCTCCTGTTCTGCCCGCCGGCTCTGCTGAACCATGCTTCCCTGCAATGGTGGACGGTTGCGTCCCAAACCCTGCGGGTGCGGGACCGCAATGATGAAACCGGGGCGACGGTAGATTTGGAGATGACGGAAGAAGGGCGTCCCCTCACCTGTCGTGCGCAGCGCCCGCGACTGGTGGGCAGGCAATCCGTCCTCACGCCTTGGTGGGGAACCTATCTTGAATTTCGCGAATGGGAGGGCTTGCGCGTGGCCTCGCGGCTGGAGGTCTCCTGGCAGTTGCCGCAAGGACCGTTTGCCTACTTTCGCAGCCAGCTAACCTCGTTCCAGGTATTACGCTAGGGCTTAGAGCGCAAGATTTTCCGTGTCTTTTTCGGAACCGGCTCATCTGAGTGTGAATGGTGCAAGAACGACTGCAGAAGATCATTGCCGCCGCCGGTGTCACCTCTCGGCGAAAGGCCGAGCAGTTGATTTCCAGCGGGCAAGTGTCGGTTAATGGCCAGGTGGTTACCGAACTGGGCAGCAAGGCCGACGCCGAGCACGACCACATCCGGGTTGCGGGCAAGCTGCTGCACGGCCCCGAGCGCCACGTTTACCTGCTGCTTAATAAGCCTAAGGGCTTTGTCACCACCGCTGCCGACCCCGAAGGGCGGCCCACCATCATGGACCTGCTGCAAGGTCTGAAAACGCGAGTGTACCCGGTGGGGCGGCTGGATTACGCCAGTGAAGGCCTGCTGCTGCTCACTAACGACGGCGAACTGGCCAACAGCCTGACCCGCGCTTCCTCCCACGTGCCCAAGACTTATCTGGTGAAAGTAAGCGGCCGGCCCAGCGACGAGGCCTTGGCCAAACTGCGTTCTGGCGTGGTCCTGCGCGAACCGGGCAAGCCCCCGCTAAAGACCGCGCCGGCCAGGATCCACTTGACCCGCGACGCTCCTAATCCCTGGTATGAGGTCATTCTCATCGAAGGCCGCAACCGGCAGATCCGCCGCATGTTCGAGGAGATCGGCCATCACGTGGAGAAGATCAAGCGCGTCAAGTACGGCCCGCTGGAACTGGATGTGGTCCCCGGCGAGTATCGCCGCCTTGAGCCCGAAGAAGTACGGAAACTGCAGGCCGCAGCCGCTAATCCCCGCCGCACAGCGAATGAATCGGTCGTTGGCAATTGATGGTTGCCAGCACCAACTGCCACCTTCCGTCTACCAGCTACCGTACCCTCTACCCTGCCCGCTTTTTCGGCCGGCGTGGCGGCACGCTCTTCTTCACGCGCTTCCTGGCGCGCGCCGCCTTCGGATTCAGATGCCCTTCGTCAATCGCCGGCTCATCCGGCCGGAGTCCCCAGCCTTCCGTTCCCGTGGTTGGTCCGGAAGGATTGATGTTGGGGTGCGCCCGTGTAGGCTTGTCGCCGAAGGGATTGATGTCGTCCTTGATCGGCTTGGCCATTCTGGGTGGGATGCGCGTAGATTGCGGGATGCTGCTCAGTTTGGAGTTTCCAGTTTGCACACTACCGGTTCAAAAACTCGAAACTATAATCAATCCTGCGCCTGATTTGCCGCTTCCGTCGTTCCTGACTTACGGATCTCGATGGAGCCGTACTGATTATTGATCTCCACGTGAGAGGCGCCGCTGCCCACACTGCCGCTGGCCGTGCTCTGGCCATGGTCGCTGCTGACCTTGATCTGATCGAAATCGGTCGAGATATCGCCGTCGCGGGTGCGGGCATTAAGGCTGAACGTGGCGTCGGTGGGCACCACCACCTGGATATCGCCCTTGCTGTTGTCAATCTGTATGCTGCCCAGCGGCAGCTTGCCGGCATGCACTTCCACGCTGCCGTTGCTGTCTTGCAGCTTGATATCGCCGCTCACATTGTCCAGGTGAATGTCCTTGGATTTGGTGACCAGCCGCAGCGGGCCGGCCAGCGACTTGGCCTGCAGGTCGCCCGATTCCATGCTCAGGTCGCCATCCAGGCGCGAAAACTCCAGGTCGGTGCGCGAGGATTTGAAGCGCACGCTTTTCTTGATGCCGGCCAGGCTCATGTCGCCGAAATAGTCTCCGGTCATGACCAACTCGCCGTTGACGTCGGAGATGTTGGTGTCATCCAGCCGCCCGTCCACGCTCAGGTTGCCCGTGATGTGGGCCGCGGTGAGCGAACCGTGGCGAATCACCACACTGCTGTTGCCGGTGATTTGCCCCAGGTTCACGTCGCCGTGCGAATTGGAAACCTTCACCTCGGCTTCGCGGCCTTGTACGCTCACGTCGCCGTGCTGGGTAGCGGCGTCTACCGCCACGTGGAGTGGCACGGAGATGATCAGGTCGGTGCTCACGGCATGCTGGTCGCCGGCTCCGGTAGTGTTGGCGTTCACCGTCACCAGGGTCCCCGCCGTGGAAATGGTGGGCCGGGTCTGGGAATCAATCTGTTTGGACTGCTGCTCGTTATCGGCCACCAGCCGCTTGTGCACCACGATCTGAATGTCCTTCTGGTCCCAGGAATTCACGGTCACACCGCCGCGGTTGGAGACCACGCGCAGGCTGGCGCCCGCGGGAAAGGTCTGCTGCAGCTGGTCATTGAAGCTGTAAGTATCGCCGAACATAGGCCACATGCTGTCGCCCATGTCCATCTCGTCACCCAGGGCGTGCCAGTTCACCCGCGCCGCCTGGCTGGCGATCAGTCCGGCGCAGATAAGAAACATGAGCAGGAAAAATCCTCCCACGCCGATGCCGGAGGGACGGGTGCCCTCGCGCTGCGCCTGGTAGTACTCGAGCAGCTTGACCACGCCCCAGATGATGATCAGCACCGGCCAGTAGCGGGCGAACCACAGGCCCAGCGCGTGCCAGGTCAGCACATGCATGTTCCCCAACAGGAACACGATGCCGACAACGATCAGGACCAGCGGCCCGGCAAAGGAACGGCGGCGGCGCGACGGAGTGATGACCGGCGCAGGACTAGACATGGCCCACCTCCCCACTTACTTCTCCCGCGGGCGGAGCTGGCGGGGGCGGCGTCTGGGCGCCATCGACCGGCGGGGCCGGCGGTTGCATCTGCCCGCTCCTGGGTGCATTGCTCTGCAGCACTTTTATCAGTCCGATCACCAGCAGCAGAATGGGCCAGGTTCGCCCGAAGCTGGCCACGTGCACCGATTCCAGCAGCAGAAGTCCGCCCAACGTGACCAGAATCGCCGGTCCCATCAATATCTGGGTGTGAATGGTGCGAGGCTCGGAACCTGCAACCCGTCCTCCCAACTCCCCGGAACGGCGCAGGAAAATCCACACTCCCAGTCCGATCAGGAAAATCGGAAAAACCAGGCGGTGGAAAAGGTGAAAATCAAACAGCCCCAGATTACCCAGCAGGAAGAGCACGCCCAGGGCGATCAGAATCACAGCGCCCGTGGGCACGTTGGAAAGGCTAGTCTTCCCGCCCGTGCCCAGCACCTGGCCCAGGCCGAAAGGATCGGGAGCCGGTTGCCCAACCTGCAGCGCCTTGGCGGAACGATACGCGTCCACGATCTGGTAGACGTAAAAGAAGGCAATGGCAATTCCAAACAGGCTCGACTGCGCATCACCGCCGCTGCTGGCGCCCCACACCAGGAAGGCGAAAATAAACATGTGGGCCAAGCCCTTGGCATATTGCGCGCAGTAAACCGCGCCCACGCCGAAGGGGAAGAAAGCCGCCAGAACGGCCGCCAGGGCGGGGTTCGGACCGCTGCTCGGCACCATCATCACCGGCGTCGGACTCGTCCCACCGGGGGAAGCTGCGCCCGGGGCCGGGGCTCCCGCCGGTGGCATTACGTCTTGCAACCGTTGGGCCAGGCAATTCTCGCAGTAGATGACCCCACGCACGTCGCGCTTGCAGGCGGCGCACAGCGCCGTTCCACAGGTACGGCAGTAGGCGACTGCCGGCGTTTCTTGATGCACCGCGCAGTTCATACCAACCTCCTCAGTGCGTGTACCGGCCATAACTGCGGGTTCCCGGCCGGCGTCGAGGCCAGCACTGGCTGGTCCTCCTGCCGGCTGTAGTTCTGCTCCCGATTATGGTCGGGTGCTCCGCTGGTATTGTTGTTGCGATTCTTCTCCTTTACTGGCCGGGCAGGTTCTTCCGGCTCTGTTATCCGCTTCAGGTCCCGCACCCGGGATTCCAGTTCGTACACGAAGCGAATGTTCTCGTAGTATTTGACCACCCTGGCGGAGGTCTCGTAGTAGCCCCGCGTCAGCGCGCTGGGACGCAAATCCGCAACCCGCAGAGCGCCTAACTTCACGCCCGCTGCGTTCAGGGCGATGGACACGGAGAAGAAGACCATCGCGAACGACATGGCAAAGCGCGGCTGGCGGGCCGTATTCCACACCGGCGCCAGCACCGGCTTTACCCAGCCCCGCAGCCGCTCCGGCCACGAGGGGGTAACCGGGACGGCCACCGGGACGCGCGGCTGCGCGCCCGTGGTCGCCGCCAGGATTCTGCTCGCCAGGTTGGGTGGCGGCTCCACTTGCGGAACCGCTTTCAACCAGCTCAGGCCAGTTTCGGCCTGGGCAAACAGGGGACCGCAAACGGTGCACTGCTCGCGGTGCTGCCGGAAGCTTTCCAGCTGAGCTCCGCTGAGCTGCCCGTCCAGCGCTTCCGCCAGCAGAGCTTCGAACTCGCTGCACTGCATGCGGATTGGGTTTTCGCCTGGCATCAAATCACCTGCCTATATGTACGTGATAGCAGGCGCCCTAGTTCCATGCGCCCGCGGTTAATTCGCGACTTCACGGTACCTTCGGGTACCTTCAGAACCGCCGCAATCTCTTTGTAATCCATATCCTGCAGGTCCCGCAGGATAACCGCCTCCCGCAATTCCGGGGAAAGTTTCTGCAGGGCCTGGTGGACCGTCTCCCCCGCCTCCCGGCTGCGTACCTGCTCATCCGGGCTGGCCGTGCTCTTGTCCTGGATCTGCTCCCCCAGGGTGCGGCCCTCTTCCTCACGGCCGGGGGTGGCATCCAGGGAGTCAGTCTGGCGATCATGCTTGCCCTTACGGAAGTGGTCCACCAGCAGGTTGCGGGTGATGGTGGTTACCCAGGTTGTGAACGCGCCCCGCTCCACGTCATAGCTGTCCAGAGTTTTGTACATTTTGATGAAGACTTCCTGGGTGAGGTCGTCGGCATCCTCGGCCGATCCCGCGAAGCGGTAGCAAATGTTATAGATACGCCGTTCGTAGCGGTGGACGATATCCTCCCAGGCAGCCGCGTCGCCGGCAAGGCAGCGACGGAGAATTAAGCCCACGACCTGGGTGTCTTCCAACCCGCACTCCCGAGAAAAGCTCCTGGCTCCAGCCGACAGTCCAAGAACCGGGGAATTCCCGACTGCACCTACCCACTACGTGGCCCAGGAAGCAAAAGTTCTCTGTTGTGTATGGAACAAGTGATTCTAGCAGAGCAAGTTACAGTATTCTCCCCAAAGAAAGCGCGAAAACGGTTCTCGCCCAGCGCCACTACACATGGCCAGTGGGCGTTTGGCACCGTGCTGTCGGATAGGCGCACCGAGCGCCCCTGTCTTGTGACCCGGGTCACATCAAGTTGAACCGATTCGAGGCTAACATTTCGACCCGCATGAAAGCCGCCGTCTACACCCGGGCTAAATCAGGAAAAGTTCTTCAACTGAAGGACCTCGACCAGCCCATTCCTAAGGACAACGAAGTCGTCCTGCGGGTTCGCGCCGCTTCCGTGAATCCGCTGGACTGGCGCATGAAGGAGAAACGGCCAGGGGTGGACGTTGCTGGTGAGATCGTGGCGGTCGGAGCATCGGTAACGCAGTTCAAGCCCGGCGATGCCGTGTTCGGCGGCGGCAAAGGCGCCTTTGCCGAATACGCCTGTGCTCCCGCAGCCAAGCTGGCTCCCAAGCCGGAAAGCGTAAGCTTCGAGCAAGCAGCGGCAATTCCCATTGCAGGGCTTACAGCTTTGCAGGCGCTCCGCGATAAAGGACACCTGCAGCCGGGGCAGAAGGTCCTGATTAACGGCGCGGCCGGAGGGGTCGGCACCTTTGCCGTGCAGATTGCGAAATCATTTGGGGCTGACGTAACCGGAGTTTGCAGCACGAAGAATCTCGAATTCGTGCGCTCACTCGGCGCCGGCCGGGTCATTGACTATACCCGCGAGGACTTCACTCTAGACAGCGAACGCTATGACCTGCTTCTCGATAACGTGGGAAACCGCACCTTGTGGGCGATGAAGCGGGTTCTAAGTCCAAATGGCAAGTGTGTCATGACGGGAGCTCCCAAGGAACTCTGGCGGGCTTTGATCCGAGTGCTCAAGGGATTCCTGTGGCCGCCGTTCCTGCGTCAGAAGTTCAGATTCCTGGTTGCGAATATCAATCGCGACGACCTGACGAGCTTGGGCCAATTGATTAAGGCCGGAAAAGTAATCCCGATGATTGACAAGCGATACGCCTTGACGCAGGCCTCCGACGCCATCGCTTACGTGGAACAGGGGCACGCCCCGGCGAAAGTCCTCATCACCTTCCCATAGACTAGGAAACGACGGTGGCACGTGCAGATCTTGCCTTGCCATGCCGTCCTGAGGCAAAAATGATCCTGCCGTAATTTACTTAACAATCCTATGAAGGCATGGCAACAACTCAACATTGAAACTTTGCTGTGGCTGATCTTCGCCGGCTATTGGTTCGTGGCTAGCCGCACCACTGCCAAAACCAAAGCGCGGGAGAGTTGGTCCTCCAGCCTGCCGCGTAACCTGGTGCTGGCCTTGGGAGCCGTACTCCTGTTCGGCAAATGGTTTTCCGGAAGCCTGCTGGGCCGGCGCTTTGTCGCTCCCCTGCCCTCGGTGTGGCTCGCCGGCGTGCTGCTCACCGCCGCCGGCCTGGCCTTGGCCTTTTGGGCGCGCTACCACCTGGGCCGCAACTGGAGCGGGCAGATCACGCTCAAGGAAGGCCACACCCTGATTTGCACCGGCCCGTACAGGTACCTGCGCCATCCCATCTATTCCGGAATTCTTCTGGCGGTGCTGGGCACCGGGCTGACGGTAGGACTCTACCGGGCGCTGCTGGGCGTGCTGCTCGTCGCTCTGGGCCTCTGGTGGAAGGCCCGCCAGGAGGACGCCTGGCTGGCGCGCGCCTTCGGCGAGGAATTTGAACGGCAGCGCCGGCGCACCGGGCTCCTGCTGCCGCGATTGCGGCGCGCTGCGACGGAATAATTTCAGTGTGTGTGCCAATTCGGGCTACGCTGGCGTTTCTTGTCGTCCCATATCGGGAACGCTAGCGATTCCAGAGCCCACGAATTTCGCTGCCGCCGCCTGCTCCGGGTGTATACGGAAATTGGGACCCCTCATCTCACCCCCGGAGGTGCTGTTGTGTCCCTTCCCCGGACTTTCAGCCTTCGTCTGCCCGCGTTGTTTACCGCCTTTTTCTTACTCTTGATAATCGCCCCCGCTGCCGCCCAGGACGCCTCCACCGGCTCCATCCGCGGCACCGTCTCCGACCCCAATGGCGGCCGCATCGCGGGCGCCCACGTGTGGGCGGTCAACAGCGCCACCGAAATCACCTTCAGCGCGGAAACCAACAGCGAGGGCGCCTTCGTCTTTGACCTGCTGCCTCCCGGCGACTACGGCGTGCGCGCCGACGCTTCCGGCATGCGTAGCGAATTGCGTCCCGCCCAGCACGTGCCTGTAGGCGGGGTGGTGCAGCTGGATTTTCGTCTGGTTCTGGCGGTGGTGAACGAAGCCGTCACCGTCAACGAGCCACCCTCGCTGGTGGAGACCCAGACCAGTACTGTTTCCAGCGTCATAGAACAGGGCTCCATCTCCGATCTGCCGCTGAACGGACGCCGCTTCAGCGACCTGGCGCTGCTGGACGGGGGTGTGACCCAGGACCCGCGCAGCCTGACTTCGGCCAGCAACGGAGACCTGGCCTACGGCGGAATCCGCGGCACCCAGACCAGCTACCTGGTGGACGGCACCGACAACAACAACGCCTTCTTCGCGCAGGCACGGGGGCGCTATCGCGCGCCCTACCAGTTCAGCAATGAAGTGGTGCAGGAATTCCGCGTCTCCACCAACTCTTACGGCGCCGAACTGGGGCGTGCCGGAGGCGCGGTGGTGAACGTGGTTACTAAGTCAGGCTCCAACCGGTTGCACGGAACCGCCTTCTACTACCTGCGCGACAGCCGCTTCAACGCCCAGCCCGCCTTTACCGACTTCAAGCCCTCTGACCGCCAGCAGCAGTTTGGCTTTACCCTGGGGGGACCGCTGCGGCGCAGCCGCGCCTTCTTTTATGGCGGTTTCGACCAGCACATTTTCCACGTGCCCACGGTGGTGCAGTTTGCAACCGGCGGATACAGCGTGGTGCCGCAGGCCGGCAATTATCCGGTGGTCCCGCCGGACTACGAGGCTACCGACAAGGCGCTGGTGTTTGCCGCCGCCAACCGGCTCTCGCAAATGGGCGGCGAGTACCGCTCTCGGTTGCTGGGCAATACCGCTTTTGCCAAGGTGGACTGGTCGCTGAGCCCGCGCCATTTCCTCAGCGCGCGCCTGAACACTTCGCGCTACTACGGCAGCAACAATGTATTTTTCGATCCCGCCAGCCCGGTCACCAGCTATGCCATCAGCGACAACGGGGAGGAGCGGGTCTCCACGGAAAGTGCCACCCTATCGCTCACCAGTTCGCTTTCGCAGCAGCTCATCAGCCACCTGCGCCTGCAGTTCTCCCGCGACCTGCAGCAGTCCTTCAGCAACTCCGACACGCCGCTCACCCAGATCTACGACTTAATGGACGGCTTCGGACGCTCCACTATCCTGCCCCGGCGCACCCGCGAGCATAAGTTCCAGGTGGCCGACACTCTCAGCTTCGACGGCCGCCGCCACTCCTGGAAATTCGGCGGCGACGCGATGCTCACCTGGGTCTACAACTATTTTCCCTCGCTCTTTGGCGGGGAATACATTTTCGACAACATCAAAGTGAATCCCTGGACTTTCGTGCCCATGATTGGCGGCACCGAACTCACGCCCTTGCGCGCCTGGGCGCACGGTGTGCCCCGCTATTACATGCAGAACTTCGGCACCGCCTTCTCCCACCCGGATACCAATGAGTACTCCGCCTTCGCCCAGGACACCATCCGCGTAACCGAGCGCCTCGCCCTCAACCTGGGCGTGCGCTATGACTTGCAAACCTTCACCCACAAGGGGTTGGTGACGAATCCGCTGTGGCCGGACTCAGGCAAGGTGCCGCTGGACACCAACAACCTGGGGCCGCGCGCAGGCTTCGCCTACTCTCTGGGCCATGATCGCCCCTTCGTCATCCGCGGCGGTTACGGGCTCTTTTATACCCGCATTCCGCAGATGTACACCTCTTCCATCGTCACCGACAACGGACTGGCCAGCACCCACCTGTTCCTGAGCAACACCGACTTTTACGACCGGCAACTCTTTCCCGTTTATCCTCACCCCCTGTTTAACTGCGGCCTGACGGCGACTTCCTGCGCGGCCCCGGCCGGCATTTCGGGACGGCTCTCCACCGAGATTTCCGCATTTTCGCCTGCGTTTCAGACTCCGCGCGTGCATCAGGGCAGCCTCAGCGTGGAACGCGAAATCGCCAACCGCATGGCGGTGGGCGCCTCCTACCTGTTCGTCAGCGGGCAGAACCTGATTCGCGCCCGCGATATGAATCTGCCCGTGCCTTCGGTGGTCCGGTATCCCGTGTTCGATGATTCCGGCAACAACCTGCTGGGTTACTACAGCGTGGATTCCTTCTCCACCTGGCAGCTTTCGGACTCCATGACCTGTCCCTGGCCGCCCTGCATCAACCCGCTGCAGCGGCCGATCCCGCAACTTGGCGCCATCAACGTTTTTGAGAGCGCGGCCAGCAGCGCCTATCACGGGCTGACGTTTTCCCTGCGCCGGCGCATGACCCACGGCCTCTACTTCCGGGTGGCCTACACTTATGCCCACGCCATTGACGACGGTCAGGATGCGCTGGTGGTGGGCCGTCCGGTAACGGTGCAGAACAGCTATTCGCCTACCGCGGAGCGGGCCTCCAGCGTGACCGACCAGCGCCACCGCTTTGTGGTCTCCTGGATTGCCGAGCCCCGGCCCTTCCATGCCGGGCAAGAGTTCCTGGGCCGCATTTTCAACGGCTGGAAGTTCTCCGGCGTAGTCACCGCAGGCAGCGGTCGCCCGGTGGACGCGCGCATTTTTGGCGATCCCAACCAGGACTTGAACACCGGCAACGATCGCCTGCCGGGCTATGGCCGCAACGCCTTTGTGGGCCCGGACTACGCCACCACCAACATGCGCCTGAGCCGCGAAGTCCACCTGGGCGAGCGCTTGCGCCTGGTGGCCCTGGGTGAGGCCTTTAACCTTCTGAACCGCTTCAACGGGCGCGTCAACCTCAGCGACGATGCCTTCCTCAACTCTGCCGGGCGCTTCGTGCAACTGGATAAGCGTCTGGGAGTCAACTACTTCCCTGCCCAATATCGAGTAACCGGCAATTTTCTGCAGGCTACCAACGCATATGCACCGCGGCAGGTGCAGTTCGGGTTGCGCCTGGTATTTTGAGCAGAAAAACGGTAAATTTCCGGCATTTAGCCTCAAAAAACCGTTTAAAAACCCAACATATCCTCTTGACTTGGGCTGGGAACCTTGCCATAACTACAGTGGTCCAACGGGACAAGGTTGGGGGTGTATTCAGTTTGGCGGAAGTCAGAATACAAGAGGGCGAATCGCTGGAAAATGCCCTACGTCGCTTCAAGCGCAAGGTGCAGCAGGAAGACATCATCAAGGAGGTCAAGCGGCACTCCTTCTACCTGAAGCCCGGCGAAAAACGGCGCGTAAAGGAAGCCTTAGCGCGTAAACACAGCCGCAAAAAAGCGCGGAAAGAACAGGAATAATCCTAAGCAGGCCGCTTTTTCCCAGGAAGCGGCCTTTCTATTTTTAAGCCTTCACCCGCTCCTAATGCTCCGAAGGCCAAACGTAGTTTAGCGGTCACGCATTTTTAGGGTTTTATGTACGGCCGCGCATCACATCCGTGCGCGGAAGGCCGAACCAGGGGGCGTAGTTGGACCGGAGCTAGCCGATCCCTCGTGGCTAATCGGGTCCGAAAAGGGGGCGTGTCACGATGGAGTTCCAGGACAAGGTACTGAAATGCGTGGACTGCGGGGCCGAGTTCATCTTTACCGCGGGTGAGCAGCTCTTCTTCTTTGACAAGCAGTTCAAAAACGAGCCCAAACGCTGCAAACCGTGCAAAGGGAAACGAGTTGCGACTTTAGGCGGAGCACCGCCCACAGGCGCCACTTATCCACGGGTGGAAACACGCACGGTTTGCTCACAGTGCGGCAAGGAAACTACCGTCCCCTTCAAACCGACCCAGGGACGGCCAGTATTTTGCCGGGAGTGCTTCCAGCAGCGGCGCACCACTGCCGCTACCGCTTAGGACTGGGCCGCAGGAAGAGGGCTCTTGACGCTTGCTCTGGTAGGCGAGGGTTGAGCGTGTCTGCCGACGCTGCGGGCTCCACCCCGTATTGCATCGGGCCGGTGCTATCCCAAGGCGCACAACTCTGTCACCCCAAGCTTCACCTTCAACTTGGAAAACCCAGGCTAAGCCCCAGCCGCTCAGCTGCTTATTGGTTTAACTGATTTTCCGGCTGCGGGTACCTTCGGGAGCGGCAGCGGCGTCGCGGGCCTGCAGGTTGTGGGTGGCGTGCTTTTTGTCCTCGTGCTGGATGAGAAGAACCTCGATTTGGCGCAGCAGATCCTCCGTGCCCTGCGGCTTCACCAGGAGGGATTCGGCTCCGCGGCTCTGCCAATCGCTGCCCAGAGCGGGATAGGCGGTGAGGATGGCGGTAGCGGGATTATATGCCTGCTCGCGAGCCACGCGAATCACGTCATAACCGGACGTTTCGCTCTCCATCCGCATGTCCGTTATGATCATGTGATAGACGCCGGATCGCAGCTTACCTTCGGCTTCACGCGCCGAGGCAGCGGTGATCACTTCAAAGCCGTTGATTTCCAGGACGGCTTTGAGGGTAAGCAGGATAGGCAGTTCGTCGTCCACCAGCAGGATACGGCGTTTCATAGATTCTCCTACACCCACTATAGCGGAAAACTGATGGGATGCGAGTAAGTAGCTTTTGGTTTTCGAGCAGCTACTTTCCTGTTCTCACGGCGAGCGCCGCCTATAATAGCACCGTGACCAATTTTTACGTGGAGAACTTCGGCTGCCGCGCTACCCAGGCGGATGGCGCCGCCCTGGAGCAGCAATTGCGGGCACAGGGCCTGGAACGGGCCGCAGCGCCGACGGAAGCGCAGGTGGTGGTGCTGAACACCTGCACCGTGACCGCTGCCGCCGATCAGGACGCACGCGCCGCCATCCGGCGTATTCATCGCACCAACCCCGACTGCCGCATTCTGGTGACGGGCTGTTACGCGCAGCGCGCGCCGGAGGAAATTGCCTCCCTGCCGGGCGTGAACTGGGTGGTGGGCAATTCCCATAAGCACCAAATTGCCGAGCTCGTGGGCAGCGACCTGGCTGCCAAGGGCTTGACAGAGCATCGCGCGGAGAGGATGAACTTCTTTCCTTTGAACAGCTTGCAGGCACCGAGCTCACCCGGTGCTGCGCTCCTGATCGGTGATATTTTTGCCCATACCGAGCTGCTGGCGGCTCCGGTATTTGACGCGCTTTCCGAGCGCACCAGGCCCAACCTGAAGGTCCAGGACGGCTGCAATAACCGCTGCTCGTTCTGCGTGATTCCCTACGTCCGCGGGCGCAGCCGCTCGCTGCCCCTGCAGGAGATCATCGGCCAGGTAAGTCATCTGGTGGCAGCCGGCTACCGGGAAGTAGTCATCTCCGGCATTAATCTGGGGAGATGGGGGCGCGATCTGCGGCCGCAGCTGCGCTTCCCCGCCCTGGTGCGCGCAATCCTGGAGCAAACCGGCCTGGAGCGGCTGCGGCTCAGTTCCATCGAGCCTATGGACTGGAGCGATGAGCTGATTGAGCTGGCGGCGGGC